>WNGD01008560.1_pt1 | contig 18180 bp, 14 predicted proteins | sample 5400671 | NCBI WGS metagenome assembly WNGD01 (sample SAMN13153369, study PRJNA577476) | soil metagenome | isolation source: 40 cm soil or saprolite under grassland replicate 2 | place: USA:California | collected 2016-06-15
CGACGTCGGCGGAAAGGCACCGGCGTGGTCCTTAGCCAGCTGGGAGACATATGTGTACAGCCGCTCTTGGACGCTTTGGTAAGCGTTGTTAGGGAGCTTGCCGCTGTTGACTACGAGCCAAGTGAAGAACGCGGCGCGTTCCGGTGGGAGGCCGTCCCGGGGAATTGGAGTGGGGCTACGGAGTGGTCCGACATCCCAGCGTTGCGCAACGGCGACCACCGGGGTCAGGATCGTGAGGGTCGCGCACAAGGCAAGCGGTCGCAAAGTGCCTCCATGAGTGCCGCCTAACGGATCGCGCTTAAGCTGCGGGCGACTCGCCCACCGGTGCAAGAGTAGTGGACGAACGCCCCGTGCCCGCCAGGGCACGACCCAACGGCTTCCTTAGAACGAGCGCGCCCGCCAGCTTCACGCGCTTGTTAGGCGGCCCGACAAGGCTCATGGTGACTTGCGAGGCGTGGCGCGTCGCGGAAGGTCGATGTCCGTCGAATACCCAGCGACGTCCGGGGCAACCGGGTACCCGGTAAGACGACCCTGGAGCCTTGTTGCCGTGATCCGACCGCGGACGGTCCGTTGCTGCAGCCTGATGAACGGCGGGCCACCGGGATTGTAGCGACGCACCGTGTCCGGCGGAAGTTCGAAAAAGAGAGAGTCACCTTGGACGGTGGCTGAAACGGTATCGACGCCACCCGGCACGCCCTCAGCGATCTGAAACTGAACCCGGTAACCTGAGTCGGTCTTGGAAATGATGATCTCCATACCCACAATGTCTCCAGCCCGCTCCACGTAATGGATGTCGCTGAAGCGGCCCGTTACCCGGACCAGACCTTGAGTTAAAGCGACGGCAGGAAGGACGGCCAACAGAGCGGCCGGAACAATCTCGCGTGCGCCAACGAACACTGAGGAGGGTCGATGCACAGGGGCCGCCTAACGGATCGCGCTTAAGCTGCGGGCGCAACGCCCGCCGGCGCAAGGCGGTGGAACGGCAGATAAAAAGACTGGCCGGCGAGGGAACGCAATTCCTCCCGCCACAACGGGCCCGCCGCACATCATCGGCGACTCTTTATCCAATTGAGTCGATGCAGAGGAGCAAGACCAGTACCAGCACAAGGACGAGTGCTAGACGCCAGGCACGCCGCGACCAGGGCGCGACTGACACGGAATCGTGGGTCATAGGCCGAAGACTGTGCAGAACGGCGAGAGCTCGCTCATGGTCGGCGTCATCGACGACCGCGACGGTAATCGGAATAAAGGGAAGGCCGGAGTCGTTGCTGACGATCGCGTCAATGTCCTCGCCGTCAAGGGCGATGAGCAGGCTCTCAACGAGTGAGCGATCGGTTGTGCCGAGGACCTGCATCACGAGACGTTCTCCGCGCCGCCTAACTCATAGTATGCGTAGTTGTCTGACTCTTCAAAACCGACCTGCCTTGCAAGGTAATCCGCTCGCTCCCGTCTTGTGCCGAGTCGACCTAAGTGCTCGCTGGCCTACAGGCTAACGTTTTGGGTATAACTCGGGGCATCCGGGAATCCTTGCAGGCCACGCGGCATAATGCCCACGCGGCATAATCCGCACACAGGTCTTCGACGAAGGAGCGGAGGGCAGAGGATTCGAACCTCTACGGGCTTGCGCCCAGCGGTTTTCAAGACCGCCGCCTTACCAGTTAGGTCTAGCCCTCCCGAACTCGAAGGCTAACCTAGCCGCGCGCCCGCGCTCCGGTCAACGCTCCACCGGCCCAGACGTCAATGGGAGATGACGATCGTTAGGTTCGAGTTCGACCCTATTTGCGCGAAGAAAGCCGATGCGAACGAAATGCCGACCACGCTGCCGCTGCCGTCCGCCGACGCGCTGGCGCGGACGCCGCTCTGATGAAGCCTGAAGCTGCCAGAGTTCGTGGACTCCTCAAGCGTGCCTTCGGAGCTCTGCTGGAGCAATCCGTTGTCCTGCCAGCTCACCGTCACCTGCCCGGGCGGGAGCGCGCCGAACGTCGTGAAGTTCGGATTGCCGGCAGTGTTCGTGTTGAGCTGCGCTGACTTGCCGCTCACACTGAAATCTTGATTGGGGATCTGCCCAAAGCCAAAGGAGACGGTGCAGTTGAAGGCGAAGTCACACTGTTGGATGAGATAGCTCAGGGACGTTTGAGGGTCGCCGGGAGGGCCGCCCCGGTCGGCGCTGACGTTACCGGACGTGAAGCCAGATTCTCCATTGGTGCGCCAGCTGGCGTTAGCGAAGTCACCCTGCGCGTTGAAGTGAAACTGGTTTCCGGATCCATCGCTGACGTCACTGGCGGTCGCAAAGGTGGGGGTTCGCGCCGCGGGCCGGCCCTCGAGGTCCGTCGATGAATCCCGGCAGGCGACGAACGCCGCCATCAGTGCGACCGTGCCGCACAGCCTCTCAACATGCGCGCTCATGATCCCCTCCTTCTGTAAGGGGGAAACGCCGTGACGTGACTCTATGATGAATCACACCCGAGCCCGCAAACCCTATTCCGTTCCCGCGTCAACCGCACCGCAAGAGCGCCTGTTGCACGCGGACAACGTGTCTTTCTTCAGGAGGCCGGGAACACGTGGGGATGGTGTGGCTCACACACGACGCAGCCCGCGGTCAATTCCTCCGTCGCGGTCCTTCGTCCTCGAGCTGCCCACGTCCCAGTGCTGCGTCGTCAGGTCAGGTAGCGAGCTCCCTCGAGCGAAGACGCAGTCACCGATCGGCCGGCGGGATCAGGCCGTAGCTCGTGTTTTTGAAGACCGAGTCGGCCAGTAGCAGGGCGCGGCTCGCCACCGCCGGCTTAGTCGGCCGCAGCGCCTGCGCCAAAGACTGATACAGGAGCCCGTAGGTCGCGAGAATCCCTTCCGACGGGCGGTCCACCCAGCCGCGCGGGCGGCGACGCCCGGCGGCGTCCGCGTGGTACACACCGAACGCCAGCGCCTCGGTGCGGGGCAGGTTCACGAAGCCGAATACCGGCAGCAGCTTGATGCTGTCCGACTCGGCGAGCGGCTGCCGACGCAGCTTGCGCGCGAAGCCCTGTCCCTCGAGGTACCCGCCGAGGCCGAACTGGTCGGCATAGGGGCCGACGGTGCGCGAGTAGTAGATCGACCGCTTGCCGATCTGGTCCCTGATCGCCTGGAGCACGATCACGTCAGCGCGCTCGAGATATTGGCGGCCCAGCTGCTGCGGATCGAGCGTCACCGTGAGGCCGCCCAGGTTCGCGTACGTCTTGTGCTCGCCGAGCCAATACACCGGCTGCAGGGAGTCCTGCACGTACGCGTCCGAGAAGCTGAGCAGCTTGCCCGTGGGCTTGGGCCAGGAGCGGCCGCGATAGATCGCCAGCGCCTGGGTCGAGTCGAAGGTCGCGAGCGGCCGTCGCTGCAGCTGGCGCACATACCAGTCGGTGTTCGCGAGCGACAGGTTCACGACGGTCACGTCCTGGCGGACGTGCTCGACTTCCTGCGCGTACCACAGGGGGAAGGTGTCGTTGTCGCCCGCCGTCACCAGGACGCCATACGGCTCGACCGACTGCAGCAGGTCGACCGCGAAGTCGCGCGCCAGCGTCTCGCCCTTGCGCGACGCCGTGAGATGATTTCCCCACAGTGGGATCAGCGCGAGTACCAGCACCGGCGTGGCGAGCAGCCAGCGACGCGCACCGTCCGGCTCCCGCGCCTCCAGCGCCTCGGTGATCCACTCCATCAGGGTCGCGAGCCCCATCCCGACCCACACACCCCACAGGGCGAACGACGCGATGAAGAAGTAGTCGCGCTCGCGCACCTCGCGCGCCAGCTGCTTCTCGGGCTGCCACGAGTACCCGTACTTGAAGTTCAAGTAGAAAATCAGCAGCAGCGTGAACGTGGCGACGAGTACGGTCAGCGCGATCGCGCGCCGGCGGTCGGCCATCCAGTGGCGCACCGCGCCGAGCAGGCCGAGCGCCCCGAACACCACCGCGAGCCCGGCCTGAATCGAGCCGGGAAAGTCGCGTCCCCATTGCCAGCTGAAGTACTGGAACCACATCCCGAGCTGCGCCCAGAGCGTCGCCTGCCGCTCCCACACCGGCGGCTTGCCGTATTGCTGACGCGTCAGCACGTCCCACAGCGCCTTCCAGGAGGTCGGCTCGCCTTCGTTGATGGGCGGGAACTGGGCGGCGCGGATCGGGAGGAAGAAATAGACCGACAGGCCCACGATCGCGACCAGCAGCACCGCGAGCGCGAAATCCCAGTTGCGCGCCTGGAGGAATGCGTACCCCAGGGCGCCGAGGAACAGCACCGCGGCGAGCTTCAGCGGCCCCGCGTTCTCGAGCCCGCTCGCCGCGATCAGGGCGTAGACGCTGCAGAACACGAACCACTGCGACCATTCCACCCGGCGCGCCGCGTCATCCGCCGGCCGCTCGTTCTTGAGCAGCGGGAACAGCAGCACCACGACCGCCGGCCCCACGAGTACGCCCATCATGTGGTTCGTGGAGGTCAGCGCCAGCAGGAACACGATCATCAGGAGATGATGATCGTGTCCCTCGCCGGCCGGCTGATCGTCCCAGCGCACGATGAGCCACAGCACCAGCGCGATCGAGAGCAGCGACAGCGTGTAGACCTTCTCGTTCACCACCGACTGGTTCCACACCGTGAACGCCGTGGCCGCGACGAGCGCCCCCGCGACGGCAGCCAGGCGACGCGGCAGGCGCGCGGGGACCCATTCCCGCATCAGGCGCTCGCTCACCAGGAACCAGGACCCGGCCGCGATCGCGCTCGTGACTGCCGCCAGCAGGTTGATGCGCATGGCGTACCCCGCCGCGAGCGGCAGCAGCCCCCACGTGTGGGCGATCAGCACGAACAACGGGTTGCCCGGCGGGTGCGGGATGCCGAGCACGTACGCGGCGGCGATGTATTCCGACGTGTCCCAGAACTGCGTGGTGGGCGCGAGCGTCAGCACGTACAACACGAGCGCGCCCAGGACCACGAGACCCGCCCAGAGGTACGGCGGGCGCTCGGGTGTCACATCGGCGTACGAAGGCTGGGAGAGCCGCTGAGGCTCGGTCATGGTCGTCATAGGTCAATGCCTGAACTGTCGGAGGCCGGTGAACACCATCGCCAGGCTCGCCTGGTCGGCCGCAGCCACCACCTCGGCGTCCTTCACCGAGCCACCCGGCTGAATGATCGCGCGCACGCCCGCCCGCGCGGCTTCTTCTACCCCGTCCGCGAAGGGAAAGAACGCGTCGGAAGCTAACACGGCACCGGCGGGATCGTGACCCTGCTGGCGCGCCTTGTGGATCGCCAGGAACGACGCGTCCACGCGCGACGTCTGGCCGGCCCCGATCCCGATGGCTGCCTCGTCGCGGGCGACGAGGATCGCGTTCGACTTGACCGCCCCCACGGCGGCCCACGCGAAGCGCAGGTCGCGCCACTCGACGTCGTCCGGCGGGCGGCTGGTCACCACCCTCCAACCGGCTTCATTCATTATCTGCGCGATGCGGGAGCGCTCCTGGGCGAGGAACCCGCCGCGAATCCGCTTCCAGTCCCAACCGGCGGCCTCGCCGGCCGGGAGGCGCACCACGCGCAGGTTCTTCTTCTCCCGGAACACGGCGACGGCGTCGTCCGCGAACACCGGTGCCGTCACGACCTCGACGAACAGCTCGCGCATGGCCTCGGCGGTCGGGCGGTCCACCGCCACGTTGAACGCGATCACCGATCCGAAGGCGGACGTCCGATCCGTGGCGAGGGCACGCTCGTACGCCTCCCGCGGGGAGCGCCCCAGGGCGATGCCGCAGGGAGTCGTGTGCTTGATGATGGCGCAGGCAGCGCGGTTGGCACCGCTCGCGCTCCAGGGCGCGATCGCCAGAAGCCCCGCGTCCAAGTCAAGCAGGTTGTTGAACGACAGCTCCTTGCCGGAGAGCTGCTCCAGGTCGCGGATGCCCGGCTCCGCCGTCGCGTACAACGCCGCAGCCTGGTGGGGGTTCTCCCCATAGCGGAGCTCCTGACGGCGCTCCAGCGCGAGCGTGATCCGCTGGTGCTTACCGGGCGCATCCTTGGTGAGGTAGGCGTGGATCGCGGCGTCGTAGGCGGCCGTATGCGCAAAAACTTTGGCGGCAAGCTCACGGTGCAACCCAGGGCTGACTGACCCCGGGCGCAAGCCCGGGGTTCCCGGTCGCTCCTTGTTCCCCGGGCTCGCGCCCGGAGTCAGTTCGCCTTGTTTCAGCGCCGCGATCACCGTGGAATAATCGTCTGGATCGACGACGACGATCACGTCCTGATGGTTCTTCGCGGCCGAGCGAAGCATCGAGGGCCCGCCGATATCGATTTGCTCGATCGCCTGCTCGAAGGCAACGCCGGGCTTGGCGACCGTTTCGCGGAACGGATACAGGTTGACGACCACCAGGTCGATCGGCGTGATGCCGTGCTCCGCGAGGGCGGCGCGGTCCCCGGGGTGGGCGCGACGGGCGAGCAGGCCGCCGTGCACCTTGGGGTGCAGCGTCTTCACGCGACCGTCCATGATCTCGGGGAACCCCGTCACCTGCTCGATCGGGATCACGGGGACTCCCGCCTTCCGCAGCGCCTCGGCCGTGCCGCCGGTGGATACGATCTCCCAGCCGAGCGCGACCAGCTCGCGGGCGAGCTCCACGACGCCACGCTTGTCCGACACGGACAGCAGGGCTCGTGGCTTCACCAGGTCTCGGCCACGGCCCGGATCAAGTCGGCGAGACTGACCACGTCCCTCAGGTCCACCACCTCGACGGGGGAATGGGAGTAGCGCAGCGGCCAGCCGATTGCGACGTCCACCACGCCGTACGGCGTGAATACCGACCCATCGTTGCCGCCGTTGGTGGTGCCGACCTGGAGCGGGACGCCACGCGCCCGCGCGACCTGGACGAGCGAGTCCACGTAGGCGGGGGGCGTGACCGACGAGTTGTCGACCGCCCGCGCGACGGCTCCTCCCCCGATCGGCGCCACGGCGAAGGTGGGCAGCTCGAGCGGTGAGTCCGCCGACACGAACGTGTCGATCGCGTACACCCGACGAGGCGTCGTGCCGAGCGACGCGGCCGCCACCTCCGCGCCTTCGAGCCCGATCTCCTCGCGCACGCTCCAGATGAAAATCACCTGGTGCTTGAGCGCCGCGCGGTCGAGGCGGCGCAGCGCGAGAAGCTGCGCGGTGGAACCGACGCGGTCGTCGAACGACCGGCCCGTCGCCCTCGTGCCTGAGAGCCGGGTGTATTGCTTGGGCATCGTGACGGTGCTCCCCGGGCTTACGCCCCGGGCGGCAGTCGCCGCCCGTGAGCTCGAGCCGATGTCGACGCGGAGCGGGAGCGGAGTGCGACGCGTGAAACCGGAGTCGCGCGGCAGGAAAACGCCCGAGACGTCGCCCCGGTCGGTGTGTACCAGTGCCGGCTGTGCTTCGAAGAGAGATGGAAAGAATCCACCGCGGGGCTCGAGCTCGAGCGTGCCGTCGTCGCGGATCCCGGTCACCCGGAAGCCGATTTCGTCCAAATGCGCAATGAACACGACGACGGGGCTGCCCTCGCCGACCCGCACCCACAGGTTGCCCGCGGTGTCGGTCTCGCTCTTGGCCCAGCCCGGGAGCAGCCGCTTCACGGCCTCTCGCACCGGGCCCTCGGCGCTCGAGACGCCGTAGGTCTCCACGAGTGGGGCGAGGACGGCCTGCGCCTCGGAGATTCGAACGGAGTCTTGGGCGGAAAGACGGTAGAGCGGTAACGCGGTAAGCAGCCCCGCTGCGGCGCCCACCGCTCTACCGCTATACCGCCATACCGGCCTCATCTCCCCTCCATCCATTGCGTGATTTCCCGGACGAGCCTGTCCGCGTCGGCGAGGGCGACGGTCTCGACCGCGGTGTCCGGGTAGCGCGCCGGGAGCGCCGCGGTCTTGATGTCGTCGAACGGCCCGAGCACGGCCTTCAGGCTCGCGAGGCCGGCGTTGCTCGTGTAGAGGCTCTGCACTGTGAAGGCCACCACCACCGTGCCTCGCACTTTGGGCTTCGCTTGGACCGCCGCGGCGAGCGCCGCGCAGGCGATCCGCCGTCCGGCGCTCGGCGCGGCGAGCAGCCGCTCGCCGTAGAGTTGCGGCCGCTTGGCGAGCGACACGGGCGCGAGCACTGCGATCCCGAGACCCTGCACCTCGGCCGCCGAGGCCGCGCCCACGTCCACGTACGCGTTGTCCACGGTGAACGCGGGATCGGGCGCACCGGACGCGACCCGGCCCCGCGTCAGGTGCACCGACTTCACGGCGACGACGCCGGGCACCGGACTCCTCGTTCCGAAAACGGTCACGCGGTGACCCTCGAGCTGCTGATCGATCAGCGGAGACGCCGTGCGCCCTCCCCCTCCTACCCGGCGCAGCAGCAGGAAACCGTCGGGCAGGATGTTGCCCACGACAAACCCGACCTCGTCGAGCGGACAAGTGCAGAGTCGCTTGGGAGAGCCCTGGCCCAGGGTGAGCGTCACGTTGCCCGCCCGATCACGTGTGCTGCCGGGGAAGAGCGCGCGGAGCGAGTCCACCATTGACTGCTCGAGACCAGTGACAGCGGTCATGGCGGCGAAGCGGGCGGCGAGACGGTCGATGTCGCTCTGGGCGGACAGGCGGACCGTCGGACTGGTGGACAGAACGAGCATGAGGACCGCTGCCGTTCGTCTATCACTCATCATCGAACCTCACGGAAGGTTGATCAGCGACCACGAACGCGGAACCGCCCGCCACGAGCCGCACCGGCCTCTCGGGCACTCCCAACCGTGCCAGCGCCTCGACTATCTCCGGCAGCAACCTGTGCTCGACCTCGAGTATCCGCGCGGCCAACGTGTCCGGCGTGTCGTCCGGACGAACGGGCACGGGCCACTGCGCGATAATCGGACCGCGGTCATATTCCTCGTCCACGTAGTGAACGGTCGCTCCGGAGAGCGTGGCGCGCCGAACGCGGGGAGCAGCGCCGGATGGATATTAATCAGGCGCCACCGGAGCCGCGCGACGGCCTCGGGCGGAATCCGCTTCAGGTATCCCGCGAGCACGACGAGCCTGGCGTCACCCGTGGCCGTCACGACCTCCCCCGGATCATCAGGGTGCGCGAGCACGACGGTGGACACACCTGCCCGCTGCGCTCGCTCGAGCGCGGCCGCGTCGGGGCGGCTCGCGACCACGCGCGCAACCCGCGCGACCGGCGAGTCGCGCAGCGCGTCGAGCAGCGCCTGGAGGTTCGTGCCGCCACCCGAGACCAGCACGGCCACCGGAACCGGCGTCACCGATCGCAGGGGGCGAGCGACCCGGGCCTCGGTCCGGCGACGACGCTCAGCGTGAATGCGCCGGTCGCGAGCCGCTCGCTGCTCGTCACCACGATGAAATAGTCTGCGGTTCGGGGCAGTCGGACGGTGAGCCGGGCGTTGCAGTGTCCGCCTGAGTCGTCGTCCTGGGGCGCGGCGGCCTCGAAGCCGGGGCCCAACAGGAACGCGTACGCGTCGAACGCGGTCGAGGCGAGGTCGATCGTGATGGTTTGACCGGCTCGCCCCGCGAGCCGCCACTGCTGCGCGTACGTGCTCTCCGCCGCAAGCAGCGCGTCGCGCCGGGTGAGCGAGTCCCGCACGGTGTCTCCCACCGCGATCGTCCGGTTCCCCTGTGCGCCGAGAGCGCCCGGGCACAGGGCGAGCAGGCAGACCAGTCTCCACGGCTCCATGTCGGCCCGCAATCTGCGGGCACTAGGCGCCGCGCACAATCTCGGCGGCGGCGGCGGCGAGGTCCGCCACGACGGGGACGCCGAGGGCGCGCGCCTTCCCGACATGCGCGGCGCCGCGGCCGGTCTCCACCAACAGCGCGCGTCCACCGAGCTTACGCGCCGGCTGGACGTCGCTCACGCGATCGCCCACCCACACAGAGCGCGCGAGCTCGAGGCCCAGCGCGGCCGCGGCCTCGCGAAACAGAAGCACCCCCGGCTTGCGGCACTCGCACGGTCCCGTGAATTCGGGATGATGGGGACAGAAATAGGCGCCGTCGAGCCGGGCGTCGTGCGCCGCCAGGAGCTCGGCGAGGCGGCGTTGCACCGCGCTGTAGGCGGTCGCGTCGTACAGGCCGCGCGCGATCCCGGACTGGTTGGAAACGGTGATCACGAGCCAGCCTGCCTCGTTCAATCGGTGGATCGCCTCCCCGGCGCCGGACAGGAGGCGGACCTTCCCGGACTCGTGCAGGAATCCCGGGTCCTCCACGATGGTTCCGTCGCGGTCGAGAAAGACCGCCCGATGCGCGGCCCCGGCTCGGGCGTCAGGCATCGAGCGCGGCTCGGACCGCGCGCGCCAGCGTCTCCAGCTCGTCGGGGAAGATGGTGCGCGGATCGAGGACCACGCGATCGTCGACGATGCGGGCGATGACGGGAGGGGAGCCTCCCCGCAACCTCGCCGACAAGGTGTCGGGTGTCAGGTGTCGGGTGTCAGGGTTCAGACGGACAAGCCAAGTCCTCAGCTTCGCTCCGGGGAACGATCCGCCGCCTACCTCCGACTCCCCCTCGATGACCTCTGTGTCTTTGCCCACGCCTTTCTGCAACGCCTCTGCGCGTTGACGTATCTGCGAGACGTCTTGGGTGAGCATTCGTAGTACCGGTATCTCAACGCGGGCTCGCTCCGGATCTCGGTAGAGAGCCAGCGTGGCCTCCAAGGCGGCCAGCGTGAACTTGTCCGACCGGACCGCCCGGGCCAGGGGATCCGTGCGACACGCGGCGATCGCGTCTCGTCGGCCCAGCAGGATCCCGGCCTGCGGGCCGCCGAGCAGCTTGTCGCCGGAAAAGACGACGGCGTCCACCCCACTCGCGAGCGCCTCGCCTACCATGGGCTCGCCGGCGAGGCCCCAGGGGGAAAGGTCGACCAACAGTCCGCTGCCCAGGTCGTACAGGCTCGCGGCGCCCCGTGCGCGCGCGACCCCCGCGATTTCCTGCGCCGAGACCTCGGCGGTGAAGCCCGTGACTTGAAAATTGGAGCGGTGGACCTTGAGCAGCAGCCTGGTGCGATCGGTCACCGCGGCTTCATAGTCTTTCAGGTGCGTGCGGTTGGTGGTTCCTACCTCGACCAGTTTGGCGCCCGAGCGGGCCATGATATCCGGGATCCGGAACGCGCCGCCGATCTCCACCAGCTCGCCCCGCGACACGACCGCTTCGCCGTCGCGGGCCAACGCCGACAGGGCGACGAGCAGGGCCCCGGCCGCGTTGTTCACCACGAGCGCGTCCTCCGCGCCCGTCAATTCGACGAGCAGGTCACGGCATAGGGCGTGGCGTGAGCCACGGGCCCCCCGTGCGAGGTCGTATTCCAAATTGGAATACCCCGCGGCGATTTGGGTCATGACCTCGCGCGCGGCGCGCGCGAGCGGCGCCCGGCCGAGGTTCGTGTGCAGCACCACACCCGTGGCGTTGATCACCGGCACGAGCGACGGGGCGGCGAGGCGCTGCACCTGCGCCGTGACCGCGGCATGCCAGCCCTCGGCGGGCGCGGCGCCATCGTTGGCGCGCGCATGCTCGAGCGTGTCCCGCACGGCGCGCAGTACGAGGCCCCGCGGATGGGCGGTGAGGAGCGCCGCGACGTCGGGCTCGGCCAGCAGGGCGTCCACGGCGGGGAGCCGGCGCCGGGGGTCGCGGGGGCTGGTCACGGCTTCTTGGCCTTGGTGGTGTCGCGCGGCGCGGGTTTCGGTACGGGGATCTCGACCACGCCGACGCCGTCGGCGGCGACGCCGCTCAAGCCGACCGCCGCGCGCACGCGCACGAGGTACTTCGCACCCGGGGTGAGCGGATGCGCGGTCTGGACGACGAGCCGGTCGTACGGTACGGGGCGCTGGCTCAGGAGCTTGCGGACGCGGGCCGTGTCGACCCGCGCCGCGGCTGTATCTCGACGCGACGGCCCACCGGGGGGCCCGGCGACGGCGGGCGCCCGCGGGGCTGCCGGAGCCGGGGTCCTCGGGCGCGCCGTCGTATCGCGCCGCGCCGTCGTATCCCGCCGGGCCGTCGTGTCCTGTAGCCGCTTGAGCGAGTCGGCCAACGCCCGCGCGCGCGCCTGAATCGAGTCGAACTGCGCCGGCCGATACAGCGTCCGCACGGCCACGGGCGTCGTATCGGGCAGTGCGAAGACGTGCACCGCGGTCGTGTCCGGCGCTCGAGCGGGATCGAGCGGCTGCGAAAACGTGACCCGGACGGCGATCGAGTCCACCGGCTCGACGGTGCGGATCCGCGGCCCGATCGTGTCGTGCACGAACGCCCACAGCACGACGCTCGCCGTCGAGTCGACCGTGACGGTGACCGTGTCGAACGGCTCACGCCGGTCCTGGCGACGGTTGTTGTTCTGATCCTGAACGGCCCACACGCGATAGCGTCCGGGAGGGATCTCCCGCAGTCGGAAGTTTCCGGCGGAATCCGTCAGGGTGACGTAGGCCGCGGTGTCGGGGAGCGGGGCGGCTCGGATCACCGCCTGCGTGAGCAGCCGCTGCTCGACCCACAACAACGCGGTACCGCCGAGCGCGGCCCCGGGAAGGGCGCCCCCCGTCGAGAAGACGATGGTCGTGCCGGTCTTCGTGACGTTGCGCCGCAGGTCCGCGATGCCGGGCAGCACCTCGAGGTGATACACCCGGTTCGGCTTCCACCCCTCTTCCGGCGCGACGTGGATCGCGCTGCGGTGCCAGGATACCTTGACGTCGCCTGCGACCGGGGACAACACGATCTTCTGCGCCAGGCCGGTGATCGCGCCACCCGACGGGCCGGGGCTTCCCGGTGCCTCGTCGATCACTTCGTCGAACTGGACGACGGCGTTGCCCCGAAAATCCGGCACCACCGTCCCGGACTCCGGAACGGTGCGGAGGATGGCAGCCGGGGTTGTGCGGGGCGGGCCGCCCGGCGGCGTACCCTGGCTCGCACAGCCGAACGCCAGGGCGCTCAGGAGCAGCCCAGCGACTTGAGCTTGTCCGCCAGCACCTGTCGCTGGTCGCGCCACGCCCGCTCCTTCTCGCGCTCCTTGGCGACCACCTCGGCGGGCGCCCGCGCGACGAACTGCTGGTTGGTGAGCTTGGCGGCGAGTCCCGCCAGCTGCTGCTCGATCCGGGTCAGCTCGCCCGACACGCGCCGGCACTCCTTCTGCACGTCGATTGCGCCTTCGAGGGCCACGAACACCTCGCTGCCGTCGCCGAAAATGGCGTAGGCGCCGATCCGTTGCGACCCGCCGTCGAACGAGAGCTCGTCGAGCTGCGCGAGGCGCCGAATCGTTTCGCTTTCCGCCTCGAACACCTTCCGGTGGTCGCGCCCGCGTGCCGTGATGCTGGCCCGGAGGCGCGTCTTGGGCGGCACGTTGTACTCCGCGCGGATGCTGCGGATCCGCTCCACCACTTGCTTCACGCGGAGGAACTGCAGGTCGAGCTCGGCGTCCACGAGCTCCGGTTGGAACGCCGGCCACGAGGCGACCGCGAGCAGCTCATCCTCCTGTCTACCGGGGAGCTTCTGCCACAGCTGCTCGGTGATGAACGGCACCACCGGGTGCAACAGCCGCAGCGCCGTGTCGAAACAATGGGCGAGGACCGCGTGAGCAGCGGCGGCGTCGCCCGAAGCAGCGGGTGCCCGCTGGGCTGCTGCGGAGCGCGACGCCGTCGCTGCGAGACGCGGCTTGACCGCTTCCACGTACCAGTCGGCGAGCTCGCCCCACACGAACTCGTAGCACCGCTTGGCTGCCTCATCGAGCCTGAACTGTTCCAGGGATGCAGTAACGGCGGCGACTGCATCATTCGCCCGCATCAGGATCCAGCGGTCGGCGAGCGGCAGTTGAGACCGGTCGAAGCGCTCGAGCGGCGGCACCCGCTCCGGCAGCTGCGCGAGGATGAAGCGTCCGATGTTCCAGAGCTTGTTCGCGAAGTTCCGGCCCGGCGCGAAGGTCGTCTCGAGGTCGCTGGGATCGAGCGTCAGGTCCGACCCGAGCGACACTCCGGCGATCACCGTCCAGCGCAGCGCGTCGGCGCCGAACAGCCGGACCACGTCGAGCGGGTCGATGCCGTTGCCGAGCGACTTCGACATCTTGCGGTGCTGTGTGTCCCGCACCGTGCCGTGCAGGTAGACCGTGGCGAACGGGCGCGCGCCGAGGAAGTGGTACCCGGCCATGATCATGCGCGCCACCCAGAAGAACAGGATTTCGGGGGCCGTCACCAGGGTGTGGCCGGGATAAAAACGCTTCAGGTCGGGCGTCTGGTCGGGCCAGCCGAGCGTCGCGAACGGCCACAGCCACGATGAGAACCAGGTGTCGAGCACGTCGGGATCCTGTTCCACGGGGCCGCGGCACTTGCGGCACTGCTTCGGGTCTGCGCGATCAGCCCACTGCTCGCCGCAGCTGGTGCACGTGAAGATCGGAATCCGGTGTCCCCACCACAGCTGCCGCGAGATGTTCCAGTCCCGGATGTTCTCCATCCAGTGCTCATAGGTCGCGCCCCACCGCTCGGGGACGAGGCGAATCGCCCCGGTCCGGTACGCCGCGAGCGCCGGCTCCGCGAGCGGCTTCATCTTCACGAACCACTGATCGGACAGCCGCGGCTCCACCACCGAGTCGCAGCGGTAGCAGTGGCGCACCGCGTGCCGATGCGGCTCGACCTTCTCGAGCAGGCCGCGCTCTTTCAGCATCTCCACGATCTTTTCGCGCGCGTCGAACCGGTCGAGCTCGGTGAGGGCCTTCGGCACGCGCGTCGGATGCTCCATCCGCCCGTCCTCGGTCATGATCAGCGGCATCTCGAGCTTGTGCCGCAGTCCGATCTCGAAGTCGGTCGCGTCGTGCGCCGGAGTCACCTTCACGAAGCCCGTCCCGAACCCGGGCTCGACGGCTTCATCGGCGAGGATCGGCACCGGCAGGTCGAGGATCGGCAACCGGGCGATCTTGCCCACGTAGGCGCGATGGCGCGCGTCCTTGGGATTCACCGCCACCGCCGTGTCGCCGAGCAGCGTTTCGGGACGCGTGGTCGCGACGGTAAGGTACGGCGCAGGGCCGCCCTCCACTGGATACCGGATGTAGTAGAGCTTGCCCTCGCTGTCCTTGGATTCGGCCTCCTCGTCCGACAAGGCCGTGAGGCAGTGCGGGCACCAGTGGATTACCCGATGGCCTCGGTAAATCAGCCCCTCCTCCCACAGACGCACGAACACTTCCCGCACCGCCCGCGAGTAAGCGGGGTCGAGGGTGAACCGCGTGCGGCTCCAATCACAGGACGCCCCGATCATCTCGAGCTGCTCGAGAATGGTCGAGCCGGTCTCGCGTACGAACGCCCAGACGCGCGCCACGAATGCGTCGCGGCCGAGGTCGAAGCGGGCCTTCCCCTCCTTCGCGATGAGGCGTTCCACCACGTTCTGTGTCGCGATGCCGGCGTGGTCGGTGCCGGGGAGCCACAAGGCCTCCCGGCCGCGCATCCGCTCGAACCGGATGAGCACGTCCTGTGTCACGTTGTTGAGCCCCTGGCCCATGTGCAGCACGGCGGTGACGTTGGGCGGGGGGATGACGATCACGTACGGCGGTTTCGGCGAGTCGACCCGGGCCGTGAACACGCCACGCTCGAGCCAGCGCCGGTACAGCGGGCGCTCGACGGCCTGTGACTCGTATTGGGGCGGAAGCTCGAAGCGGGACGGCGACATTCCTTATAATAAGGCAGGATGGGGGAGGTTAGAGGAGGTTCGGGAGGTTGGAGGAGGTTGAGACGCGAGCGGGCCCGACCTCCCCTAACCTCCCCAACCTCCCCTAACCTCCCGAACCTCCTCCAACCTTCTGTTTGTGCTAGAATTCCGTCCAAATGGCCGACGAAGCTATCATCCTTCCGACAAGCCGCATCGTGCGTTGGCTCGCGATCGCCGCGGTGATCGCGTTTGCGGTGGCGCTTTACTTCCGCGATGGGCGGAACGTGCCGCCCCTGACGGGCACGCCCGCGGCGACCGGTCAGCCCGCCAACTGACCGGATGCCTCCCGAAATCCGTGTCACGCTCCCCGACGGGAGCGAGAAGCGTCTTCCCGCCGGCTCCAGCGGCGCCGACCTCGCGAAGGCGATCGGGCCGGGGCTCGCGAAGGCGGCCCTCGCGGTACGCCTGAACGGCGACATCCGGGACCTGGCCCGCCCGTTGCCCGACGGCGTGAAGGTCACGATCCTCACGGACAAGGATCCCCAGGCGCTCGAGGTGTTGCGCCATTCCTCGGCTCACGTGCTGGCGACCGCCGTACGCCAGCTGTTCCCGCACGCGAAGATCGGATTCGGTCCCCCGATCGAGGACGGCTTTTACTACGACTTCGACGTGGGACGGCCCTTCGGGCCGGAGGATCTGGAGGCCATCGAAAAAAAGATGATGGAGGTTGTGAAGGCCGATTACCCGTTTGTACGCGAGGAAGTCTCGCGCACCGAAGCGAAGCGGCGCTTCAAGGATGACCCGCTCAAGCTCGAGCGCATCGATGACCTCGGACCGGACGAGGTGATCTCGGTCTACACCGACGGCCCGTTCGTGGACCTGTGCCGCGGGCCCCACGTGCCGAGCACCGGGCGGATCAAGCACTTCAAGCTGCTGCACGCCGCCGGCGCCTACTGGCGCGGCGACGAGCGCCGCCAGATGCTGCAGCGAATCTACGGCACCGCCTGGTTCACCAAGGAGGACCTCGAGGGTTACCTGCGGCGGCTCGAAGAGGCCAAGAAGCGCGACCACCGGGTGCTGGGGAAGCAGCTCGATCTGTTCTCGATTCAGGAGGAGGTGGGCCCGGGACTGATCCTGTGGCACCCCAAGGGGGCGATGCTGAACTTTCAGCTGCGCCGCTTCATCGAGGACGTGATTCTGGAGCGCGGCTATCAGCTCGTCTACACGCCCAACGTGACGCGCGAAGAGCTCTTCCTGCGCTCCGGGCACCTCCCGCTGTACGCCGAGAACCAGTTCCCGGCGATGGCGGCGGGGGAAGGCGAGGCCGAGGGCGTGCGCTACCGCGTGAAGCCGATGAACTGCCCCATGCACATCCTCATCTACGCCTCGCAGCAGCGCAGCTATCGCGATCTGCCGATTCGGCTCGCCGAGATCGCCAACGTGTACCGCAACGAGCGCTCGGGGACGCTGCACGGCATGCTGCGGGTGCGCGGGCTCTCGATGGACGACGCGCACCTCTTCCTGCGCGAGGACCAGATCGAGCAGGAGATTTTCCAGCTGCTCGACATCGTGGAGCTGGTGCTGGGGAAGACGTTCGGGCTTTCCTACCGGCTCGATCTCGCGACGCGGCCCGCCAAAAAACTCGGCACGGACGAGACGTGGGACCTGGCGGAGCGCGCGCTCGAGCAGGCGCTCAAGCACCGCGGTGCCACGTACCGCATCGATCAGGGCGGCGGGGCGTTCTACGGACCGAAGATCGACATCAAGTTCAACGACGTCATCGGCCGAGAGTGGCAGGGCGCGACGATCCAGCTGGATTTCGAACAGCCCGAGCGCTTCAAGCTCGAGTACACCGGCGAGGATAACCGCCCGCACCGCCCGGTCATGATCCACCGGGCGATCTACGGGACGCTGGAGCGGTTCGTCGGATTCCTGATCGAGCACTTCGCCGGGGCGTTCCCACTCTGGCTCGCCCCCGAGCAGGTTCGCGTGTTGCCGATCTCGGACGCGCAGGCGCCTGCGGCGCGCGCGCTACACGAGCGGCTGCGTGCGGCGGGCATCCGCTCGCATCTCGACGAGCGCAACGAGACCCTGAACTACCGGATCCGCGACGGCGAGCTGCAGAAAATCCCCTACATGGCCGTGGTGGGGCAGCGCGAGGCGGACGCGGGCTCGGTCGCGGTGCGGGGACGGGGAGAGGGGAAGAAGCAGGTGGTGCTGCCGGTCGCGGAATTCGTGGCGAAACTCACGGAAGAGGTTCGCACCCGCTCACTGACACCGTTAGTTTAAGTGATGTGATTCCCCGGGCTTGCGCCCGGGGTCGGTGAACCCCGGACGAGACTAACTAACCCCGGACGCAAGTCCGGGGTGGATCGAAAGACAGAATGCCCGACAGCACCACCCCCGTCATTCTCTCGGCCGTCCGCACCCCGATCGGCAAGTATCTCGGCGGTCTGTCCGCGCTCCCCGCCCCCCGGCTCGGCGCCCTCGTGATCCGTGATGCCGTGCGCCGCGCCGGGATCGAGCCCGGGACGGTCGACGAAGTCATCATGGGGAATGTGCTGCAGGGCGGCGTCGGTCAGGCGCCGGGGCGCCAGGCGGCGATCCAC
>WNGD01002760.1_pt1 | contig 18174 bp, 21 predicted proteins | sample 5400671 | NCBI WGS metagenome assembly WNGD01 (sample SAMN13153369, study PRJNA577476) | soil metagenome | isolation source: 40 cm soil or saprolite under grassland replicate 2 | place: USA:California | collected 2016-06-15
GCGCCGGGGACTGGCGCCGGGGACTGGCGCCGGGGACTGGCGCCGGGGACTGGCGGCGGCCGGCTGGGACTGGCGGGGTAGCGGGGGCAGCCGGGGCGCGGCGGCCGATGGCCACGGCGCCAGCGGCCGGCCAGACGAAGATCGCAAACGTCGCAAGAATGAGGACTAGCCTGAAATCGCATATGCGATATCATGAAGTGAGCAGACATGGCAGAACAAGTCCATTACGCAATTGCCTCAGATATCCGTATGAAAGGCGCAGCTAAGCTCGTTTCCACAGTGCGGTTGTTCGTGGCCTGGCACGCTGAGCACGTGCGGCGGGGCCGCTCGGAAGGAGCGCGAATCATGGCAGACGGGGCAGGCGGGCCGACGGTGCTCCGCATCCTGCTCGGCACTCAGTTGCGCCGCCTCCGCGAGGCGCGGGGCATTACCGCGCAGGAGGCTGCCCGGGCGATCAGGGGCTCGGAGTCCAAGATCAGCCGCATCGAGCTCGGCCGGAACTCCGTCCGCGAGGTCGACATCGCCGACCTGCTCAGCCTGTACGGGATCACCGACGTGACCGAGCGGGAGCAGTTGCTGTCCCTGGCCAGCCAGGCCAATCAGCCCGGCTGGTGGCACCGCTATCAGGACGTCCTGCCGAGCTGGTTCCAGGCCTATGTCGGGCTGGAAGAATCAGCGGAATCAATCCGCAGTTATGACATGCAGTTCGTGCCCGGCCTGCTGCAGACGGAGGATTACGCGTCCGCCGTGCTCGCGCTCGGCGAATTCTCGGCTGATGAAACCGGGCGCCTGGTGTACCTGCGCAAAGAGCGCCAGCGCCGGTTCAGCAGCGGCGGCCTGCGGCTGACGGCCATCATCGACGAGGTGGCGCTCCGCCGCCCGGTCGGCGACGCCGCACTGATGCGGGCGCAGCTCGAGCACCTGCGGGACAGCTGCGACCGGCCGGCCTTCACCCTGCAGGTGACGCCCTACCCGGCCAGCGCCCATGCCGCGCCGGCCAGCTTCAGCATCTTGCAGTTCGCCACGCCAGACCTGCCTGACGTCGTCTACGTAGAGCACCTGACGAGCGCCATGTACCTGGACAAGGCAACGGACGTGGAACGCTACACGGCCGCCATGGACCAGCTCAGCGCGATCAGCGCTACGCCGAACGATTCCAAGGAGATCATTCGCGCAATGCTCGAGGAGATGGAGGGATCCCGATGAGCAGCATTCGCAATGGCATGCCTGCAAGCGAGCTGGCCGGCGTCACCTGGATCAAGAGCCGTCGCAGCGGCCCGACCGGCGGCAACTGCGTCGAGGTGGCATTCCTGGCGGAGGGCGGCGTTGCCCTGCGCAACTCCAGGCATCCGGACGGCCCGGCACTTGTCTTCACGCGCCCCGAGTGGGACGCGTTCCTCGGCGGTGCCGGAGACGGCGAATTCGGGCGCCCGGCCAGGGCCTGACCATGCCCGTCAGGGCCTGACCTGCCGGCCAGGGCCTGGCCAGCATGGAACGGCCTCCCTGAGCCGCTCTTCGGCAGACCAGGGAGGCCGTTGGCTACTGGTCGGCTCGCTACCTGGCCAACATGTCTGGCTACCTAGCCGGCACGTCGAATTCGCCATCCTTGACGCCGGCGATGAAGGCACTCCACTCGCTGCGGTCGAAGATGTGCGCGGCCTTACCTGCGTCCTTGGAGTCGCGGAGCGCAACATGGCCGCCTGGCAGGTGCGCCACTTCCACACATCCCTCGGCGCTGCATGCCCGGCTCTTGATCCAGCGGGCAGCGGTGAGGTCGGGGTTCATTCGACTGTCCTTTCTGTTGATCATTTGACTTGACTGGCCATTGTGGCGATCAGATCCGTGGAGTCGGCGGGCGACAGCGCCGCCGCCCGCAACAGGTCGAAACCCTCTGCGCACGCGCGCACGTCCTTATCCCGCTCCAGGTAGGCCTGTCCCGCGACGCCCTCGGTGTACACCACGTCGGGATCGTAGCGCTCGGGAAACTCAAGGAGGCAGAACGGCCCGTTCAGGAACGGGTGCGGTCCGCTGGAGAATGGCAGCACCTGGATCGTCACGTTGGACGACAGGCTGGCGTCCGCCAGGCGGAGCAGCTGGTTATGCATCAGCTCCGGCCCGCCGATAGACCGGCGCACCACCGACTCGTCCAAGATCAGCCACAGCTCAAGCGGATCCGCGCGCAGCAGCGCCTCCTGCCGCTGCATGCGGAGAGTCACGTTCCGCTCGATCTCCTCGGCCGCCAGCTTCCTGCGGACCGTGGTCATCACCGCGCGGGCATAGTCCTCGGTCTGCAGCAGGCCGTGCACCACCACGGACTCGAACGCGCGCAGCGACGATGCCTCGGCTTCCAGCCCCACGTAGATGCCGAATCCGGTGGGCAGCACGTCCTCGTATGCCGCCCACCAGCCCTTGCGGTGACCCTCGCGGGCCATGTCGATGAGGACCTGGCGCTGGCCAGAATCATCGACGCCGTACATCTCCAGCATCGCGGTCAGGTAGGCAGACCGGGTGGGCGCCTTGCCGGTTTCGATGCGCGACAGGGTCGACGCCGCGACGCCGAGCTGGTCGGCGACTTCCTCCAGCTTGATGGAATGCGATTCGCGCAGCCTGCGTAACTCGGTGCCCAGACGGCGCCGACGGACGGTCGGGCCGATCGACACGGTCATTTTCCCTCCCCAGTGCGGGCACGCCGCGGCGGGCGCGGCACGGCGGGCGCGGCGCCGGGAACGCACCGTAACCACCATGCGGATCTTGCACTTGGAGTCACCATACAGGAGAAACAGCAGCGATATGAGATCCCAATTGAGATTTCGTCCCTGATATTTGTCCCACGCACTTGCGTCGCGTGCACTCCCATACCATCATGAAGCTGAGTTCCGCGGGCCACGGCTGATGAGGGGAAGGGCGCAGCCGCCGGCGGCGGTGCTCGCCATTTTCCTGGCGCATATCCGGGGAGGGAGCGGACCAGAGATGGCAATTATGGCCGCAGATGCCAGCGACGCGACTGCGGACCTGGCGCTGATGACCGGTGCCAGTGTCTTAGCTAGCCTGACAATCCCAGGCCGTGCCGAGCACGTATCGGAAGCACGGAAGTTCGTGGGCAAAGCCATCGGGGCGGACAATCCCGCCGCCGATGTGGCCGTACTGCTCACTTCGGAGATAGTCACGAACGCCGTAGTGCACAGCGACTCCCGCCAGGCCGGCGGGACTGTCCTGCTGGTCGTCACCGAGATCAGCGGCGGACTGCGGGTCGAGGTGACGGACGACGGGTCCGACCTGACCAGGCCGGTGGTCAAGGGCGACGTCTACGCCTCCGAAGGGCACGGCTTATACCTGGTGCAGTCCCTTGCCGATCAATGGGGCTACGTCCGTGACGAGACCGGGACCACCGTGTGGTTCTGGCTGAGCGCGGCTGCGCCCGGCTCGGCCCGGTAATTCTAGGAGCGCCGCGCGGAACTCGGCCGGCGGGGCTGGCCCGCGCCTGCTCGCTTCTCCCGGAGCCGCATCGTGACCTGTACCGGGCTGCCGGCGAAGCCGAACTCTTCGCGAAGCCTGCGCTCGATGAATCTCCGGTACCCGGCCTGCAGGAAGCCCGACGTGAACAGGACGAAATGAGGCGGCCGCACGCCCGCCTGGGTCGCGAAGAGGATCTTCGGCTGCTTGCCGCCGCGCACCGGCGGCGGCGTTGCCGCCACCAGCCCGGACAGCCAGCCATTGAGCCGCCCCGTCTGCACCCGGGTTTCCCAGCCGTCCAGGGCGCGCTCCAGGGCAGGGACGAGGCGGTCGGTGTGCCAGCCGGTGGCGGCCGAGATATTCACCCTGGGCGCCCACCGCGCGGCGTACAGCTGCCGGTCGATCTCCTTGTCCAGGAAGTTCCTGCGGTCGGAGTCGACAAGATCCCACTTGTTGTAGGCGATCACTAGTGCCCGGCCTGACTCGATCACCATCGAGACGATCCGCAGGTCCTGCTCGGCAAGCGGCTGGCTCGCGTCTACCAGCACGACCGCGACCTCCGCCCGCTCCAGCGCCCGCTCGGTCCGCAGCGCCGCGAAATAGTCGGCGCCCTGAGCCTCGCGCACCCGCCGCCGGATCCCGGCCGTGTCGACGAACCGCCAGACGGAGCCGCCAAGCTCGATCAGCTCGTCGACCGGATCCCTGGTCGTGCCGGCCACCGCGTCGACTACCGCGCGCTCATGGCCGGCCAGCGTATTCAGCAGGCTTGACTTCCCGACGTTGGGCCGGCCGATGAGCGCGACCCGCCGCGGGCCGCCCTCGGCGCCGAACAGCTCCATCGGGGTAGCCGGCAGCGCGCCAAGTATCAGGTCGAGCAGGTCTCCGCTGCCGCGTCCGTGCAGCGCGCTGACCGGGCACGGCTCGCCAAGCCCGAGTGACCAGAGAGAGGCGGCGGCGGGCTCGCCCGGCGCGTCGTCCACCTTGTTGGCGGCGAGCACCACCGGCTTGCGGGACCGGCGCAGCACGGCGGCCACGGCGGCGTCGGCGTCGGTCACCCCGATGACCGCGTCCACCACGAACAGGACAGCATCGGCGGCATCCACGGCGACGCGGGCCTGCGCGGCCACCCGCGCCGCCAGGGCCGGCGAGCCCTCCACCGCGGGCTCCCAGCCGCCCGTATCCACCAGAGTGAACGCACGGCCGCGCCACGTCGCGTCGTAGGCGACCCGGTCACGGGTCACCCCAGGAGAGTCCTCAACGACCGCCTGCCGGCTGCCGAGAATCCGGTTTACCAGCGTGGACTTTCCGACATTAGGCCGGCCGACGACCGCGACGACCGGCGCCGGGCCGTCGGGCTGGCCGTCATCCCCGGATCCGCCGTCCAGCCCGTCCGGCCCGCTCAGTTCGTCCATACGGCGTCCGCTGTCCGGCTCATCGTTAGCGCGACGATCTCCCGCACGACCTCATCGAGCCCGATTCCGGTCGAGTCGATCACCACGGCATCGGGGGCCCTCGCCATCTGCCGGGCATCCCTGCGGTCGCGCCTGGCCTGCTCCGCCTGGGTCAGGGCGACCGTGGCCGCCGGATCGTCGGCCAGATCGGCGCTGCGCCTGCTCGCCCGCGCGGTCTCGCTGGCGGTCAGGAACACCTTGACCGGTGCCTCGGGCGCCACGACCGAGCCGATATCGCGGCCCTCCGCGACGATTCCCTCGCCCGCCGCGATGGCCGCCGCGATCACCCGCCGCTGCATCGCTATCAGGTGCACTCGGACCTGCGGCACCGCCGCCACCGCGCTGACCGCATTGGACACCTCGCGGGTGCGGATCGCCGCAGCGACATCGGTACCGTCCAGCCAGATCCCGGGCGCATCCGGATCGGTGCCCACCTCGATCACCGCCCGCCGCATGTTCGCCGTCACCGCCGCCGGGCGACAGATGTCGACGTGGTTCGCCAGCAGCCACCAGGTCAGCGCACGATACATGGCGCCGGTATCCAGGTAGCGCAGGCCGAGCGAGCGCGCCACCCCGCGTGCGGCGCTTGACTTGCCGGATCCTGCCGGGCCGTCAACGGCGATGACAAGTCCTGGATGCTGGCTGGGTTCCGCCGAATTGGTCACGCAGGCGATGTTACCGGCGAACCGGCCAGCCGCCGGCCACGAGCGCCTCGGCGAGCCCGTCGGCGGCCTGCGGGCTGACCGAGAGTTCCAGCACCCCGGCCGGGAGTCCGGGCGAGTGCTCGATCCGCACGTCCTCGATGTTGATCCCCGCCTGGCCGGCCGCATCGAATACCCTGGCCAGCTCACCTGGCCGGTCCCCGATGACCACACCGACCACGACGTAGGCCGGCGGCGGGCCGCCCTGCTTGCCCGGGATCCTCGCGACCCCCGCCCCGCCCCGGTCCAGCAGGTCAGCCAGGCGCTTCAGAGAGGTGTCATCGCCCTGGGCGGCCTCGGCGAGCGCCATGCCCGCGGCGGTGAGATCCTCGGCGATGGCCGGCAGCAACTCAGCGGCATGCGCGGCGTTGGCGGCCAGGATCTGCGTCCACAGCCCGGTGTCACCCGCCGCGATCCTGGTCACGTCCCGCAGCCCCTGGCCGGCCAAGGCCAGCGCGGCATCCTGCGCCCGCTCCAGCCGCGCCGCCATCGCCGCCGCCACCAGATGCGGGACGTGCGAGACGAGCGCGACCCAGCGATCGTGGTCGGCGGCCGTCATCCGGGCCGGCTGCGCGCCACAGGCGCTGGCCAGCGCGGCGACGGCGGCGACCGCCTCCGCCGAGGTCTCCGGCGCGGGGCAGATCGCCCACGGACGGCCGAGGAACAGGTCGGCGCGCGCCGCCGCTGGTCCGGACCGCTCCCGCCCGGCCAGCGGATGGCCGGCCACGAAGGTGGCCAGTTCACAGCCGAGCTCACGGGCCCGGGCCAGCGGCAGTTCCTTCACGCTCGCGACATCCGTATACCAGCGCGCCAGGTCACGTTCCTGCGCGGCGGCGAGCGCGGGGGCGACGGCCGCCGGCGGCATCGCGAGCACGGCGAGATCAGCCGGCTCGCCGGGCGGGCCGTCCGGGGGCAGCTCTTCGCCCGCGCCGAGGCCCGCGGCGAAGCGCGCGGCCGCTGGGTCAAGGTCGGCCAGCCAGACGACCGCGCCCAGGCCGCGCGCGGCCAGCGCGACCGAGGTGCCGATCAGGCCGGTCCCGATCACCACCAGGCGCCGCGGGAAGGCCGCCGCCAGCTGTGTCATTGCGCGATGTCCAGCCGGAGCGCGATCGCGCCGCGCAGGTATACATGCTGCACCGCCGACCGCGGCTGCTCCGTCTCGACGTGCATCATCAGCCGCACCACCAGGGGCATCGAGCCGGGCACGTTCATCTCCGTCGCGCACAGCAGCGGCACGTCCTGGAAACCCAGCTTGCGGGCGGCGAGCGCGGGAAATTCGGCATTCAGGTCATGGGTAGCGGTGAACACGACGCTGATCACCTCCGCCGGGGTCAGCCGGTTCCGGCTCATTACCTCGGTGACCAGCTCTGAGGTGCCTTCAAGGACCGCCGCGCGCTCGTTCGCGTCCAGCTGGATCGCGCCGCGGATCGCCCTGACCGCCACCGGGTTTCCTCCCTCGCCATTGGTCCGCTCCGGCCTCGCCCGTTCGTTCCGCTCCGGGATCTCAGGTTATAGACCTACTGCCGCGTAGAGCTCGCCTATCTCCCTGGTGGTGAGCCGCCTGGTGGTGCCCGGCCGCAGCGGCCCGAGGGAAACCGGGCCGACTCGGGTCCGGACGAGCCGGCTGACCGGGTGCCCGGCCCCGGCGAGCATCCGCCGGACGATGTGCTTGCGCCCCTCGTGCAGGGTGATCTCCACCAGCGCCCGGGAGCCGGCCCGCTCCACCACCCGGAACCGGTCGGCGCTGGCGACCCCGTCGGCAAGCTCGATCCCGGTGACCAGCTGACGGCCGAGATCCCGCGGCAGCGGCCCGGCCACGTCCGCCAGGTAGGTCTTGAGCACGCCGTAACTGGGATGGGCAAGCCGGTGTGCAAGCTCGCCGTCGTTCATCAGCAGCATCAGGCCCTCGGTGTCGTAGTCGAGCCTGCCCACATGGAACAGCCGCTCGCCGTGGCCGCCGAGGAAATCGGCGATGGTGGGCCTGCCCCGGCCGTCCGACATCGTGGTGAGCACGCCGGCCGGCTTGTTCAGCGCCAGATACACCAGGTCCTCGCGCGCCGGGATGCGGCGGCCGTCCACCCTGATGATCTGGCGTTGCGGGTCGACCCTCGCCCCGTACCTGCGGACGATCTCGCCGTCCACCTCTACCCGGCCTTCGCCGATCATCTCCTCGCAGTGCCTGCGGCTGCCCACGCCGGCCGCGGCGAGCACCTTCTGCAGCCGTACCCCGCCGGGCACGTCGGTCAGCGTGTCCCGTCCGTCGCCGGCTCCGTCCGGGCCCCCACCGGCTCCGTCCGGGCCGTCGCCTGCTCCCTCCGGGCCGCCGCCGGCGGCGCGCCGGTCACGACGCTGCTGGCGCATGTCCATCCTCTTCAGTCTCAAGATCGTCCGGCAGGAAGGGCGCGAGTTCCGGCAGCTCGACCAGGCTGGGCAGGCCGAGCCGCTCCAGGAAGTAGCCGGTCGTCTGGAACAGGATCGCGCCGGTGTCCGGGTCGGCGCCTGCCTCCTCGACCAGCCCGCGGAGCACAAGCGTTCGCATCACGCCATCGCAGTTGACCCCGCGGACGGCCGATACCCGTGCCCGGCTCACCGGCTGACGGTAGGCGACCACAGAGAGCGTCTCAAGCGCCGCCTGGGTGAGCCTGATCTCCTGGCCGTCGCTGACGAACCGCTCGACCACCGGCGCGCACTCCTCGCGGGTGTAATAGCGCCAGCCGCCGGCCACCTCGCGCAGGTCGAATCCGCGGCCCTCCGCCGCGTAGGATGCCGCCAGCTGGCTCAGCTCGGCGGCGATCTCCTCGCGCGGGCGCTCGAGCACCTGGGCGATGAGCACCTCCGGCACCGGCTCATCGGCCACCAGCATGATCGCCTCCAGGCTGCTGCGCAGGCCGGGGCCCTGCGGACCGGCCGCCTGCTTGGGGTCACCAGGGTCACCAGAGTCACCAGGGTCATTAGCGTCACCAGAGTCGCCAGGGTCGCGGGGACGGGGGAAGGAACTGTCGTACATGGCTGCTACCCGCCGCCTTCCGTTGGCTCCTGCTGCGGCGCGTCATCCGCCGCGATCCAGCTCACGTACAGCTCGCCGAGCGGCGTGAGCTGGTCAAGGGCAGCGCGGCCGTCCCGGTAGAGGTCAAGCACCGCGAGGAAGCGAGCGACGACCTCGTAGGTGCCAGCGCAGTCCGAGGTGAGACGGCGGAACGTGGCCCGGCGCAGCTCCCGCAACCGCCCGGTGAGTATCTCAACCTGCTCTCGCACGCTCGTGCGCGGAATGTGCAGGTGCTCGGTCGAGACTACCGGCGGCTGCTTCGGCGCCAGCGTACGGGCCGCGATCGCGGCGAACTCGGCCGGGCCGAGGCCGAGCAGCACCTCGGGCAGCAGCTCGGCGAAGCGCGGCTCCATCGGCACACGCCGCGGGAACCTGCGTCCCTGCACGGCCATCCGGCCGGCCAGCACGGCCGCCACCTCCTTGTACGCGCGGTACTGCAGCAGCCGGGCGAACAGCAGGTCCCGTGCCTCAAGCAGGGCCAGGTCCTCCTCGTCGTCGACCTCGCCAGCAGGCAGCAGCCTGGCCGCCTTGAGGTCGAGCAGCGTCGCGGCGACAACAAGGAAATAGCTTGCCTGGTCCAGGTCCCAGCCGTCGGCCAGCGCCCGGATGTGCCCGATGAACTCGTCGGTGACGCGGGAGAGCGCGATCTCGGTGATATCCAGCTTGTGCTTGGAGATGAGGGCGAGGAGCAGATCGAAGGGCCCCTCGAAGACGTCGAGGTGCACCTCGAAGCCGCCCCCGGCCTGACCCTGCGGGGCGTCTGGAGATTCGCCGATCACCATGGTGGTCATTCAGAGCCCGTCGCAGCCTGCCCGCGGCGGCCCGCGCCGCCCGGAGGACACGACGCTACCCGATGCCGGCGAGCCCTCATGCCTGCTCGCGCAGGCGCCGCGCGACGAGGCTCCGGTCCCCCTCGGCGTCCAGGTCGGCGAGCAGCACCGCCAGCGCCTCGCGCACGATCCGGCCACGGTCGGTCGCGATGCCGTAGGCACGCAGCGAAAGCCGGGCCCGTTCCAGGTCAAGCAATTCGCCGCTGGACAGGTAGACGGTGATTTTCTGCGAGTGCTGCTCCCGGCCGCTGGCCTGGCGCTCCGGGTCAGGGGCCTGGCTGCGCGCGGCGGGCCGGAGCAGCTCAGCAACTCCTGGCAGGCTTACCCGCCGTGACCGTGAACCGCGGGTTCTGCCTGCTGCCACCGTGCCAGCACCTCCTTGGCGAGCTCCCGGTAGGAGTTCGCCCCCGCGGACATCGAGTCAAAGCGGGTGATGGGCTCTCCCGCGACGGAGGCGTCAGGGAACCGCACGGTCCGGTTGATCACCGTGTGGTAGACCTTGTCGCCGAATCCCTTCACGACGCCGGCCAGCACCTCGCGGGTGTGCAGCGTGCGTGAGTCGTACATCGTGGCCAGCAGCCCGTCCATGCTCAGCTTCGGGCTGAGCCTGCTGGACACCTTGTCAATCGTCTCCATCAGCAGGGCGACCCCGCGGAGCGCGAAGTACTCGCACTCCAGCGGCACGATCACGCCATCCGCGCAGGCCAGGGCATTCACGGTGAGCAGCCCGAGGGAAGGCTGGCAGTCGATCATGATGACGTCGTAGTCGGGGACGACGGGCTCTAGCACGCGGCCGAGCACGAACTCGCGCCCGACCTCGTGCACGAGCTGCACCTCGGCGCCGGACAGGTCGATGTTGCTCGGCAGCAGGTCCATGCCATCGACATTGGTCTTGAACAGCACATCGCGGGCGGTGATCCCCCGCTCCATCAGCAGGTTGTAGACAGTCGCGTCCAGCTCGTGCGGCTGGAAGCCGAGACCGACAGAAAGCGCGCCCTGCGGGTCGAAGTCGACGAGCAGCACCCGGCGGCCCTGCTCGGCAAGCGCGGCACCGAGGCTGATGGTCGTGGTGGTCTTGCCTACCCCGCCTTTCTGGTTGCATACGGCCACCACCCGGGCCGGTCCGTGCACGAGAAGCGGCTCGGGATCAGGGAACACTGGTAGGGGCCGACCGGTGGGCCCAAGCACGCCAGGCTTGTATTCCATCGTTCGGGACGCTGCCACAGCTGCTGCACCTCCCCGGGCAGCCGCACGCAATGCGGCCAATGCCCGGACTCTAGAGCTTCCTCGCCGGTCGCGGCAAGCCGACTCACCGTTTGCGGCGAAATGGGCTCGCGGCCTGATCAGCCGGTCAGCCCGGCACCGGTCAGCCCAGCGCCCTGGGGTGGGCGGCGGCATAGACCTCGCGCAGTTTTTCCACCGTGACCAGAGTGTAAATCTGCGTGGTGGTGACCGAGGCATGCCCGAGCAGTTCCTGCACGACCCGGACATCGGCGCCGCCGTCCAGCAGGTGGGTGGCGAATGAATGGCGCAGCGTATGCGGCGACACCTCGGCCAGGCCGGCCCGGCCGGCGGCCGCCCGCAGCACCGCCCAGGCCCCCTGGCGGGTCAGCCGGCCACCGCGAGCGTTCAGGAACACCGCCGGGCTCGCCGAGGCCCGGCGGGCTGACGCCGCGAACGTGGGCCTGGCCCGGACCAGGTAGGCCTCCAGCGCCGCCCTGGCGTAACTGCCGACTGGCACTACCCGCTGCCGGCCGCCCTTCCCGGCCAGCCGGACCGCGCCAGCGGCCATGGCGAGTTCCAGGTCATCGACGTCCAGGCCGACGGCTTCCGAGATTCGCGCCCCGGTGCCGTACAGCAGCTCGAGCAGGGCCCGGTCCCTGAGCGGCGCGGGGCCGTCGCCCGCGGCGGCAGCCGCCAGCAGCCGCTCCACGGCCGCGACCGAGATCGCCTTCGGCAGCCGGCGCGGCGGTACCGGCGGCCGGACCTGCCGCGCCGGATCCGCGGCGGCCAGCCCTTCGGCCGCGGCGAACGCGTGCAGCCCGCGGACCGCCACCACGGCTCGCCCGGCCGAGCTCGCCGCGAGCGGCGGATGATCCGCGTCACCGGCGCGCAGCCCGGCCAGGAACGCCGCCACGTCCTGGGTCGTCACCTCGCCGATACACCTCGTACCGCGGGCGGCCAGCGCTACCACATACCGCTCCAGGTCCCGGCGGTAGGCCTCCAGCGTGTGCGCGGCCAGGCCCCGCTCGACCATCAGGTGATCGAGATACCGGCGGACGGCGGCAGCGACGCTGGTCAGCTGAGCACCTCAAGCACGGGCTGCGACGGCATGTCGTGCGCCTCGGCGACCGGCGGGCAGGTGAGCGCGCCCGCGTAGGTGTTCAGCCCGAGCGCGAAGGCAGGATCCGCGGCCAGCGCGGCCCGCCAGCCCTGGTTCGCGATCTCCAGGGCGTACGGCAGCGTCACGTTGGTCAGCGCGAAGGTGGAGGTGTGCGGAACCGCGCCCGGCATGTTCGCCACGCAGTAGAACACCGAGTCGTGCACCCGGTAGGTCGGTTCCGCGTGCGTCGTCGGACGGGAATCCTCGAAGGTGCCACCCTGATCGATCGAGATGTCCACCAGCACGGATCCTGACTTCATCCGGCCGACGAGCTCGTTGGAGATGAGCTTCGGCGCCTTGGCGCCGGGCACCAGCACCGCGCCGATCACCAGGTCGGCGTCGATCACCGCGCGCTCGATCTCGTAGGCGTTGGATGCCACTGTCTGGCAGTGCCCCTGGTAGATCGCGTCGGCCTGGCGCAGCCTGGCGACGTTCTTGTCCAGCAGCAGCACCTCGGCCTGCATGCCGAGCGCGATCGCGGCGGCGCTCATGCCGGAGACGCCGGCCCCCAGCACCACGACCTTGGCGGCATAGACGCCGGATACGCCGCCCATCAGCACGCCGCGGCCACCGCCGTCGCGCTGCAGGTGATGCGCGCCGCACTGGGGCGCCATCCGGCCGGCTACCTCCGACATCGGGGCGAGCAGGGGCAGCGAGCCGTCCGGCAGCTGGACGGTCTCGTAGGCGATCGCGGTGATCCCGGACTCCAGCAGCGCATCGGTGCAGGCGCGGGACGCGGCCAGGTGCAGGTAGGTGAACAGCACCTGGCCCTTGCGCATCCGGTGGTATTCCTCGGCGACCGGCTCCTTCACCTTCAGGATCAGGTCGCCGGCCTGCCACACGTCATCCGCCGATGGCAGGATCTCCGCGCCCGCGGCGGCGAAGTCCTCGTCCGGGAGGGCCGAGCCCGTGCCCGCGCCTCGCTCGAGGTAGACCTGGTGGCCGCCGCGGACAAGCTCGTGCACGCCGGCCGGCGTGATCGCGACCCGGTACTCGTGGTTCTTGATCTCTTTGGGAACGCCGACCTTCATGGCTTCCAGTCCTTTCCTGCGCAGGGCTACCTGGCCTCCTTGCCGGGCGAATCCCCTCTGAGCACACCTCGCGACCGCCGGTCAGCACTCGGGCGCGTCCGCGCGACGCAGCGACGCGAACCCATCCTCCCGGGCGGCATACGCGGACAATATTCCCACCGCCGCCACTGCGTTGTGTAGGTCACCTGCCAGCACCGCCGTCAGCGCTCGCCGCAGCGGCACCCAGGCCACCACCAGGTGAGCCTCCTCGTGCTCCGGCACGTAGTCCCGCTGCTGCGCTGGCACCCGGGTAATGCCCCTGGCCAGGAAGATGCGGAGTCGCTCCGTGCTGAACCCGGGCGAGCTGAAGATATCGGCCAGCACCCGCCAGTCGGCCGCGCGGTGGCCGGTCTCCTCCAGCAGCTCACGCTCGGCCGTCGTCCGCAGCGGCTCCCCCGGCGCGTCACGCAAGCCCGCCGGGATCTCCCAGAGCAGCCGGCCGACCGGATGCCGGTACTGCCGGATCATCAGTACCCGGCCGGACTCATCGAGGGCAAGCACCGCCACCGCGCCCGGGTGCTCAACGACCTGCCGCCCGGCGACATCGCCGCCGGGCATCCGCACGTCGTCGGTGCGCAACCGGACCAGGGTGCCGCCGGCGATCTCAGCCGACGAGATTACCGGCCAGCCTTCGGGGACATCACGGATCTCCGCGGCCTCGGCAACCTCGCTCACGTCAGGCACTCCTGCCTCATGGATCTCAATGCGGCACTCCGTCCGCCTGTGCCCATCTTCCCCGCCGGGTGCTACGCGCTCGCGGCCGCCCTGCGGGCAGCCGGGCCGGCCGCCGAGTCGGCCGCGGCCACCAGCCGGGACCGCACGAGCGCCGCGGCCACCAGCCCGCTGAACAGCGGATGCGGCCGGGTCGGCCGGGACAGGAACTCGGGGTGGGCCTGGGTGGCCACGAAATACGGGTGGACGTCGCGCGGCAGCTCGACGAACTCCACCAGCCGCCCGTCCGGCGACAGCCCGGAGCAGGACAGCCCGGCCTGCTCCAGGATGTCCCGGTAGGAGTTGTTGACCTCGTACCGGTGCCGGTGCCGCTCTTGCACCAGGTCGGTCCCGTACAGCTCGCGCACCAGGCTGCCCTCGGCCAGCAGCGCCGGGTACAGGCCGAGCCGCATGGTGCCGCCCATGTCCCGGTCCCCGGCGACGACATCCTCCTGCCCGGCCATGGTCGCGATCACCGGAAACGGGGTGTCCGGGTCGAACTCGGCACTATTGGCCCCGTCCAGCCCGGCCAGGTCACGGCCAACCTCGATGGCCATGCACTGCAAGCCGAGGCAGAGCCCGAGCAGCGGGATGCCGTGGGTCCTGGCATGCCGCACCGCCCCGATTTTTCCCTCGATGCCGCGCACGCCGAAACCGCCCGGGACGAGCACCCCGTCAGCGCCGTCGAGATGGCGGGCTGCCCCCTCGGGGGTCTGACAGTCGTCGCTGGTCACCCACCGGATGTTGACGCGAGCATCGTTCGCGAACCCGCCCGCGCGCAGCGCCTCGGCCGGCGATAGGTAGGCATCCGGCAGGTCCACGTACTTGCCGACCAGCGCGATCGTGACCGACCGGGCCGGCCGGTGCACCCGCCGCAGCAAGTCGTCCCAGTCGCTCCAGTCCACGTCGCGGAACGGCAGGTCGAGCCGCCGCACCACATAGGCGTCCAGGCCCTCCGAATGCAGCACCTTGGGGATGTCGTAGATCGACGGGGCGTCGGCGGCGGACACTACCGCCTCCTCGTCCACGTCACACATCAGGCTGATCTTGCGCTTCAGCCCGCCGCTGATCGGCCGGTCGGACCGGCACACGATCGCGTCGGGCTGGATGCCGATGCTGCGCAGCGCCACCACCGAGTGCTGGGTCGGCTTGGTCTTCAGCTCGCCAGACGGCCCGATGTAGGGCAGCAGCGACACGTGCAGGAAGAAGCAGCGGTCCCGGCCGATCTCATGCCGGATCTGGCGGATCGCCTCCAGGAACGGCTGCGACTCGATATCCCCGACCGTGCCGCCTACCTCGGTGATCACCACGTCAACGTCGGGCCCGCCCATCTCGGCGATGCGCGACTTGATCTCGTTGGTGATGTGCGGGATGACCTGGACGGTGTCACCCAGGTAGTCGCCGCGCCGCTCCTTGGCGATCACATGCGAGTAGATCTGCCCGGTGGTGACGTTCGCCGAGCCCCGCAGCTGGGTGTCAAGGAAGCGCTCGTAGTGCCCGATGTCCAGGTCGGTCTCGGTGCCGTCGTCGGTGACGAAGACCTCGCCGTGCTGGAACGGGTTCATCGTGCCCGGGTCGACGTTCAGGTACGGGTCGAGCTTCTGCATGTTGACCCGCAGTCCGCGGAGCTTGAGCAGCCGACCGAGACTCGAGGCGGTGAGCCCTTTGCCGAGACTCGACGCCACGCCCCCGGTGACGAATAGGTGTCTGGTGGAAACTGGCCGTGATGCGTACGATGCCGCAGCCAAAAAAGCTCCCGTGGTCGTTACGATGCGGTAAATTCCGCAGGTCCACGGACCATCAGAATATCAGCAAGGCGCTGGTCAGGACGCGCTTCGACACGACAGCAGCCGCGCCGCCAGGGACGCTCAGGACAAATGCGGATAAACCCGGGCGGCTTGTTTCAGTTCAGCAGGCGAGGTTCAGCTCAGCTAGCAGTCGAGGTTCAGCTCAGCAGGCAGTCGAGGTGCTGGGATCCCGCCCGGCTGCCCGCAGTTGCGCCGACGCCGCCTCGTCGACCTCCTGCTCCTCGGTCGCCTCGCCGAACCTGGCCAGCGCGACCGCGCAGACCACCGCGAGGCCGAACCCGAGCGCCGCCACGCCGGTAAGGCCATGGCGGGTGGTGTCGCCGAGGAAGATGACGCCCACGACCGCGGGCGGGGTGGTCTCGGCAAGCACCACCGCCGCCGTGGCGACGGTCACGCTGCCGCCCTCAAGCGCGGCGGCGTACAGCATGAACGACACGATTCCGGCTGCCGCTAGCGCGTAACTGGCGGGCGAGCGGATGAGCTGCTGCGGCGAGAACCCGGGCAGGATCCTGGCGGCTACCGCGAGCACGGCATAGCCGAGCCCGGCCACGGCGCCAAGCACCGGCGTCCGGGCCGGATCCGGCAGCCTGGCCGCCGCCAGGCCTGCCAGCGCGATGCCGGCCACCGTCACGATCAGCGCCATCTGGAAGGCCGGGCCTGGCTGCACCGCGCCCTCCGAACCCGCCGAGGATCCGAGCAACCCGACGCCGGTCACCACGCCGCCGACCGCCAGCCATTCCCGCCAGCTCAGCAGTACGTGCATCAGCCACGCCGCGGCGACCGCGGTCACGGCGAGATTCGCCGCGATCATGGCCTGAACCGCGAAGAGCGGCAGCCGGCGCAGCGCCACCAGCTGGGCGAGGAATCCGACGAGGTCGATGCCGAGGCTGGCGATGAAGCGCCACTGGTGCAGCATCCGGACCACGAGGCCGGGGTCGACCCCGTTCAGGCTGCCGCCGGCCGGCGCATGGGCCGGCCGCAGGCTCGCCGCGCGGACCGCTATCGCCTGCATGACCGCGGCGATTCCGTAGCACAGTGCCGCCACCATGGCAGCTACGAGACTCGCCAGCATAGCTACGACCCTACGCCGCGATACGGTCGGGCCGGCCCCCGACACCCGGACACGGATTACCTTGAGTCACCATAATGGCGTGGCGGCTACCCACTGTGACGCACTAGCAACTCGGCCAGTAGCGCCCGTGCCCGGCCTGGGCTGGTGAAATGCACAGCCCGCAGGCCCATCGCCGCCGCGGCGGCCGTATTGCCTGGCCGGTCATCGACGAAAATCACATCGGCTGCCGCGGCGCCTAACCGGTCCAGGGCAGCGGCGAAGCAAGCCGCGTCCGGCTTGGACTTCTTAAGCTGACAGCTGAATATCAGATGCTCGAAGTACCGGGCGACCGACAGCGCCGCGATCGCGTCGGCGGTCGCCACAGGCGCGTCAGACAGCATCGCAAGCCGGTGTCCCGCGGCCGCCAGTTCCTCGATCAGCGCTACCGTCCCGGCCGCCAGGTGCAGCCAGGAATCGGTGTCCAGCCGGGTTAGGTCCGCGACCTCGGCGGCCGAGTAGCCTTGGGCGCGGCCGGCCGGCCTGCCTACCTGCTGCCAGTAGCCAGCGGCATCGAGTTCTGCCCGGTCATAGGCGGGCCGTGGCGGCCAGTAGGCATCGGCGAGGCGCCAGGCGGCGATGCCCGCCGCCCCCGCCAGCGTCGTCATGTCCTGCTCGGACGGCCAGCGGGAGATGACACCGCCATAGTCGAACATCACCCAGGCCATGCCAGCTCCCCCGTGGCCGGCGCTGATATCCGGCCGCCACCGCGGCAGCCGGGCCGGCCGGCGGCCGGCCCGCGCTACTACAGACGCTAGCCGATCCGGCGGACTACCCTGGCTGGTCGTTGCCAGGGCAGTTGCGGGGCCGATTGAGGTGACTGCCGCGCGGTGCGCATCCCTTGCCGCCCAGCGGGCCGACGAACGCCTGCCGCGCGTCCGGGACACGCAGCCGCATCGCCCTGCCGAGCACCGCCCAGAACCCGGGGTTGTGGATGAGCGTGCGGGGCTTGCCGAGACCGGTGACTACCTGGCAGCCGGTCGGGTGCAGGGTGACTACATGGAAATGGTGCCCGCCCGCCGCGAACCGCAGCTGGTAGCCGATGCCCCAGTCGTTCGGGCAGTTGGTGATGCCGGCTGGCTGCTCCGGCAGTGCGCACAGCGCGCCGGCCACCGCCCTGGCGTCCACCGCGGAGGTGACGGTGACCAGGGCAGGGAACGCGAAGCGCTGCTCTCCGACATGCGAGATGATGCCAGTCCGCCGGATGACCAGTTGATTCACTGCGCCCGGGTTCAGGCACAGCGGACGCGGTAGCGGTACCGCCTTGTCCGGGGACTGGGCACTTTGCGGGCTTGCGGTGCCTGCCGAGCCTGCGCCGCTGCCGACCTCCACGCTGCCGCAGGCGGCCAGGGCGAGCGGGACAAGGAGGAGGGCGGCGGCGCGGGCAACTCCGCGCCCGCGAGCCGCGCCAAGGCGCGAATTCGACCAACTCATGGCTGTCTGCCTCCCTGGGCCGACCGCACGCTGCCCGGCCGGCCATCACGACGATGATGCCTTGCCAACCGACAGATTGGACGCCCCGCCGTCGCCGCCGGTTCCCGTAGCGCGGTCGCTTTCCATGATCCCGGAGGCTTTCGGGGGTTCGAGCACCCGAAACCCTCCGTGATCATGAA
>WNGD01004781.1_pt1 | contig 18162 bp, 18 predicted proteins | sample 5400671 | NCBI WGS metagenome assembly WNGD01 (sample SAMN13153369, study PRJNA577476) | soil metagenome | isolation source: 40 cm soil or saprolite under grassland replicate 2 | place: USA:California | collected 2016-06-15
GCTAGCGCTTCCTCAGGACGACGACCATGAGGAGCGGGTGGTGCGCCCGATCGAGCTTGAGGTGCGGCTTGAAGCCGTAGAACCACTCCACGAACTCGAAGCCACCCGCCAGCTCGACGAGGGCCCGCAGCTCCTGAGGGAAGACCATCCGCGAGGCATGACGCTGGCGGTAGACGTGGCGTCGGCCGTCTTCCTCGGCCTCCAGCTCCATGTCCTCGAAGAAGGTCTGGGTCACGGGATTCAAGTCCTTGAGGGCCTCGAAGGTCGCCCGCACGGTGGCCCGCCCGCGCCGTCGAGTCCAGGACCAGCGCCGCGCGGGATCGGTCCACGAGGAGCACATGTAGCGATCGAAGATGTAGAGCCCGCCCTTCCGCACGGCCCGCGCCACCGCGCGGAGATGAGCGAGCAGCGCCTCGTTGGTGAGGAGGTGGCCCTGGGAGTCCTGCATGCAGATCGCGGCATCCACGGCCGTGGGCAGCCGGAAGCGCGTCATGTCGGCGACGTGCAGGCCCACGTCCAGACCCTCCTCGGCGGCGCGTTCCCGGAGAAAGCTGATGTTTTCCGGGGAGAGGTCGAGGCCGGACATGCGATAGCCCCGTCGCCCCAAGCGGATCAAGTGCGGACCGGTGCCGCAGGCGATGTCCAGCACGGTCGCGACGGGGCGCTTCGCATAGCGACGGAAGCAGTGGACGAGAAAATCCACCTCCTGCTTGCGGTTCATGTCGAAGGCGATCTCGTAGTAGCGCGGCGCGGAGTACTGGGCCTTGCTGTCCGTTCTCAGCATGCGCCCCACCACGTGAGAATCGCCTCGCGAAGGATCCAGGAGGCCGTGATGGCCGTCCGGCCCGAGGCGTCGAAGGCCTGGGCCACTTCCATGAGGTCGGTGCCCACGATGGGGCAGGGCTCGAGCAACCGGATGATGGCGATCAGCTCGGAGGCGGTGAGCCCACAGGGCTCAGGGGCGCCGGTGCCCGGGGCCTCAGAGGGGTCGAGGACATCCACGTCGATGGTGACGTAGAGAGGGTGACGGCGGAGCTCGGGGAGCAGGCTCCGGACGGCCTCGACCGGGTGGACGGCGTGCGCGGGGTAGAGATGCGGCGTCTTGCGCCGGTATTCCTCGCGGGCGCCTGTCCGCATTCCCACCTGGTAGACGCGCTCCGGCGCCACCACGTCCATGACCCGGGCCATGGCCGAGGCATAGTTGTAGCGCTCCCCCAGGAACTCCTCGCGCAGGTCCGGATGGGCGTCGAGCTGGAGGATGCGCAGCTCGGGGATGGCGGGGGCCAGGACCTCGATCACCGGAAGCGTGGCCGTGTGGTCGCCTCCCAGCATGACGGGGCGGAGGCGGGGCCGCCAGAAGGCGCGGATCTCGTCGCGGGCGCGGTCCAGCTGGGCGCGCGGGCTGCCCGTTCCCAGCTCGCAGTCTCCCAGGTCGGCGATGCCGAGATCGTCCAGGTCACGCTCGAGGAAGGGGGAGTACGTCTCGATGGAATCCGAGGCGACGCGGAGATCACGGGGACCGCGATCGGCGCCCGTGCGGAGATTCACGGTGCCTTCGAACGGGATGCCGAAGAGGACGATTCGAGCGTCCGGATGAGGCGCCCGGCAGGCGATGAACCTCGGGTCGGCGGGCTTCACGTGGGACGCTCGCCTCGGACGGCGGGGCCCACGCCCCGCGACGTCCGGCGGCTCACCCGGCTAGACGACGTCGTCGTCGGCGAGGAGCGTCACGGCGGCCAGGGCGCAGCCCGTGCGCTCGACACGGTGCTCCGCGGCGCAGACCTGCATCTCGTGGATGGTCCAGCCGCGCACACGGAAGGCTTCCGCGAGCATGTGCACGATGGCCCGCTCGGCTTCCTCTCGCGTGGCCTTGTCGTGGAATTCCATGATGACGCCGTTCTTGGTGGGATCGGCCGGCCGCGCCCAGCCCACGGCCGCCGCCACCACTTCGCCCGGGACCTCGCTGGTCATGGCGGCGTAGGCGGTGGGCACGAGGGCGCCGGGGCGAAGCCGGGGCAGGTCCACCACGGCCGTCTCCGGCGGCAGGATGCTCGAGACCTTGACGAGGTTGATGTTGCCGATACCCGCAGCCAGGAGCGCGTTGTCGAAGGCGTTGAGCGGAGTCGTTCCCTCAGCGCTTCCGGAAGTTGTCGCGGCCTTGGTCACCGGTTTCCAGCCCATTCGTTCCTCGCCCTCCTCGCTCATCGCGTGCACGGCGCGACGGCTTCTCGTGAGCCGTCGGATACTTTTTCTCGGCTCATGTTAGCGAGTCGAGAGGGGAACGCAAGAGAAAAGTGGCTTCCCGAGGCCTCCCGGAGGCTCCGCGGGCGCTCGGCGAGGGCGCTGGGCGGGCGCCGAGCGGCCCTGTCGCGGGCGATTTGCCCGCGCCGAGCCGCCGGGAAAGACCATTTTTTCCTTGCAATGCTAAAAACATGGCCCTACATTCAGAAAAATCAGACTTGCGAATTTTTCGCGAGCGAGAGACGAACGGAGAGGAGGGAGAGAGTGCAAGCACTGGGGCGACACCTGCTTCTCGAGCTCTTCGACTGTGACGCGGACGCGATCAACAGCCTCGAGGCGGTGAAGACGGCGATGGTGGAGGCCGCCAAGGCGGCGCAGGCCACCATCGTGGACGTCGTGTTCCACGAGTTCAATCCGTTCGGCATCAGCGGCGTCGTCGTCATCGCCGAATCTCACCTGGCCATCCACACCTGGCCGGAGTACCGCTACGCCGCCGTGGACGTGTTCTCCTGCGGCGACGTGCTGCAGCCTCAGGCGGCCGCCGATCACCTCGTCGCCGAGCTCGGCGCGGCCCGGGCCTCCGTCGTCGAGCTCCAGCGCGGCATCTTCCTCAGCTCCGTCCCCATGCCCCACAAGCCGGCCCACGCCATCGGCAAGCCGGTCGTCCGCCGCTAGATGGCGGGTCCTCCGCAGTACAAGTGGTTCTTCGAGACCACCACTCCCGTCGAAGGCCACATGCACGCCATCGCCCGCACCATCGCCACGCGCCAGACCAAGTTCCAGTTCATGGAGATCTTCGAGACCCACTCATACGGCAAGGTCTTGGTCCTGGACGGCCGCATCCAGTCCAGCGAGCACGACGAGTTCATCTATCACGAGATCCTCGTCCAGCCCGGTCTCCTCGCCCACCCCAAGCCGGTGCGGGCCATGGTCATCGGCGGGGGCGAGGGCGCCACCGTTCGGGAAATTTTGCGGCATCCGTCCATCACCGACTGCCTCATGGTGGACATCGACGGTGAGGTGGTGGAAGAGTGCAAGAAGCACCTGCCCGAGATGCACAAGGGCGCTTTCGAGGACCCGCGCACCCGCGTGCTCCACGAGGACGCCAGAGCGTATCTCGAGAAGACCAGAGAGCGCTTCGACCTCATCGTGGTCGACCTGCCCGAGCCCCTCGAGGAGGGGCCGGCCTGCCTACTCTTCACCACGGAGTTCTATGGCCTCATCCGCGACCGCCTGACTGACGACGGCGTGATGACCATGCAGGCGGGCATGACCAAGATCAACGAGCTCTTCTTTTTCGGCGCCGTCAACCGGACGCTCCGCGAGGTCTTCCCCGTGGTGGCGCCCTACCAGGGCTTCATCTCGTGCTTCGGGACGCCGTGGGGCTTCATCCTGGCCTCCAAGGGCACCGATCCCCGGGCGCAGACGGCGGCCGACATCGACCGGCTCATCAGCTCGCGGATGAATCCAGACAGCCTCGGCTACTGGAATGGGGCGGCGCATCTTCACTCCTTCAATCTGCCGAAGTTCCTCACCCAGGCGCTCGACAAGAACACGCGCATCATCACGGACAAGCACCCCTTAATCGTCAGCTGAGCGGCGTCACGCAGCTCGTTCTCGCCTCCGCCTCGCCCCGCCGTCAGGAGCTCCTGGCCAGCCTCGGTCTCGCTTTCACGGTTCAGCCGAGCCATGTCCCCGAGCGGCACCCACCCGGCGACGCCGCCCTCGCCATGATCGCCGTGGCCCTCGCCAAGGCCCGTGCCGTCGCGCGGCAGCAGACGAGCCCGGCGGTGGTCCTGGGCGCCGACACCGAGGTGGTGCTCGACGGGCGATATCTGGGCAAGCCGGCCGATGTTCCCGATGCCCTCCGGATGCTGCAGACTCTTCGCGATCTCGCGGCCTACGTCGCGACGGGCGAGCCCCTGGACAAGGCCGGCGCCTATGCCGTTCAGGGTCGAGGAAGCCTCCTCATCGACCGTATAGACGGCTGCTACACCAACGTCGTCGGCCTTCCCGTCGAGACGACCCGCCGCCTCCTCCAGCGCTGGGGCCTCCTCTAGTCTCCGCACCTGTTCATCGAGTAGCGGAGCAGGGAGGGGCGGCGGGCACTCTCCCCGGAACCGTATCTTCTGCGGAAAGTCGAAAGCCGCAGACCTCTCTATCTCGTGGCCCCATGTGAGGGGAGGAAGCGGGTTGCGCCGCAGCGTGTTCCGGGGAGAGTGCCCCCGTCCCTCTCTGCTCTTTGTCCGCACGCTACCGGCGCGACGGCTCCTGAGCCTTCCGGAGAGGCTCCGCGAGGATGAGGGGATACCAGCGGAGCAGCGGCAGCTTGACCGTCTCGGGCAGCGGGGCCCGCTCGCGTGCCTGCTCCACGCTGACCTTGAGCATCTCCTCCGTGACTCGGCCGCGTGGCAGCCAGGATCCGCGCGCGCCCTGGAGTCGCGTCGCGAAATCCTCCGGGCTGCCCTTCACGGAGCCGGGCAGGGCGGCCGCCAGGGCCTCGGGGCTTCCCTCGCTCAGACGGGCGACGGCCCGAAGGAGTGCCCGCGCCACCGCCGTCAGCTCTCGCTCGCTCAGCTTCGAGTCAGGACGCACGAAGACGGCGGCGTGCACGGTCTCGGCGCCCAGCCAGCGCCGCGCCCCTGCGCGCGTGCGGAGGTCGGCGAGGACGCCGCCGCCCTCACCCGCCAGTCGCGTCACCCACGGATCGCCCAGGACGGCCGCGGCGACCTGTCCCTGCTCGAGGGCGCCGGCGAGGCGGAGAAGACCATAGCTGTGCACCGGGACCTGCTGGATCCGGATCCCGGCGTGGGAAAGAACGGAGGTGAGCATGGCGTGCTCGGGAGTGCCCGCACCCGGCAGCCCCACCGGCTGTCCTCGGAGATCCGCCAGCGAGCGAATGCTCGCGCGGTGGCTCGGCGAGACGACAATCGCCACGGGCGGCGCCGCCGTGAGACCGAAGAGGAGGAGAGGCGGCTCGCCGCCGACGTGCCCCTGACCGTACGCCGTGTCGATGGACGTGGCGGTCAGATCGGCCTGACCGCGCGCGAGGGCCCGGGCGGCGTCGCCTTCGCTGCGCTCCACCTTGAGCGTGATGTCGAGCTTTTCCTGGGCGAAGTAGCCCTCGGCCTGGGCGACATGCACCGGCAGGTATTCGGGCGATGTCACGGGGCCCGCCACCGCGATGGTGATCGCCGCCCAGATTCCGAGTCCCGCCGTCAACATGGTCGCTCTAGCCCTCCTCTGAGCTTCTACGCGCCCCGCTGCGGCCACTTTGGCCCCCGAGCATGGCAATGCCTGCCGTGGCGCCTCGAGGCCGTCCTGAGCCAGCATGGCGCCCGCGCGGCGGTGCCTCCGTTCCGTGCTTCACGGACGGGCAACCTCCAGGATGAGCCGCGCGAGCCGCTCGGCGGCATCGGGGAGGGCCAGGCTGCGGGCCCGAGCTCCCATCGCGGCCAGCGCCTCGCGGTCGTCGAGAAGTCGTCGCACCGCGGCCGTCAAGGTCTCGGGCTCGAGCTCGCTCTGGGGCAGGACCACGGCCCCGCCTGCATCGGCGACCAGCCGTGCGTTGGCCGTCTGCTCATCGCCGCTCGTTCCGGGAAGCGGAACGAAGAGCGCGGGCACGCCCAGCTGACAGCATTCGTTGACGGTGCCCGCGCCGCTCCGCCCGATGCAGAGGGCCGCCGCCGCGTAGACATCACGAAGCTCCTCGCCCACCCAGGGCCTCACGGCGAAGCGCGGCTTGAGCGCCGGCGGAAGAGCGAGGGCCCTGTCCTGGAGCCAGAGACGATCGCCGGTCTCCCGATTGTCGCCGCACTGATGGAGGATCTGGCAGAAGAGCAAGAGCTGGGGGAGAGCCTCGCCGACCGCTCGGCTGATCCGATGCGAGCCCTGGGCGCCCCCCGTGACGTAGACGAGGGGCAAGCTGGGATCGAAGCCGAACCGCGCGAAGGCGGCCTCGGAGCTCCCGTCGCGAAGGGTCGGTCTCAGGGGATTGCCCGTTAGCACCACTCGCTCGGGCGGGAAGACGTCGCCGCGGACCGGGAAGGACACGGCGATGCGCTCGGCCCAGCGACCGGTCAGCCGATTGGCGAGTCCCGGAACCGAGGTTTGCTCGTGAACGACGACGGGAATGCCGAGCGCGCGGGCGGCAAGCGATGGAGGCACCGACACGAAGCCGCCCGTGGCAAAGAGAAGGGCGGGATGGAGACGGCGCAGGAGCAACCAGGACTGCAGGAAGCCGGCCGGGACGTTCAGGAGGAGATCGCTGATGTTCCGGCGGTCCCAGTAGCGGCGGAGCTTGCCCGTGGCGATGGGATGAAAGATCAGCCCCGCCTCCGGGGCGCGCGTTGCCTCCAGGCCGTCGTGGCTTCCGATCCAGCGGATGTCCGTGTCGCCGCCGCGGCGCAGGATGGCGGCGACGGCAAGGGCCGCGCTCGTGTGGCCTCCGGTGCCGCCGCCCGCGATGACGATACGCACGGGTCTCAGCCGTCCCGACCTCAGCAGCCCCGACCGGACGACGGGCTCGGGGGGGGCGGGGCGCCGCCCACATCGCAGCGTGACACCATGCCGCCCGGCGTGGCGAAGAGCGAGGCGGAGAAGCCCGCAGCGTTGCCGCCAAGGCCGGTGATGGAGACCTGTCCGGTCAGCGCGCCACTGCCGCCCGCGCTGATCTCCGCCGAGCTGATCTGCCAGCGACCGTCGGCCGTGACGCCGTTGGGACCGACCCCCGCGCCGGAGGCGATCTCGGCCAGCGAGCAACGTCCGCCCGCGCCACCGGGCATGCCTGCCGCCATCCCTGTCGTCTGGGCGCAGAGAGTGAGGGCCGTCATGGCGCGACTCGAGAGCGCCTGGGCTTCGGCGAGCCGCGCCGACTGGTCGGGGCTCACGCTCTCGCCGGGGGCGCCGCCGGCACGCGGATCAGGGGTCGCGCTCCAGTAGTGGTTGAGCGCCACCGCGCCCAGGAGCCCGATGACGAGGAGCGAGAGGAGAACGGACAGGAGGCCGAAGCCGGCGCGAGCCATGCCGGGCTCAGCGTCGTTCGCGCGCGAGATCAATGAGCCGGGAGATGAGCTCGGTGTAGGAGATGCCCGAGGCCTCCCAGAGCTTGGGATAGGCGCTGGTGGCCGTGAAGCCCGGCAGAGTATTGATCTCGTTGACGAGGACGTGGGAATCGTTCTCGATGAAGAAGTCCACGCGCGCGAGCCCCGCCCCGTCGATGGCCTGGAAGGCGCGGATGGCGAGCTCGCGCACGCGCGCCGTCACCTCGGGAGCGAGGGGCGCCGGCACCTTGAAGGTCGTGTGCCCCTGGCCGTACTTGGTCTCGTAGTCGTACCACTCGCCCGCGTAGCAGACCTCGCCCGGAACGGAAGCTTCCGGCGCGTCGTTGCCCAGGACGGCGACCTCGACCTCGCGTCCCTGGACGGCGCGCTCCACGAGGAGGCGGCGGTCATGGCGGGCGGCCAGATCGAGGGCGGCCGTCAGCTCCTCCGCGGCCTTGACCTTGCTGATGCCCACGCTCGAGCCAAGGTTCGCCGGCTTGACGAAGCAGGGAAAGCCGACGGCGTCCGCCACGGCGCCCTGCACCTCGGCCGGGCGCGATCGCCAGTCGTGACGCTTGACCACGAGGTAGTCGACGATGGGCAGGCCGTGGGCCCGGAACATGTCCTTCATGGCGATCTTGTCCATGCCCACGGCGGAGGCGAGGACGCCCGCGCCGACATACGGCACGCCCGCCAGCTCGAGCAGGCCTTGAATGGTCCCGTCCTCCCCGCGCGGACCGTGGAGCATGATCCAGACGACGTCGAGCCGCTCGCGCAGGCCCGCAGGCAGGCTCTCGGAGCTCTCCATGCGCGCGAGGGCCGTCGTCCCCGTGGCATCTCCCGCGCGCGCGGCCAGCTCCTGCTTCACGGAGGCCTCGACCCCGCCCTCGGCAAGCGCGCGGCGGGCCGCGTCGTGAGACAGCGCCTGGAGCGGATCTCCGCCCATGAGCCAGCGTCCTTCGCGGGTGATGCCGATGGGCACGGCCTCGAATCGCTCGCGATCGATGGCGGCCAGCACGGAGGCCGCGCCCGCGAGCGAGACCTCGTGCTCGCCGGATTGCCCGCCGAAGATGACGCCCACGCGGAGCTTTCTCTTTGCCATCGTCCTACTCTAAACCCGTCGGGGGGTCCGGGTGAACTCCTTGAAGCCGACGGCCGCCGGCCCCAGGAGAGCGACGGCCCCGAGGAGCCCGAAGGCCCAGGTCCACTTGGCATCGCCGGTCACGCCCAGGCGCGGAGCCCAGTCGAGCACGACTCCCACCGCCCAGGGGGAGAGGGCTCCCGCCGTGAAGCCGACGGTGGACTGGAGCGCCATGGTCCGTCCGAGATAGGCGGGCTCGGCGGCCTCGGCGATCCCCGTCGAGACGATGGCCGACTCCGAAGTGATCAGAATGCCGTAGACAAGCCCGAGGGCGATCAGGCTCGGGAAGGACCAGTCGTGTGCACAGCCGATGGCGAACGAGCAGCATGCCGAGAGCAGCATGAGAGCGCTGATGGGCATGGCCCGGCCAAAGCGATCGGAGAGCAGGCCCGAGAAGGGATGGGGCAGGGCGCCGATGGCCAGGACGGCGGAGGCGGCGAGCGCCGCGCGCTGATTGGCCTCGACCAGCTCCGCGCCCGAGGCGATCAGGCTCGCGGTGAAGAAGGGCACGATCCACCCGCGCATGCCCATCAACTCGAAGGTGTGGGCGGCATAAGCGGTGATGAGGCGCAGGGCGGCGCGGTTCTGAAGGACTGGTCCGAGCCGCTCGACTCTTTTCTCCGCGGGTAGGGGCCTCTGAGCGGGCGGCGCGGCGGCCATCGTGCGCGGCAAAATCAGCCAGCCGATCACACCGGCCGCGAGAGGGCCCACCGCGGTCAGGGCGAAGGCCGCCCGCCATCCCCAGTGCCCATTGGCCCAGCCCGTGAGCAGGAGGGACAGCGAGGTCCCGAGGGTGAAGGTGCCGATGTAGCACCCCATGGCGAAGCCGCGTCTCCCCGAGGCGAAGCGCTCGGCGACCATGCGCATGCCCGGCATGTAGGTGCCCGCGAATCCCAGGCCGACGGCGCCGCGCAGGATGACGGCGGAGAGGAAGCCCTGCGCCCAGAAGGCGAAGGCGAAGCTGGCCGCGGCCATCCAGAAGGCACTCCAGAGATAGATGCGACGCGGCGGCATGTAGTCCGTCAGCGTGGCCAGGATCATGACCGCGCCGATGTACCCGAACTGGTAGAAGGACACGATGAGCCCGGCCTGACTGTTGCTGAGGTCCCACTCGCGCTGAAGGAGCGGGAGCAGGGCGGAGAAGTTCGAGAAGACCAGAAGCGTGCCGAGCTCGGAGGCGCAGACCGCCGCCAGCCAGGCCCGCTCGCTCACCGCCGGGTCTGCTCCTCCCGCCATCTCCGCCACGCCTCCAGGCGCGCGCGGAGCTCTTTCTCGAGCCCGCGATCCGTGGGCCGGTAGTACACGCGCCCGCTGAGGGCTGCGGGCAGATGCTCCTGATTCACCCGGGCCTCGGGCGCGTCGTGGGCGTACTGGTAGCCCTTGCCGTAGCCCTGGTTGGCCATGAGACCCGTGGGCGCGTTGCGGAGATGCAGGGGCACGGGCTCGGCGGGCTTGTCCTGGATGTCCTGGGCGACCTCGTTCCAGGCGGCGTAGACGGCGTTCGATTTCGGAGCCAGCGCCAGATAGCAGGTGGCCTGGGCCAGGGCGAGCTCGCCTTCGGGCGAGCCGAGGAAGTGATAGGCCTCCTTGGCGTCGAGCGTGATGCGCAGCGCCTGCGGATCGGCATTGCCCACGTCCTCGGAGGCGAAGCGCACGAGCCGCCGCGCGATGTACAGGGCATCCTCGCCGGCCTCGAGCATGCGCCCGAGCCAGTAGAGGGCGCCGTCGGGATCCGAGTCGCGCAGCGACTTGTGGAGGGCCGAGATGAGGTTGTAGTGCTCCTCGCCCGACTTGTCGTAGAGGAGGGCCTTCTTCTGGACGGCCTCGCGGATCCCTTCGGCGGTGATCCGGCCGCCCTGGAGCTGGACGGCCAGCTCGAGAATGTTGAGGGCGCCGCGCGCGTCGCCGTCCGAGAGGCGGGCGATGAGGGGCAAGGCGTCGGGATCCGCCGAGACCTTCCTGGCGCCGAGCCCTCGCGGGACGTCGTGAAGGGCGCGCTCGAGGATGCGAACGATGTCGGCCTCGGACAGCGGACGGAGGACATAGACCCGGCAGCGCGAGAGGAGCGCCGCGTTCACCTCGAAGGAGGGATTCTCCGTGGTCGCCCCGATCAGGATCAGCGTGCCCTTCTCCACGTGCGGCAGGAAGGCGTCCTGCTGACCGCGATTGAAGCGATGAATCTCGTCCACGAAGAGAATGGTCCGCCGGCCGCCGCGAGCGCGCTCGGCTTCCGCCTCCGCCACGACCTGGCGTATCTCCTTGACGCCCGCCAGGACGGCCGAGAAGGGCACGAAGCGCGCCCCCGCGACCTGGGCCATGAGGAAGGCCAGCGTGGTCTTGCCCGTGCCCGGCGGTCCCCAGAGGATCATCGAGTGCAGGGCGCCGTCCTCGAGGGAGCGGCGCAGGACCTTGCCGGGGCCGACGAGGTGCTCCTGGCCCACGACCTCGTCCAGGGTTCGCGGCCTCATGCGGTCGGCGAGGGGGGCGGGCGCGGCGGGCGGCCTTTCCGTCGGCGGCGAATCGAAGAGATCCACGTCGTGAAGTATACAATTTACTCAGCCCTCGCCTCAGGGCTTCGCCCTTCAGTTCGAACGGCGGCGGGTTGGGGGCTCAGGCCAGCGCGGCGGGCAGGTCGAGGAGGGAGGCGATGTGGGCGGCGATGGCGATGTCGCGCCGGGCGAACTCTTCGGGCTGGCCGCGATAGCGGATGAAGGGAATGCCCCCGGCCTGGGCGGCCGCGCCGTCGACCCAGGAGTCGCCCACCATCACGATCCGATCGGCCGCGGGCCATCTCTCTCTCACGACGCGGAGGCCGTCGGGGTGCGGCTTGAGCGCCGTCATCTCGTCGCGCGTGACGACGAGGTCCAGATGCGCGTGGAGAGCGAAGCGCTCCAGCACGAAGTCGGCAACCACGCGGTCGTTGTTGGTCCAGATGGCCGTGGCATAGCCGAGCTGCTTCATGGCGGCGAGGGCTTCCCTCGCGAAGGGCTCGAGGATGGCCTCGGCCATGGCGGCCCGCTCGTGGCGCTGGGGGATCTGCATCAGCTCATCCTCGAGCTGGGCGGCGTCCTGGCGCACCAGCCCCAACAGCTCGGCCCCAGACCAGCGAAGCTCACGCTCGGGCACGGTGACGCCGCGCGCGCGGATGAAGACTTCCATCTCGCGGCCGACCGCCCGGAGGTCGAGGGGGGAATTGACGAGGGTGTGATCGAGGTCGAAGACGCAGACGGACTCGGGAGCGCTCACACGGGCAAGCCTAGCAGAACGTCGCGGCCACCTCACGCATGGACTTGGCCGTCCTCGTCCATCTGCGCGAGGAGGTCACAGAGCATGTCGATCCCCCCACGGTCGAGCCTGCGATCGGCGACCACCAGCTCGACGTCGGGGGGCAGGAGCCCGCGGATCTGCTTCACGGCGTGCTCGCTGGAGACGACGATGCGCGTCTTCTCCAGCATGCGGTCGATGGACCAGGAGTCGTCGGTCGAGGCGAGCACGGGAGTGATGTGCATGAGCCCGGCCGACTGGACGGAGCGCAGCAGGTTCTGTCCACCCGCCGCGGAGGCGCACACCAGGCCGACCGTCGTGCCTTCGGGCAGCTCCGTCAGGCGCAGGAGCGTCTTGATGCTTGCCTCCGCGAGGAGGGCCACCGAGGGCGGCGCGTCGGGGGGCATGACCCGCCGGACTTCGTGAATGTGGAAGAACGTGGTGATGACCACCCGGTACGCCTTGACGAACGTCGGATCCTGATTCACTCGGGCCTCGAACTCCTCGACGAGCATGCGGTCGATTTGCAGTGGCAGCTCGGCTTCGAGCTCGTCGCGGTAGCGGGTGAGCTCGGCGTGATTGCATTCCACGAGGAGGACCCGGTGCCTGGCGGCCTTCGACGCCCGTCCCGCCGGTTGACTCGAGGCGAGGGCGGCCAGGAACTCCTCCGCGGTGAAGCCGAGCCGGCGGGCCCGCTCCAGGCTTTCACCCACGAGGCGCTCGAGGCTCCTGGCGGCCCGGCTTTCGCGCGGGGGCCGCCCGGTGACGAAGGTGCCGCGGCCCTGGTGGCCCTCGATGAAGCCCTCGCGCTCGAGATCCGCCAGCGCGCGGGCCACCGTGCTCGGATTGATCCGAAGGAAGCCGGCGAGCTGGCGGACCGTGGGCAGCTGTGTGCCCGGCTTGAGGGTGCCCGTCGAGATGAAGTGCCTGATCTGGGTCATGAGCTGCGCATGCACCGGGACGGCGCTCTTCGGGTTTACCCGGAGGCCGGACGGTGGCGCGACTCGGCAGGCTTCTCGCGACATAGGGGTACCTAGGCAGCGACCCGTCTCGCCGCCTGTCGCTTGGCGGGCGGGCCCGCCAGCCAGCGGCCCATCCTGATGAGCCCAAGCCCGACGGTCACCCGTAGCGGCTCGTTATTTCTGGGCAAATCCTTGATAAGATTGGCCTGAGCGGCCATCTGCCGGGCCTCCCTCAGCCTGTCCCTCGCGATCTGCTCTGCGACATGATAGTTCATCACGTTCATCCTCCTTCGGGCCCTCTCGCCCATCTCCGCAGTTCACCGTAATAATGTACTAGTACATTAGTACACTAAATTTGGCGTGTCAAGAAATCGCCGGGTCGTGGGAGGCGGAACGGGTCAGCGAAGGGTGCAGCGTGGCTAGACGAGCCAGTGCAGCAGCACGGTCGCCAGCGACAGGAAGATCGTGACGCCGAGAACGTCCTGGAAGGCCGTCTCGAAGGGCCCCGCCGTCAGCGCGGGATCGAAGCCGAGCCGCTTGGACACCATGGGAATCGCTGTCCCCGCGAATCCGGAGAGGTTCACGGACACGAACATGGAGATCGCGACGACCAGGGCGAAGGCGGACGAGTGCCACAGGAGCCCGATCAGGCCGACCACCACCGCACACACCGCGCCGATGATCATCGACGTCTGGATCTGCCGCCAGAGCGGTTCCCACCACCGCACGAGCTGGACCTGGCCCGTGGCCAGGCCTCGCACGATCATGGTCACGGACTGAAGCCCCGTGTTGCCGGAGATCGCCTGGATCACCGGCATGAAGGAGGCGAGCAGGATGACCTTGCCCAGCGTCTTGTCGAAGAAGTGGATGACCACGCCCGCCATCATCTCGATCAGCAGGGTCAGGAGCACCCAGGGCAGGCGCAGCATGGCGACCTGACGCGGCGAGCGGCGCTCGAGCTCGGCCGCGTCCGAGCCCGCCATCCGGAAGATGTCTTCCGACGCCTCCTCCTGGACGATGTCGATGACGTCGTCCACCGAGATCGTGCCGACCAGGCGGTTCTGATCGTCGACGACGGGGACGGTGACGAGGTCGTACTTGGCCACGAGGCGGGCGACCTCTTCCTTGTCCATGGTCGCGTTCACGCTCACCACGTCTTCTTCCAGGATACCCAGGACCAGGCTTCGCGGATTCGCGAGGAGGAGCCGCCGCAGAGGGATGCGTCCGATGAGGTGCCCGTGATCGTCGACGGCATAGACGCCGAAGGGGCGCTCCTCGGTGACGGTCTTCCTGATGTGCTGGATCGCCTCCTCGACCGTCGAGGTCTCCCTGATCGCGACGACGTCGGCGGACATGAGGCGCCCCGCCGAGTCTTCGGGATACTCGAGGATCTCCTGGATCTCCTCGGACTTCTCGTCCTCCATGAGGTCCAGGATCTTCTCGGCGTGCTCCGTGGACAGCTCGTCCACGACGTCGGCGGCATGCTCCGGCGGCATGCGGTCGAGGATCAGCGAGACCTCGACGTCGTCCAGGGAGCGGACGAGCTCCAGCAGCGTGGCGTCGTCCAGCTCGGAGAGGACATCGCCCGCCTGGTCCGGCCGAAGTGACCGGAAGATCGTCGCGCGGTCCGCCCCGGGCAGCTGCTGGAACACGTGTGCGATGTCGGCGGCGTGCGCCTCGGCCAGGGCCTGACCCGCGCGCACGTCATTGCGGTCCTGCAGCAATTCTTCAGCAGCGTGAAGCACCTTCTCGTTTTCGTCCATGACGTCGTCTCCGTTGCCGATTGTACACGGGCGAGTAGGCCGCGGAAGCAGATTCCCCATCAGAACAGGGACTTGGAGATCTAAAGTCGGATACCGCCTGGCCGCCGAGTCGTAGGCCCCGCTGGAGGGCCGTGGTAGCCTGACCGTATCCGTATGGCGCACCTGCGCGCGTGCCTGGTTCTCTCGCTGCTCGTGGGACTCGTCGTCCTCGGCGCCTGGGCAAGCCCCGGGGCCGCCCTCGAGGAGGCGGATCGTCTCTTCCTGGTCGGCGAGAAGGCCTTCGACGACGGCCTCTACCCGCTCTCCCGCCGCATGCTCGAGCGCTTCGTCGAGCGCTTCCCGAGCGAGCGACGGGCGGGAGAAGCGACGCTGCTCCTGGGCAAAGCACGGCTCTCTCAGGGCGCGGGCGAGGCCGCCCTCGAGGCATTCAAGAAGGCCGAGAGCTTCCAGCCGCCGCCGGGGAAGCCGGGCGAGCTTCGCTTCTGGGAGGCCGAGGCTTTCTATCGTCTCAAGCGCTTCAGCGACGCGCGCACCGCGTATTCCGACGTCATCGCCGGTGGCGCGGCGGGACCCCGAGTGCCCGACGCGCTCTACGGACTCGGCTGGAGCGAGCTCGAGGCCAAGCGTCGGGAGCCGGCCGCCGCCGCCTTCCAGCGTCTCGTCAGCGAGTTTCCCGACCACGCCCTCGCGCCCCCGGCCACCATCCAGCTCGCGCGCACGCTCATCGAGCTCAAGCGCGCCGAGGATGCCCAGGGGGTGCTGCAGGCCTTCGTGACCAAGAATCCCGAGCACAAGCTCGCCCCGGAAGCGCGCTACTGGCAGGCCCGGGCGCGGCTGGCCGCGGGGCAGACCGACCAGGCCGTGACCGATCTGCGCGCCTTCGCCAAGGCCAATCCGACGAGCGAGCTGGCTCCCGCGGCGCGTCGGGCCGTGCTCGACACGCTCATGAAAGACGGCCGGAAGAGCGAGCTGGCCGACGAGTACACCGCGCTCATGTCGCAGAAGCCCGCCTCACCCGACGGGCTCTACGATGCCGGCGCCATCGCCGAGCGTCTCGGCCGCTCGCGCGACGCGGAGACGGCCCGGGCCCGGCTGCGCAGGGAATTTCCCGAGCATCCGCTGACCGGGCGGACTTCGCTCCAGTCGGCCCAGGCCGCCTTCACGAAGAACGCCTTTCGCGAAGCGGCCACGCTGGCGCGCGCGGCGGCCAAGAGCCCGGAGGACGCGGTGCGCGGCGAGGCCTTCCTGCTCGTGGGCGAGAGCGAGATGAAGCTCAAGCGCCCCGCGCAGGCGCTGCCCGCCTTCCAGGCCGCCGGCGACACGGCGGGTCTCGAGCCTGCCCTTCACTTCCGGGCCCTCGCGGGCTCCGGGCTCGCCCTCGAGGAGCAGAGGCAGTGGACGCAGGCCGCCAAGTACTACGACGAGGTCGCGGAGAAGAGCCCGGACAAGACGCTGGCCGCCTGGGCCAGGACACGCAAGACTGCCGTCGCGGCGAACATCAAGCCTGCTCCCAAGGCTGGGGGAAAGAGCGAGAAGCGATGACGGTGCTCGGGTCGCTCGCGTTGCTGGGCCTCGTTCTTGGCCCCTCCGCCGCGCAGGCCGCGGAGGTGTCGTTCACCTTGCCTCCGCCGGATCTCGCCGCCGTGTTGCCTCTGGTGTCGCCGGCGCTCGACAAGGGGCCGGTGGGCAGCGGGCCGATGAGCCTTCCGCCCTCGCCGCAGCCGGTGCCCCCGCTCCCGCCTGCGCGGATCGTGGTCGACCTGACGCAGCTCCCCCTCGCGCCCGCGCCCCCGCCGCGCTTCCTCGCGTGCAATCCGCTCGGGACGGTCTTCGGGGTCGCCTCCGAGCTGGTCGAGTGCGGGCGGGCGCGCTTCCAGCGAAACGAATTCGAAGAGGCGCGCGAGGCCCTCGAGAACGCCGTCAAGAAGAACACGGACCGGGCGCTCCTGCGCGAGGCGCGGTACTGGCTGGCCGAGACGCTGATCCGCCTGAAGCAGACGGACGGTGTCGAGCAGGCGCTGCACCTGGCCATCCAGGACGAGCCGCGCTCGGACATCGGGTACTACGGCGGCCTGACCTACGGAATGGTCCTGCTCAACGCGGGCCAGCCCGCGCGCGCGCTCGAGACCTTCGACAACATCCTCAAGGCGGGCGCGCCGCCCGAGGTGATTCCGTGGGCTCGTCACGGACGCGCGCTCGCCCTCTACGGCCTGGGCCGCTTTCCCGACGCGCGCGAAGCCTGGACGGGGCTCCTCGCCCAGAGCCTGCCGCGCTCCGTGGCCGGCGAGTCTCAGTTCTGGCTCGGCGATACGCTCGGCCGGCTCGGCGACTACAAGAACGCCGTGGCCAGACTCTCCACGTTCACCGCGCGCGGACCACAGCTCAATATCGAGTCCGGCCTGCTCCGCCAGGCCTGGTGGAGCCGCGCGGGCGGCCAGCCCCTGGAGGCGGTGCAGACCTATCGCGGGCTCCTCTCGGCCTACCCCAAGCTGAGCGAGATCCTGTGGGCGCGGGCGGGCCTGGCCCTGGCCCTGCTCGACATCGGCGACTATGCCGCCGCCCTCGACGAGGCGCGACGGCTCGACCAGGCCGATGCCAAGGGCGCCCTGGGGCTGCCCGTGCTTCTCGCCGTGGACCGCTGGGCCACGGAGAAGCATCGAGTGGAGGAAGGGCGGACCCTCTCCCTCGAGCTCCTGGGCAAGAATCTCGAGCCCGCCGTGCGCGCCTACGTCGTGCTCCTCGGCGCGGAGCTCGAGCGCGAGGCGAAGCAGCCGAGCGAGGCGCGCAGCGCCTTCGAGCTCGTCGCCAGCAATCCGAGCACGCCCGCCCTCGGCTGGTACGCGGGCTATCGCCTCGCCCAGATGGACATCGAGGGCCGCGAGGGATGTCCGCGCGGCCGTGCTCGCCCTCGGCGGCGAGGCGGGCTATGCCGCGCGCGACTGGGACCAGGCGGCGGACCGCTATGGTCGCTTTCTCGCCGACTACGGCTCCTCCCCCGAGGCGCCGTCGGTGCAGCTCGCCCTCGGCTGGACCCAGTTCCGCCGCGGTCGTCCCGAGGAAGCGCGGAAGCTCTGGACCCAGTTCGCCACGAGCCAGGCCAAGGACCCACGCGCTCCCGCCGCGCTCCTGCTGGCCTCCGAGATCGCCGCGCGCTCCGGCGACACGGCGGGCGCCCAGACCCTCCTCGACGGGCTGATCCAGCGCTATCCCGAGGGTGAGCACGCCGAAGTCGCTCGGCTCAACCGCGCCATCCTCCTGCTCCGGGCGGGCAAGGGCGCCGGCACGGTGGGCGACCTGACCACCCTGGTGCGTCGCGCGCCCCTCTCGCCGTACATCGGCCGCATGCGTCTGGCCCGCGCCGCCGCCCTCATGGCCGACGGCAAGCCGGAGGAGGCCACGCGCGAGCTCACCGCCGCCCTCGCGCAGGGCGAGGGCGCGGTGGCCCACCTCGGGCTCGGCCGCATCGCCTTCGACCGCAAGCAGTGGGACGAGGCCGAGCGCGAGTTCGTGGAGGCGCGCGATGGGGGCACGGCTCCCATCGTCGCCGCCGCCGAGTACGGCATCGCCGCGGTGCTGTGGAACCAGGGCAAGCGCGCGGACTTCAACCGGTTCGCGACGGCGATTCTCACGCAGCCCACCAACGCGACCACGACGCCTCAGGTACTCGGCGCCACGGCGGTCGTGGCCGCCGACGAGCAGAAATGGAAGGAGGCGCGCGCGGCGACCCAGAGGCTGATCAAGGAGTTTCC
>WNGD01008761.1_pt1 | contig 18162 bp, 18 predicted proteins | sample 5400671 | NCBI WGS metagenome assembly WNGD01 (sample SAMN13153369, study PRJNA577476) | soil metagenome | isolation source: 40 cm soil or saprolite under grassland replicate 2 | place: USA:California | collected 2016-06-15
GCGAAAAGGTTCTGTGAATGAATGCGGCGCTGGGAGATCTGCCGTGAGCCCTAAGCCTTCCCCCGCGGTGTAGACTTCCCTTTGCCCCTCGACCCCTTTGCCCCTCTGCCCCTTGTCTTTTGAAGTCCAAGCAAAAAAGACATGCCTGTTGTCCGTAAGCATTATTCATAATAGGGCCGAGTTGTCGAGGGAGCGAGGGTTGGAATGGTTAAGACCCGGCGATCCGTTCTGAGGCGTAAGGAACAGACGCCGATTCCAGGCGACGGATTGGGGGAGAAACCAAGATCCGGCGCCAGATTTGTGCTTATCCAGCGGGAGAACGAATGCCAAAAATCACTGAGAAACCGACCGAAGCCTCGCGCACGCTCGTGCTTCACATCGATGACGACCCGATTCTCCGCAAGGTCGTCGAGGCTTTCCTCACCAGCAGAGGTTTTTCCGCAATGTCCGCGGAAGACGGGGCGTCCGGACTGGAGATCGCCCAGCGTGAGCGTCCCGCGGTCGTCTTGCTTGACGTAATGATGCCGGATCTCGACGGGTATGAGGTAGCCCGTCGGCTCCGGGCCAGCCCGGGGTTGGAGCGTCTCGCCATTATCATGCTCACCAGCACGAACGATCCAAAACTGATCTCCCAGGCCTTCAAGGCCGGGGCTGACCTTACCATTCATAAGCCCTTCGATAAGCACAAGCTCGTCCGGATCATCGAGAGCGCTCTTCAGCTTAAGGGCACACGGCCAATCCGCTAGTATATCGATTCACGAAAACATTTAATGCCGCGAAGCTATCGTCTCGCCCGTGAATGACTGGGCGGTGGCGCACTCGCTATCAGTAGCGAGCAACCTCACACCGCCAGGCTCCTTGCGCTTGGCTGCCGGGAAAGGGCACACCCGTCGAGTGCCGCCTCAGAACGGCACACTGGACCGAGCCTCCCTCCTGGCCTGCATGGACGGAGACCATGACCTTTTGAGACGAGTTGTTGAACTATTTCTCGAGGATGCTCCCAAAAAGGTCTCCCTGATCCGCCAGGCCATCGTGAATCACGACAGCCGTGGTCTGGAACGAGCGGCTCACACACTCAAAGGATCGCTTGGTACCTTCCGCGCCGAGCTCGCGATCGAAGCGGCGCAGAAATTGGAAACTATGGGCAGGTCCGGAGACCTGTCCACAGCTCGCGAAGCATGCCAGACCCTGGAGAGGAGACTCGAGCGCCTCTTGCCGATTCTTACGACGGCTGTCCTGCATTAGCCGCAACCAATAAAATCTTCGCGTTTCTTTGCGCACTTAGCGACTTCGCGGTAAAACTGAGTCAGAACTAACCGCGAAGGCGCGAAGAGCGCGAAGGTGAAAGATGTTGTGTGGCTGCCTAGCAGGCTCCCTGTCTAGCTCTCGGCCTTCTTTTTCGGGATGGAGGGCTCGATGCCGGGGAGAAGAGAGTCCGGGATACTCTCGTCGTCCTGGATTTCAACGGTCACAGGTTCTTTCTGGCCAGGCATGCCGAGGACGGGAAAGAGCTCGAATGCGCGGTCACCTTCGATGAGATGCGCCCCTTCGGTGTATAGGCGGACAAAGTGGGTGCAGAACTTCCGGTTGTCGCCCCCGATGCAGTGATCGACGCAGAAGAGATCTGTGTCGGTACAGTTGACGCACTCGCCCAGCGAGACGCATACCTTGGGTACGGTCGTATGACAGGTATTGCAAAGCGTGAAGAGATTCCCGCTTTCGACGTAATGCGGGCAGGTTTCGAGCGCGGTGTTGTTTTGGACATGACCGTAGATCCGGCAGCCCATGAAGATATGCTGGTGTGTGTCAACGTCAGCCTCGATCTGCTCCAGGCTTTCGTCGATCCAGTTAATACAGTTGCGACAGTTAATCATCTGCTCTCGGACGAATGAACAGAGGAGCGGCCCGGAGACTTCACTTGGGCTCGGTCCGCATTAATTTCCGCCTTACCCAACCTTCCTTGTTTATCTGCCTAGCGCGTGCTACTGCCAGAGCCTCCGGCGGAACATCCTCCGTAATGCAGCTCCCGGCCGCCACGTAGGCCCCCCGGCCGATGCGGACGGGCGCAACCAGTTGAGAATCGGTTCCTATGAAAGCGTCATCCTCGATCGTGGTGACATTCTTGCGCTGGCCGTCGAAATTGCAGGTAATCGTGCCGGCCCCGATGTTGACATTTCTCCCGATGACGGCATCGCCGACGTAGGCAAGGTGCGCGGCTTTCGTCCCGTCTCCCAGGGTGCTTTTCTTGATCTCCACAAAGTTGCCTATCCGGCACCGAGAGCCTATCACGGCTTGATCCCTGACCCTGGCGCTAGGGCCGACCGTGGTCCCGCTGCCAATTTCAGAGTCCGTGATAAGACAGGATTCAAGGATTTCGACTTCGGGGGCAATCCTGGAATTCGAGATGCGTGTCCCGGAACGGACTACAGTTCCTTCCCCGATGCGAGTCCTGCCCTCGAGCGTCACCATCGGATAGAGGATCACGTCCTTTTCGACAACAACGTCGAGATCGACATACGCGCAGTCTGGATCGATCAGCGTAACGCCGGACTCCATCAATTCAAGGTTCTTCTGTTTCGAGAGGGCCCTGGAAAGCTCCGCCAGTTCCCGGCGCGTATTTATACCGCGCAGTTCCTCGAAATCGTCGTGCAGAACGGCTTCCACTTCTTTCCCGTCCTGCCGCTGGATAGCGACCAGGTCCGTGATGTAATACTCCTTCTGAGCGTTGTTGTTTGTGAGCTTTCCCAGCGCATCGATCAGGTCCGGGATCTGGAAGCAGTAAAACCCCGGGTTCACCTCGCGGATTTTCCGCTGCTCCGGGGTGGCGTCCCTCTCTTCCACGATCGCCTCAATTTTTCCCTGGGGGTTGCGCAGGATACGGCCATACCCGAAGGGATCCGCCGCGAGAGCCGTCAGGAGCGACGTCACCGCTTTCGAGTTGCGATGGTGTTGAACGAGCTTGCGCAGTGTGGCCGCCTTGATCCTGGGGGCGTCTCCGAATACGACGAGAGCGTGTCCCCTGCGTTGGGAAAGGAGCTCGCCGGCTGCCATCGCGGCGTGTCCCGTGCCCAGCTGCTCCTTCTGATGAACGAAGTACGCGGGAAACCCTTCCAAAGATCCACACACCCGCTCGGCATCCTGTCCAATCACGACAAAGACTTGCTCCGGCTCGAGCGCTGCAACCGCGGAATAAACCAGCCGGAGCATGGGAGTGCCGCACAGGTTGTGAAGGACCTTGGCCCTATTGCTTCTCATGCGGGTCCCTTTTCCTGCGGCCAGGATCACAGCGCAGAGATTTTCCATCGTTCAAACGAGTACTGTCTGCTTGCTCTCGGCGGCGCGCGTCTTCCAACGCTCGTAACTGGCTTGGACCGCCTTCGCGAGGAGTCCGGGATCGTGACGAACCACGTTCGCCTGCGCCAGCAGGTCCCCTTGGTAAATTTCAAGACCCTGCTCCGAAAGGCGGTCGCGGTCTGTTGCCACAGGCACGGAGCCCTGTTTACGATAGCGCGCCAGCACTGCGGCGGCAATCGGCTTGCGATTGAGAATAATCACGTCGAAGAGCCTGCTTCGCGCGTGCTGCCGAATGGCCTCGACATGGTCCGCGGCGGTGAACCCCGTGGTCTCGCCCGCCTGCGTCATCAAGTTGCCTATGTAGATCTTCAAAGCTGGGGACTTGCGGATCTCTTTCGCAATTCCGCGTACCAGGAGATTAGGCAGCAGGCTGGTGTACAGCGAGCCGGGTCCCAGCGTGATAATGTCCGCGTCGCGCAGAGCCTGGATCACAGCCGGTACGGGTTGACACGTGCGGGGGGTGAGGGCGATCTTCCGTATGCGCGTGCTTGTTCTGGAAATGGCGGATTCCCCGTTGAGACGCTCTCCCGACGTCGTCTCGGCAACCAGACGCACGTCCTCCAGAGTCGAAGGATAGATGCGGCCCCGGATGGCGAGGACTTCGGAGGTGAGACGGATGGCTTTGAGAAAATCGCCTGTGACCCCTGTCAGAGCCGTCAGGAACAGGTTGCCAAAACTGTGATCTTGCAGCCCGCCCGCCCCGGGGAATCTGTATTGAAACAAATGGGACATGAGCGATTCATCGGCGCTAAGAGCCACGAGACAATTGCGGATGTCGCCTGGAGGAAGAACCCGCAGCTCATCGCGTAACTTGCCGGAACTGCCTCCGTCATCGCTGACGGTCACGACAGCCGTCAGCCGCGAAATCCAGGGCTTCCCGGCAGGCGCCTCCACATACGAAGGTTGCGCTACACTGGGCTTCAGCCCTTTCAGGAGATACGACAATCCCGTACCTCCTCCAATGGAGACGATGTCCAGAAGTTTTTGGGGACGGTTCATGTGCCTGCCGGTCGACGGGTTAAACGAGCTTCAACCCAACCAGATCCACAAATTCTCTTTCGACATGGAGGGGCGCAAAATCGGGATCATTTTTCGCGTAGACCCGGTTGTCTTCGTTGAGATCGATCGCCTTTCTCAAGTTTTGGATCGCTTCCGCAATTTCGTTCTTCCGGGCCTTGGAAGCCGCCAGAGAATAGTAAATGTAGTCCGCGTTGGGATGGTTTGCCAGGAGTTGCTCGAAATAGGAGATAGCCCCGTCGTAGTTACCCCGGTTGTGCTCCATCACGCCAAGCGTGTAGAGCTGGTCGTTGCTCACCGTCGTTTTTTTCTGTGCAGCCTCCTCTCGATCACAGATTTGGATATAACTGCGGGCGCGGGCCGAGATTTCCGCCTCGCTGGGATAGCTTTCGATGAGCGAATCCAACTCGTGCCGGGCTTTCTTGAACTCCCTCTGGTAAATCAGCTTGATGCCCTTTTCCAGCAACAACAGGGCCCCCGGGGTCGTCTTTGTCTCGCTTAGCGCCCGCACAGGTTTCTCAGGGGGAGCCGTGACAGTGCCTGACGTAGAAATCCTTTTCTTGGTTCCCGAAGCCATACTCATACGTTCCTTCTGTGGCGATTGCTTGACGGCCTCGCCGGCAGATCCTCGCCGTTTGGGCTTCTCCGCCACCGATCTCTTTCGGGATTTTGCCGAGACAGCCTTAACCTGTTTAGCGTGTTTGCGAACGTGCAACTTCGATTTTCCCTTAGCTTTGGCACGAACTTTACGCTGCGCTTTTGCCAATCTGCCCGACCCTGACCGATCCGCTTTCTTTACCAGAGCTCTTGCCACGCGAAAGCTCCTGGGTTCTATAATTTATTTAGATTCAAATGGTTACAAATAAAGCAGAACAAGGACCCAAAATTGCCAGTTATTATTAGGGGAATTTTGTCGATAAGTCAAGCGCCAACATCGGAAAGGCTTATGAGGGTTAATCTTAGAGAGCGCCGGGGTTGATCCCCGAAGTTTATTTTTGACGAGTCTCCCGTGTGTAACGATTCTGTGAAACCCTTCCTGAGAGTCGCGTGGGGATCGATCCATTCATGAATGCAAGCAATATCGTTCTGTATGAGGCGGAATATCAACGCCTGAAGTCCATTCTGGTCAAGACCCAACGGGAGCTCGGAATCGACTTGATCTTGCTGATAGATCGTGACGGTCATCAAATTGCCTCGGAGGGTCCGGCCCAGGATATTGACCTGACGGCGCTATCGTCTCTTGCGGCCGCGAACCTTGCGGCCACCGATGGGCTGGCGAGACTCGTAGGAGAACCAGAGTTTTCCATTCTTTATCACCAGGGGAAACACCGGAACATTCATATATCGGATGTTTCCAGGAGGTACTGCCTGGTGCTGGTTTTTGACGAAAAGGTCTCACTGGGGCTGGTACGGCTCAGGGTGAAGCATACGACGGCATACCTTGAAGAAGTCTTCAAACTGTTCGCGCGGAAAACGGAAACCAGGAAGAACGCGGCGGTTCCTTCAAACAGCCCGTCGCCATTCGATTTTACGGACGAAGACATTGACAAGCTTTTTGGACGCTAGTCGCTTAAATACCGAAGGATAGGGGAGGGGGATCCATTGACTTTCATTAATTACGTCGCCCGCGAGATAAATTGCAAACTGGTCTATTATGGGCCGGGATTGGGCGGCAAGACTACGAACCTGCAGCACATCTACCAGATCACGAATCCGGAGAACAAGGGGAAGATGATCTCCCTGGCCACTGAGACCGAACGTACGCTGTTCTTCGATTTTCTTCCCATCGATCTCGGTCAGATCCGGGGCTTTTCGATGCGATTTCACCTCTACACCGTTCCCGGACAGGTGTTTTACGATGCCAGCCGCAAATTGATTCTCAAAGGGGTGGATGGGGTTGTGTTCGTGGCAGACTCGCAGGAAGAGCGGCTGGATGCGAACCTCGAATCGCTCTCCAACCTCAACCTGAATTTGAAAGAACAGGGCTTCGACCTGAATAAGATTCCGTACGTGCTGCAGCTCAACAAGAGGGATCTCCCCAACGCGCTTCCGGCAGAGCGGCTCAAGAAGCTGCTTCTGGTGAAAGGGGAACCTGTCTATGAAGCAGTCGCGCCCAAAGGAGTGGGCGTTTTGGAGACGCTCAAGGCAGCGGCCCGGCAGGTCCTGGTCGAGCTTCGCAAGAGCGCCTGATCGCACCTTTTGATCCTTCGACGCGGGCTTTTCTACATTCTTGCGGGGCTTCTCCACGTCTGGACCCTGCTTTCTATCTTCGCGTTCTTCTATTTTCCTGTCTTTTTGGATTCGCGCGCTGTGCACGGCCCGCCCAGGAACTCTCTTCCTTGGGCGGCTGTCCTCCTGCTTCTGCTGGCGGGGCCTGTTTATCTCCTTCTGAATTCGAGCTTCGTAGGAGCGCGCGTTCTCCCGCATTCTTACCAGCCTATGCGTTCTTTTATGCCCAACCTGTTTGCTGTGGACCAAACCTTCGCGATTCCCTTTGCGCACTTCGCGCCTTCGCGGTGAAAGCGAGCCCGAACTAACCGCTAAGACGCGAAGCCGCTAAGAACGTGGCGCACCGAGAATTTTCGTGAAAAACCAAGAACGACCGGGACTGTATTACTCCGGAGGATTTCCTATGACAAGGTAAGAGAGTTCATTGTATTGTCGAACCGCACCCGAAGAATCGTGCAGGAAGGGAGGGCCCCCATGAATGAGAAATCAAAGCTAAACAGAAGGGATTTTGTGAAAACAGCGGTCGGCGCAGGCATGGCGCTGGGTGCCGCTGTCGTCAGCCTGCCCGCAAAGGCGCGTATCATCGGTGCCAACGACAGGATCCACGCCGGTGTCATCGGTGTGGGTGGGCGCGGAACTGGGCTTTTGAGGGAAGCTTTAAGATTGCAGGAGACCGAAAACATTCAGGTCCTGGCGGTGAGCGATGTTTACGTCAAACGCAAGAACAGAGCCCAGGAGATGTGCAAAGGAGAAGGGTATCTGGACTACCGGGAGCTGCTAAACAGGAATGATATTGACGCGGTGATCATCGCCACACCGGACCACTGGCACGCCAAGATAGCCAGTGAGGCTATGGAGCGCGGCAAGGATGTCTATCTCGAGAAGCCCATGACGCATACTGTGGAAGAAGCAAGGGATGTGCATGAGACGGTCGTGAAAAGCAAACGGGTGTTGCAGGTCGGCTCTCAGACCACTTCCAGTGACCAGTGGTGGAAAGCGCGCAAGGCGATTCAGGACGGAATGATTGGAAGACTCATCATGAGTCAGGGTTCCTATCACCGGAATTCCGAGAAAGGGGAGTGGAATTACGTCATTGACGCGGACGCGGGTCCGAACGCGAGCGGAGACAACTACGTTGATTGGAAAATGTGGCTCGGCCCGGCCCCGAGCCGGCCATGGAATGCAGACCGTTTCTTCAGATTCCGTAAGTACTGGGATTATTCCGGCGGTATCGCAACCGATCTCTTCTACCACGTCATGGCCCCGTTGAACATTTGCTGGGGTGAGGCCCAGTTTCCTTATCGAGTGAGCGGCAACGGGGGCATCTACGTGTTCAGAGACGAGCGCGAGGTGCCCGACACCTTTACTCTGACCGCGGACTTCGCGGCGGGCCATACGCTGGTTCTTTCTTCGAGCATGGCCAACGACGCACACATCCCGGGCCTGATTCGCGGGCATGAGGGCACGATTGTGATGGTTCCCGGCGGTCAGTTCGAATCGAAAGTCGAATACATTACCGTCACTCCCCAGCGTATTTACAAGGAAGAATGGGTGAAGAAATGGGGGAGTGAGGAGGTAAAGCTCATGACGGAGCCGCGGCCGAGCCATATGCAGAACTTCTTCGCCTGCATGCGGACGCGCGAGAAGCCTGTCCTGGACTCCCTCACGGCGTACAAGGCCCAGGCGACTATCTCCATGGCGGTGGATTCATATCGTGAGGGGAAGATCCTCTACTTCGATGAGCAGAAACAGAAAGTCGTGACGAAGCCCCCCAGGCTGTCGCCGGCAGTCTGAACCACACGTTCTTTGCGTCTTTGTGTCTTCGTGGTGGATTGCGCGCAGCTTCCACGACCAAGACGCGAAGACGCTACGAATGGCCAGGCGCTCCTGACCGCCCTAATTCTTCGGTGCGGCGTGCGTGTGTTCCGCCAAGTAGGGAACCTTCAAGTCCACGGTCCCGCGATATTTCCCGCAACGCCCTTCGAGCACGAAAATGTCAGGCTTGTCCGTGGGGTAGATCGCGAAAGTCAGATAAGGAAATTCCGGATTGTCGGACGTGACCTTCATAGGCGCCTGCACGGTCTTGTCGGCGCCTTTGAAAACCACTGAGAAAGCGTCCTGGGCATCGATGCTCAAACCCAGGGTGTATTTCCCTCTTGGCAGCGCCTGATCGCCCAGGATCACGTCGAATCCGGCTTCGGCCGCTCCGATGTTGCTCCACACGCCGGAGTTCATCCTGGCTCGAAACTGTCCGTCTTCTTGCATCCGTTTGTACGTGGCCACATTGAAGTGCATCGCCTTATAGCTCAGATTCAGATCCCCGGCGCCTTCGATCTTCAATCCGTGAGAAAAGTCTTTCGCCGTGGTGCGTGGATCATGCGCCAGAGCGAGAATTGCGGTGCAGCACAGCACGCCAATCAAACTCACTGCCGCCTTCCTCATATCTCCTCCTTTGTTAACAATGACAAATCCAGGGGGTAAGCCGCCGGTCTATTTGTCATTTATCATTGGTCATTGGTCATTTGGAGTTGGGAGCGCTTCAATGACTTTCCCCTTGCTGTGACTTCCAAAGCGGTGTCTTCTGAACGGGCGGAAAATGGGGGGAGTCCTGGGCCCTCTATGCAACCAGTTTGCTGATCCGGCTGTGCTTCCGGCTATAGGCGAAGTAGATGACCAGGCCGATGAGAAGCCAGATGATAAGACGCAGCCAGTTGACGTAGCCCAGCTTATACATCATATATCCGTTAAACACTATTCCGAGCAGCGGGACCCAAGGCACGAGAGGCGTGCGGAACGGCCGGGGCTGGTTGGGGTTGGTCCTGCGCAAGATGAGAACAGCGATGCAAACGATCACGAATGCCAGCAGGGTCCCGATGTTGACCATCTTTCCTATGTCGTCGATCGGCGTAAGGCTTCCTACGATGGCCGCAAGCACGCCCACCAGAATCGTGTTCTTGTAGGGCGTCCTGAAGCGCGGGTGGATGGCGGCGAAAAACTTCTTAGGGAGCAAACCGTCGTTGGCCATCGCGTAGAGGACACGGGTCTGACCGAGCAGCATCACGAGCATGACGCTGGTTAATCCCGCCAAAGCGCCCACCGTGATGACATGCGAGGCCGTCGCGAGCCCGCGATCGAGGAAGGCCTTGGCAATAGGGGCCTCGATGTTGACATCTTCCCAGTGGACCATCCCGGTGAGCACGGCCGCCACAAGGATGTAAAGAAGTGTGCAGACGACCAGGGAAGTAATGATCCCGATCGGCAGGTCGCGCTGGGGGTTTCTGGCTTCCTGCGCCGTCGTCGACACCGCATCGAATCCGATGTAGGCGAAGAATATGTAGGCCGCACCGGCTCCGATCCCGGAGAAGCCATGGGGGGCGAATGATGCCCAATCGTGCCCCCAATTGGAGGTATTGACATACTGGAGTCCCAGGATGATCACGAACAATACGACCGACACCTTCAGGATGACGATGGTGGCGTTGAATCCCGCGCTCTCCCGAATGCCTCGGACCAGAATCGCAGTGATGATCAGGGCGATGCAAAAGGCGGGCAAGTTGAAGCCGACGTCTGTCCCGAATATCTGGGGGGCGTGAACGAGATCGCGCGCGCGCTGGACCAGCTCGAGGGACTGGGCGGCGAGGATGGAGTGCACCTTGTCCAGGAATGCCTGGGTTCCCTCCACCAGGCTGGGATCGGATGCCCGAGCCATCTGGCGCGCTATGATGTCTTGAGCGGTGCGGAGGGCCGTCCAGTGGTCGTACGCGAGCCAGAGCGGGATGTCGATCTTGAAGATCTTCATGAACTCGATGAAGTGGTTCGACCAGCCTGAAGAGACGGTGCTCGCGCCCATCGCGTATTCCAGGGTCAGGTCCCATCCGATGATCCAGGCGAAAAGCTCTCCCAGAGTCGCGTATGCGTAGGTGTAGGCGCTGCCGGCGAGGGGAATCATGGCGGCGAACTCGGCGTAGCAGAGAGCGGCAAACGCACAACCGAGCCCCGACAGCACGAACGACAGCATTAGCCCGGGTCCCGCATAGTGCGCCCCCAGGCCGGACAGAACAAAGATGCCCGCTCCAATAATCGCGCCGATTCCGAGCGCAGTCAGATGGATCGGACCCAGCGTGCGCCTCAGCGTATGCTCGCCGCTCTCCTGCGTCTCCTCCATAAGCATCTGCATCGGTTTTTTCGCAAAAAGTGGATTCGTCATGAGGCTCTCCAGTACGCTTGTGGGTTGAACGGCACGCCCTAACCTTCTTCGTGTCCTTGTGTCTTTGTGGTGAGTTCTGCTTCACCGCTCTCACCACAAAGGCACGAAGACACAAAGAACCCAAGACAATTTGGTTGCGGCTCTGCTGCGCTGCGTTTATCTGTGCTCAGTTTGTGGTTTGGTTCATACTCTTTGGCTGCGGCCATGCCGCCCTGTACAACACAGTAAGCCAGAAACGCCGGCTCGGGAAACAGAATTCCTCCTCATCCCTTATCGACGCCGGCACGTTTTTCCGGTAGCCAAAGCGCGCACCTGCGCCCGGTATTCACTTCGAAGACGCGCAGCGCGCGAAGAGACCGCGAAGAATGGTCGGAGGCGTGTGGTCAGTCGCCGGCAAAGAACTCCCGGGTCCTCTCGATGAACAGCTCCGGTTGGTCGTGGTGCACCCAGTGCCCGGCCCGGGGCACATTGATCAGCCGGTAACGCGAAATGGCGCGTATCCGGCCATCCTGCTCCGGGTCGACGGTCCAGCTATCCAGCCCGCGAAACAACAGAGTGGGGCAGGAAATCTGGCGCCAGATTTCCTGGGCGTCCTCCATGTTGAATCCGTAAGGCGATATGGCCCTCACGTAATTGTCGAATTTCCAGGTCAGAGTGCCATCGGCGTTCCAATTGGAACCGAAGAGCGTGAGGTGCCGGGCAATCCTGTCGGTCAGATAGGGGTTGGCTTCTTTCATCCGGGCGACGGCGGCTTCAAGGCTTGGGTATCGCCGGGACTCTCGTTTTTCCTGGTCGCGGATGTTCTCGATCCATTTCCTGAGGCGCTCAGGGGCGGCACGCGGGACGAGGTTCTCCGGCGGCGGGCTGAATCCCTCGACTGACACCAGCTTCTTCACACGATCGGGATACACTCCCGCATAGAGCAGCACTACGGCTCCGCCCAGAGAATGCCCGATGAGGTAGACGGGATGCCGTCCGACGATGTCAATAAGAGCCGAGAGATCCAGAACGAATTCGGGAATGCTGTACATGGAGCCGGGCGCCCAACCGCTGTCTCCGTGCCCGCGGAGGTCCGGGGCGACCACCCGGAAATCCCTGCGGAAAGACTCGGCTATCACATCCCAGCTGCGCGCATGGTCGCGGCTTCCGTGCAAGAGGAGGAGATTCGGCTTGCCGTTGTCTCCCCAGTCCCAGAAATGGAGCTTGAGCCGGTGGGAGTAGTAATACTGCGATATCGGTTCCATGCCCATCCCTTTTTGGGAGACAGGATAACAGGATGGAGCATCAGGAATCCTGTCCATCCTGTTATCCCATCTCTTAACTAAAGTCGGTTTGCCAAATCTCTGGGAGCGTGAGAACAAATCCGGGCAGGGTGGGATCGCCGGAAACGGTCGCCGGATTCTCGAGGCACTCAACCTCCGCCGCGGGCCGGTAGACATAAACTCGCTGGCTGGTGGGATCGATCAGCCAACCCAGTTGCGCCCCGTTGGCGCTATATTCCTGCATCTTCTCCTTCAGCATTGCCAGAGGATCGGATGGGGAGCGCAGCTCGATCACAAAGTCGGGGCATAGCGGGAGGAACTTCTCTTTTTGCTCGGGAGTTAGTGCGGCAAGCCGGGAGCGTCGAACCCATGCGCCATCCGGGGAGCGCGTGGCGCCGTTCGGCAGGATGAAGCCCGTTGAGGAATCGAACGCTACTCCCCGGCCATCTTGTATTGTCCAGAGACCTAACCGTAAAGTGATTCTCAAATTTCGAGCGCCAGTTGCGCCCCCGGTGGGTGTCATGATGAGGATGTCTCCCTGGGCGGTCCTCTCGATACGTAAGTCCCGGTTGATTTGGCAAAACTCGAAAAACTGGTCGTCCGTCATGTCGATGGCAGGACGCATACGAAGGACGAGCGGTTGACTCTCGGTGTAGCTGGTTACCGTGGCCACTTGTACAGCCTCATCTCGGTTCGAAGGTTAACACAGTCGCGGCGCTCAAGCCCAGCGCAGCCCTGAAAGTGCCCGAAAGTGCGCGGCCCGATTTTACAGCCACAGAGTTTCCATGATCCCGCGGCTCACCACTGCGAATGAAAATCACCGGGAACCGGAGGGCACGACTTCAGTCGTGCCCTCCCGTAATCACCGGTCCCCGAAGGTTCGTATCTTTAATCATCGAGTGATGGCGCCGTCGGAGGCCGATAAGACGCTGCGGGAATACTTGGCCAGCGCTCCGGTTTTATAACGAGGGGCCGGAGGCTTCCATGCCTTGAGGCGCCGTTTCATCTCGGCAGCCGAAAGCTCGGCGTCGAGCCGGCGCTTTTTGACGTCAAACGTGACGATGTCTCCGTTGCGGAGCAGCGCTATAGGTCCTCCTTCGGCGGCCTCCGGAGCCACATGGCCTGCGACAAATCCGTGCGACGCTCCGGAGAAGCGCCCGTCGGTCAGCAATGCGATCTTGTCGGCCAGACCGGCGCCGACAACCGCTCCGGTCACAGCCAGCATTTCGCGCATGCCAGGTCCCCCCTTGGGACCCTCGTATCGGACCACGATCACATCGCCTTCCCGGATCTTTCCTGCCTTTACGGCGGCAAACGCGTCCTCTTCGCGGTCAAAGACGCGCGCCGCTCCTCGGTAGTATTCCCTTTCTTGGCCGCCCAGCTTGATCACGCAGCCGTCGGGGGCGAGACTGCCGCGGAGTATGAGTAAACCTCCGCTCTTCTTAATGGGTTCGCGGAGCGGGCGGATCACGGCTTGTCCCGGCGTTTCCTTTGCCGCGCGGGCCTCGTCGCCGATTGTCCGGCCTGTTACCGTCTTCTCGTCGGGATGCAGGAGACCGGAATCCATGAGGCGCCTGGCAATGAGTGCCATTCCGCCGGCTCGATGCATGTCGGGCGCCGTATACCGGCCGCTGGGCTTCAGGTCGGCCCAGACCGGAGTCTTTTTGGAGATGCGGTCGAAGTCTTCCAGCTTCAGCGGGAGACTCATCTCGCGCGCCAACGCCAACAGGTGAAGGACGGCGTTGGTCGAGCCGCCCGTAGCCATGACGCCGGCGATAGCGTTCAGAAGGGACTTTCGGGTGATCAGGTTCCGGAACGTGATCCCTCTTTGTACGAGATCCATTACGATCCGGCCGCATTCATGGGCAATCCCTGGTTTTTCCGGATCGACGGCGGGCACGCCGTTGAATCCCATCGGCGAGATGCCCAGCATCTCAAAGGCCGTGGACATTGTATTGGCTGTGAATTGCCCTCCGCACGCGCCGGCGCCCGGGCAAGCATGGGATTCGATTCCATGCAGGTCCTGTTCCGAGAGTCTCCCCGCGTTGTACGCGCCTACGGCCTCAAACACGTCCTGCACCGTCAACGGCCGTCCCTGATACTCCCCCGGCAGGATCGAACCGCTGTACAGAAGCAGGCCGGGAATGTTCAGGCGCGCCAGGGCCATGGCCCCGCCAGGGATCGTTTTGTCGCATCCGGTGATGGCGACAAGGCCGTCAAACAGATGTCCGCGAGCCACGAGCTCGATGGAATCGGCAATTACCTCGCGGCTGATCAGAGAGGCCTTCATCCCTTCCGTGCCCATGGCGATGCCGTCAGTCACCGTGATCGTGTTGAATTCTATGGGCGTGCCGCCCGCTGCCCGGATGCCCTCTTTTACCTTGAGTGCCAGGTCCCGGTGGTTGTAATTGCATGGCGTAATCTCGATCCAGCAATGCGCGACGCCGATTACCGGGCGGCGCAGGTCCTCGTCGGTGAATCCGATCGCCTTGAAGTAGCTCCGGGCTGGAGCCCGATCCGGCCCATCCAGCAGAATGCGACTCCGACTCCTTGGATCGTAAACCATCGCCCCTCCTCTGGGATTGACGATTGACGAGAGAAACGTCAGCTTCGATATCGTCAATTTAATCGAGCTGACACGAGCCCCGCACAGGAGCTCCGCAGGCGCCGCAGGGGCCAGGTTCCGCGGCCGCCTTGCCCGAACCCCCACCAACCGCAAAGACGGAAAGCAGCTGCGTTACGTCAGCGCTTTTGCATTGAGGGCAGAGAACCTCGGATTGTTTGCTCAGGATCAATTGCTCGAACGTGCGGCCGCAGGCCCGGCATTCGTACTCATAGAGCGGCATATCTCCCCCTTCATGGGATTATTCGTCCGGCGCAGATGTTATCAGAGGAGATTGGCGAATTGAAGTCTCGCCCGGGGGCTTGAGCTGTTTCGGCGGACGGGCGAGCGAAAGAAGGACCGACCCCAACAGCACACTCGCAACCACCAGCAACGATGTCGTGATGGGGATCTTGTACACTCCCGCGATCAGCATCTTCACGCCGATGAAGGCGAGGACGATCCCCAAGCCGACGTTGAGGTAGGCGAAGCGGTCGACGACCGCTGCCAGCATGAAGTACATCGTCCGCAGGCCGAGGATGGCGCAGATATTCGAAGTGAAAACGATGAACGGGTCGTGGCTGACGCCGAAGATCGCCGGTATGGAATCGACGGCGAAGACCACGTCGGTCGTCTCAACGGTGATCAGGACCAGGGCGAGAGGAGTCGCCGAGAGCTTCCCGTTGTGCCTGACGAAGAATCCGCCGCCCTGGTAGTCAGAGACCATCGGAGTGATTCGCTGAAAGGCGCGGACCACCGGGTTTCGCTTCGGATCGAGATTGGTTTCTCCCTGCTTGAGGATCTTGATCCCCGTGAGTACGAGAAACGCTCCAAAGAGGTACAGCACCCAATGGAAAGCCTCGATAAGGGCGGCGCCCACGAGAATGAAAACAAGGCGCAAGCAAAGGGCGCCGAGAATGCCCCAGAAGAGTACTCTGTGATGCAGACGCTTGGGGACCGAAAAATACGAAAAGATGAGAATGAAAACGAAGATGTTATCCACGCTGAGCGCGTATTCAATGAGATAGCCCGCAAAAAACTCCAGGCCCTTCTGGGCGCCGAACTTGAGATAGACGCCGATCCCGAACGAGATCGACAGTGCCACCCAGGTCGCGCTCCAGAAAAGCGCCTCTTTGAACCCGACCGCGTGCGCCTTCCGGTGAAAGATGCCCAGGTCTATTAGGAGAAGGAAGAAAACAACGAGGAGGAATCCGGTCCAGAATAGAGGGGAGCCTATGCTCTGTGCCATTCGCGCTCCTTACGTTCCGATTTTACCGGAACCGAAAGTAACAGCGATGGTCTCGCCCCCGCCCTAGAGCGTTACCTGACCGGACTCCTTGCGGAATCGTGCTGACGGCCACGGCCCGGAACTCCCGTTCCGGGGCTACTCCCCATCAGCCTGTGACTATACTGCGAGGAGCCTGTGAAGTCCATAGTTGGCAAATGACAAATGACCAATGACCAATGAAAAATGACAAATTGCACGTGAGGGAATCTCTCTTTCTTCATTTGTCATTTCTCATTGGTCATTTGTCATTGATCATTTGTGAAGACATTCTCCGCGTCTCTGCGGTAACGTTCGGAGTTCAGGCTTTAGCCTGCTCAGAGGGTGAACTCTGTGGCCGCCTGAAGGCGGAATTCCAAACCTTATCTGTGTTCATCGGTGGTTCCAGATTGAGTCTAGAGAATTCCTTTCAGGATTTTTTCGTAGCGCTCGAGTACTTCCAGATAGGGCTTGCAGTCGCGTCGCGAAACGACATAAACGTACGCCTCCTGCGCCGTGTACCCGCGCGATCTGATAAGAAAGGCCGCTGCAGTCGTCGGCGAACGATTGATCCCGGCCGTGCAATGAAGGTATACGCGAGCGGATTTCGGAGCTATGGCCGCTTCCACCTCCGCCACGCACAGCGGCAGCTTTACGGCGAGGGCTGCCCGGTCAAAGTCAGGCGTGGAAACACGCCGGTGTTCGATTCCGGCTCCCCGGCACGCTCTGAGAACATCACCCAGCGAAACTCCACAGGCTGCGAGGTCGTCGTCCGTTTGGAGGCTGACAATGCACGTGGTGCCGATGTCTTCCAGATGCCTCACGTCCTCGGGGCGGACGAAAGTCCCGACGCAGAGCCGCCCGGGGATAATCTCATCGTAATCGAACAACACGCTTTCACTTTACCACACGCAGTAGGATCCTTGCTGGGCTGGACTTTCACCGCTAAGGACTTTAGTTTGGTTGCGGCTGGGTTGCTCCGTAATACTAAGCCGAAAATCCTTTGCGGCAGGAAAGGATTTTTCTTCGCGAAATCTTCGCGCTCTTGGCGCTCTTCGCGGCTTCGCGGTGAATCCTGGGCTGGACTTTCACCGCGAGGGCGCGAAGCACGCGAAGAAAACGCGACGGACTCCATCCGTCGGATCCGTGAGGCGCCGTGTCCCACAGCCCGTTCTTTCGAAAAAAATACGTTGCTGTCTTTGTGAAAAAGAGTAATTAGATTACATCGCCGGAGAGAACAGGGGCTTGCAGTGAGGTTGCCATGAGGCTGGTTTCGGTGAACGTTGGTCTTCCGAGAGAGATGGAGTGGCGCGGGAGGACAATACGCACCTCCATTTTTAAGACTCCGACCGACCGCCGAGTGCGAGTGACGACGGTCAACCTGGAAGGCGACCGGCAATCGGACCTGTCCGTGCATGGGGGAGTCGACAAGGCTGTCTACGCATACCCGTCCGAGCACTACGCGTATTGGCGCGGCGAGCTTCCCGGAATGGACCTTCCCTGGGGAATCTTCGGCGAGAATTTCACGACCGAGGGCTTGCTCGAGGAGAGCGTTCGGATTGGCGAGCGTCTGCGGGTGGGCTCCGCTGAGTTTGTGATCACGCAGCCGCGGATGCCCTGTTTCAAGCTCGGCATCCGGTTCGATCGGCCGGACATCGTGAGGCGCTTCCTGCAGAGCCGGCGCACCGGCTTCTATCTTGCCGTACTTCGCGAGGGCGAAGTTGCCGCGGGCGATTCCATCCAATTCACAGCTCAGGAGCGGGGCGGCTTGACGGTCGCCGACATCGTCAATCTTTACACTGTGGATGCAGAGAACCAAGAGCTGCTTCGTCGCGCGACCGAGTACTCCGCGCTTCCTGAAAGCTGGCGAGATTACTTCCGCAAGCGACTCTGGGATCCCGACAGTTGAGCACCCGCTGTCCGAGCGGCCTTCAGACAAGGTGTTGCAGCGGACGAAGTCCGCGGCAACCGGGAAAATCTCACCACGAAGACGCGAAGAAATCCTTTGCGATTCTTCGCGTCTTCGTGTCTTCGTGGTGAACAGGATGCCTGTGCTCCCAGGAGAACGGGCGAAGGATTTTCGGAGGTGCCATGATCGCCAGGAGCTGTGCAACCGCACTGTTGACCGCATTTCTGCTGTTCGGTTCTCAACCCGCAGGCGTGCAGCCCAACCCCAATGCTGTCGTTGCGGGCGATCTCATCGTAGAGCCCCCGACCCTGATCAGCC
>WNGD01006878.1_pt1 | contig 18155 bp, 17 predicted proteins | sample 5400671 | NCBI WGS metagenome assembly WNGD01 (sample SAMN13153369, study PRJNA577476) | soil metagenome | isolation source: 40 cm soil or saprolite under grassland replicate 2 | place: USA:California | collected 2016-06-15
GCAACATGTTGAGCGTGAGCTCGCGCGCGATCTGCAGGGTGGACTGATAAATGACTTCGAGGTCGATGGCGTTCAAATCGGAGCTCCGCGACATCACAGCCCGCCATGCCCGCGAAGGCGGGCGATCCGGTGATCGTCATTCCCGCGTTGGCGAGGACAGCGGAATTTGCGTCATCGTTCGGCGGCTCACTTCACCGGATATGTCTTCTCGAGCTGCGCGAAATACCCCTCTTGTTTCAGCGTGTCGATGATGCCGAGGTCGAGGTAGTCGTTGGCGTTCTTGCTGCCGACGTCGGTCCCGATCGCCTCGAGCTGGGCGAGCACGTTCTTGGCGCCCGCGAGCGAGGGCGCCGCGTCGCGCGGCATTAGGCGCTTGAAGTCGGCATAGGTGGCTGCGATGACCTTCGCGTCGTTGGTCTTGAACTTTTGAGATAGTTGCTGGTGACGACGACGGAATCGAAAATCCACGGCGTTTTGGCGGCCGCCAGATCGATGATGGGGTTGAAGCCTCGTTCCTTCGCCAGCGTGATGGCCGGCTCGATCAACGGAGCGACGTCGATGCGGCCGGCGATGAGCGCGGCGAAGCGCTGCGAGCTCCCACCGATCTGCGAAATGGTGACGTCCGAGCGGGTGAGGCCGAGCTCTTTGAGCAGAATGCTGATGGCAACGTCCGTCTCGGAGCCGAAGGTGCTGATGCCGAAGGTCTTGCCTTTGAGGTCGCCCATGCCGACCCCGGCCTTGGTGAACATGGTGATCGGGATGGTGTTGCAGGTCGAGGTCACCAGCCGCAGGTCGGCTCCCTGCTTGTTGGCGAGAACGGCCGGCGCGAGCCCCACATGCATGCCCTGGATTTCGCCGGAGAGCAGCACCTGCAGGCCGCGCGTGCCGCCTTCCATATTGATGACATCGACTTTGAGCCCTTCCTTCTCGTAAAAACCGCCGGCCTCCCCCATCCAGACTGGAAAGATGGTCACGACCGGGGCCGAGATGCCGATCTTGAACGGAATCAGATCGGCGGCTTGGGCGGACGTCGCCGCCGCGCCCAGCGCCAACGCTATCAGCGAAGCCGCCGTGATGCGAAACCTGCCTGACCGCATTGCATCCTCCCGGAGCTGCCCTCGTTATCGATCGAGCGGACCCACCATGCTCTAGAAACTGCGATCGCTCCGGTCAACGTTGCGCCGGTTGCGGTCGGCCTTCACGTCCTCCTCGATCAGGCTCCAGATGCGATCTTCGATTGCGTGGAAACGCGCCTCGCGTTTCACCGCCAGCCGGCGCGGTCGCTCGATGGCTACCGCGATCGTCTCCTTGACCTTTCCCGGCCGGCCGGAAAAGACCACGACACGGTCCGATAGATAGATCGCTTCGTCGATTTGATGGGTCACGAACAGCACGGTTTTTTTCGCCTTCACCCAGATTTGCAGCAGCTCCTCCTGCATCACTTCGCGGGTTTGCGCGTCGAGCGATGCGAACGGTTCGTCCATCAGCAAGATCTTCGGATCCATGACCAGCGCGCGCGCAAGGTTCACGCGCTGCTGCATGCCGCCCGACAGCTCGTAGGGATAATGATGCTCGAAGCCGGAAAGGCCGACCATCTCGATGAAGTGCGACGCGCGCTCCTTGGCCTCGCGCGCGCCAACGTTGAGGCATTCCAGTCCGTAGCGGACATTGTTGAGCACGGTCCGCCACGGCAGCAGCGAGGCATCCTGGAACACAACCGCGCGGTCCGGCCCGGGCTTCGTCACCATCCGACCGTCGACCAGGATGCGGCCCGCGCTCGCGCCGATCAAACCGTCGACCACTGAGAGGAACGTGGTCTTGCCGCAGCCGGACGGCCCCACGATCGACACGAATTCGCCGTCCATGATCTTCAAGTCGATGCCATCGAGCGCCACCAGCCGGGTATTGGTGCGGGGCTGGACATATTCCAGCCGAATGTCCTGCGCTTCGAGCTTGGCGTTCATGATGCTGCTGGTGCGGTCAGGCCGGCGCACGCCAGACATCGACCCGGCGCTCGATCCGCTGGACGATCTCGACCAATATCACCCCGGCGGCGACGATGGTGAGCACGCCGACGAAGACCTTGTCGGTCTGGAAGCGCGCTCCCGCCTGGTTGATCATGGCGCCGACGCCCGCGGCCGAACCGTAGATTTCGCCGACGACCACGCCGATCATCCCGCGGCCGATCGCAAGCCGCAGCCCCGCCAGCAGGAAGGGGACCGAGCTCGGCAGGATGATGGTTTGAAACAGCCGCCAGTCGCCGGCGCCCAGGCTCGATGCGACCTTGACCAGGCGCGGATCCGTGGTGCGAACCGCCGCGTGAGCGTTGATCGCGAGCGGCAGCACCGCCAAGAGGAAGATGATCAAGACGCGTTCGCCGAGCCCGGTGCCAACCCAAACCACGATCAGCGGCAGGAATGCCACTTGCGGCGTGGCGTTGAGCGCCGAGAGGAACGGCTCGACCGCGTAGGAGAAGCGCCGATACCAGCCCCCGGCGAGGCCGAGCGGAATGCCGACCGCGATCGCCAGAACAAGGCCGAGGACGTAGCCGACGCCGCTCCAAGCGAGGTCGCGCCAGATCTCCCCGGTCACGAAGAACATGAGAAAGGCGGCCGCCGCGATGAGCGTGGGCGAGGAGATGAAGATCGGCTTGAGCTGCAATCGCTCGGCCGAAGCCCCCAACAGCGGGCGCAGCAAGTCGGCCCACCAGCCGCGCTCGAGGCCTTCCCAGCCGATCAGGACCAGCATCACCACCAGCGTGCCGAGAATAGCGCGCTCATGCGCGAGATACCAACGCAAGGCCGCCGGCATGTGCAACTCGCCGCTTGCCGCGCGCATGGGGCCGGTCGAGCTCATGCCGTTGCGCCCGTTATCTGCCGCGCCCATCATGATCGGCTCAACGCGGGTCCGGCCGCCATTTTTCGAAGCGCCGCTCGACGGCATTGAGCAGCGCGACCACGATCAGCCCCGCGGCCATGAACAGCAGCACTCCGAAAAAGACGACGTCGGTTTGAAACGTATTGCCGGCGTCGGCGATCATGTGGCCGAGGCCCGCGGTCGATGCGTAAAGCTCGCCGACGACAACCCCGAGCAGCGCCCGGCCGGCGCCGTATTTCAAGCCGGTGAAGATGAAGGGCACGGTGCCCGGCAGGATGATGCTCGAAAAAATCTTCACTCTGGAGGCGGAGAAGCTGCGCGCCACCCGGATGAAGCGCGCTTCGCTCGTCTTGACGCCGGATTGGGTGTTGATGAGGATCGGGATGACGGCGCCGAGAAAGACGACCACGACCTTGGACCAGATGCCGATGCCGCACCAGATGATGATGAGGGGCAAGAGCGTCACCCGCGGCACGGCGTTGAGCGTGTCGACGAACGGGCCGATCATGTATTGCAGCCGCTTCGACAAACCGACGGCGAGCCCGAGCGGAATCGCCAGCGCCAGTGCCGCGCCGTAGCCCAGGATGAATTCGGTTGCGCTGACCTCAACGTCGTTCCAGAAATCGCGATCGTGGCTCAATTGCCAGCCTGCCTGCGCGACCTGCGTGGGGGAGGAGATGAACAGCGGATCGACGAGGCCGCTGCGCCCGAGCGCCTCCCAAACCAGCAGCGCGGCGACGAGCGTGCCGCCGCCGATCGCTAGGCGCTCGTGCTCGAGGTAGAGCCGTGCGAGGCTCGTGCGTCGGCGCCCGCCACGCGCGGCCAGTTCGAGATTTGCAGGAATGGCCATGAACAACCTGATGCAGCTACCACATTATAGGTCAAGGTCGAAGGCGATAGGTCAAGATCGGAGGCGCGGTGCAATGGCCCGTCATCCGATTGGCTTGAACCCACTATCGCGACGGCTTGTCGCCACGCGTGGTGGTATCCGCGCTTGATCCATCGAGGCAGCACCATGAACGAGCGCTTTGATTTGACCGGCCGCTCCGTCATCATCACTGGCGGCGGCAAAGGGATCGGCAAAGTCTATGCGCAGGAATTCGCCAAGGCGGGGGCCCGGGTGGTCGCGGCGGACATCGACGGCGCGGCCGCGCAATCCGTGGCCGAGGCGCTTGCCGCGCAAGGCTTCGAGACCATCGGTCTCGCAACCGACATCGCCAGCGAAGAGTCGACGAAAGCCATGGCGCAGGCCGCGCTCGAGCGCTTCGGCGCGATCGACGTCCTCATCAACAACGCCTCGCTGATGAGCGTGCTGCCGCGGCGCTCCTGGCTCGAAATCCCGGTCGAGGAATGGGATCGCGTCATGGCCGTCAACCTGCGCGGCATGTTCCTGTCCTGCCGCGCGGTGTTCCCGGCGATGAAGGCGCAACGGCGCGGCAAGATCGTCAACATCTCGTCGTCGCGGGTGTGGGAAGGAACGCCCAACCGGCTGCACTACACCACCTCGAAAGCCGGCGTCATCGGCTTCACCCGCGCCTTGGCGCGCGAAGTTGGCGAGTTCGGCATCACCGTGAACGCCGTCACCCCCGGCATGACGCAGAGCGAAACGCAGGTGCAGTCGTCGTCGGCAAACTATCTCGCCACGCGGATCGCCGGCCGCGCTATCGAGCGCGTGCAGGTACCGGCCGATCTGGTGGGACAGGTGATGTTCCTGTCCGCGGCCGCGAGCGATTTCATGACCGGACAGACGATCAACGTCGACGGCGGCAAGGTCATGCATTAGGGGCGCGGGGGGACCCGCAGCGCCGCCGTCGCCGCTTAGTCCTTGGCGACGTATTTGCGCTCGAGCGCATCGAACTCGTCCTTGTGCACCAAGCGCTGGCGCTCGGAGAAATCGGCCACCAGTTTCATCGCGTCGCCCATTTGTCCTTTGCGCCGAAGCTCGCCCAACGCCGCCTGCATGCCCTTGAGCGCCGATTGCAGGGCGACATTGGCGTAGATCACCCCGGCATAGCCCATTTCTTTGAGCGTCTCGTTGGGCAGTTCCGGCGTGCGCCCACCGAGCACGATGTTGATGAGTTGCGGCCACGGCAAGCGGCGGGGGATATCGGCGATCTCTTCCATGGAGGTAGGCGCTTCGACGAAGGTGACGTCGGCGCCGGCCTCCCGATAGGCGGCGGCGCGCTCGATGGCGGCGGCGTAGCCTTCGGGCGCGATGGCATCGGTGCGCGCGATGATGAGGAGATCGCCGTCGCGGCGGGTGTCGACCGCGGCCTTGATCTTCTCCACCATCTCGGCGGCCGCGATCACGTTTTTGCCCGCGAAATGGCCGCAACGCTTGGGAAAGATCTGGTCCTCGAGCTGCAGGGCATCGGCGCCCGCGCGCTCGAGTAGGGAAACGGTGCGCACGACGTTCACGGCGTTGCCGAAGCCGGTGTCGGCATCGACCACGAGCGGGCCCGGGAACGCCTCGCGGATCGCCGCCACGTGCGTTGCGAGCTCGCTCACCGTCACCAGCCCGATGTCGGGGACGCCGAAAAACGTGTTGGCGATGCCGGCGCCGGTGACATAGGCGGCCGCAAAGCCTTGATCGGCGACGACGCGCGCCGCCAGCGCATTTGCGACGCCCGGCAGCAGCAGCGCCGCGCCGGGGACGAGCATGTTGCGAAGCTCACGGCGCGGCGCGCGGCTCGTCATCGATCGGTCCTTTCCGGTCAATTCGGGTGAAGTCCTGCACCAATCCTTTCAGCAAGAGCGACATGGCACAATATGATCGGCGCGGTGCCCGCCGCTCGTTGGCCACTCTGATTGCCATGCCGACGTTCACTCAGTCCGCGAACGCGGCTCCGATGTCGCCGTCAAGCTCCTCTTTCGGCTCCAACGGCTACCGACGAATGATTCCGATCAGGACCAGAGGTCTCTGATCGGCCTTACACCAAGAGTCGCTTTAGCTGCGAAGCCGCCGGCCCAGTGGCGGCCGCGCTCGCATGTGGAGCGCGGTCCCCCGGACGTTCGGCACTAACCACAACCGTACGACCCCCTTTGGGCCTCGCCGAATAACATAATGTCTTATATCTTCACGGCCGGGGCGCATCACGGTGGCCGCCCGGCGCAAGGTTCTATCCCCGCTTCGATCGCCGTCGTCGATTAGCCAGCGACCAAGCGCATCGGTAAACCCGAGTTGCGATGCGCGGGAGACATTTCATGCCCAAAGTTGCGGTGACGTTCGCCTGCGGCCTCTATGACCGCATGTCGGCGCTCTATACCGGCGAAGTCAAACCCGAAGGTATCGATCTCAACTTCCTCGCCATCGACGAGCCGCGGCAGATTTTCGACCGCATGGGGAAAAATCTCGATTTCGATGCCTGCGAAATGTCGAGCTCCGAGGTCTTCAGCCGGCTCGCCGCCGGCCGCAACGAGATGGTTGCGCTGCCGGTGTTTCCTTCCCGCGTCTTCCGCCATGGTTTCATCACGGTCAACAGCAAAGCGGTCAAGACGCCGAAGGATCTCGAGGGCAAGCGCATCGGCGTTCCGCTCTACACCCAGACCGCCGCCATTTTCATCCGCGGCTTGCTGCAGGACGAATACGGCGTCGATTTATCAGGCGTGCATTGGGTGCAGGGCGCCACCAACAGTCCGCACTCGCACGGCAATCCGTCTGCGCCGCCGCTGATCAAGCCAGTGTCGATCGAACAGAACGCCTCCGGCCATTCGCTGAGCGAACTTCTGGAAAGGAACGACATCCAGGCGATCATCGGCAGCGGCTTGCCGGCCGCGCTTCGCACCAATCTCGACGTGCGGCGGCTGTTTCCGGACTTCCACGCCGTCGAACTTGACTATTACCGCCGCACGCGCATCTTCCCGATCATGCACCTCGTCGCTTTGCGTCGCGACGTCTACGAGAAACATCCGTTCATCGCCACCAGTCTTTTCAAAGCGATGAACGAGGCCAAGGACCGTGCGCTTGCCAAGATGGGCAACGTCGGCGCGCTGCGCTACATGCTGCCGGGCATGATCGCGGAGCTCGACGAGATCGCCGCGACGTTCGGGGGTGATCCCTGGCCCTACGGCGTCGAGGCCAACCGCCCCACGCTCGAGGCGCTCGTTCGCTACATGGCCGAGCAGTCGCTGATCAAGGCCCCCATTCCCGTTGACCAGCTGTTCGTGCCAATCTACGGGCAGTAACGGCGCGCCGATGTTACGATGCACGGCTCTCAGCTGGCGGTCGATCGCGCGCGATGGAGCGGTGAATGAAGCTCGCAAGCTATATGGCCGACGGCAAGGCGTGCTTCGGCGTGGTGACCGGCGATGGCGTGATCACCTTGAACCAGCGTCTCGGTTACACGACCTTGCGTGATGCGCTCACGGGGTGCGGGCTTGCCGACATAAGGAAGGTCGCCGACGCGGCCAAGCCCGATCACAAGCCGGCCGACGTCAAATGGCTGCCGGCGATCCCGAACCCGGACAAGATTCTCTGCGCCGGCATCAATTACCGCTCCCATGCCGCCGAGACCGGGCGCGAGTTGCCGAAACAGCCGAGCATCTTCATCCGGCTCGCCAATACGCTCACCGGCCACGAGGGCGAGATGATCCGCCCCTCGGTGTCGCAAAGCTTCGACTTCGAGGGCGAGCTTGCGGTCGTCATCGGTCGCGGCGGCCGCCATATCCCGGTCGAGCGCGCGCTCGACTACGTCGCCGGCTATACCTGCTTCGTCGACGGCAGCGTGCGCGACTATCAGAAATTCTCCGTGACTTCGGGAAAGAACTTCCCCGCTACCGGTCCGCTCGGGCCCTGGATCGTCACCACCGACGAGATTGCGGATCCGGCCCGCCTCACGCTCACGACGCGGCTGAACGGGCAGGAGGTGCAGAAGTCAGCCACCGATCTCCTGATCTATTCGGTGCCGCAGATCATCGCGTTCTGCTCGGACTTCACGCCGCTCCTGCCGGGCGACGTGATCGCCACCGGCACGCCGGAAGGGGTAGGCCATCGCCGCAATCCACCATTGTGGATGAAGCCCGGTGACGTGCTCGAGGTCGAGATTTCCGGCATCGGTACGCTGCGCAACCGCGTGGTGGACGAGAAGGCGTGACGCAGTTCGCGCAGCTCTTGCTGAGGAGGTGGCGAAGCCGCCGTCTCGAAGCGTGAGGCTGCCCATCATCCTTCGAGATGGGCGCTGACGCGTCTTCCCAGGATGAAGTCGGGAATAACGGCCATGCTCGCCAAACCGACGTTTCTCTGCGCCATCGTCGCGGCTGCCTGCGTCGCGAGCGGCATCGCATCGGCGCAGACGTTTCCCAATCGGCCCATCAGGATCGTGGTCGGCTTCGCACCGGCAGGTCCGGCCGACGTGATGGCGCGTCTGATCGGGCAACGCCTGACGTCGATCCTCGGGCAAAGCATCGTCATCGACAATCGGCCAGGCGCCGGGGGTACCATCGGGGCACGCGCCGTCGCGGAGTCGGATCCCGACGGCTACACGCTGCTCCTCGGCAACACCAGCACGCTCGTCATCAGCCCGTTGATCTACAAGAACGTGAACTACGATCCCGTCAAAGGCTTCGCACCGATCGCTGCGCTAGGGACCACATCCAATCTGCTGATCGTCAATCCCGCGCTGCCGGTGAAATCGGTGCAAGAGCTGATCGCGCTCGCGCGGGCAAAGCCGGGCAAGCTCAACTACGCGTCGGCCGGCATCGGGACGCCTCCGCACCTGATCGGCGAGATGTTCAAGCAGCGCCTCGGCCTTGACGTCGTGCATGTTCCCTACAAAGGCGGAGGCCCATCCGTTGCGGCCACCGTGGCGGGCGAAACGCAGTTCTCGTTTGAAAATCCCGCATCATCGCTGCCGCTGGTCGAGGCCGGGCAAATCAGGGCGCTGGCCTCGACCAGCGACCGGCGCAGCTCGCAGATGCCGGATGTGCCGACGATGATCGAAGCCGGCGTCGCCGACTTCACCTCGGTCTCGTTCACCGGCGTGGTGGCGCCGGCCGGCACGACCGGTGCGATCGTCAACCGGCTCAACGTCGCCATCAATGCGAGCCTGCAATCGCCCGAGATCGCCAGCACCTTGGTCAAGCTCGGCGTCGACACCAAGATTTCCTCGCCCCAAGAGTTCGCGGCTTTCCTCGCCAAAGAACGCGACAAATGGGCGGCGGTCATAAAAGCGGCCGGCGTGCAGGCACAGTGATGCCGAACCCGGTTGATGACCGCAAGGGGAAGGCCATCGGCTACTGCGGAGGCTTCTTCGGCTTATCGTCGAAGCGGGCAGGGGTCTCGGGCGTAAGGCCGCCGCGCTGGCGCGCGAGCGTGTCGCTGCCGGTGAGCTCCCAATCGCCGGTGGCGGCGCGGCGCGCAAACGTCTCCCAGCGGTCGGTCCAATCGCCCAAGCCGTAACCGTGCCAGGGCGACTGGACGTTGAGCGGGTAAAGGTCGAGCTCCTCCCACAATGCGCGCGCGTGCTCCATATATTCGCGCGTCGGCAAAGCGAGCGGCGCCATCGGATATTTGCGCGTGGCGTCGACCAGCATGCCGGAGTCCGTGGTCTTGGGTCCGTATTGCGCGCCTTGCACACCGCCGCGGTGGGGCACGAGATGCACGTCCTCGATCGGGTTGGTGCGATAGGCGAGCGACCACAGCACCGCGTCCATGCTGGCAGGATCGATGTCCTCGCTGACCGCGATGACGATCTTTCCGCAATTGGACTGCAAGGTCGCGGCGCCGTGCAAGGCGCGCCAGACCTCGCTGCGCGGCGTTTCTTCCGCGAGCTGCACGAAGATGACGGGGCGAAGATTGGTCAGCCGCTCGTGCATCACCACGCGACGCACGCCCTTGATCCCGAGGCGATCGCGCAGGTGGCTCAGAAACAGCGGCTCGTAGGCCACCTTCTTGACGACGCTGGATTCGCTCGGCGTGACCTGGCTGATGATGGAGGTGAAGACCGGCGCGCGCTTGTGGGTGATGGCGGTCAGGCGCATCGGCATATTGTAGGCTTCGAGCGCGACGTAGCCGTTGCTCTCGCCGAACGGGGCTTCGGGCTCGAGCTTTTCGGGGTCGATCAATCCCTCGATCACGATTTCGGCCGACGCCGGCACGTCGAGATCGATCGTCGCGGCTTTCGCCGTCTCGATCGGCGCGCCGGCGAGCGCGCCGGCGACGCCGAGCTCGTCCATGTCGATGGCGAGCTTCTGCGGGCCAGTGAACATGACTACCGGCGCGCAGCCGATCACGATCGCGATCGGCATGGGTTCGCGCCGCTTGCGATATTTGAGCCAATGCAAATAGCCGCCGGCGCCGCTCGCCTCGCGCGCCACCATGCGCACCACCAGCCGATCCGCAGCCTTGAGCGCGGCACGATAGGTGCCCATGTTCTGGATGCCGCTGTCGGGATCCCGCGTCACGCACAGCGTCGCCGTCAGATAGGGCGCGGAATCGAAGCCGGGCGTCGACACCGGCACCGGCAGCCGCGCCAGTCCGCCCGGCGCCTTGAGATCATCGCCCGTGAGCACGACCTCCTGGCAGCGCGGGGCGCTCACCGCGACCGGCGCGATCGGGTTGGCGATCGCGCGCATCCAGGCCTCGCCGATGTCCTTGACCTCCCGCCCCATGCCGATGGCGTAGATGTCGGGCGAGGCCGCGAGCGCGCCGACCACGACCGGAATATCGTAGCGCCGGCCTTTCGAGTCCGTCACGTGCGTGAACAGGAACGCGCGCCGCTTGTCCTCCGGTACGCCGCCCAGAAATTGCCAGCGCACCAGCGGATGCAGCTCGGTATCTTTGTTGATGGGGCGGTCGATGCGAACGAGAAGGCCGTTCGCCTCGAGATCGGCCAAATGATCCTGGAAATCGAGCCGAGGGCGATCCCGCAACCGGGCGCGATGCAAAGCGGCGGGCTGATCGAGCATCTCGGGTGTCCGGTTCCACCGGGATTGGGCCGCGCACAACCTATCACGATCCAATCGCCGTCAGCTACTCGATCTGCCCCGCGGGATGCATTACGCTCCGGCGTCTCCCCAACCCTCAATCAGCAGCAGGCCCCATGGTCACCCAGACGACGCAAACGATCGACGTTCACGCTCACATCCTGACGGAAGAGACCATCCGCCTCTCTCGGAGGTCGGCGACCGCTTCGCCACCCTCGACGTCGCCGGCAACGTCTACCGGCATTTCCCCCGCGGCGGCTGGGATGTCGAGCACCGCCTGCAAGACATGGCGGCATCCAAGGTCGATGTTCAGGTGCTCTCGGTTTGCCCGCAGACCTTCGTCTATGCGCAACCGCCGGCGCTCGCGGCGGCGTTTGCCCGCATTCAGAACGAGCAGCTCGCCAAGCTGGCCAAGGCTCGTCCCGACCGCTTTCTCGCGATCGCGACGCTGCCCATGCAGGCGCCGAAACAAGCCGCGGACGAGCTTCGTCATGCGGTGCGGGTGCTGGGCCTGCGCGGGGCGCAGATCGGCTCGAACGTGGCGGGCAAGAACCTCGACGATCCCGAGCTCGAGCCGGTTTGGGCCACGGCCGCCGAGCTCGATGCGTTCATTCTACTCCACCCCATCAACGTGGCGGGGGCGGATCGGCTGTCGTCCTATTATCTCGGCAATCTGATCGGCAATCCGCTCGACACCACTATCGCGGCCGCATGTCTCGTGTTCAGCGGCGTGCTCGAGCGCCATCCCTCGCTGAAGATCTGCCTCGCCCATGGCGGCGGATTCGTTCCCTATCAAGCCGGGCGTTTCGTGCACGGTTGGCACGTGCGCGCCGAGCCGAAAAGCAAGCTTGGGAAGCCGCCGACGGATTCGCTCAAGCGCTTCTATTTCGATACCATCGTGCACTCGAAAGCGGTGCTCGAATTCCTCGTCGGCAATGCGGGCGCCGACCGCGTGCTGCTCGGCAGCGACTATCCCTTCGACATGGGCATGCCGGAGGGCGTGTCGCAGGTTCGCGGCCTACCGATTTCGGCCGCCGAGCAGTCGGCCATTCTCGGCGGGCGGGCGCGGGCGTTGCTCGGCGCGGCTGGCGACAAGACGCGGGCGTTCGCCTGACGCGGTGGAAGCTCGCTTTGTGGATGAGCAGGCAGCGGGAAACGGAGGAGACGAAAAATGTCGCGACAATTGGCGCGGACCCCGGGAGCCAAGCGCGCGGGCGATGGTGAATACGTGTTCGATCTCGCCGCGGTGAACCACATCCTCGGCGGCCCCGACTACTCGACCGCCAACGGCGCCTGCGTCGAGGGTGACCGCATGATCGTCGCCCTGATGCGGATGCCGGCCGGCACCGGCGCAGAGCCGCATTCGCACCCGAACGAACAATGGATCTACATCCTGCAGGGCACGTTTCGGGCAAGGGTCGGCGAGCAGGAGATCGAGGCCAAGCCCGGCTCGGTGGTCTACATTCCCGCCAACGTCGTGCACTCCGGCAAGGCGACGCCCGAGGAAGACGTCGTCTTCTTCACGTGCAAGGATGCGTCCCACAGCCTGCACGGCGTCAAGGCGGCGTGACGACCGCCGCCAGCAAACGGTTTTGCAAGCGGGGACGACTGAGCGGCGATTTGGCCGCGGCGTGACAACATCGCGCGGTTGATTGCCTGTTTCAGTCTCCGCGCCTGGACTACAATCGACAGCGAGCTGATACCCGTAGGGGTGGCGATTTCAGCGAGTTCACCGGGAGGATGTGATGAAACGGATCGGTTTGGGTTTGGCGCTGCTGTGTCTTGCGTTCGGCGTCACGGCCTGGGCGCAGGACAAATATCCCTCGCGGCCGGTGAAGATCGTCGTACCGTATGCTCCCGGCGGCGCCACCGACATCACCGCGCGCCTGTTCGGCGAGCAGATGCGCCAAAGCCTCGGCCAGCAGTTCGTGGTCGAGAGCAAGCCGGGCGCGTTCGGCATTCTCGCGATCGAAGAGATGGCCCGCTCCAAGCCGGACGGCTACACCCTGATGGTGGGCAACGTCACGACCAATGCCATCACACCGGTCCTGTTCGCGAAGAAGTTCTCCATCAACTTCGAGAAGGACGTGGTGTCGGTGTCCCGCCTCGCGATCTATCCGTCCTTTCTCCTCACCACCACGCAAAATTTCGAACCCAAATCGGTGGCGGAGTTGATCGCGTACGCGAAGAAGAACCCGGGCAAGGTCCGCTACACCAGCGCCGGGGTCGGCAGCTTCCCGCATTACGACGTCGAGGTCTTTTCCAAGCGAGCCGGCATCGAGATGCTCCACATTCCCAACAAGACCGGCGCCGCCGGCATGATCAACGATCTCGTCGTCGGCGACGCGCAGGTCGCGTTCATCAATGCCGCGAGCACGGCATCGATGATCAAGGCCGGCAAGCTGCGGCCGATCGCGGTGCTGGCGGAGACGCGGCTGGCGGAATATCCCGATATCCCGACGCTGGCCGAGGCCGGCTACCCCGGCGTGGGCACTTTGCACTGGCAGAGCATGCTGGCACCAGCCAATACGCCGAAAGAGGTTCTGGCAACCCTCTTCAAGGCGATCGTCGAGGCCGCGGATGCCCCGCAGCTGCAGGAAGCCTTCAAGAAGCAACTCGTCAGCGTCAAGCCGAACGCGTCGTTGCAGGAGGCGCAATCATGGCTCGACAGCGAACTTGCCGCGTGGCGAAAGACCGTCGCCGAGGTCAAGATCGAATTGGCCGACTAGCGTGCGGCGATGTCGGCGCCTGCTCGTGAATGTCGCAGCGCGGATGACGCGGGGCAATCGCGGCAACGATCTTGAAGCGGCCGATCGGATGCCGTGGGAGCATCGCCTGAAGCGGACAATGACATGAAACGGTTGGGCATTCTGTTGGTGCTGGTCTTCGCCCTCGGCGGCGTCGAGGTCGCCGCGCAAGACAAATATCCTTCGAAGCCGGTCAAGGTTGTCGTGCCGTTCGGGCCGGGCAGCGCCACCGATATCGTCATGCGCATCGTCGGCGAGCATATGCGGCCGATTCTCGGCCAACCGGTGGTGATCGAAAACAAGCCCGGCGCCTTCGGCATTCTGGCGATCGAGGAGATGGCGCGTTCGAGGCCCGACGGCTATACACTCCAAATCGGCAATCCCGGCACCAATGTGCTCGCGCCCATCATCTACAAGAAGAAATTCAAGATCGACTACGATAAGGACGTCACCTTGGTGACGAGGCTAAGCGAGGTTCCGCTCGTGCTCGGCGCCACCACCAAGGACTTCCCTCCCAAGACCTATGCCGAGTTCATCGCCTACGCCAAGGCCAACCCCGGCAAGGTGCGCTACGCCAGCGTCGGCATCGGCAGCAACAATCACTATGACATGGAAGCCTTCGCCCAATGGGCCGGCATCGTGCTCGCCCATCTGCCGAACAAGGGAGGCGGTGCCGCCATCACCAACGATCTCGTCACCGGCGACGCCCATGTCGCGCTGCTTAACGCCGCAAGCTCGATGGGCGTGGTCAAGGCCGGGCAGGTGCGGGCGCTGGCGGTAATGTCGGACCAGCGCGTGCCCGAATACGCCGATGTGCCCACCCTCACCGAGCTTGGCTATGCCAATGCCAAGGGCCTGTGGTCGGCATTGTATGCACCCGCTGCCACACCGCGCGACGTGCTCGAGATCGTCCGCAAGGCGGCCGTCCAGGCGCTCAATTCCGAGCAAGTGGCGACGACGTTCAAGCAGCAGATGATCAGGGCTGTTCCCAGCGCGTCGAGCGAAGAAGCGCAAGCATGGAACCAGGCTGAGGTGGCGTACTGGAAGAAGGTCACCGATGAGGTGAAGGTCGAGCTGCCGGATTGAACGGCGGTAAGAGCGGGCGCAGCGGGGAGAGAACAACAATGAAGATGGAGCCGGCTCCCGGCGTGCCGGTCTACGGCATCGTCGTTGAAAAAGATGTCGACGTCCCGATGCGCGATGGCGCGCGCCTCAAAGCCGATGTGTTCCGGCCGGATGATGCCGGCACCTTTCCCGCCATCTTGAATTTGGGTCCATATCAGAAGGACAAGCTGTGGGTTCCGCCAGGCAACCTGGAGGAAAGGCCGAACCCGCTGATGAACTGGGAGACCATCAACCCGCAATGGTGGGTGCCGAAGGGCTACGCCGCGGTGCGGGTCGACGGGCGCGGCAGCGGCAAGTCCCCCGGCGAGTGCGAGCCGTGGTCGCTCGCGGAATCGATCGATCTCTACGACGCGATCGAGTGGGCGGCGACGCAGCCCTGGTGCTCGGGCAAGGTCGGGCTGTGCGGCATATCCTATTTCGCCATCAACCAGTGGTTCGTCGCCAATCATCAGCCGCCGTCATTGGCGGCGATCATCCCCTGGGAAGGCTTCGCCGATCTCTATCGCGACGCCTTGTTCCACGGCGGATTGCTCAGCCTGTTCATGCCCAATTGGTACATGGCGCACTTGATGCACCACGTCGCCGGTCGAGCGTCCCGTCACCACCCGAACCGGTGGCAGACCAATACGCTGCATTTCTGGCTGCACAACAATCTCGACAGCGGTGCCTTCCGCGGCGCGCAGGCGCAATGGGACCAGATCACGGTGCCGATGTTCAGCGTCGGCAACTGGTCGGGCATGGGATTGCATCTGCGCGGCAACACCGAGGCCTTCATGCGAGCGGCGACGCCGCACAAGAAGCTTCGCATCCACGCCGGCACGCATGTGCATCCGTTCTACTCCGAGGACGGCCGGCGCGATCAGCTGCGCTTCTTCGACTACTGGCTCAAAGGCATCGACAACGGCGTGATGGCGGAGCCGCCGGTGAAGCTCGCGATCCGCAAGGGTCGTGACGAAGTGGAGTGGCGCTTCGAGCACGAATGGCCGCTCGCGCGCACGCGATGGACCAAGTTCTATTTCGATCTGTCGCAGCCGGCGCCGGGGACGGCCACGAATGCCGGCCGCCTCGTCGCCGCCAATCCGCAGACCTGCAGCTCGCGCACCTATCCGGCCACCAGCCTGGGGTCCATGGGTTCGACGTCGGCAGCCTCGTCGCAAGTGATGGGCGGCGCCATCCCGCCCGGCATGGGGGTCGCGCTCGAGACGTCGCCGCTCGCGCAGGACGTCGAGGTCACCGGGCCGGTCGCCGCGGTGCTGTGGGTCGCAAGCTCGAGCGAGGACATGGACTTGTTTCTCACCATCCGCAACATCGACGGCGACGGCAACGAAGTGCTGGAGACCGGCCAGCAAGGGACGCCGGTGCCGGTGGCGAAAGGATGGCTGCGCGTGTCGCACCGTGAATTGGATGCGGAGCTGTCGCTGCCCTACCGCCCTTATCATCGCCACCAGCGGCGGCTTTACCTGACGGCCGGCGAGATCGTGCGGGTCGAGGTCGAGATCTGGCCGACCTCGATGGTGTTCAAAAAAGGCCACCGCATTCGCCTCGACATTCAACCCCGCGACGGCGTCGGCAGCACCGCCTACATGCACTACCACGCCGACTACAACACCGGGACGAACACGATCTACGCCGGTGGCGAGAAGGAATCCTACCTTTTGCTGCCTGTGATTCCGGCGACCTAGCGCTTGCAGATCACAAAGTGATCATTTCTGAATTTCTCAGTGTCATCACCCGCGCAAGCGGACGATCCAGTAACCACCGGAATACGGTGTGGCACGATTTGGCCGCTCAGAATATTCGGTGTTTACTCAATGCCCGTTTGCGCGGGCATGACGATGGGAATGGGAGCGACGGTTGAGCCTCGGAAAGGAACAAAGCAACTCGCCCCATCCGTTCTGGCGCATGCTCGCGCGCAAGGACGTGCTGGCGGGTCTGCTTTTCATCGCCGTAGCGGCGCTCGGCCTGTGGCTGTCGCGCGACTACCCCATCGGCACCGCCTTGCGCATGGGCACCGGCTATGTGCCGCGACTGTTGTGCTGGCTCCTGCTCGGCCTCGGCGTCATCGTTCTCGTGCAGGGACTGCGCGAAGCCCAGGATGCGCGGCCGCTGTCGGCGGGCGACATCTCCGCATTGCGACCGGTCGTTTTCGTCACCGCAAGCCTGGTGATTTTCGGGCTCAGCATCGAGCGGCTCGGGCTGGTGGTTTCGATCCTGCTGCTCACCGGCGTGGGCGCGGTCGCGGCGCGCGGATTGCGGCCGCTCGAGACGCTCGCGGCGGCTTTCGCGCTGATCGTTCTCTCCTGGGGCATCTTCATCCTCGGGCTGGGATTGACCATCCCGGTCTGGCCGGAGTGGTAGATGGAGTTTCTGCACAATCTCGCGGTCGGATTCGGCGTCGCGCTGACGCCGGCGAATCTTTTTTTCGCGCTTGCCGGCGCGCTGATCGGGACATTGATCGGCGTTCTCCCCGGCATCGGCCCGATCGCGACCATCGCGATGCTGTTGCCGTTGACCTTCCATCTCGAGCCGACATCGGGCCTGATCATGCTCGCGGGCATCTTCTACGGCGCGCAGTATGGCGGCTCGACCACGGCCATTTTGGTGAACCTGCCGGGCGAGACCTCGTCGGTGGTCACCTGCATCGACGGCCACCAGATGGCGCGACAGGGCCGCGCCGGCGCCGCGCTGGCAGTGGCGGCGCTTGCCTCGTTTTTCGCGGGCTGCGTCTCGACCACGCTGATCGCCACGTTTGCGCCCCCGCTCGCCAAAGTGGGCCAGTCGTTCGGAGCGCCGGAATATTTCTCGCTGATGGTGCTCGGCCTCATTACCGCGGTCGTGCTCGCCCACGGCTCGGTGGTCAAAGCGATCGCCATGATCGTGCTCGGCCTGCTGTTCGGTCTCGTCGGCACCGACGGCAACACCGGCGGCACGCGCTTCACCTTTGGCATTACGGAACTGACCGACGGGATCGACGTCGCCACGCTCGCCATCGGCATATTCGGCATCGGCGAGATCATCACCAATTTGACGCAGCCGCGGGAAACGCGCTCGCTGGCGGCGCAGAAGATCACCCGGCTCTGGCCGACGCGCGAGGATTTCGGGCGCGCCTGGCCGGCGGTGCTGCGCGGCACGGCGCTCGGCTCCATCCTCGGTGTGCTTCCGGGCGGTGGCGCGACGCTGAGCGCGTTCGCCGCCTATGCGGTCGAGAAACGGTGGTCGAAGAACTCTTCACAATTCGGGCACGGCGCGGTCGAGGGCGTGGCGGGACCTGAATCAGCCAACAATGCCGGCGCGCAGACCTCGTTCATCCCCATGCTGACCTTGGGGATCCCGGGCAATGCGGTGATGGCGCTGATGATCGGCGCGCTCACCATCCACGGCATCCAGCCCGGCCCGCAGATCATGAGCGAACGCCCCGGCATGTTCTGGGGCATGATCGCCAGCATGTGGATCGGCAATCTGATGCTGGTGATCATCAACCTG
>WNGD01002764.1_pt1 | contig 18150 bp, 9 predicted proteins | sample 5400671 | NCBI WGS metagenome assembly WNGD01 (sample SAMN13153369, study PRJNA577476) | soil metagenome | isolation source: 40 cm soil or saprolite under grassland replicate 2 | place: USA:California | collected 2016-06-15
TCGACGTCGGAGGACCCCGTCTCGCCGGCGTAGACCTCGTACTTCCACACCGGATAGCCGTTGTAGAACTGCGTCGAGTCGATGCGCGGCACGTACTCGATGAAGTTGTACCCGTACCGGCCGTCGGCGGTGAAGTGCGGCCCCATGAGCCAGCTGTCCGTGAGACGCGTGTCCGCGGAGTCGTACGTGTCGATGAACTGCGGGCTGGAGGAGCTGCCACCCCACGGCCCCGCCTGCAAGCCATAGACGTACCGCAGGTCCGGCTTGAGCGTCTTCATATGGAAGCTGCTCTCGTTGCCATAGATCGCGTCGTAGGGCACGGCCCAGATGATCTCGACGGATTTGTCGTTGGTCCTCGCAAAGCTGGCACGGTACTGCGCCTCCAGGCGGTAGCCACCGGAATCCATGATAGCCTGGGTGAGGGGAATGACCTTGTCGTATTGCGGCGTGCCCGTGTACACCTCGGCGTTGAGATACACCCGCGCCAGGATCCCTTCGGCCGCCCAGCGGTTCATCCGCCCGTACATCGCGGCGCCTTTGGTGGTCGAGAGATTCGGCAGCGCGGTGGTCAGCTGCTGCACGACGAAGTCATACACCTGTTGCCGCGTGCTCTGCTGCGGCAGGCCCTGGGCCGTGAAATCGGTGACGATGGGGACGTTGCCAAAGGCATCGAGGAGCAGGGCGTAGTCATACGCGCGCAGCGCCTGCAGCTCCGCCAAGAGGCGGGGCTTGAGGGTGTCGGCCACCGGAACGGCCCCGGAGGTGATCTGAAATACGATCCGGTTGATGTTATTGATGCCACGGAACGCGTTGCCCCATAGGCTCGCCGGTTGCCCCTGCGCGGCGTCCCACTGGTGCTTGTGCAGCTTGATATACGTGCCGCCGTCGTACCAGCCGTTGGGCCGGACGGGCGTGAGGAAAGCGTCGCCCGTCTCTTCCTGGAAGTCCAGATTGCCGTACCAGCCCATCCACAGCGCCCGCAGCGGGGTGTACGCCGGGGCGACGAGGGAGCCGATCGAAGGGTGCACGTTCGTTTCCGTCACCTCCCCGGGGGGGGTCTCGGTGAGGTCGGTGCACGCGGCGAGGGGGAGCGCCAGCAGGGCGAATAGGGGCCACGCGGCGCGGGAGGTTGCGTGTCTCATGGAAGCGGGCTCCTCTCGATCACCTAAAACGTCAGGCTGATGCCCGCGCTGAAGACGCGGGTCGTCGGGTATTTGTCGCGCTGGTCGTTGCCGGGTGACAGGCCATCGTCGCCCAGCAGGCTCACCTCGGGGTCCAAGCCCCGGTAACCGGTGATGGTGAGCAGGTTGCGGCCGGTCACGTACACGCGGGCGTCCGACACCGCGGTCGACAGCAAGCGCAGCGCGCCCAGCGAGTAGCCTACGGCGACGTTATCGATCTTCCAGTAGTCGCCGTTCTCTACGTAGTAGCTCACGTAGGCCAGGGGGTATTTCACCGTCCGCTTGCCGTAGACCGGATCGAATGCCGACTTGAGCATGTTGTACTGGAGGATGGTCGGATTCTCGTAGAACAGCCGCTGGAAGTTGAGGATCTGAAATCCGAACGCCCCCCGCATGTTCACGCTGAGGTCGAACCGCTTCCACCGCAGGAAGTTGTTCCACGCGACGTACTGCTTGGGGATGCCGTTGCCCAGCACGCGGCGATCGTCCAGCGAGGCGAGGCTGATGGGAATGCGGTTGCCGTTGCGGTCAAGCACGATCCACTGCCCCGTCGAGTCGATGTCCACCGACTGGAAGCCGTAGAAGTTGCCGATTGGCCCGCCGACGTCGATGCGGTGGGTGGAGAGCTGGATCGGCTCTCCCGTATAGCCGGCGTAGAAATAGTCGCTGGTGCGGAACACGTTGTTGGACAGGCTGACCAGGCGGTTGGAGTTCGTGGACCAGTTGGCGCTCGTGGTCCAGCGCAACGTCGGCGTGCGGATGGCGTCGTAGGTCAGCTGCGCCTCGATCCCCTTGTTGCGCATGTGACCCACGTTCGCCAGGATCGTCCCGAACAGGTACGGCGGGACGGGGACGGAGTAGTTGTAGAGCATGTCCCGCGTGTCCCGCTGGTAGAAGTCGAGGCTGCCGGCGAGGCGAAAATCGAACAGGGAGAAGTCCACTCCGGCGTTGATCTCTTCCTTGCGCTCCCAGCGCAGGTCGGGGTTCGGATTGCGCGTCGGCGACAGCCCCTGCACCCACACGCCGTTGTACGGAAAGCGGCTCCCGTAGCTGTAACTGGTGAGGGACAGGTACGAATTGTTCGGGGCGATGCCGGTCACGCCGTAGCCCACCCGCAGCTTCAAGTCGGACACGAACGGCGCGCCCCGCAGGAAGCTCTCCTTATTCAGCCGCCAGCCGGCCGACACCGCCGGGAACAAGCCCCACTTGTTATTGGCGCCGAACCGGGAGTTCCCCTCGTAGCGCAGGCTCCCCATCAGCAGGTAGCGGTCCTTCCAGGCGTAGTTCAGGCGGCTGAAGAATCCGATCAGCTTGTAGTCCGACCTGAAGCTGCCGACGCCGGCCTTCCCCTGCGTCAGCGCGTCCCCGCTCTGCAGCCGGTTGTAGCCGAAGAGGTCCGTCGGGAAGTTGTAGGTGCTGAACCAGAAGTTGTCGTTCTCGAAGTCCTGATAGCTGTAGCCCCCCAGCAGCGTGACGTCGTGACCGCGGGTGTTGCCCGTGAAGGTGCCCGTCAGCTCCAGGATGCGCGATGCATTGGAAGCGCTGTAGCGGTAGGCGGTCCCGTTCTGGCCTGCTTGCGTCGTGTTGACGTGACGGAACGTGGTCGCATCGCCTTGCTCCACCGACCCGCGTTCGGTGCCGCCCAGGAGGGAGAGGCTCAGGTGGTCGAACGGGCGCAACGTGAGCGTGCCGTGGAGCCGCAGGTTGCGGTCTTCTTCCGCGCCGTTGTCCTCATCGATGAGACCCACCGGATTGACGTAGAAGTAGCCGCTGCGCTCCTGCCAAGCCCCGGTGTCGTCCCGCACGCGGTCGGTCGGGTTCCGGATCAGGGTCTGACGCCAGGCGTAGTTGTAGTTGGGACCGAAGAACGAGTTGGTGACGCGCGTCAGCATGTTCACGTCGGCCGTCAGACGCCCGCCGTACATCGAGTGGTTCACGTGCACGCGCCCGGTCACATCCCGCGCGTTCGAGCGCTTGAAGATGCCCTCGTCGTTCTGGACATTGAGGGCCGCCGTGTAGTTGGTAGCGGGGCCGCCACCGGTGATCGTCACGTTCTGCGTGGCCCCGGCCGGCTGGCGCAGGACCTGGGCCTGCCAGTCGGTCGAGTACTTAAGATCCTGGAACCTGGGTGGCTGGCCGAGCGACTGATCGTACGCGTTCCAACGCCGGTAATCGGCCGCCGTGAGGAAGTCCGGCGAGCGATACAGCGTCTGAAGACTCCCGTACGACTCGTAACGAATGCGCGGCGCGCCCGACCCGCTCTTGGTCGTGACCAGGATCACGCCGTTCGAGCCGCGCGAGCCGTAAATCGCGCCGGCCGATCCGTCCTTGAGCACGGAGATGGATGCGATGTCCTGGGGCGCGACCGTGGAAAGGTCTCCAGGCACGCCGTCCACCAACACAAGCGGGCTCCGGGGGCCGGTGATCGTCGTGGTCCCCCGCAGGCTGATCTCCGAGCCGCGGCGGGGGTCGCCGTTCGCCGTCGTCACCGCCAGGCCGGGGATCTTGCCCTCGATCAGGGACGCGGCGTCCCTGGCCGGCGCCTGGACGAACTCCTCGGCGTTCACGCTGGCGACCGCCCCGGTGATGTCCTCGCGGCGCTGGGTCCCGTAGCCGACGACGACCACGCCCTCGAGCTCCACCGCCTGTGGCTGCAGGGCGAAGTCGACCGTCGCCACCTCGCCTGAGACGATCGTGACAGTCTGGGCAACGGAGGCGTGGCCGATCTGGCGCGCGCGGACGGTGACCTCGCCCACCGGCACACCCTCGATCGTGAAGCGGCCGTCGCGGCCGCTCGTGACGCCGGTCGTGACCACGATGGGCGTGCCGGACGTCGCAACTACACTCACTTGCGCACCGGCGAGCGGCTCACCCGTCGCCTTGTCGGTGACCACCCCGGCCACCTTGCCAACCTCCTGAGCGCGGGCCAGATGGAGCGGGAACGACGCGATCAGCGCCACAACCAGTAGACGATTCATGGGACGCCTCCGGCGGGGACAAGAGCAGCAGCAGCCCAGCGTGGGATGGGGGAGCAGGATCCAGAGAGACGACCAACCGACCGGCGCGCACTCATGGCGGCACCTTGACCTAGGGCAAGACGGGTCGCTCGACTGATATATCAGGCCGCAAACCGCGTGCCCTCCCACACGCCACGGAGCCCCAGGAGCCGCCTCGGTAACTCGTTCAGATTCAAACGCGTGGTGACGGACTTGGTCGCCCGGTGCCGAAACCCAGTGTTTCCGGGACGATCTTTGTTGCGCTCGCGCTACGGCAACTGATGTATCAGTGCAACGCGGCCGACGAAACTCGGGCCGCACGTGGGCATCGCACGCGATCGGCGCGGATCGTGCGGCGCCCGCCCTCGGTCCCCTCACCCATCGGAGACAGCCATGAAGCTCCTGCGCGCCGCGATCCTCCTACACCTGTTCCTGACCGCGTCGGCACGCGCGCAAGGCACGCCGGCCGACTACGCGCGCGCCGACAGCTTCGCCGCCCGCGCCCCGGGGCTGGTGGTGGGCGTGGCCGAGGAGCCGAACTGGATTAGTGGGACCAACCGGTTCTGGTACCGGACCTCCGTCGCTGGGGGCAAACGGTTCGTGGTGGTCGACGCGGTCAGCCGGCGCCGCACCGCGGCCTTCGACCACGCGCGCCTGGCGGTCGCGCTGCGGGCGGCGACGCACGACAGCGCCACCGCCCTGAGGTTGCCCTTCGATCGCTTCACGTTTGCGGACAACGACCACGCGATCACGTTCCTGCTGCGGGATTCCACGTGGCGCTGCAGCCTCGCGAACTACGGATGCCGGAACGATGGCCCGGTGCCGCCGCGGCGCGAGCCGGGCTCGACGTTCCCCTGGCAGGCGGGGCCCGGCCAGCTGTGGCGCATCGAGGGCCTGCCGCCGCTCAAGTCGCCGGACGGCACCCTCGAGGCCTTCATCCGGAACTACAACGTCGCGGTGCGCCGCGTGGGGTCCGAGGACATTCAGATCCTCAGCACCGACGGCAGCGAAGGCAACCGCTACACCCGCGCCTCCATGGGGTGGTCACCGGACTCGAAGCGCCTCGCGGTGTACCGCGTGATCCCCGGCTATCCGCGGGAGGTCCACTACGTCGAGTCGTCACCCGACGACCAGCTGCAGCCCAAGTCCTCCTCGCTGCTCTACGCCAAGCCGGGGGACGTGCTCGACCGCGAGCAACCAGTGATCTTCGAGGTGGCGGAGCGGCGGGAGATCGCCGTGAACGACTCGCTCTTCCCCAATCCCTATGCGCTCTCGCCGCTCGTCTGGCGGCAGGACGGCCGGCGGCTCACGTTCGAGTACAACCAGCGGGGCCACCAGGTCTACCGGATCATCGAGATCGACGCGGCCACAGGGGCCACCCGCGCGGTCATTTCGGAAGAGCCGAAGACGTTCTTTTATTACACCGACGCGCGCGGTGGCGGGAAGAAGTTTCGCACCGACGTGAACGATGGAGCCGAGATCATCTGGATGTCGGAGCGCGACGGCTGGAATCACCTGTACTTGTACGACGGCCTCACGGGGAAGGTGAAGAACCAGATCACGCAAGGAGCATGGGTCGTCCGCTCGGTGGACACCGTGGACGCGGTCCACCGCCAGATCTGGTTCACCGCCAGCGGCATGACGCCGGGCGAGGACCCCTACTTCGTCCACGCCTACCGCATCAACTTCGACGGCACGGGGCTCGTCCCATTCACCGCCGCCAACGGCACCCATGCCGTCAGCTTCTCGCCGGACCGCCAGTACTACGTGGACCGCTGGTCGCGCGTCGACCAGGCGCCGGTCGCCGAGCTGCGCCGCAGCGGCGACCGGTCGCTGGTGATGGAGCTGGAGCGGGCCGACGACTCCGCCCTGCGGGCCACCGGCTGGCGCTCCCCGGAGGTGTTCGTGGCCAAGGGGCGCGACGGCGTCACCGACATCTGGGGCATCATCGTGCGGCCGACCACCTTCGACTCGACGCGCCGGTACCCCGTGATCGAGCGCATCTATGCCGGGCCGCACGGCTCGTTCGTGCCCAAGACGTTCAGCCCCCAGACGGAGATGCAAGCCCTCGCCGAGCTGGGGTTCATCGTCGTGCAGATCGACGGCATGGGCACGTCGAACCGGTCGAAAGCCTTCCAGGACGTGGCCTGGAAGAACCTCGCCGACGCCGGGTTCCCGGACCGCATCCACTGGCATCAGGCGGTGGCCGCCCGCTACCCCTCGTACGACATCACCCGCGTGGGGATCTTCGGGAATTCCGCCGGTGGGCAGAACGCCCTGGGGGCGCTACTGTTCCATCCGGAGTTCTACCAGGTGGCGGTGTCGTCGTCGGGCTCGCACGACAACCGCATGGACAAGATCTGGTGGAACGAGCTGTGGATGAGCTGGCCGATCGGCCCGCAGTACGCGGCGGCGTCCAACGTGGACAACGCCTACCGGCTCAAGGGCCACCTGCTGCTGATCGTTCCGGAGATGGACACCAACGTGGACCCGTCCTCGACGCTGCAGGTGGTGCACGCCCTGATCCAGGCGAACAAGGACTTCGACTTCCTCATGGTCCCCGGAGCGAATCACGGACCGGGCGGCCCGTACGGCATCCGGAAACGGAACGACTTCTTCGTCCGGCACCTGTTGGGCGTCGAGCCCCCCGACTGGAACCGGACCCGGGCCGGATCGGTCTCAACGGCAAGGACAGGGTTCTGATGCGACGCCACTCCGCCGTTCTCGTGGTCGGCCTCGCGACGCTGGCGGCAAAGGCGGACCAGCTCGGCAGCCCGATCGAGTGGCCGGTCTACGGCGGCGGCCCCGAGAGCATCCGGTATTCCTCCCTCACGCAGATCAACCGGGACAACGTCAAGCGCCTCAAGGTGGCGTGGACGTTCGACGCCAGCGACGGTGTGCCGAGCTCCGAGCTGGAGGTCAACCCCATCATGGTGCACGGCGTCCTGTACGCGACGACCGTCAGCCTCAACGTCGTGGCGCTCGACGCCGCCACCGGCGAGCTGCGGTGGCGCTTCGATCCATACCACGGCCGCACCGTCCGGGGCGGCGGCGGCCGCACTCGCGGCGTCACCTACTGGAGCGACAGCCGGGGCGGGAACGCGCGGATCTTCGTCGGCGTGCAGCAGTTCCTCTACGCCCTCGATGCGAAAACCGGTCGTCCCATCCCCACCTTCGGCGCCGGCGGAACGGGGCGGATCGACCTGCGGGACGGTCTGCGGCCCGGCGAGAAGCTGATGGTGTCGCTCGGCACGCCAGGGATCGTCTACAAGGACCTGCTGATTATCGGCAGTCGCACGGCCGAAGAGCTCCCGACCCCGCCGGGCGACGTCCGGGCCTACGACGTCAGAACCGGGGCGCTGCGGTGGACCTTCCATACGATCCCGCGGCCGGGCGAGCTCGGCTATGACACCTGGCCCAAGGACGCGTGGACGTACGCCGGCGCCGCCAACAATTGGACCGGGATGTCGCTCGACACCAGCCGCGGGCTCGTGTTCGTGCCCACCGGCTCGGCGGCCGACGACTACTACGGCGCCAACCGCGTGGGCGACGACCTGTTCGCCAACTCGCTGATCGCGCTCGATGCACGGACCGGCAAGCGCGTCTGGCACTTCCAGTTCGTGCGGCACGACGTGTGGGATCGCGACCTGCCCGCGCCGCCGAATCTCGTCACCATGCGCCGGGGCGGCCGCGCGATCGACGCGGTGGCACAGGTCACCAAGTCCGGTCACCTGTTCCTGTTCGAGCGCGCGACGGGCCAGCCGCTCTTCCCGATCCGGTATCGCGGCTACCCGAAGTCCGACGTCGAGGGGGAGGTCACCGCCGATTCGCAGCCGCTCCCCCTCGTGCCCGAGGCGTTCACGCGGCAAGAGGTAACCGAGGACATGCTCACGGATCGGACGCCGGAGGCGCACCGCGCCGTGCTCGAGCGGTTCCAGGCGCTGCGCAGCGGCGGTCAGTTCGTCCCCGCCAGCCTGCGGGGCACGATCGTGTTCCCCGGCCTGGACGGCGGGGCGGAATGGGGGGGAGCGGCCGTCGATCCCGAGACCTCGATCCTCTACGTCAACGCGAACGAGATGCCGTGGACGGTTTCCCTGGTTGAGCGGCCCCCCCTCCCCGCCGCGGCGGCGGCCGGCGGCCCGGAGCTGTACGCGGCGCAGTGCGCGGGCTGCCACGGCGTCGACCGGAAGGGATCGCCGCCCACGTTCCCGTCGCTCATCGACCTGACCGACCGGCTGACGACGCCGGAGATCCGGGCCGTGATGGCGGAGGGGAGCGGGCGGATGCCGGGCTTCGCGCACCTCGGCCCGGAGGCGTTGTCGGCGATCCTGGGCTACATCCTGTCCTCACCCCCAGACCCCCTCTCCCCCTCGCTGCGCTCGGGGCAGGCTCTTCGGGAGATGGGGAACTCAGGGGGACAGCGGCCCCCGACCGACCAGAAATACCGCGTCCAGTACGGGAGATTCCTCGACCCCGACGGATATCCGGCGATCAAGCCGCCCTGGGGGACGCTCAGCGCCATCGATCTGAACACGGGTCGCTACGTCTGGAAGATCCCGCTTGGCGAGTATCGCGAGCTGGCCGCGCAGGGACTCGCGAACACGGGGTGCGAGAACTACGGTGGTCCGGTGGTGACCGCGGGCGGCCTCGTGTTCATCGGCGCGACGAACTACGACAACAAGTTCCGCGCATTCGACAAGGCCACGGGCGAGCTGTTGTGGGAGACGACGCTCCCGGCGGCGGGGAACGCGACGCCGGCGACCTATGAGGTCGGCGGCCGACAGTTCATCGTGATCGCCACATCGAGCGGCAAGTCACACCTGCAGGCGCCCGCGAGGTACGTCGCTTTCGCGCTCGAGGAGCGTCAGTGACGTACGCCGAGGTCGATCCGAACCGAGGCGGGCGCCACCCCCTGCGATTCCGCGGTCAGCGTCACCGGACCCGCCCGCTCACCCGCGCGGACGATGACCAGCGCCTTGCCGTTGAAGAGCTGCACCCAATCGGCCTGGAACGGCGCGTGGCTGATCTGGTCGCCGTTGTCGAGCCCCACGATCCGCGCGTCGCCCGCGACCCGGAAGCAGACCAGCTGGTCCGCGGTCGGCACCGGCACGCCGCTCGCATCGAGGACCTGCACCGTCACGAACGAGAGGTCGTTCCCATCCGCGGCGAGGCGCGTCCGGTCCGGCACCAGCTCGAGACGGGCGGGCCCGCCGGCGGTCTTCACCTCGCCGGTCGCCGTCACCTGCCCCCCCGTGCGCGCCACGGCGCGGAGCGTCCCGGGCGCGTACGCGACGCGCCACATCAAATGGCTCACGGGCTCCGTTTTGCGCTTCACGCCGAGTGAGGCGCCGTTCAGAAACAGCTCCACCTCGTCGGCATTGGTGTAGGCCCACACGTCAATCGTATCGCCCGCTGCCCAATTCCAATGGGGCAACAGGTGCAGCATCGGCCGCTCGGTCCAGACGCTCTGATATAGGTAGAAGGGATCCTTCGGAAATCCGGCCAGATCCACCACGCCGAAATAGGAGCTGCGCGCCGGCCACTCGTACGGCGTGGGCTCGCCCAGGTAGTCGATCCCCTGCCAGATGAACATCCCCGAGAGGAATGGATAGCGCTCGAACAGGCGCAGCGATTCTTCGTGCAGCGAGCCCCAGAACGCGTGCCGGTTGTCGTATGACGAGATTCGGCCATTCGTGGGTGGCTGCGGCCCGCGGTTCTTCTCGTACGGCGTGTAGTAGACGGCGACGCTGTCGGAGGGCTGCTCGTAGACGCCGCGGGAGTTCAAGGCCGACATCGCCTCGGTGATGATGAGCTTCGCCCCTGGGAACTGCGTGGGGAAGTTTGCCCAGGCCTCATGATGGTAGTTGTGGCCCAGCAGGTCGAGCGCGCCGGCGTGAAACAGCGGGTTCCCCGAACTGCCGTTGTTGTTCGCCGACGTGATCGGCCGGGTGGGGTCGAGGCGTCGCACGATTCCCGCGAGCTCGCGCGCGATGGGAGCAGCCGTGGTGTCGCCGTCCGTCCACTGCTCCATCACCTCGTTGCCGATGCTCCACATGACGACGCTCGGGTGGTTCCGGTCGCGCCGCACCATGTCCGACAGATCGCGCACGTGCCAGGCGTCCCAGTCAAGATGGTAGTCGTACTTCGTCTTCTCCTTCTTCCACATGTCGAACGCCTCGTCCAGCACGAGGAAGCCCATCCGGTCGGTGAGGTCGAGCAGCTCGGGGGCGGGGGGGTTGTGCGACGTCCGCAGGCCGTTGACGCCCATCGCGCGTATGATCTCGAGCTGGCGCTCGATGGCGCGCGTGTTGACCGCGGCGCCGAGGGCGCCAAGGTCGTGATGCAGGCACACGCCCCGGATCTTCAGGGGCTTGCCGTTCAGGAAGAACCCGCGGGCCGCATCGAACGCAAAGGTCCGCACGCCGAACCTGGTCTCATACGTATCGCACGTCCGGCTTCCGCACATGACCCGCGAGACGGCGCGGTACAGGTAGGGGCGTTCGACCGACCAGAGCGCCGGACTCCGGACGACCAGGTCCTGCGCGATCTCCACCACGGAATCTCGCGGCACTACCGCCTCGGTCGAGGCGGACGCCACGTCCCGGCCCGCGGAATCGTAGACGACGGTGCGCAGCGTGACGCGCTCGTCGCGTGGGGACTCGTCGCGAATGACCGTGCGGATCGTGACGGTCCCCGAGTCCGCGGTGACCTGCGGCGTGGTGATGTACGTGCCCCACTGATCGACGTGCACCGCCTTCGTCTTCACGAGGCGCACATGGCGGTAGATCCCCGATCCGGAGTACCACCGCGAGTTGGGCTGCTGGGAGTTATCCACGCGCACGGCGATCACGTTCCTCGCCGGGCCGTAGCGGAGGTGGGGCGTCAGCTCGTAGCGGAAGGAGCTGTACCCGTACGGGCGCTTCCCGAGATACTGGCCGTTGATCCACACCTCGGAGTTGCGGTACACGCCGTCGAACTCGACGAACACCATCTGGCCCGTATCACGCGCGGGGACCACGAACGTCTTTCGGTACCATCCCACACCGCCGGGGAGTGCTCCGCCGGCGACACCGGCCGGGTTGTCGGCGCTGAACGGCCCCTCGATGCTCCAGTCGTGCGGCACGTCGAGCAGGCGCCAGGAGGCATCGTCGAACGTGGCCACCTTTGCACCGGGGACGTCGCCGAGGTGGAAGCGCCACCCACGATCGAAGTCGACGGTCTGTCGCTGCCCCCTGGCCGCTGCGGGATGTCCGGCGACGAGCAGCGCGAGGAGCGCGGCGAGCCTTCGGCTGGACATCGAGCGCCTCCGTCAGCCCCGGAAGTACAGGTACGCAAGCAGGATCAGGAACAGCACGACGGCCGAGTTGATCACGTCCCAGCGATTCCAGCTGGCCCGCGACTGCTGGCGGCGCTCCGGCGTGACCGTCCCGAACGTCAGGTCCTGGACCTGCGCCGCCGCCGGCGCCGCCGTCAGGGAGCTCACGACGACCATGGCGAGACACGAGGCGACGAAGATGAACAGGCTGTAATACTGGAAGTAGATGCTGTTGACGATCCACAGAAACGAGCCCGGCGTATAGCCGCCCGCAAACCCCGCGAGCCCGAGGCTCACGGGCGTATCGACGGCGAGGCGGAAGGCGCCGAGCACGAACCCGACGATGAGCGCGGCGAGGCACCCCTTCGCGTTCAGCCGCTTGAACGCCACGCCCAGGAAGAACACCGCGAAGATCGGCGGCGCCAGATACCCCTGCACCCCCTGCAGGTAGTCGTACAGCCCCTTCGACCCCTGGATCACGGGGATCCACAGCAGGCTGACGAGCACCATCGCCACCGTCGCCCAGCGCCCGATGCCGACCAGCCGGTGCTGGGTTGCCTGCGGCCTGAGGCGCTGGTAGAAGTCGATCGTGAACAGGGTCGAGGACGCGTTGAACGCGCCCGCGAGCGAGCTCATCAGGGCCGCGAGCAGGCCGGCGACCACGAACCCGCGGACGCCGGCGGGGAGCACCTGCGTAACCATGAGCGGGAACGCCGCCTGCGCGACCGCGGGGACGGCGCGGCCGTCGGCCCCGACCATGGAGGTGAGGCCCGGCGCCCGGCCCGTCTTGGCCAGGGCGAGCGCGATCATCCCGGGGATGATGAAGATGAACACCGGGAGCAGCTTCAGGAACGCCGCGAAGATCGAGCCGCGCCGGGCCTCGCGCTCGTCCCGCGCGCCCAGCGCGCGCTGCACGATGTATTGGTCGGTGGTCCAATACCACAGGCCGATGATCGGCGCGCACAGCAGCATGCCGAGCCACGGGTAGTTGCCGTTGAAGTACCAGGCGATCCGCGCGGTCTCCTTGACCGGGGCCCAGGTGCCCGCCATCCCATGCGGGACGAGCGGCTTCCACAGGTTGAACAGGTCCGGGTCGAGGGCGGCGCGCAGCTCGCCCCAGCCGCCGAGCGCCTTGAGGCCGAAGATCGTGAGCAGCGCGGAGCCGAACACGAGCAGCCCCGTCTGCAGGGCGTCGGTGTACGCCACGGCCCGCATGCCGCCCAGCACGGTGTACAGCCCCGTCAGGAGCACCACGAGCACGGACCCGATCCAGAAACTGTTGAACGGCCCGAGGTGCAGCTCCGGCAGCAGCACGCCGAACACGACGCCGCCGGCGAAGATGCCGACGGCGAGCTTGGTGAGCACGTACGCCACGAGCGAGATGAGGGACAGCACGGTGCGCGCCGCGGGGGAGAAGCGCCGCTCCAGGAACTCCGGCATGGTGAACACCATGGAGCGCGCGTAAAACGGCACCATCACCCAGCCGAGCACGAGGAGGCACCAGGCGTGCAGCTCGTAGTGCGCGAGGGCGACGCCGCTCGTCGCGCCGGCGCCGGCCAGTCCCACGAGGTGCTCGGAGCCGATGTTGGACGCGAAGATCGACGCGCCCACGACGAACCAGCCGAGGTTGCGGCTCGCCAGGAAATAGTCGTCCGCCGTGTCGCGGTGCCGCTTCACGACCCACGCCGTGAGCGCCGCGATGCCGCCGAAATAGGCGGCGACGATCAACCAGTCGACAAAGCTCATGCGCCTCCGGGCGGCTGTCCGTAGTACGCGTCGGTGCCGTGCTTGCGGCGAAAGTGCTTCTCCACCAGGTAGGGCGCGGGCGGAACCGCGTCGGCGTCGAGGCCGAGGGTCAGGGACGCCACCAGGGCGAGGTGTTCGAGCACCCGGGCGTGCTCCACCGCGGTCATCGCGTCGGACCCCCAGGTGAACGGCCCGTGGTTCGCGACCAGGACGCCGGGGACGTCTTGAGCCGATAGCCCGGCCGCGCGGAACGTTTCAACGATGACGAGTCCCGTGTGTCGCTCGTACTCGCGCTCGACCTCATCGGCGGTCAGCGGTCGCGTCACCGGCACGTCGCCGCGGAAGTAGTCGGCATGCGTCGTCCCCAAGCAAGGAATGGGCCGCCGCGCCTGCGCGAACGCCGTGGCATATGGGGAGTGTGAGTGGGCGATGCCGCCGCAGGTGAAGGCCCGGTACAGCTCGAGGTGCGTCGGCGTGTCGGACGACGGGCGCAGATCGCCCTCGAGCACGCGGCCCGTGTCGAGCGCCACCGGCACCATGTGCGCCGGCGTCAGCTCCGCGTACGGGACGCCGCTGGGCTTGATCACGAACAGTCCCGCCGCGCGGTCCACCGCGGACACGTTGCCGAAGGTCTCGGTGACCAGGCCGCTCCCGACCAGCGCCTGGTTGGCCTGGTGGACCTGCTTGCGCAGCGCGGCCGAGGCCCGGCTCACGAGGCAGCCCGCTCCCGGATCGCGAGTAGCCGTTTCATCAGAGTCGGGAGATCGGCGCGCGCAGCGGCGACGGCGCCGAAGGTGTCGTGCAGCTCGCCGTACAGCGCGAACAGCTCGTCGTACACCGCATGGGCCGCGGCGTCCGGTGTGAAGACCCGCGTCCCGAGCGACGTCATGCGCTCCTGCGCGGTCTCGAACCGGTCGTAGCCCCCTGCGTTCTTGCCGGCCGCCACCGCCGCGGCTACGCCCGCGCCGAGCGCCGGCGTCTGGGGGGAGCCCGCCGTCAGCATCGGCATGCCGATGACGTCCGCGTAGATCTGCATGAAGAGATCGTTCTTCTCGGCGATGCCGCCGCAGCACACGACCCGCTCGATCGGGACGTCGTACTGCTGCAGGCGCGCGATGATGGCGCGCGCGCCGAAGGCGGTCGCCTCGACGAGCGACCGGTAGATCTCCGCCCGCGTGGTGTGCAGCGTCTGCCCGACGATGAGCCCCGTCAGGCGCGGATCGACGAGGATCGTGCGGTTCCCGTTGTTCCAGTCCAAGGCCAGGAGGCCGGACCGGCCCGGGCGGAGACCGGCGGCCTGCCGCGACAGCTCGGCGTGCAACGACTCGCGTCCCTCGCAGACGACCTCGACCCACCACCGCAGCAGGTCGCCCACCGCGGACTGCCCCGCTTCGATCCCGTAGTAGCCCGGCAGCACCGAGCCCGGCACGATGCCGCAGATCCCGGGGATGTCGGGGATCGGCTGGCGCGCGTCCGCGATGGCGATATCGCAGGTGGACGTCCCGATGATCTTGACGAACGTCCCGACCCGGACCCCCGCCCCGACGGCCCCGTAGTGCGCGTCGAAGGCCCCCATCGCGATCGGGATGCCCGCCCTGAGGCCGAACATCTCCGCCCAGCGGGGGGCCAACCGCCCCGCCGGCCGATCCGCGGTGTGCGCCTCCGCATACAGCCGGTCGCGCAGGCTTGCCAGCGCGGGATCGAGCCCGCCCAGGAAGTCGCGCGACGGCAGGCCGCCCCACGTCGCTGAGTACATCGCTTTGTGGCCCGCGGCGCATACGCCGCGCACGATGTCGCCGGGGGCCGTCACGCCCGCCAGCACCGCGGGAATGAAATCGGCCAGCTCCACCCAGCTCGCCGCCGCGTCGAACACGTCGGGCGCCACCTTGCGGCAGTGCCAGATCTTGGACCAGAACCATTCCGACGAATACGTCCCGCCGATCGGCGCCAGGTATTGCGGCGCGCAGCGCCGGGCGGTCTCCGTGATGACGGCCGCTTCCTCGGCGGCGGTGTGGTCCTTCCACAGCCACGCGTGGGCCGCGAGCTGGTCGCGCCAGCGCGGATGCAGGGCGAGCGGCCGGTTCTCCGCATCCACCGGGAGCGGGGTCGAGCCGGTGGTCTCGACGCCGATGCCGATCACCTGGTCCCGGGAGAACCCGCCCTCCCCTCCCTCGGCCGCCGCCAGCGCGCCGCGCACCGAGGCCTCGAGGCCCGCCAGGTAATCGGCCGGATTCTGGCGCGCGAGGTGCGGGTCCCGCGGGTCGAGGAGAACGCCTTCGGTGCCGGAGGGATAGTCGAAGACCGCCGTGCCGAGGGTGCGGCCGTCCGCACAGTCCACGACCACGGCCCGCACGGAGCTGGTCCCGAAATCAATGCCGATCGTGAACGGCACCGCTCAGCCGACCAGGATCGGGCTCACGATATCCAGCACGTCCGGCCCGGTGCCGGCCGCGCGCGCTTTCTCCAGGGCGCTCCCCTGCTCCAGCACCCGCACGGCCTTGAGCGCCAGGTTCGCGAAGTTCACCATACTCCGCTCCATGGCGCGGGTCGGGTCGTCCCGGTAGGTGAACTGGTCCTGGCTGTAGTAGCCGCGATAGTCGCGCACGAAGGTGGTGAAGAGGTACTCCACCGACTCGGGGATCGAGAGCGTCCCGAACATGCAGTCTTGGTCGTTGCGGCCCTGCCGCGCGTCGTTGATGTCGAACTTGTGCACCGGCACCCCCGCGTAGGCCGCCAGGTCGCAGGCGGTGGAGGCGGTCGTGCCTTCCATCTTCTGATGGCCGTAGTCGATCGTGAGTCCGCAGTTCGATCCGCCGCAGGTCTGGTTCACGCGTTGAGCCACGACGATCGCCGCGGCGGCGGTGGGGATGATCATGTACAGCTCCCGCGGCTCGTAGGGCTTGGGCTCGACCGCGAGCTTGATCCCCGCCTTCAAACATTCCCGGTTCACCGCCACGAGGGCCTCGGTGAACCATTCGAGCGATTGCTGGTAGTCGATCTGAAAGTGGTAATCCGCACCGTCGGAGCCCGGCCACACGCTGACGACGGGGATCTTAAGCGCCTTGGCGATCTCGACCCCTTTCAGGATCTCGCCCAGCGCCTCCCGGCGCAGCTCAGGCCTCGGATTGCACGGCCCGCCGAGTCGGAAGCGAGGGTTGGTCCAGGTATTGATGTTGCACGCGGTGACCCGCATCTCCAGCTCGGCGAGGTAGCCGTCGCGCGCGCGCTCGACGGCCGGCCAATCGATGTCGCCGTTGAGCGTCTTCTCGAACACACTCTGATGGATCTCGATGGCATCAATGCCCGCGGCGTGAGTGCGCCGGCATTGCGCGGCGAAGTCACCCGTGAAGCTCGGATCGTCGGAATGGTAGCCGGGCGGCGCGAAGCGATCGCAGAAGTCGCCGGCCGACCAGTGGCCGACGCTCATCTTGATGTCCATCTTGCGTAGGAACGCGATGGCGTCGGCCCGGCCCAGGTACCGAGTCTGCGAGCGGGCGAACGCGAGCTGGTCGGAGGTGAACCGTGTCATGACCGTTGGTGGCGGGTGGTGGGTGACGAGAGATTGGATGGCGGCCCGACCCGTGTCAAGCAATACGCGGCGACCGCCGGACTCGCTGACGCGCGATACCGAGGGTAGAATAGCGCCATGCGTCACACGACACTCGCCGCCTCCGGCGCCGCGCTCGCCGCGCTGGTGCTCGGATCCGCGGCCTGCGGCCCGCGTCGCCCGTTGATGCGCACGCGCATCAGTCGGCTGCCGTTCGGCACCACGGCGGATGCCAAGCCCGTGGAGCTGTTCACCCTGACGAACGCGCACGACGTCGAGGTCCGCGCCATGACGTACGGCGCCACCATCGTCTGGCTGCATGCGCCGGACCGCGAGGGCCACCTCGACGACATCGTGCTCGGCTACCCCACGCTCGCCGGGTATCTCGCGCAGTCGCCGTACTTCGGGGCCATCGTCGGCCGCTACGGCAACCGCATCGCCAAGGGCCGCTTCACTCTCGACGGCAAGGCGTACCAGCTCGCCACCAACAACGGCCCCAATCATCTGCACGGCGGGGTCAAGGGATTCGACAAAGTGGTCTGGAGCGCCGAGCCCGCGGAGACGGACTCTTCAGCAACGGTGACGTTTTCCTACGTCAGCCCCGCCGGCGAGGAGGGGTACCCCGGCACGCTCCGCGCGCGCGTCACCTACACGCTCACCGATCGCGACGAGCTGCGGGTGGATTATCTCGCGACCACCGACCAGGCGACGCCGGTCAACCTCACGCAGCACAGTTACTTCAACCTGGCGGGAGCGGGGACGCGCGACATCCTCGCCCACGAGCTGATGATCGCGGCGGACCGCTACACGCCGGTAGACGCGACGCTGATCCCCACCGGCGAGATCGCCGCGGTTGCAGGGACGCCGTTCGACTTCCGCACCCCCACGGCGATCGGGGCCCGTATCGGTCAAAGCGACGTGCAGCTCCAGCACGGGAAGGGCTACGATCACAACTGGGTGTTGAACCGGGCGGGGGCGGCGGAGGGAGCGCTCGTCCTCGCGGCGCGCGTGACCGAGCCGACCACCGGCCGCACGCTCGACGTTTTCACCACGGAGCCGGGAATCCAATTTTATTCGGGGAACTTCCTGGACGGCACGATCACGGGCAAGGACGGGCGGGTCTATCAGCACCGCTACGGCTTCTGCCTCGAGACGCAACACTTTCCCGACTCCCCCAATCACCCGAACTTCCCGTCCACCATCCTGCGTCCGGGACGGGAGTATCGCTCCACGACGGTCTTCCAGTTCGGCATCAGCGGGAGCTAAGGAAGCTCAGCACAAGCCTGCCGACGCTGGGGGTGGGCCCTAGGGTGCGATACGCGACGGAGCTTCGGCACCGAGGCTACAGCTTCGTCAGGTCGATCT
>WNGD01002766.1_pt1 | contig 18145 bp, 21 predicted proteins | sample 5400671 | NCBI WGS metagenome assembly WNGD01 (sample SAMN13153369, study PRJNA577476) | soil metagenome | isolation source: 40 cm soil or saprolite under grassland replicate 2 | place: USA:California | collected 2016-06-15
CTCCGCCCGTATCCTTAAGCGAAGCGTTTCGATCTCGGCCCGCATCTCGCCCCAGAACGCTGTCCGATCGGGGGCCAACTGTAGCTCGATCTGCTCGAGGCAATTTCCCGTCGCTGATGGAGCGCTTTTCTTCGGCGTCGGAACGATACGCTCAAGCTCTTTGCGTAGCCTATTCGACGTGGCAGTGGTCTTCTGGGCTTCATTGAGCTTGGCCAGCCAGGTGTCGGCCATTGACGTACTCCGTACTGAACGCCAGTCCGCTCCGAACTATCACACAAGGGGGATTAACGAACCGTTTTATATTCGGGCCGTTTTTGCCCCTGATGTGGGATGACGCGACAGCCCTGGTACGCTACCGCGTTTGAGGTCCGGAATAATTTCCCGCTTTCCACCTCAGCAGGGTCTCGGTTATAACTTTTGCCGAGTTGATAGCAGGAACGACGCGCAGCGCTTCTCGATAGATTGGCCGGCGTAAATGTAACTCGGGGGCTGGCGGCAATTTTGATAAGCCTGTCGCCAATCGAACTTGATGCCCGCGCAGTTCGTCGACTTGCCCGTGACGCGACAACCCCGACCACGCTCCGGGCCCTCGCCCGCCTTGATCAACTGACGCCGCAGTTAGCAGCACAGCTCGGGCGGGTTCCGGAACGATTTCGGACGCCGGGCATATTATCCGTTTTGAACAAGCTAGAGCTGAGCCGGGACTTTTGGCGGCAGCTGGAGGCAAACCTTGCTCGTCTTCCGGCTGATCTGGCGGGTTCCATAGTGGCCCGGCTGCGGCGTTTTCGGTCGACCGGTGCTTTCTTTGATGCGGCGAATGCGGCATGGGAGGCCAGGCGGCGGGACGCACTCTTCCGCGGTCCGAGTAAAGTCTCTCGACGCACGCCTTGTGATACTCGACAGGCCCTCGGCCCTCGCGGCCCAGGCACGGCTTATGCAGAACTGCCTGGCGGATTACAAGTTTCTCCCGCGGGATGGTGATGTCGTTTACGCGGTTTGGCGTGGCAGCGAACCGGCAACGGTGGAACTCGTGTGGGCCGGGCGTCGATGGCGGCTGGGGGATGTGCGCGGGCAGAAAAATGCCGTGGTGTCGCCGGCTACGCGGGCCGAAATCGAAACGGCGGTTCATATCTGGGGTGATGCCAACGGGCGAAAGCCGAGCCCGGGCGAGACCTTAGGCTTCGTGAGGCGGCAGGCAAAGTTTGGCAGCACGCACGCCGGGCCTTTTTAGGTCATGCAGCGGCGCAACGACTGCCCGTTGGAAGTCTCGGGCAGGATGGGGGTAGCCTGTCTAAAAACGACTTGTTACAGCCCCCTCCGGCAACACCATCAATTGCCCTGCTTTTCGGCCCCTAAAGCTGATGCCAAAACGGCCCAGAAGGCGTCCCAGAAGCAGCGTCCTAGGGCCCGCCCCAGTAATACCGGGCCCCATAATAATCGTGCAGTTCTTGCTCGCGGGCCCGATCCGTCCAATCATATTCCCGATCTCGCGAAAATGCTGGCGCACCACGTAACTGAGCCTCGGTTATGTCGGTACGATAACCCCCAAGGTTCGTATCGTAAGTAAGCTTATTCCACGGAACGGCATGTTCCTCTTGGCCCATGCCAAGAAAGCCCCCGAAGGACATGACGGCGTAGGCCACACGTCCGCTGATCTTCTCGATCATTAGACGTTTGATGGAGCCAATACTATTGCCGTTTGGGTCATAGACCGAAGTTCCTTCAACCCGGTCACTCTCGATAAGCGCGATATAACCGAGGAACAGTTACGTGGTGCGCCAGCATTTTCCCGAGATCGGGAGTATGACTGGACGGATCGGGCCCGCGAGCAAGAACTGCACGATTATTATGGGGCCCGGTATTATTGGGGCGGGCCCTAGGACGCTGCTTCTGGGACGCCTTCTGGGCCGTTTTGGCATCAGCTTTAGGGCCGAAAAGCAGGGCAACTGATGGTGTTGCCGGAGGGGGGCTGCCCCCACCCCGCCGAGACTTCCAACGGGCAGTCGTTGCGTCGCTGCATGACCTAAAAGGCCCGGCGCGCTGCCAAAGCGCCGGGCCCCCCAACAGTGGCGTACTTGTCCCGGTCACATGCGCGCAAGCCGGACGATGCGGCCAGCCCACGTGTGCTGGGCTACAAGCCGCCGAGGGATTCCGGGAATACCAGCTCAAAGTCCTCTCGGCCGCTCAGGCCAACGTCAACGCGATCTTCGAGTACGCGCAGGACATGCTGCAGACGCAGTCGATGTCCGAGGTCATGGTACTATCCGCCACGCATTCGCGGTGCCAGCTCGAAACCATCGCTCAACAGAGCCGGGAGATCGCAAGCGCTGCCCAGAAGCTTGCGACCGAGACGACCCGGCCGCTCGGCAGCGGGTTCGGCATCCATCAGCCCGATGAGTTGACGAGACGGCCATCGTCCTTGCGCACATCCTGTGGTTTGCTTCGTCGCCCTGTTCTGACCGTCCGTCAACGCAGACGAGCATGGTGTTGACGATAGGAGAGATGGGTCTGTATCCGCCAACAGTTTGTCGAGGCTATGCGGATATCCGCTCCAACGGCGAAATCGCGGGCCCATTGAGTACAGCGCCGTCAGCCGCAAACTGAGAACCGTGGCAAGGACAATCCCAGCATTGCTCCAGCGAATTCCAATGGACAATGCAGCCCAGATGAGTGCAAGTGGCGGAGCACTGATAGAGAACTCCGCCTTCATCTCGAAAAGCAGCGATTTTCTTTGATCCTTGACGAATGATGCCGCCTTTGCCCGGTGGCAAGGAATCGAGTGAGTCAAGCTCACCGCCCGTTACGTACTCGGCCAGATTTTTCGCCATCGTCAGGTTTTCACTGACAAATTGCCCGGTGGCGCCGATGGGCTTGCGAGAAGGATTGTACAGCTCTGCCCAAGAACTAGGGTTGCCATCGATCAGATCTGAGATCAAAAGACTCGCGACGACGCCGTTGGTGATTCCCTGTCCCGAGTCGCCGGTCGCCACGTACGTGCGCCGGCTGCCAGGATTTAGGCCGATAAATGCGGTGTAATCGACGGGCTCCAGCACCTGTCCGGACCAACGGTGCGTGATTTCCTTCAATCCCGGGAAGTGTCGGCGCGCCCGACGCTCGAGCTCGTCGAAACGATTCTTCGCATCATCGGCTTCGCCACTCCGGTGATCCTCCCCGCCTACGATCAATGCAGGGTCGCCACTATCTGAGCCCGGTTGCAGCCGAACATAGTGGTACGGATCGTGAGTGTCCCAATACAGTGCGTCGACGACCTGATCGGCCGCGATAGTGCCGGCGATGGCATAGGTTCGATATGGCGCTTGCTTACTGTGAATTGCAACGCGATCGTTGATAGGCGAATTGCTGGCAACTACACAGGCCTCGGCGCGCACCGTGTATCCTCGTGCAGTCCTGACAGATACTCCATCTTTATCTTCTTGCACGCTTTCAGCAGGCGTGTCGGCATAAAGCTTTCCATTGCAGCGCTTGAGGCAGGCCGCGAGCCCATTGAGGTATTTCAAAGGATGGATCCTCGCCTGGCGCGGGAAACGTAGGCTGCGCCCGGTATCGACGCCGGACAGCGGCGTGCGGTCCACCCAATCGACAGGTTGTCCAACACTCCTGCACGCCTCGAATTCCTGATTGAGTTCCTCCGGGTCGTCTTTTCTGGCGGCGAACAGGAAGCCATCGACTCGCTGAAAGTCGCAGTGGATATCCTCATCTCGCTGAACCGTCTCGATGCGGTCGATTGCCGCAGCCTGGCTCTCTCGAAGTATTCGCCCCTGCTCCAGCCCGCGCTGCTCGATCATCGCGGAATAAGAATCGTCGAGCGTCGATGCGAGATGTGCTGTGGTACGCGCCGTCATGCCGCGGGCTATGCCGCCGCGATCAAGCAAGACAACGGTTCGATTCTTCGAAGCCAGCTCGTAGGCGGTTGAAAGTCCGGCAATGCCGGAGCCGATAACTACAACATCGGCCGATTCATCTCGGTCGAGTGCCGGCGCCCGAACGGCGTCGGTTTCCATCCAGATTGACTTGGATCTTTCGTCACCGACGTTCAAGTTTCGTTCTCGCGTTCAAGTTTCATTCTCGTCTTCAATGGTTCGTCCACGAGTCGTCTGCCCACCAGGGTCCATTGTGCTTTTACTTAAGCTGCTGGGCCATGCGCAGATGCTCCTTCAGATCAGGCAAGATCTTGGTGGCCCATTGTTTCAGGTCGGGATTGTCGCCGCTCTGGGAGTACTTGGTGAACAGATCAACGGCCTCCTGATGGGCCTGCACCTGCATATTATCGTATGCGGTATCCAACTCCTTTCCGCTCAGTTTCTTCAGGCTGTCAAGTCTGCTTTGGTGTTCAGCGTCGAGTTTGGTCGGAAGATCGGCTTTCACTTTGCCGCTTTGGACGAGTCCCTTCAGTTCGCTCGGCGTCTTCGTATGATCCTTGATCATTCTCTCCGCAAAAGGCTTCGTATCAGCATCTGCTTTTGGTGCGACGAGTCGACCGGATTCGATTTCGAGCATGTCGCTCATCGCGACTTTCTGCACGAACTCGGCTGTAGATGGTGTGGATTGCGCCACAGCCTGCCCAGTTAGCAGGGCGCACACCGCTACTGCTCCGAGCATTCGTTTCATGGATATCCTCCCAAAGATCAGACGGGACATGTAAGGGGAATGTACCGGGCTGACGGACGCCTTGATCACCTTGTTGGCCTGGCGCATCTCATGGTGCGCATGACCAGCGCGCTGCCGCCGCGCTCCGCAAGCCTAAACCCAGCGAGACGCCTCCTGCTCGGTCGGTAGTCGTCCTTCCGGCGTAAGTTCGTCCACAGCTTGAGGTAGCTCCTCGCTCAACCCAGCAAGCAGCTCATCTCTCGACATGCCGGTTTGCGCCGTGAGTGCATTGATGCGCTCCGCACCTAGCGCATTCGCAAGATCGTTCGGCGCTATCGGCTTGTTCGATCCTGGGCCGACCCATGAATTAACAACGTCACCATGGCCGCTCTGCTGGAATTTTCTCACTATGTCTGCCAAGCCTCCGCTCAGGACGCTTCCGGTAGCCCCACCTGCGAGTAGGCCACCCAATCCCCCGCTAAGCAAACCGCCGAGCCCGCCGGGCGTGCCGGAAGCTCCCGGCGCCATTGCCGGCCCCGCCGAGGGCCCTGAACCAGTTTGGCTCGGCCTATTTCCACCGAAATTCTTGAGCGCCTTGTAAGCCAGTAGGCCGAGTACGGCCATAGTGACCGGGGACATGCCGCCGCCGGCACTGGCAGGGTCACGCTGCCCACGGGGCCCATTCCGCATTCCGTTGAGAACATCGCGCAAACCCATTGTCGCCTCCGATCGAGCACGAACTGCTTCCGATGAGATCTCTTGAGCAACACAAGTCTGTTGGGCGGGTGCTGGTTCCAGGTCGCGCCCGCAATCCAAGCCGGTGGGCGTACGGAAGCGGTTCGCCTGGAAGTATGGTCCCCGTGGACAACGCCGCCTGCGCGCGCGCCTTGTCCGTTCTCCTGGAATTCCCTGAGAAGGTCGCTCAAGCCTCCGCTGAGAATACCGCGGCAGCAAAACTGCCCAGCAGCCCGGCCAACAAAACCACCGAGTCCGCCGCAGGGGCGGATCTCTATCAGCCGCTCGATGGCGGCCCAACTCGGCCAGCTCTTCTTTGCCCTGAAGCGTGCGGCACGTAAGTACGCCAATCAGCGCCATTGTCAGCGGGGACATGCCACCTCGACTCCCCGTCTGGGCGCTCCGCCGCCGAAAAGATTGTCAAGGAATAATTGCTGACGAGCTACCTCGGCGCCAGCAAATTTTGGCGCTGCACAATCATTATCGATGCACCACTAAGGAACAGATCGTGGCAAGGAGGCGTTTTCACGTTACCCCTCGGAAGTGAGAAGCATCATGGACGGCAGACGGAAAACCGAAGCGAAAATAGCTGGGCGAGGCGCTGGCGAGATGGAGGAGCAAATCTCCTCCGTTGCCGAGAACGCCCAAGAGCAGGCTTCCGAACTGGTGCAGCCCTTGAAAGACAAAGCTGAGCGCATTGCAGAGCAGCAGAAGGAAGCGGGTGCGGAAAAGGTCGGCAGCGTCGCGCGCGCGGTGCATGGGGCGGCTGGCGAGCTGGAGAAAGAGCTGCCCCAGGCAGCCCGTTACATTCACGACGCGGCGGATCGGCTGGATCGCGCCTCTTCGGCACTGCGGGAGCGCGGCGTGGACGACCTGTTCCACAGCTTAAGTGATTTCGCCCGCAAGCAGCCGACCACGTTCTTCGGTAGCGCGGTATTCGCCGGGTTCGTGCTCTCGCGCTTTCTCAAGAGCACGGCTCCAAAACAGGGCTGAGCCCAGGCCGTAAACGACAGGAGGCCCTACATGTCACTGACTTATAACCCCCGCTCGATTCCCCAAATTTTTACCGACCTGGTCAATCGACTGAGCGATCTGCTGCGCAAGGAAGCCGAGCTTGCGCGCACCGAAGCGTCCGAGAAAATCAGCCAAGCAGCGACCGCATTGGGGCTTATTGTGATCGGCGCTGTGCTGCTGATCCCAGCGCTCGTCGTGTTGCTTGAGGCAGGCGTGGCCACTTTGGATAAAGCGGGCTTTGCGCCCTACTGGTCGGCGCTCATTGCCGGCGGCGGCGCGCTGTTGATCGGTATCATTCTCATGCTGATCGGGGTGAGCCAGCTCAAGGCCGAGCGGCTGATTCCGCGAAAAACCATCGAGCAGTTGCAGCAAGATGCATCCGTAGCCAAGCAACAGATGAGGAGCGGCGATGACCCAACGCAGCGAGCAGCTTAAACAGGAGGCGGAACAAAGCCGCGCCCACCTCGCAGAAACCCTCGAAGAGCTTCGCGGCCGGATTACGCCCGGCCAAGTGGTCGATCAATTCGTCGATTACGCGGGGGACAGTGGCGCCGGGGAGTTCTTTCGCAATCTCGGTCGGCAGGCGGTCAGCAATCCGCTTCCGGTAACCCTGATAGGCGCCGGCCTCGCGTGGCTGATGCTCGCAGGGAAATCGTCAGGCAGCGGCATGGGTCGCAGCGCAATGGAGAAAGGGCGCGGGCTGGCGGGCGAGGCGGCAGACACTTTGAGCCGGTGGGGCTCCGGCGCGAGCGAGACCGCGCGCGACCTCAAGGACAGGACGGCAGATGGAGTTTCGCGGTCGATGGGAAACGTGCGCTCCAGCGCCAGCAGCCTCGGCGAAGGCGAGGCGATGGGCTCTTCCATGGCCGGAAGCGCCAGCGAGAAAGCCGGCTCGGCGTACGAGGCGATGACCAACAAGGCGGCTTCCGCACAGGAAGCGATGAGCGACAAGGCCTCTTCGGCTTTTGACACGGTCAGTGATAAAGCCGCTTCCACCTATGGGGCCATGAGCGACAAGGCAGCGTCGGCATATGGCGCAGTGCGCGATAAGACCGCTTCCGCATATGAGGACGCGAGCGCGGCTGCCGCGCATGCCGCTGCTGTGGCTCGCGAGCGTGCGCAGGCAATGACTCAATCCGCTGGCGACGCAGGCCGAAGCTTCCTCGATTTCTGCAAGGAGCAGCCGCTGGTCCTGGCTGGGGTCGGCCTCGCCTTGGGTGCGGCGCTCGGTGCCGCACTCCCCTCGACGAAAACAGAGGACGAGCTGATGGGCGAGACCAGCGACCAGCTCAAAGAACGCGCGCAGGCCCTTGCGGCGGAGCAATACGAAAAAACCAAGAGTGTCGCCGAGCACGCCTACGACGAGACCAAAAAAGAGGCCGAGAAACAAAACCTCGCCGGCGCGTCCGAGCTTGCGCAAGCCGGGCAGGAGAACGTGCCCACGGCTCCCTCCCACTCGGAGGAACCCGCATCGGGCGAAGCAGAGCAAGTGGCGGAGCCCTGGCATGGCGAGCGCTGACCGCTCCGTCGAGCGTATCCCGATATGGGCGACGGCAGTCACGGCCTCGATCTCCTCACGCTTTGCACAATCGCCCGCTTCTGCTTGCGGTTTCCACACGTAGTCTCCAGAAATTAGGAGGAGTTACGATGCTCAGGAACGCAATGCGAGCGGCCGTGACCGACACCGCCGCGAAAGTGCGAGTGGGCTCGGCCTGGCTTGGCCGGGCTGGTACCCCGGCCCCCCTTCGTCGAGCCCCGTCGGGTAGCACCCTCTAAAAGACTCAGACATACTGCCCGCCGACGTTGCCGACGCCAGCGCTTTGCCAGCGAAAGTGATGGATGAGGCAATCTCGTCGGGCAAAACAGGAGGACTCAATGAAGAAGCCCAAGAAGCGCGCACCCGCCGCGATGGGCCCTTGGAGGGCCGGGGCAGGTTTTTGCGAGCCCCGGGACCCAGGTGGGAACAACGGCATTCGCAGGTTATTCGGAATGAAGGGACGGTGAGCCAGGCGCGCTCGCACTTGGTCGCCGATACCTTCAGGCGGACCATATGCAAACTTGGCAGATCGTCCTGCTGACTGTTTCGATTCTCGTCGTCCTCTCGGCGGTGGTGAGCCGGCGTTATCCCCCGATCGGAACGTTCGTCGAATGTGATGGCGTCCGGCTGCATTACCTCGATCGCGGCAATCAGGATGGTCCCGTCCTGGTGCTGCTCCATGGCAATGGCATGATGGTACAAGATTTCGTCATCAGCGGCGTGCTGAACGATGCGGGCCGCCGCTATCGTGTCTTGTGCTTCGACCGTCCAGGGTTTGGACACAGCACGCGGCCGCGTCGGCGTAGTTGGACGCCGGAAGCGGAGGCGGAGCTCTTCGCCGCGGCATTGCGTCGGCTCGGGGTCGAGCGGGCGATTGTGGTCGGACATTCCTGGGGAACGCTGGTTACGGTGGCGTTGGGGCTGCGCTTTCCCGAGTTGGTGCAAGGTCTCGTGCTCGCTTCTGGTTATTATTTCCCCACCTGGCGCACAGACGTTTGGCTGCTATCCGCCCCGGCCGTCCCGGTTGTGGGCAATCTGATGCGCTACACGATCTCGCCCCTGCTCAGCTGGCTCATGATGCCGAAGCTGCTCGGCAAAATGTTCGAGCCAGGCCCGGTGCCGGATCGCTTCTTGCGTGAGTTCCCATTGCTGCTGACAGTGCGGCCGCTGCATTTGAGGGCCGCCGCGGAGGAAACGGCGCTGATGATCCCGGCCGCCGCTCGGCTGCAGCATCGATATGCGGAACTGACATGCCCGGCAGCGCTGATAGTGGGCGACAGCGATCAAGTGGTCGATCCAGGTCAGACGGCGCAATTGCATCGGGCGCTAGAGCGATCGGTCGTGCGTTCCGTACCTACAGCGGGACACATGGTGCATCATGCCGCCCCTGACCGTCTGCTAGATACCGTCGAGCTGATATTCGCATGGCCCAACATCCATGCCGAGCCCATTCACTCACTCCGGTAATCGCTACCGCCGTTGCTTTGGGTTTGCACTTCTAAGTGGCCGGGTTCGAGCCCGCGCGCCTGATGTCTGCCCATGCCGGCCCACTTCCTACCCCGAGCCGCTCGGCCGCGGCATCTACCGAACTTCGCTGCCCGCCGAGCGAGCCTGTCAGACCCTTAGCCATTGTCCTTACGTCGCTCCGCCTAACGGGACAGTCTGCACATGCATGGAGCGCTACTGCTCAAGAAGCGTCCGAATCCGGCGCACCACCTCCTCTGGCTCGTATGGCCTGCTCATTAGCGGTGCGTCCGTGCATAGTCCCCGCACCATCGCGGCCGCTCCCGGCACGTCAGAGGTCAAGATAAGTTTAACGTCCGGCCGCTCGCGGCGAATCCAAGCCGCCAGACCCAAACCATCAAAGCGCCCGGGCATCTGCACGTCGGAGAAGACGATGTCCACGTAGTCGGTTCTGAGCACGCTCATTGCCTGGTCGGTCGTGGTCGCGTCGCCCACCCGGCAGCCGCAACCGCGCAGATATTTGTCTATCATTCACATGAGCAGTTCGTCCTGAATTCCGCTGCGGCGTTCCGCGTCAAGGCGGCTTGCGCAGATCTTTCTGCCCGCTGGACGATCCGGCTCACGTCGGTAGCCGGTTCTGTTTCAAATTTTTTAATCGCGGCGCCCGCGAGGTGCAAGGCAACCCATGTCCTAGAGGCTTTTTCTTATTCCCCATCAAGAATTTTCATCTGCACCGGCAAAAACGTTCACGATAAAGCCCACCTACGAGGTCCTGGCGCGGCGTTAGGAAAATTACCCGATTAACTATTCGCTTTCGAGGGTTGTGGCGGCTGCTCGTCGAAAGAATTCATCGGATGCTATCGACGTTATTTCGGCGGATCAAAAAAAGACAGAGAGCATCGGAACTCTAGCGCGGTTACTGGATTTTCCCTTCGCTTGACGGCACCCGCCTTTCCAAAAGGTCACGTCGTCTAGCACAAGCCCCGGTGTCACAGCCGGGGCTTCGGTTGTGAGGCGTTCGCCAAATTACAAAATTATAAGTCAACCTGTTTTGTCGCTGAGCACAGCGAAACCTATCCCCCTGGGAACAAAATGCGACACACTAAGTTGGCGTCCCAACTGAGTTAGCGGAACGACCCATGACGATCCGAAATTGGCGGCAGCGGGAGAGGGCGTGGGGCAATGGTCTCCTGGCGACGTATTGCCTCCTGATCGCGTTCGCTCTGATTGGTTATTTGCTGGACTGGACAGTGCCAATGTAAGGCAATTGTATGAAGCAGCAAGCGCCATGTGTTATTGCGGCTCGAATGATGCGAGTTACCGCTGGTGGGGCTCTCGCGGAAAGTGAAGTCCATCGCATGGTGCGCAAAAAAAATGGCGGCTTTCGTAGAAGCACAGATGATGATGGCAAGCGGCGCATTGGCATGCAGACGGAAACAGCGCGCCGTAGCAAAGAAGATTATCGGGGTTTACCGGAAGCGTGTTCGCCAAAACAGGCGGGGACTTTCTCGGTTCGGCGAGTGGGAGCTTCGACAAAAGGGGGTGGCACTGAGCTGAGCCCCCGATTTCTTTTTGTTCCGACGGAACAGAGGCTGCCGCCTTACATTAATCGCTCAGCGATGGAGCAGACAAATGGCAGCGAAAGAGAAAACCTTAGGAGACCTTTTCCTCGAAACGCTCAAGGACACCTATTCGGCCGACAAACAGATTCTGCGGGCGCTGTCGAAAATGGAGAAATTTGCGCAGTCTGAGCAATTGGCCGACGCGTTTCAGAAACACCGTGGCGAAACCGAAGAGCAAATCGATCGTCTCGAACAGGTTTTCGAGCTGCTCGAAAAACCTCCGCGGGCGAAAATGTGTCAGGCAACTCAGGGCATAATCGAGGAGGCGACCGAAGTTGCTCAGGAGTTCAAGGGATCGGAAGCACTAGATGCAGGTATCATCGCCGCGGCCCAGGCCGTGGAGCATTATGAGATCGCAAGGTATGGAAGCCTGAAAAGCTGGGCGGCCCAGCTTGGGATGAATGAAGTAGTCAAGTTGCTCGATGCAACTCTCCAGGAGGAGAAAAAGACTGACAGCCTCTTGACGCAACTTGCAGAACAGCAGGCCAACAAAGAGGCAGCATAGATATGGCGCCGGTCGATCGCATGACGGGTTGAATCAAGCCGCTGTGGCCGAACAAGAAATTACTAAGCTGGCCGCAATCGTTTCCGAAGTCGCAAATCCAATGGGCATGAGTACACCCGTCGATAGGGAGCTGGCGCAGATAAAACAGGATGTCGCGCCTGACGCCTCGATGAGATTGAGGCGGAGCGGCAACAGAGCAGCCCAGGGTTTTTCCTCTCGCCAATGTAATGCTCTCTGGAGGTGTAATGCTCTCTCTAGGTGCCATTGATGCCTCTGCTCGGCCGAGGCTCCGCTTTAGGCGGCATGGATTCCTTCAAGTACCTTGATTCCGGTGGCCAGTTACCCCGGCCGTCGTCTGCGGGTTATCCTCGGCGCGGAACTTTCGCTGGCTTTTGGGGTTCCCGGCGAGACTCGGGGGTATCTCCCCTAACCCCGACTAGTCCCGAGAATTCCGACTTGGTCAGCGCAACATTAGTCGGGCTTCTGCTTCTGTCACGCTTCTAAGCGGGAAGCCTATCCTGTTTGACCTGCGTCAAAGCGCAATCGGGTACACGTATGTAAAAGTGGCTATCCCACCTTCTAAAATTTTGAATGCGTGCAGGCATGTTAAGAGAGCGGGGACGTTGATGGTTGACCAGCTCCAGAAAGCGCCCTCCGGGATTAAGGGGCTTGATGAGCTCACTGGGGGCGGTTTTCCGGCAGGCCGTCCGACATTGATTTGTGGCGGCCCAGGTTGCGGCAAGACTTTGCTAGCTGTGACTTTCCTGGTGCACGGCGCGCTCGACTGTGGTGAACCGGGAGTGTTTATCTCGTTCGATGAGCGGACTGGGGATCTTGCGGTAAATGTAGCGCCGCTAGGTTTTGATCTTCCTGCGCTGGAGTCTCGTGAACTGCTTGTCTTGGATCACGTCCATCTCGATCGGCAACAGATACAGGAGGCTGGCGAGTACGATTTGGAAGGGTTGTTTGTGCGTCTCGACTTTGCTGCCGAAAAAATTGGTGCGCGTCGGGTGGTACTCGACAGCATCGATACTCTTTTCGCCGGTATCCCGAACGCAGCTGTCGTGCGCAGTGAATTGCGCCGCCTGTTTGACTGGCTGAAAGAGCATGGCCTCTCGACCATGATCACCGCTGAGCGCGGCGATGGGAGCCTCACTCGCCACGGAATTGAAGAGTATGTGTCAGACTGCGTCATCCTGCTCGACCATCGTGTCATCGACGATCTCTCGACCCGACGCCTGCGAGTGGTTAAATACCGCGGTTCAGCTCACGGCACGAACGAGTATCCATTCTTGATCGACAGTAGCGGCATCACGGTCATGCCGGTTACCTCTCTGGGCCTCACTCACGTGGCTTCTACACAGAGGGTGCCAACCGGTCTTGCGGGGCTCGATTCCATGCTCGACTACAAAGGCTATTACAAGGGGAGCAGTATACTCGTCGGTGGTGGTCCAGGCACAGGCAAGACCAGCATTGCCGCGCAGTTAGCAGATGTAACCTGCAAGCGTGGGGAGCGGTGCATCTTCTTTAGCTTCGAGGAAAGTCCTAACCAGCTCGCCCGCAATATGCGTTCGATCGGCATTGACCTGCAGCGATGGCGCGACCAAGGCTTGTTACACTGCATTTCAACGCGTCCGAGCCTGCAGGGACTGGAAATGCATTTGGCATTGATGCTCAAGCAGGTGCAGGACTTTCATCCGGATCTGGTCATCGTCGACCCGCTGTCGGCCCTTATGGCAAGCGGCACGGGGGCTCAGACGCATACCATGTTGCTGCGTCTCATTGATTACCTGAAGGCCGCCAACGTGACTGCATTATTCCTAAGCCTGCAGCAGGACGAGGGCAACACTGCCCTGCAAATTTCGTCAATAATGGATACGTGGATCATCGTGCGTAACGTGCCTTCGGGAAACGCGCTTGTTCGCCAGCTGCACGTCGTCAAGTCCCGGGGTATGCCGCATTCGAGCCGGGTGCGCAGGATGGAGATCACTAACGCTGGAATAGAACTAACTGACATACCAGAGCAGGTAGGTCCTGACGCCGCGGGTTCCAGCGTTCGGCTGTGGGGCAGAAAGGCTGTCCAGGATGCCTGAAATCGGCGAAATCGAAAGATGGGATCTTCGACTTTATGTAGCAGGTCAGACCGACAAGTCGATACGAGCTATTAACAATCTCGCTCGGATCTGCAAAGAGCATCTAGCTGGACGATACTCGATTGAGGTCATTGATCTTATAGAACGGCCCCAGCTAGCCAAAGGTGACCAAATCCTGGCGCTACCGACATTGGTCCGTCGGTTGCCCCAGCCACTGAAAAAGATCATCGGCGATCTTTCGAACGAAGATCGAGTTCTGGTAGGGCTTGATATTCGTCCCCACCGCTGACGACGAGGACTGGTGAATGTCGCGATTATCTTATGAGTTGACGCTCTTTGTCACTGGAGCCACGTCGCGCTCAATGCAGGCGGTTTCGAATGTCCGAAGCTTCTGCGATCGGGAACTGAAAGGCGCTTACGATCTGGAGATTGTCGACCTTTACGAACACCCTGATCGTGCACAGCCGGCTAATGTAATCGTGTCCCCGACACTCGTTCGCCATGAGCCAAAACCCGTGCGTCTCTTGGTTGGCGACATGTCCGATGGCGAACGACTGAACGCGACGGTAAAAGTGACCTGAGCATGAGTACGCTACAGATCGATCCACGAAACGAGCTGGCGAGTCTCCGCAGAAGGCTGGCAGAAGCGGAAGAGACGCTGGAGGCTATCCGCAGCGGAGCCGTGGATGCAATCGTAGTCGATGCGGCCGGCGCCCCTGCTGTTTATACCTTGAAAAGCGCCGCTGACCCGTACCGGGCACTAGTTGAAAAAATGGCAGAGGGAGCGTTGACCGTTTCCTTCGACGGAGTGATCCTGTATGCCAACGCGGCATTTGCACGAATGATCGCACTGCCTGTTGAGCGTGTCATCGGCCTGCATTTTGCTGATTTTGTGGCCGATTTCCCAAACGATGAGTTGAAAAAAGCGCTTCAGCAAACGACTCGTTATGATGTTCTTCTTCGTAAGAGTGGCGGCCAAATCCTACACGCGCGCGTTTCCCGTTCAAGTGTCATCATCGATGACTTGCACGTTTTTTGCCTGACAGTGACCGATCTGAGCGGACAGGAACTCCGACTTCGGCACGAGGCCCTCATCAACTCCTGCGCGGATGCCATTTATACTTTAACTGTTGATGGCACCATCACAACTTGGAACCCTGCCGCCGAACGATTGTATGGGTACAGGTCACAGGAAGCCGTTGGACGAAGAATTCACGTGCTTGTCCCTCCGGAACAGCAGGAAGAAATCTCATCGATACTGAGCAGGGTCACACATGGCGAGACATTCCATCGCGAGACCGTCCGGGTTTGCAAGGCCGGGAAATCCATTGACGTTGCGCTGAGCGTATCGCCAATCCAGAGTTCCGACGGAAACGTCGAGGGCATCTCGGTGATAGCGCGGGACATTACAGATCGCAAGCGCATAGAGGGGGGCCTAAAGGAGCGTCTTGCAGAGATCGAGGCGCTCTACGACAACGCTCCGATCGGCCTGGCGCTCTTCGATCACGATTTTCGTTTTTTGAGGATCAATGAGGCGCTGGCAGAGATGAATGGTACTGCCGCCGTTGAACACATCGGTCGCGCGGCATGGGACATCGTGCCCACGCTCCGGAGTGGAGTGGAGTCAAATTTTAGACAGGTACTGCAGACCGGCGAGGTGGTTGAGGCTGAGATATCGGGGGAAACCCCCAAACTGCCGGGCGTTACTCGGTTTTGGCACGAAAAATATTATCCTCTGCGAACGCCTGACGGCAGAATCGCCGCAATCGGTGCGACGGTCGAAGAGATCACTGAGCGAAAGCATAATGAACAGCGGTTACAACAAACCTCTGATCGCCTACGTCTGGCGCTCGAAGCTGGACACATGGGAGTGTGGGATTGGGACCTGATGACAGGCGGCGGCTTTTGGGATGCAGCCGAATACAAGCTTTGCGGGTACGCTCCAGATGCGCCCGATGCGCCCATTGGGGATGAATTCTTTAATATTGTTCATCCCGACGATCGCGAGCAGTTTGCTCAGCTCGTTGAGCGCTCAAAGTCCTCGTATGAAAGTTTCGTCGCCGAATTCAGGATTATTCGGCCGAATGGGTCCGTGTGCTGGCTTCTCGGTCAAGGTAAGTGCATTCGCGATCTCGATGGCGTCCCGGTGCGTATGATTGGCGTGAACTTTGACATTACAGATCGCAAGCGGAGCGAGGACGCGCGCGAACTCCTGCTGCGGGAACTCGATCACCGCGTCAAAAATCTGTTCGCGATGATCTCAGCTTTGATCGGGCTTTCTGCGCGCCATTGTGAGACGCCACAGCAGCTTGTGGCTTCCCTTCGGGATCGGCTTTCCGCGCTCTCTAGAGCCTACGATCTCATCAGAGGGACCGACCTTGACAAACTCCGTGTCGGTCAATCAGGTCCTTACGAAGGCGCTTGCACCCTTTCTATCGCAACGCCGCGTGAGCATATCAGATTGTCCGGTGCTTATCTCTGCAAACGCGGCCATTTCGCTGACCTTGATCATGCACGAGCTAGCCACAAATGCCGTGAAGTACGGTGCCCTCAGCGTTTCGAGCGGGCACCTCTGCATCGAATCTACGACGGTAGGTCCGGGGCGGGAAGCAAAGCTTGTCATCCACTGGAATGAGCGGGGCGGGCCGCCAGTGTCTGTGCCGAATCGAAAGGGTTTCGGCTCGATGTTGCTCGCGCAGAGCGCACGCGGCCTCGGCGGTACGATCGACCTAGAGTATGGTGTTGAGGGTTTGACGGCCACCATTAAAGCGCCCTTGACCCAGGTGGCCACGACTATCGGAGTCTCCGATAATGAAAAGAGTGGAGTGGCAAGCGCCGTTGGCTAACCGCTGCATTTTGCTCGTCGAGGACGAGGCGCTAGTCGCTCTTGAGCTGCAGCTGGCGCTCACCGATGCTGGGGCAAAGGTCCTCCTCGCGATGTCGATACCCGAGGCGTTGCGGCAAGCCGAGTACGATAATCTTGCCGGCGGTATACTCGACGTTCGTGTAGGCGCGTGGGAAGTGTTTGACGTTGCCACTCGACTGGCTCAGCGACGCGTGCCGTTCCTGTTCCATACCGGCCACGACTGCGATCGGCTCTTGCATCTCTGGCCGGGAAGCCCCGTTTTGAGGAAGCCCGTTTCTCCCGATCGCATTGTTGCGGATTTAGTAGAGCTGCTGCGTGCACCTTGAATTTCCGCACCTCGACTTGCCGCTGCCGTGGTGCACCCAGGCTGGTCATGACCGGACTGCATGGTAAAGACGATTTAATGCGATTGTAGGCGTTCAATCACACACCACCGGCACGCTCCGCTGGTTCAGCGACTGCGTAAACGAGCCGAACTGCATAGAGGTGGCTGGCGCGGTACAGGATCCTGCCACTCAGTGTCAGATGGTGCAATTGGCAGAGTTATGTACCAGATTGCAGAACGGGCTGCGCGTTTGCCAGTCATTCCCAATCGGGCGGGCCGCTTGGACAAATAAGTCGGCCGGGGCGAGAGGTGACAGCATCCTTCGCCGATCTGAACGGCCTGGCTCCGCCAGTGCTAGTGGCCCAGCCCGCCAGTTGCCCGCTATGACGTCGTCTTTAGCCAGTCATCGACCTCTTTGCGTATTTGATCGCGCGAATAGCCATAACGGTCCTGTATCTTTCCCTCCAGCTGCTCGCGACGTCCATTTACCATCGTTAGATCATCGTCCGTTAGCTTGCCCCATTTTTCTTTGATTTTTCCCTGGAACTGTTTCCAGTTACCTTCGATTCTATTCCAATCCATGTTTTCGCAAAGTGACCGAATGATTCGGAGGAGCCCAGCTAACCCTGTGGTGGCTGCGCTTTTCGGCATCTGATACCGCGAAGGAGCTCTTCCATATATGGCAGGACTTCAAAGAGAAGGACCAGCAAAAGGATTGTGCTCGCGTAGAGCCACGGCAAGGGCGGCTGCTTGAGACGCACCGTAAATTTGGCGGTTTCCTGGCCGACTCCGATCAAGGAAAGAAACTGCGGCCAATGCACCGTGACGATGATGAGCAATCCCATGAGTGGGAGCATTTCAAGAAAGCTGTGCACGTGCTGTTCGATGGGCGTCACCTCGCGCCTACGGTAGGCGTAGTCCACGTCCCAAATCGCCGTGGCCTCGTGGGCAATAAGGCAAACAATCATGACGGCGATGATGAACGCATTGATCTCAAGGAATATCGCCGCGAGAGTTGGAATTGCCATTTCACCGAACTGAAGCAGATGAAGGAGAGACTCCTTCCAGCCGCTTGTTGTCTCGATTGATGCCGCCCGGTGGCATAAATAATCGGCGAAGCCTGCCGCCAGCCACAGCGGCAGCACGAAGTACATCAAGATCGCCTGGGCTGCGCCGACGTCCATGGATCAGGTCCTGAGGGATCCCGCTTCCTTTCAATATGGTCACTGCGTTTCAAGCAGGCGGATAAGAGCAGGGAGCGCGTCATGCGATCGACCGCCGCCGACTGGCTCTTGTAGTAGAGTTTTGCAAGCTTCAATCCCCTGAGCTTAATGAAGGCGTCGAACGAATCATCCGAAATCGCAACCAGATGCGCG
>WNGD01002767.1_pt1 | contig 18144 bp, 16 predicted proteins | sample 5400671 | NCBI WGS metagenome assembly WNGD01 (sample SAMN13153369, study PRJNA577476) | soil metagenome | isolation source: 40 cm soil or saprolite under grassland replicate 2 | place: USA:California | collected 2016-06-15
GGTCCCGGGCCGGGCTCCCGGCCTACACGCTCAGCGGCGGGCTCGACCGCAGCTCGGCCGGACACAACGCGAGGATGGCCCACGGCTGCGGGCTGTCCCACCAGTGCCCCGGCGAGCCGCCGCTCGGCACCAGGGAGACCGGCGCCGGGGTGCGCTGGACGTCGGCCGGGGAGAACATCGGCGACGGCGGCCCGGTCGCCGGCACGGACTCGGCCATCGCGCAGATGGCGATCACCCTCACCCGGGACATGCTGGACGAGAAGCCGCCTGACGACGGGCACCGGCTGAACATCCTGAGCAGCGTGTTCCGGCACATCGGCATCGCCGTCCGGCGGGACAGCCATGGCATCGTGTGGCTGACCCAGGACTTCTCGAACTAGCAGTCCGTCATCGGGCGCCGCCAGCCAGGCCGGAGCGGATGCGGCCGGCCGCTGCCTCGGCGTCAGCCTGCGCGCAGGCCATGTCCTGGTTCAGGAATGTGGTGCCCCGGCGTGGCTCATCGGCGGCTCGCGGGTAGAGCCAGGCGTGGAAATGTGGCTGGAAGTCCATGGTCGATACCAGGTGGATGCGCTCCGCGCCGGTGGCCGGCCTGGCCGCCCGGTACAAGGTGGCGAGCAGCCTGCCGAAGGAGGCGGCCTCCGGGTCGGTCATCTCAGCGAAATCGGTGAAGTGCCGCCTGGACTCGATGCGCAGGCTCCCCGGCAGGCACATATGGGCCGGGCCGTGGCCGACCCGCCAGTCATCGTCGTCGATCAGCCAGCCGCCGGGCGGCGGGTCCTGGCCGCCCCGTTGCCGATCGCAGTAGTAACAGCCTGGCTGGTTGATCACTTGCGTAGCCTCCTTGGTCAGCTGGCAGCCGTCTGCGCGACGAAGCTGACGGCACCGTGACTGGTGTCGATCTCGATCCGGCCGAAGCCGGCCGCGGACAGGCGGCCGGCCAGCGTGCCGGGGTCTACCGGGTTGCAGGTGTCAGCCAGGTGGATGAGGCGGAATCGCCAGCTCGGCTGGCTGTCGGTGCCGGCGAAGACGCCGCCGGGCACGAGCACCCTGGCCGCCTCGGCGAAGAGCCTGTCCTGCGCGGCGCTGGACGGCAGGTGGTGCAGCATCGTGAAGCAGGCCACCGCGCTGAACGTCGCGGTGCCGAGCGTCATGTTCGTGGCATCGCCGTCCAGCACGGTCACCGGCGGGCCAAGCTGGGCGCGCAGCCGGCTGGCCAGCCTCGGGTCGGACTCCACCGCCGTCAGCGACTTCGTGCGCTCGGCCAGCGGCCTGGTGCTCGCGCCGTAGCCAGGGCCGAGCTCGAGCACGCGATCACCCAGCGGCACGCCGTCCAGCAGCCGCGGCACGACGGTATCCGCCACGTAGGCAGCCCATCCGGGCGAGCGGCAGAGCCGCTGGTGATACCTGTTCAACGGCCGGCCTCCTGGTCTGCTGACGCTCTCCGTGTACTGTTATGCTAAGTATTATGTAACATAAATGTTTCGTCAATGGGCGTAGGTAGTTCCTCCAGCTGGAGCGAGGCGGTTACCATCGGCGGATGGACGACATGCCAGGGCCGGACCCGCAGGCGGCCGGGCAGTCGGTATCCGCACGGCCGCCGGCGCAGCCTTCCTCGGACTCCGGACCGGTCCAGGACGAGCGGCTGCTGGCCGCCGCCGCGCGCGTCCTGCAGGACGCTGGCTGGGAGGGACTGACCATCGAGGCAGTAGCGGAGGCCGCCGGGCTGTCCCGGGTCACTGCCTGGCGGCTTGGCGCCTCCCGCGAGGCGCTGATCGCGTCGCTGCTGAGCCAGCTCGGCCAGGACTACCGGCAGGCGATGTGGCCGGCGATCGTCGGCACCGGCACGGCCCGCGAGCGGCTGGACCGGGCCATCGGCGCCCTCTTCGATGTCATCGACGCCCACCTGCCGCTGCTGCTGGCCTCCGACACGGTCTTCCACCGGGCCACCGCCACGAAGATCAACTTTAACGAGCCGTTCACCCGCCTGTTCGAGGACGGCCGCATCGACCGCTCGGTCGCCGCCATCGCCGACGACCCGGCGGAAGCCGCCGACTTGCTTTTCAACACGGCCTGCTGGCCGTATGTCCACCTGCGCGGCCGGCACGGCTGGACATCGGCGCGGGCCCGCAAGCGGCTGCGCGGCCTGCTCGGCCGAAGCCTGGATCCCCCCAGCCCGAGCCGGGCTCCGGGCTGATGCCCGCGCACCTGGCGGCGCACCCGGCCGCGCAACGTGGTGAATCCCGCGATCGCGCACCGTGCAAGGTGTGCGATCGCGGGATTCACCACCCATCCGGTACATCGCACCGGCCAGCCGGCCGGGCTGGGCCGCGGCGGGCCAGGCTGGACGAACGGCCATGGTGACCGCGGCCATCCCCGACCCGGCGCTCGTGGTGCTGATCGGCCCGGCCGGGTCGGGGAAGTCCACCTGGGCGGCGGAGCGGTACCGGGCCCAGGAGGTGATCTCCGCCGACTTGCTGCGGAGCGTGGTCGGCAGCGGCGAGCACGATCTTGAGGCATCGGGCGACGCGTTCGCCCTGCTCGATCAGATCGTCGCCGCCCGGCTGCGCCGGGGCCTGACCACCGTGGTCGATACGCTCGGCCAGGATGCCGCGCGGCGGCGCGGCCAGCTGGCGCTCGCCCGGCAGGCCCGGCTGCCGGCCGTCGCGGTGCTCTTTGACACCAGCTCCGCCATCTGCCGCCGGCGTAACCGGGCCCGCGATCAGCCCGTGCCGGCCCCGGCACTCGACGCGCAGCTGCGGCGGATGCGCGCGGTTACCGGCGAGGTCGCCGCCGAAGGCTGGGATCTGGTGCTGCGGGCCGGCCCCGATCCCAGCGGCGCCGCTCCCGACGGCACGGGGCTGGGCAGCACCGGGCCGGGCAGCACCGGGTCCGCCGACCGCGCCGGGCGGGGTACTGGCGCGGCCCGGGTCGAGCCCGCGCACAGCCCGGGCGCCGGACGGGCCGCCGACGATCAGCGGCGGCAGCCGGCCAAGCTCGGCTTCGTGCTGCAGATCTCGCGGTTTCCCTGGGGCGAGGACCCGCCCGGCTGGCTGGCCGCGGTAGCGCACGCGGCGGCGGAGGCGGGCTTCGAGGGCATCGCGCTGATGGATCACCTGATCCAGATCCCGCAGGCCGGGCGCGCCTGGGAGCCCATCCCCGAGCCGTGGGTCACGCTCGGCCTGCTGGCGGGCCTGGCCACCGGGCTGCGGCTCGGCACGCTGGTCACCCCGGTCACGTTCCGCGCGCCGGGGGTACTGGCCAAGACGGTCGCCACCCTGGACGTGCTCAGCGGCGGCCGCGCGTTCTGCGGCATCGGCGCTGGCTGGTGGGATCGTGAGCACGCCGCGTTCGGGCTGCCGTTCCCCGCCGCCGCCGAGCGGCTCGACCAGCTGGAGCTGGCGATCGAGACGATGCGTGCCCTCTGGCAGCCGGGCACCAAGGCGTACCGCGGCCAGCGGATATCGCTGCCGGAGACGACCTGCTACCCGCGCCCGGCCGGGCCAGTGCCGATCATCGTCGGCGGCTCCGGGGAACGGCGCACCCTGCGGATCGCCGCCAGGCTGGGTGACGGCTGCAACCTGCCGTCCGGCCTCGATACCCTCGACCGCAAGCTGGCCGTGCTGCGATCGCACTGCCGCCAGGCCGGCCGGGACCCGGCGGACGTCCGGGTCACCGTGCTCGACATCCCGGTCATCGGCAGCGACCGCGATCAGGTGGGCTCGATCGTCGAACGGCTGCGCGGCAGGACGGCCGCGGCGGCGTTCGCCCGGCGGCATCATGCAGGCCTGCCGGCCGATCACATCGGCCGCTACCGGCTGCTCGCCGAGCGTGGCGTCAGCACGGTCTTCGTCTCGCTGCCCGACCTTGCCGGGCCAGCCGACGTGCTGCGCCTCGCGCCGGTGCTCGCGGCGTTCAGCTAACCGCGCCGATCGATGAGTAGGAACGGGAGCACAGCCACCTAGATCGAATCTGCGGGTCCGCACCGGCAACAACACTCGGCGGGCCGTCGGTACCGCTCGCGGTCGCCAGTACGGCCCGTAGCATCGGGGAAGAGGTGATGACATGGGCATCGTTTCGCGCGGCTTCGGCGGCCGGCGGAGATCGTCCCGGCCGGACCTGCCGCCTGGCCAGTACCTGGTCGAGGACTTCCCGGTGCTGTCGGCCGGGCCGACGCCGCGGATCGACCTGGGGTCATGGGAATTCCGCGTCGTGACGGAGGACGGCAGCAAGCGCGCCTGGGACTGGGCGGCCTTCCGCGCGATGCCCAGCGAGGACATCACCGTCGACCTGCACTGCGTCACGAAATGGTCGAAGCTCGGCACCAGCTGGGCGGGCGTCTCGCTGGATGCCATTCTCGGCGACATCGAGACGGCGGCGGAGTTCGCGCTGGTGGGGTCGTATGGCGGTTACACGACGAACCTGCCTCTTGCGGACCTGCTGGACGGGCAGGCATGGATTGCCTACGCCTACGACGGCGAGGATCTCGATCCTGAGCACGGCGGGCCCGCCCGGCTGCTCGTCCCGCACCTTTATCTATGGAAATCAGCCAAGTGGGTCAACGGTATTCAGCTGCTCGACGCCGACGAGCCGGGCTTCTGGGAGAGCGTCGGCTATCACAACTACGGAGACCCATGGCGCGAGCAGCGGTACTGGGGCGACTGAGCTGGCGGGTCGGCACCGTCGTCGCGCTGCGCGACGAGACCTCGACCGCGCGGACGATCGTCCTTGACGTGCCCGGCTGGGCCGGTCATGTCGCCGGCCAGCACGTCGACCTGCGGCTGACCGCGCCGGACGGGTACTCGACGGAGCGGTCCTATTCGATCGCGTCCGCGCCGGACGGCGACCGGCTGGAGCTGACCGTCGTGCCGGTGCCCGACGGCGAGGTATCGGCATACCTGACCGAGGTGCTCATCAGCGGCGACAAGCTGGAGCTGCGGGGCCCCGTCGGCGGCTGGTTCGTTTGGCGGCCCGGCGCAGCCGATCCTGTCTTCCTCGTGGCCGGCGGTTCCGGCCTCGTGCCGCTGATGGCGATGATCCGCACCCGCGCACAGGCAGGCGAGGAGTCCCCGTTCCGGCTGGTCTATTCCGTGCGCGACCCCGCTTCGATCCTCTACCAGGCCGAACTGCGTCAGCGAGCGCGCGACGACCAGGGGCTTGACGTGACCTACGCGTTCACCCGCGCAGCGCCGCCGGACTGCGCCCGGCCCGCCAGGCGGATCGATTCCGGCCTGCTCGCCGCGGCCGGCTGGCCACCGGACCGCCGGCCAGCCGTTTTCGTCTGCGGCCCGACCGGCTTCGTCGAGACCGCGGCGAACCTGCTCATTGACATCGGTCACGATCCGCAGCGCATCAAGACCGAGCGCTTCGGCACCAGCGGAGGTCCAGCATGAGCCAGCCACTCCTCGACGGCAACGCACTGGCCGGCGCGCTGAGCGAGGTCTTCAGGGTCGACATCACCACGGCCATCGGGGAATGCGCGCACTGCGGGCGCCGCGGGCCGATGGCGCAGACCGTGGTCTACGCCAATGCCCCCGGGCTGGTCGCGCGCTGCCCAAGCTGCGACGGCGTCGTGCTCCGGCTGGTCACCGATACCGGCCGTGCCTGGCTCGACCTGCGCGGGCTCAGCTGCCTGCAGCTTGCCATCCCGGCCTAGCGGCGCGGCGCCATGGCCTGCACGCCGGCGATGAACAGGTCCACCCCGAACCGGGTGTGGAACTCCGGGTCGTCACAGGCCGTCATGGGCCCGGCGGCCTCGACCAGCCGCGGATAGACGTCGGGCGGCGGCGGATGACGGGCCAGGCAACGCGGGCTGCGGAGGCGGCGCCGGTGCCCGCGGCGGTGCTGCCCGGCACCGGGCCGGCCGCGGAACTGGTCCCGGCCCATCTTGTCCGCTGACCGCGAACGGCAGCGGGAAACAAACCAGCGCACGGCCGGCTTGACGACTGTAAGCAAGTAATCGACCAGGGAAGTGAACCTGATGAGCGAAACTCTCTCCCTGCCCGTGCTGCCGCTCGACGACTCCGTGGTGCTGCCGACCATGGTGGTGCCGTTCGACACCTCGGGCGCGGAGGTCCGCGCCGCCATCGAGGCCGCGCAGGCGTCGGCAGCGGCAGGCCCAGCCGACACGAAGCCCCGCGTCCTGCTCGTGCCCAGGCTGGACGGCAAGTACTCGGCGGTCGGCACGCTCGGCGTGGTCGAGCAGATCGGCCGGCTGCCCAGCGGCGAGCCCGCCGCCGTCATCCGGGGCCTGTCCCGGGTAAGGGTCGGCGTCGGCACGGTGGGCCCCGGCGCCGCGCTCTGGGTCGAGTGCACCGTGGCGGAGGAGCCCGAGCCGTCGGCGCGCGCGCATGAGCTGGCGCGCGAGTACCGCGGGCTGGCCGCGACCATCCTGCAGAAGCGCGGCGCCTGGCAGGTCGTCGACTTCCTGCAGCGGATCGCCGATCCGTCGGCGCTGGCCGACAGCGCGGGCTATGCCAGCTACCTGACGCTGGCGCAGCGGACGGAACTGCTGGAGACGACCGACCCAGAGCAGCGGCTGGACCGGCTGACCGGGTGGGCACGCGACCAGCTGGCCGAGCTCGATGTCACCGAGACGATCGAGAACGACGTCCGCGAGGGCATGGAGAAGCAGCAGCGCGAGTTCCTGCTCCGCCAGCAGCTCGCCGCGATCCGCAAGGAGCTCGCCGAGCTGGACGGCCAGCCGGCCTCGGAGGAGGACGACTACCGGGCCAGGATCGAGGCAGCTGACCTGCCGGGGCACGTGGCCGAGGCGGCGCTGAAGGAAGCCGCGAAGCTGGAGCGCAGCTCGGACGCCTCGCCGGAGGGAAGCTGGATCCGGACCTGGCTGGACACGGTACTTGAGATCCCGTGGAACACCCGTACCGATGACGCCTACGACATCGGCGGCAGCCGGCAGATCCTGGACGCCGACCACGCCGGGCTCGACGACGTCAAGGACCGGATCATCGAGTACCTCGCGGTCCGCAAGCGGCGGGCGGACAAGGGCCTTACCCTGGTCGGCGGCCGCCGCAGCGGCGCGGTGCTCGCGCTGGCCGGGCCGCCCGGCGTCGGCAAGACCTCGCTGGGCGAGTCGGTGGCCCGCGCGATGGGCCGGAAGTTCGCCCGGGTGGCGCTCGGCGGCGTCCGGGACGAGGCGGAAATCCGCGGCCACCGGCGCACCTATGTCGGCGCGCTGCCGGGCCGGATCGTGCGGGCCGTCCGCGAGGCCGGCTCGATGAACCCGGTGATCCTGCTCGACGAGGTCGACAAGCTCGGCACGGACTACCGCGGCGATCCCACCGCGGCGCTGCTTGAGGTGCTCGACCCGGCGCAGAACCACACGTTCCGCGATCACTACCTGGAGGTCGAGCTCGACCTGTCCGACGTGCTGTTCATCGCGACGGCCAACGTGGCTGAGGCGATCCCGGAGCCGCTGCTCGACCGGATGGAGCTGGTCGCGCTCGACGGTTACACCGAGGACGAGAAGGTGACCATCGCCCGGGACCATCTGCTGCCGCGCCAGCTTGGGCGGGCCGGCCTGGACGCCGGTGACGTGACGGTGACCGGCGACGCGCTGCGGCGGCTGGCCGCCGAGTACACCCGCGAGGCGGGCGTGCGGGCGCTGGAGCGGAGCATCGCCCGGGTGCTGCGGAAGATCGCCGCGCAGCTGGCCGGCGGCACCGCGACGCTGCCGGTCACGGTCGGCCCGGCCGACCTGCACGGTTACCTCGGCCATCCCCGGCACACCCCCGAGTCGGCCGAGCGGACGGCCGTGCCCGGCGTCGCGACCGGCCTGGCGGTGACCGGCGCCGGCGGTGACGTGCTGTTCATCGAGGCGTCGCTGGCCGATCCGGAGACCGGCACGACCGCCGTCACGCTCACCGGCCAGCTGGGCGACGTGATGAAGGAGTCTGCCCAGATCGCGCTGTCCTACCTGCGCTCGCACGGCGCCGAGCTCGAGCTGCCGGTCGGCGACCTGAAGGACCGCGGCGTGCACGTGCACGTGCCGGCCGGCGCCGTGCCCAAGGACGGGCCGAGCGCCGGGGTGACGATGACCACGGCCCTCGCGTCCCTGCTGTCCGGCCGGCTTGTCCGGTCCGACGTTGCGATGACCGGCGAGGTCTCGCTCACCGGGCGGGTGCTGCCGATCGGCGGCGTGAAGCAGAAGCTGCTGGCCGCCCACCGGGCCGGGATCACGACGGTGCTGATTCCGAAGCGCAACGAGCCCGACCTGGACGACGTGCCCGCCGGCATCCGGGCGGAGCTGGAGATTCACCCGGTCAGCGACGTCCGCGAGGTGCTCGAGCTGGCGCTGGAGACAGCCGCCGCGCGGTCGGCGATCGCCGCCTGAGCCAGTTCCTGGCTGGCGTGCGCCTCCCGGGCGCCGCTCATTGCCCGGGGGCGCACGCTACTGGCCGACGCAGTTACGAGGTGGTGCACGATAACGGTGATCTTGGTCCTACAGGCCATGCTGGTCACGGTCCCGCCGCTTGACTACGGGTCTGCGTGAGCTTGCTCACGACTCCTATCGCGCACCATCTCGTTAGTCAAGGCCAAGCGCCGCGGCGGCCGCGGCCGCATCCGCCGGGATCGTCGCCGGGGCTGGCGCCGCCGAGATCGCCGGGCCTGGCTCCTTGAGCCCGTTGCCGGAGATCGTGCAGACCACCAGGGAGCCGGGCCGGACCTGGCCGGCCCGGCAGGCTTGCAGCAGCCCGGCCACCCCGGCCGCGGACGCCAGCTCGCCGAACACGGCTTCCTTGCTGGCCAGCAGCCGGTAGGCGGCGAGGATCTGATCGTCGGTGACCGAGCCGATCAGGCCGCCTGACTCGTCCCGCGCCGCCTCGGCCAGCCGCCACGACGCCGGGTTGCCGATCCTGATCGCGGTCGCGATGGTGCTGGGCGCTTGGACCGGCCTGCCGGTCACGATGGGCGCGGCGCCGCTCGCCTGGAAGCCGAGCATCCGCGGCGCCCGCGTCGAGCTGCCGTCGGCCAGGTACTCGGTATAGCCCAGCCAGTACGCGGCGATGTTGCCGGCGTTGCCCACCGGCAGGCAGTGCACGTCGGGCGCGTCGCCGAGCGCGTCCACGATCTCGAACGCGGCCGTCTTCTGGCCTTGCAGCCGGTCCGGGTTGACGGAGTTGACCAGCGCGACCGGGTAGCTCTCGGCGAGCTTGCGGACGAGCTTCATGCAGTCATCGAAGTTGCCGTCTACCTGCAGCAGCCGCGCGCCGTGCACCAGCGCCTGGGCAAGCTTGCCGATCGCGATCTTGCCATCCGGAACGAGGACGGCGCAGGCCAGGCCGGCCCTGGCGGCGTAGGCAGCGGCACTCGCGCTGGTGTTCCCGGTGGAAGCGCAGATGACCATCGTGGCGCCGCGCGAAGCCGCCATGCTCACCGCGACCGTCATCCCCCGGTCCTTGAACGACCCCGTCGGGTTCGCGCCCTCGACCTTGAGGTAGACCTCGCAGCCGGTCATCGCGGACAGCGCGGGCGCGGGAAGCAGCGGCGTGCCGCCCTCGCCGAGGGTCACCACCGGCCCGGTGGCCGTTACCGGCAGCCGGTCGCGGTACTCGCTGATCACGCCGTGCCACCGGCCAGCCGCCGCGAAGACCGCCCGCCGCGGCGGGCTCTGCGGAGGACTTCCCGGAAGGCTTCCCAGCGCGCCCGGCAGCTCCCCGGGGACGGAACTCACTCGCCCTCCTCGCCCTCGACCCGCAGCACGCTGTCGACGGCGCGGACTGCGGCCATCGCCCCGAGCTCGGCCACGGTCGCCGCCAGCTCGGCCTCGCGGGCCGTGTGCGTGACGATGACCAGGTTGGCATCCTCGCCCCTGCCCTCCTGGCGAACTGCCTTGATGGACACGTTGTGCCGGGCGAACGACTCGGCCACCGGGGCGAGCACGCCGGGCCGGTCGGCGACGTCAAGCGCGACGTAGTAGCGGGTCAGCGCGTCTCCCATCGGCAGCACCGGCAGCTCGGCGTAAGTCGAGGTGTCGGGCCCGTGGATCCCGGCGATCCGGTTCCGCGCGACCGCGACCAGGTCACCGAGCACGGCGCTCGCCGTCGGCCCGCCGCCGGCCCCCGCGCCGTAGAACATCAGGCGGCCCGCCGATTCCGCCTCGACGAAGACAGCGTTGTAGGCCCCGCGGACCGCGGCCAGCGGATGCACCCGCGGAATCATCGCCGGGTGCACCCGCGCCGAGATGCCGCCATCGCACCGTTCGCAGATCGCGAGCAGCTTGACCACGCAGCCGAGCGCCTGGGCGCCCGCGATGTCGGCCGCCGTCACGGCCCCGATTCCTTCCCGGTGCACGTCAGCGGCGGTCACCCTGGTATGGAATGCCAGCCCAGCCAGGATCGCCGCCTTGGCGGCCGCGTCGAAGCCCTCGACATCCGCGGTCGGGTCCGCTTCCGCGTAGCCGAGTGCCTGCGCCTCGGCGAGCGCGTCGGTGAAATCGGCCCCCGAGGTGTCCATCTTGTCGAGTATGTAGTTCGTCGTCCCGTTGACGATTCCGAGCACGCGGCGCACCGCATCGCCAGCCAGGGACTCCCGCAGCGGCCGCAGCAACGGGATCGCGCCAGCCACCGAGCCCTCGTAGTAGAGATCAGTGCCGTGCTCGCGTGCCACCAGGTGCAGGGCGGCACTCTCCTGAGCCAGCAGCTCCTTGTTGGCCGTGACCACCGGCTTGCCCGCCCGCATCGCGGCGAGCAGCAGCGACCTGGCGGGTTCGATGCCGCCCATCAGCTCGATCACTATGTCCACGTCGGGACGGGTAACGAGGCCCATCGCGTCGGCCGTCAGCAGCGGGCTGCCCGCCGCCGCGCCGCGCCTGCGGCTGATGTCCCTGACCGCGACGCCCGCCACTTCGAGCGGCGCGCCCGCGCGGGCCCTGAGATCGGCTGCCTGCTCCCGGAGCAGCCGGAAGACCTCCGAGCCCACTACCCCGCAGCCGAGCAGTGCCACCCGCAGCGGCGCGCGATCATCAGTCCTGGGCACTACAGGCCGCTCCCCTCGCCCGGCACTGACCGCTCACCCAGCCCCGGCGGTTACCCGCTGGCAGGCCCGCAAGAATGAGCCGACCGCCGGCGGCGGCGGGCCCGAGCTGTCTGGCGGGGCGCTGATCTGGCCTAGCTTACTGACAGGCTGCAGAGGACTGCGTAACCCATCGGAAGGAGTACCCGCATGACAACGGCTGACTTGCTTGCCGACGCCTTCGGCCGGATCCGCGAGGTGGTGCACGAGGCGGTAGACGGGCTTACGCCCCGCCAGCTGGCGCAGCGCCCGGCTGGCATGGCGAACTCGATCGCCTGGCTGATCTGGCACCTGACCAGGGTTACCGACGATCATGTCGCGGCCGCGGCGGGAACCGAGCAGGCCTGGACGGCAGACGGCTGGGCGGCACGGTTCGGCCTGCCGCTCGACCCCGCGGACACCGGATACGGGCACGGCGCGGATGACGTCGGCACCGTGCGGGTGGCCTCCGGCGAGCTGCTGACCGGCTACCACGACGCAGTATCGGAGCAGACGACCCGGTATGTCAGGGGCCTGGCCGACGCCGACCTGGACCGGATCGTGGACAAGGGCTGGGATCCCCCGGTGACACTCGGGGTGCGCCTGGTGAGCGTGATCTCCGACGACCTCCAGCACGCCGGGCAGGCCGCCTACGTGCGCGGCCTGGGCGATCACGGCTGACCGGCCCGGCCGGCCGATGCCCGGCCGTCAGCGGCCGATGCCCGGCCGTCAGCGGCCGATGCCCGGCCGTCAGCGGCTGATGCCCGGCACCGGCCTGCCGTTCTCCAGGTAACGCGGCTCCCCGGTGCGGCGCGCGGCGGCCACCCGGCGCCGGATCGGCTTCCTGAGCAGCTTCAGGGCCACCGGCAGCCGGGCCAGCCGGTGCTCGGAGATCTCCTCAGGCTGCAGCACGACGGCCGCGAGGCTGGCATCATCGAGGCGGCCGCAGTCGAAGAGGAACCTGATACCGCCGCGGTTGCCGGGCTTCCCGGGGTGGCTGACGGGATTCCCGGGATTGCCGGGGCGGGCGGGGCGGGGGCGGCGGAAATCGACGCAGGCCAGCCGCCCGGCCCGCACGTCGAGCCCGCACTCCTCGCGGACCTCGCGCCGGCAGGCATCCCACGGCGTCTCCCCGTCGGCTTCCATGACGCCGCCGGGGATGGTCCAGCCCGACTTGTAGGTCGGCTTGAGTATCAGCAGCCGCCCCGACTGGTCGAAGATCATCGCCCCGGCGGAGACCGGGATGGCAGGGACGGCGAAGTAGCCCAGCCCAGCCGGCCCGGCCGGGTCACCCAGGTCGGCCAGACCGGGCAAGTCGGCCGGGTCGGGCAGGTCGGCCGGGTCGGGCAGATCGGCCGGGATGAAAGGCGCATCACTGCCCGGCGGGTTGCCGTCGTCAGGCAGCGGCCGGCGTTGCGGCGCGGGATCAGTCATCCGGCCAGCTCACCCGGCCGGCTGATAGCGCAGGCCATCCGCGATCAGCGCGATCATCCGGTCCGCCTGGCCGGCGTCGACAGGAGCGCGCTCGACGGCGATGCTGACCGCGTGCACCAGCCTGAGCAAGTCCGTCGCGTTGGCATCGGCTCGCACCGCCCCGGCCTCCTGCGCCCGGGTCAGCAGGGCCGTCGCTGACTGCCGCATGATGGCACTGCAGGACGACACGAGCTCGGAATCCTTGTTGAGGGTGGCGAGTATGCCCGAGGTCAGGCTGCGCTTGGTGCTGCCGAATTCGACCATCGCCCGCAGCCAGGTCACCAGCGCCTCGCCAGGCGGCGCAGATTCGAGCAATTCCTCCGCCCGGCCGCGCAGCGCCTCGACCTGATCTCGATAGACCGCTTCCAGCAGTGCCTGGCGCGTCGGGAAGTGCCGGTAAAGGGTGCCGATGCCGACGCCAGCCCGGCGGGCGATCTCCTCAAGCGACGCGTCGTCGGCGCCTTGCTCGATGAAGGCCGCCTTGGCCGCGCTCACCAGGGCCTGGTAATTCCGCCTGGCGTCGGCACGCATCGGCCGCGGCGCGCCGCCATCCGGCGGCGCACTGTCATCTGGCGCCGGGCCGCCGCCGGCCGCCGGGCCGACACCGGGCGCCGGGCCGACACCGGGCGCCGGGCCGCCATCCGGCCGCCGGGCCGCCTCCTGCACCGGGTCGCCATCCAGTTGCCGGCCGGCCTCCTGCACCGGGCTGCCTGCCAGCACCGGACCTCCTGCCAGCACCGGACCTCCTGCCAGCACTGAACCTCCTGCCAGCACTGGGCCGCTGGCTGGTGGCAGCCCGCCCCGCCGCGACGACACTGCCTGCGGCCGCTCCTCGGGCGGAGCTGCCTGCGGCCGCTCCTCGGGCGCGCTCATCGGCCTTCACCTAATCCAGGTTGCAAAGCGGAGGGTCCCTCCGTATAGTTAGCGGAGGCTACCTCCGATTCCCATCGTAGCTCACGCAGTACGCCGGCGTGGCCAGCCCGCTGCACTTGTCAGTCCCCAGGAAAGGCAAACATGTCGACTACGTCGATGCCGCAGACCATAACGCAAGGCCCGGCCCGCGACTCTGTTCGCAGGGACCGGCGCGGCGTGGCCCTTGCCATCGTCCTCTGCGCCCAGCTGATGATCATCCTCGACATGACGGTGGTGAACATCGCCCTGCCGAGCATCGCCCGCGGCCTGCACTTCTCCGCGCCCAGCCTGTCCTGGGTGCTCAACGCCTACACACTCACCTTCGGCGGGCTGCTGCTGCTCGGCGGCCGGGCCGGCGACATACTCGGCAGGCGCCGGGTATTCATGGCCGGCGTCCTGCTGTTCACCGTGGCGTCGCTGGCTGGCGGCCTGGCCACGTCGGCCGGCGGGCTGCTCGCCGCCCGGGCCGTGCAGGGCGTCGGCGGCGCAATCGCCTCGCCGGCCGTGCTCGCGCTGATCACGTCCGGTTTCCCAGAGGGCCGCGAGCGCACCCGGGCAATCGGCCTCTACACCGCCGTGGCGATGGGCGGCGCCTCGCTTGGCCTGGTGCTCGGCGGCGTGATCACCGAATGGGCGTCCTGGCGCTGGGTGCTGTTCGTCAACGTGCCGATCGGCGCGGCCGTGCTGCTGGCCGCCCCCCGGTTCCTCGGCGAGTCACAGCGCCAGCCCGGCCGGTTCGACATCACCGGGGCGCTGACCTCGACGGCCGGCATGGCCGCGCTGGTATACGCGTTCATCCGGGCCGCGTCCAGCGGGTGGCGGGACCCGGTTACCCTGGGCGCCTTCGGCGCCGCCGCAGTCCTGCTCGGGCTGTTCCTGCTGACCGAGGCCCGGGCCAGGCAGCCGATCACGCCGCTGCGGCTGTTCGCCGACCGCGGCCGCTCGGGCTCCTACGTCGCCAGGCTGCTGCTCGTCGCCGGAATGTTCGGGATGTTCTTCTTCCTCACCCAGTTCGTCCAGGACATCCTCGGGTTCAGCCCGCTGCGGGCCGGCCTGGCCTTCGTGCCGATGACGGCGATGCTCTTCGCGGTGTCACGGGCCGCGCCCCGGCTGCTATCCCGCTTCTCCCCGAAGGTCCTGATGGTGGCCGGCTTGCTGCCGGTGGTGGCCGGGATGGCCTGGCTTGCCCAGATCACCCCGGCGGCCGGTTACCTGCCCGGCGTCCTTGGCCCGATGCTGCTGCTCGGTGCCGGCATGGGGGTCGTGTTCGTGCCGCTGACCATGGCCGCGCTCGCCGGGGTCCGGCCGGAGGATTCTGGCGCCGCGTCCAGCATGGTGAACGTCACCCAGCAGGTTGGCGGCTCCCTCGGCCTGGCCATCCTGGTCACCGTGTACGCCTCGGCGAGCAGGAGCGCTGCGCACGGCGGGGGATCCGGCACCGCGCTGGCACGGGCCAGGGAGGCCGTCACGCATGGCATGGCCAGCGCGTTCGGCGCCGCGACCATCTTCGACCTCTGCGCGCTGCTCGTGATCATCGTCGCCATCGGCAGCTGGCGGCGCGCGGCGCGCTGACCCGCAGGCCCGCTGCCCCGGGCTGCTTGTGACGGGCCCGCAGGCCCGCTGCCCGGGCTGCTTGTGATGGGCGGCCGGCACCGCACGCAGCGGTGCCGACCGCCCCATGTGCCACTGTGACATCCGTCGTGACTTGCCCGGAGCTCGCACGCGCACCGTCGCCACTGCGGCGGCTGAGGCGATCGCGCTAGCCCTCCGGCTGGACGCGGGATACGAGATCGTCGACCTGTCCGTGCCGTCGCGGCGGCTGCTGCTGCCGGAGCCTTCGGTGGCCGTGGAGGACGCGGCCGACCTAGTGACCAGCGCGGACCTGCTGCATGTTGCCAGCCCGACGTTCAAGGGCACCTACACCGGGCTACTCAAGGTCTTTCTCGACCGGCTGCCCTGCCGCGGGCTGGAGCGGGCGGCCGCGCTGCCGTTGCTGGTGATGAAGTCAGCGCAGCACGCGCTGGCCGTCGACGTTCACCTGCGGCCGCTGCTCGTCGAGCTCGGCGCCACTGTGCCCACCCCAGGGCTCGCGGTACTTGAGGCCGACCTGGGCAGGCTGGATGCCGTGCTGCAGCCGTGGGCGCGCGGGGGGCCGGCCTGCTCACCGACCGGCTGGCCCGGGCCCGCCTGGATCGGCGGCAGGCTGCGGCATTGCCTGCCTAGCCAGGGCGGCGATCTCGGCATGCGTCGCGAACCAGGGCCGCCCGCGGTCCCGCATGGCCGTGACGACACGCTCCAGCATGCGCATGCAGTAACCGCGGCCGATGGCCTCCGGATGCATCGTGTAGGTGACCAGCCTGCGTTCCTGTCTGGCCGACTCGAATTCCTCTAGCCAGATCCGCTCGACCACGGCCGGGTCGGTCAGCAGCCCGCCATGGAAGGACGTGTAGCCGAAGAACGGCCAGTCGCAGAGGCTCCAGTGCCCCGGCAGCTCAAGCAGCTGCCTGCCGCCTGCCGGGATCCAGTACGGCCGGTCGTCGGCCATCAGGCTGCTGTCATAGCCGAAGCCGAGCTCGGCCAGCAGTGCCAGCGTGTCCGGCGTCAGTTCCCAGCCAGGCGACCGGTAGCCGGCCGGCCGCACGCCGTGCTTGCCCAGCGCCGCCAGGCCCTGCTCAAGCTCGGCGCGCTGGCCCGCTTCGTCCAGCCGCTCGCTCTGCAGGTGCAGGTAACCGTGGTGACCGACCTCGTGACCGCGGGCCAGGATGGCCTCGACGGTAGCCGGGTAGTTGTCCGCGGTGTGACCGGGAATGTAGAACGTGGCCCGCAGGCCTGCCGCCGCCAGCATGTCCAGGATGCGGCCGAGCCCGCGCACGGGACCGTAGCGTGCCTGGGACAACATCGTCAGGCGGCTCGCGTACTCCGGGCCCTCGCCGAGCCAGGGCGCCTCGGCATCGACGTCAAAGGTCAGCGCCACCGCGACATCGGCGCCGCCCGGCCACTCCGGCAGGCTGGCTGGTATCTCCATCGAAGCGCTCCCCGCTCGCGTACGGCGGCCCGGTGCCGCCGCATTCCATGATCACGGAGGGTTTTCGGTGCTGCAACCCCGCAAACCCGCCGTGATCACGCCAGGCTGGCCTCCTTGCTTCCGGGTTGCTGTCCGGACGGGCTGGGCGAGACCGCCTTGGTCAGCCGGACGTCTTCTTCCTGGTATCCGAGCGCGGCGTAGAGCTTGCGGGCGGGCTGGTTGGCGGCGCCGGTCTCCAGGGTGAGGAACGCCTGGCCGCGGTCGGCTGCCCAGGTCTCGGCGGCTGCCATCAGCCGGGTAGCTATTCCCCCGCCGTTCCATCCCCGGTTTGACCGCGAGTTCGCCGACATAAGCGTCCACCTGGCCGGTGAAGTGGGTTCGCTCGCAGATGGTGACAAGGCCGACGATGCTGCCTGCGTCGGCGGCCACGTAGATGGCATGGCCTGGCTGGCTGATGGCGTCAATGGAATCCCGGACCCAGCCCTGCACTGCGGGGAGCACAGCGGCAGGGTCACGCCAGGCGGCTACCCATTCGGTGAGGCGCGGGGGGAGAGCCATGACCTGGCCACGATCATCGGGGAGATAAGGGCGGACGAGGATCGTTGATTGCTCTGCCATGCGGCGAGCCTGCCACGTGGTACGCGCCGGAAAAAACCCCGCGCGGCTGAAGTCGGATAGTGCGGGCGGCCTACGCTGGCGTGATGGCGGACGGGGCGTACTCGATGGTGACGGGCAGGTGGTCGGAGGCGTGCCTGGTGAGGTCGGTGTCGTCCACCGCATGGGCGCGCAGCGCGCCGAGGACGTGCCTCGTCACCCGGATGCCGTCGATGCGGCGGGAGATCCCGTGCCGGCCGTAGGAGTCGCCGGGGTGGTGGCCGGCCGTCGCCTGCCAGGGCGCCCGCAGGGCCGCGGCGCCATCGTGCAGGCCGCCGGCCCAGAGCACGTCGCCGGGCCGACGGTCGGCCCGGTGCACGCGCGCGCCGCGCTCGTCGTAGTCCCACTCGCACTGGTAGATGAGCTCGCCGAACCAGTCGACCGCGGCGTAGGGATCCCGCGGCTCGTACAAGATCCACTCTCCGGACTCCGCATCGAGCACGCGGTCGGCGCACTCGGTGTTCCAGTCCGCCCCGACCAGCGCCGGCAGGCTGCCCGGCGGGTTCGTCAGCGCGGCGACCAGCCGCTCGTTCTGGTCCGCGCGCAGCCGCCGGCCGAACGGCGTCGCGTGAAACGCGGCATGCCGCACCAGCGTCCCGCCGAGGTCGAGAGTGACGCACGCTAGCGAATGCCAGAAGTTGCCCTTCCCGTAGCCGCGGAACGATCCGGGCACGGCCCCGATCCCGTCCCGCCAGAGCAGGCCGGCGTGGAAGCCGCGGGGTCCGGTCGCCAGCGCGGTACGGCCCGCGCCACCCGCCGGGCCCGGCACCCGGCACCGCATCCCGGCATCGTCCGCGAGCTGGCGCAGCCTGGCGCGGGCCGTCCGGCCATCCGGGCCCCGGATTTCCTGGATGGCGAGCACATCCGTGCCAAGACCGCGGATGGCCTCGATGACCATCCCGTAGCGCTCGCGCCCGGCGGGCGAATCGTCCTCGAACAGGTCAAGCACGTTGTAGGTGCTGAACAGCACCGAATCCGCCGAAGTCCGCGGCAGGCCCACGGCGATTCCCACCTCCGGCAGCTGGTCGGGCGCGGGCTGGCACTGGCGCGACGGCCCGCATGACATTCGT
>WNGD01002768.1_pt1 | contig 18143 bp, 15 predicted proteins | sample 5400671 | NCBI WGS metagenome assembly WNGD01 (sample SAMN13153369, study PRJNA577476) | soil metagenome | isolation source: 40 cm soil or saprolite under grassland replicate 2 | place: USA:California | collected 2016-06-15
AAGCGCAAGTCGTGCCGGGGCCGGATGCCGGCGCGGAGCCTGAACCCGAAGCGCAGGCTGGGCGGGGTGCCCGGCCGGGACCGGAGACGCAGGCCGGACCGGAAGCCAGGGCGGGATCGGAAGCGCAGCCCGGTCCTGCCGGTCCCGCGACCCCGGCGGCCGCCGCCACCCCGTGATCGGCCCGGCCGCCAAGGTCAGCGAGCCGGAAGGCATGCCGCGGGCGGCGCGGGGAATCGGCCGCGCGGCCGCGCTGATCGGCGGGCTCACGATCCTCGCCCGGGTGGCAGGACTCGGCCGCCAGGTCGTTTTCGCGCACACCGTCGGGAACGCCTGCCTCGGCACGGCCTACGCGACTGCCAACCAGGTGCCGAACGTCATCTACGACATCGTTCTCGGCGGTGCGCTGACCAGCATCATGGTGCCGGTGCTGGCCAGGCCCGCTAAGCGCTCCGGTGCCGACCCGGCGGCCGCCAGGCAGGTCAGCCAGATCAGCGCCGCGATGCTGACCTGGACAGTCGCCATTCTCGTCCCGGTCAGCGCGGTCCTGGCGATCGCCGCGGGACCGATCATGACGGTGCTGATCCCGGCCGGGAAGTCGGGCTGCGTCCAGCCCGACCTGGTCCGGGTCAGCGCACAGATGCTGGCCGTATTCGCCCCCCAGATCCTGCTCTACGGCCTTGCCGTGGTGTTGTACGGCATCCTGCAGGCACACCGCAGGTTCACCGCCCCGGCGCTGGCCCCGGTGCTGTCCAGCTTGGTCGTCATCACCGCCTACCTCGCGTACGTGCCGCTCCGGCACGGGCCCGCGACCGACCTGGCCGGGCTGTCCACCGCGGCTGAGCTGACCCTGTCGGTCGGCACGACGGCGGGCGTCGCCGCGCTGGTCGTCACCGCCCTGGTGCCGGCCTGGCGGCTACGGCTGCGGTTGCGGCCCGCCCTGCGGTTCCCGGATGGCGTCGCCCGCCGGACGCGGGCGCTGGCGGCGGTCGGGATCGCCGTGCTGATCGCGCAGGACGCATCGGTTCTCGTGGTGACCTGGCTCGCCAACGGCCATGGCGCTCGCGGTGCCGTCGTCCTGTACGGCTACGGCTGGCAGGTCTTCACGTCGGCCTACGCGGTGCTCGCGATCCCGATCGCGATCAGCGCATTTCCCGTGCTCGCCGCCAGCCAGGGCAGCGAGTTCGACGACACCGCCGCCAGGTCGGCCCGTGCCGCGCTGCTGGCGTCCTGCCTGGGCGCTGCCCTGCTGGCGGGAGCGGCCCTGCCGGCGGCCCGGGTCTTCGCTTCGCACCCGGCGCAGGTGACGCAGCTTGCGCTGACCTTCGCCGTGTTCGCGCCCGGGCTGCTCGGATACGGGCTGGTCGCCTGCCTGTCCCGGGTGCTGCTCGCCGATGGCAGGAACCGGGCGGCGGCGGTGGCCGTGTCGGCCGGCTGGCTGCTGGTGATCGCCGTCGACGTCGCTGCCGTGCGGCTGGTGCCCGCCCGCTGGGTGGTTCCGGCGCTCGGCCTGGGCAATACCGTGGGCATGACGGCATCAGCCATCGCCCTGCTCGCCGCCGTCCGCTCGGCCAGGGGCGCGGCGGCGCTGCGCGGCATGCCCCGAGCCGCGACGGCTGGCCTGGCCGCGGCGATGGCCGGGGCAGCGGCGGGCGCCGCGTTGTCGGCTGCCGTGCCGGCCACTGGCGTCATCCCGAACGGGCTCCTTGCCGTGGCCGCCTGCCTCTGCGCGGGCGTCGTGTTCGCGGCGGTGGGCTACGGGCTGGACGACAGCGACCTGAGGGCCGTGGCGGCCAGGCTCACCCGGCGGCCGCGATCATGACGGCGCTGCGGATCGCCTGCGTCTTCGGCACCGCTGCGGCCGGGACCGGCCTGCACGCGGCGATGCTCGCCGAGGGCTGCGCGGCACGCGGGCTGAGCGTGACCGCGTTCGGCCCGGCGGGCACCTGGCACCAGTTTCGCCGCGGGGAGCCAGGTGATCAGGCCGTCGTCAGGTTCGCGCCGGTGGAGATCGGCCACCGGCCGCGGCCGGGCAGGGACGCCGCCGCGGTCCGGCGGCTGCGCAGGCTGCTGGCGGAGGCCGGATCCGACGTCGTGCACGCGCACGGGATGCGGGCGGGAGCGATCGCCGCGCTCGCCCTGACGCCGGCGCCAGGGCCGGATCCAGCCCTGGTCGTCACGGTGCACAATGCCCCGCCCGGCGGCACGACGGCCGGCCTGGTCTATGCCGGGCTCGAGTGGGTGATCGCCCGGCGCGCGGACGCGGTGCTGTGCGCCTCCGGTGACCTGGTCCTGCGGATGCAACGGCGGGGTGTCCCGGACGCTGCGCAGGCCGTGGTTGCCGCGCCGCCGGCCGCGCCGCCGTCCGCTGAGGCCGTCGAGAAGGTGAGGGCCGCGATCGGGGTCACCGGGCGGCCGATGGTGCTCGCGGTCGGCAGGCTCGCCGCGCAGAAGGGATTCAGCGTCCTGCTCGACGCCGCGGCCGCCTGGCAGCACAGCGCGCCCGCGCCGCTGCTGGTGATCGCCGGGGACGGCCCGCTGGCTGGCGAGCTTGCCGCGGCCGCGCGGCAGTCCGCACTGGACGTGACGTTCCTCGGGCGCCGTGATGACGTTCCCACGCTGATGGCAGCCGCCGATGTGGTGGTGGTACCCAGCATGTGGGAGGCCCGGGCGATGGTCGTCCAGGAGGCCTTGCGGGCCGGCCGGCCGATCGTGGCGTCCCGGGTAGGGGGGATACCCGACCTCACCGGTGCGGATGCGGCGTTGCTCGTCACGCCGCGGGATAGCGGCGAGCTGGCCGCCGCGGTGCTGTCGGTGCTCAGGGACGAGGGCCTGGCGAGCCGGCTGATCGCAGCGGCCCGCGCGCGGGCTCGCGCACTTCCGTCGGAGTCGGACGCGGTCGACGCGGCCATCGCCGTGTACCGGCGGCTGGCCGCCCGGCGCGGGCAGCCAGGGTAAACCCGCAGGACGGCGGACTAGCGTCACGGTGACGGGCCCCGCGGGCCGTCGGCCCGCACGACCGGGCCCATGGCGCCAGCCGCATTCCGCAACATGCAGTCAACAACGTGCAAAATACAATTTTCCGACACACGATAGCGTTTCGGTAACAACACTGTATTTTGCCTGAATAAGCAGGTCAAAGTGTGCTGGGCTGGCCGATTGAGGCCGCGTTTATCCCCGTCTGCGGGCTCTTGGGGGGTTATAACGAATGGCCGAGCCGAGCCGTGCCCGGCCGCCGGAGTGGTGGGCGGGCAGCGACGACGACTCGGAGCCGGATCGCGACAAACCGAACGGCCTGGCTGCGCTGGACCGCCCGATGGAGCCTGACGGCGACGAGCCGGATGGCGATGACCCGAACAGCGAGGACGCGAACGGCGAGGAGCCGGACGTCGATAGTCCGGACGGCAGGGGAGCCGATCGCGATGAGCGGGACCATCCCGGTGAGCCGGATGCGGCCGGGCCGCGCCCGCCCGAGGTGGATCACGCGCCCGAGGCAGACCAACCCGAGGCAGATCGCCCGGCCGAGGCAGATCGCCCGGCCGAGGCAGCTCGCCCGGCCGAGGCAGCTCGGCTGGCTGTTCCGGATCGCCCGGCCGTTCCGGATCGCCCGGCCGTTCCGGATCGCCCGGCCGTTCCGGATCGCCCGGCCGTGCCGTCCTGGGGGACGGTTCTTGCCACCACGATCCGGCTCTGGCTGGAGCGCCGGGGGCTGCGCAAGCCGGCCAGCCCGGCCCCCGCCGCCAAGCCGGGTTGGCGGAAACTCGGCATAGTCGGCCTCGTACTCGTGCTCTTCGCCGCCGGCGTGCTGACGATCGCGGTCATCCGGCACACGTCCGCGGCGGCCCCGTCCGGCCCCGCGGCGGCCCCCGGTGGCGGCAGCCTCCGCAGCGCCACAGCTGCCCGCGATGATGCCGCTAGCTGGATAGTCCAGCAGGTCAGCAGGGGGGCGATCGTCGCCTGCGATCCGGTCATGTGCGCTGTCCTGCAGGCACGCGGATTCCCGGCCGGGAACCTGCTGATACTTGGCTCGTCCGCGGCCGATCCGCTTGGCTCTGCTGTCGTGGTCGCGACAGCGGCGGTGCGCAGCCAGCTGGGTAGCCGCCTGACCAGTGAATACGCGACAACGGTGCTCGCCAGTTTCGGCTCGGGAACAGCGCGGGTCGACGTCATGGTGACCGCCACGGAGGGTGCCGCCGCCTACCAGCGTGCGTTCGCCGCCGATCTGCAGGCCCGCCGGGTGACCGGCGCGCAGTTGCTGCGAAACGCGCACATCAAGTGCGCCGCGCCTGCCCATCATGAGCTCGCCAGCGGACGGGTCGATCCGCGGCTGCTGATCACCCTGGCGGCCCTGGCCGCGCACGACCAGGTACGCATCGTGGCGTTCGGCGGCGGCGCCCCGGGCACTAGCCCCGGCGTCCCGCTGCGCACCGCCGACCTGGCTGCCCCGCCCGGCGTGAAAGGCAGTTCGTACCTGCTGTCGGTACGGGCCTTCCTGCGCGCACAGCGCGCTCCCTATCTTGCCTCGACCATATCGATCACGAGGCCGGCCAGCGGCCGGCCCGTCCTGCACGTTGGATTCGCCGCACCGAGCCCGCTCGGGCTGCTGGGCTCAGGGACGCCGGCGGCGAGCAAGCAGTCCTAGCAGCGGAGGATGCCGCCACCGAAAGACCATGCAGGACATGGACAATGACAGGCCGCCTGGCCTGTCAAGGGGAGGAAAGAGGAAATCATGAGGCTTTCCGCGAGGATCGCGCGCCCGGCCAGGCTGGCCGCGGCTGCCGGGCTGGCATTCAGCCTGGTCGGGCTTGTCGGCCCGGCCGTATCCGCATCGACCGCGGCGCCAGCGCGGTCGCACGTGGGCTGGCTCCGGCTTGCGCACCTGTCACCGAACACTCCGGCGGTCGACGTCTACTTGTACTCATTCGGCAACCCCAGCGCCAAGATCGTCCTTAAGCACGTCACCTACGGCACTGTGTCGGGCTACCAGTCGGTCCCGACCGGCGAGTACACCGTCGCCATGCGCGGGGGCCGGCGCAGCGGCCAGCTCCAAGCCGGTGCTGTCCACCTCCGTCAACGTGGCGACCGGGAAGACCTATACCGTGGCGGGCATGGGCCCGGCGTCCGGCCTGCGGCTGCAGATCCTCAAGGACAAGCTGATCACCCCTCACGGCAAGTCGCTGGTCCGGGTGATCCAGGCGTCGCTGCAGCAGCATAAGGTCACGGTCAGCACCGGCGGCAACGTGATCGCGCGCGATCTCGCCTTCGCCGCGGTCACCCCCTACCAGACGGTCGCCGCGGGCACCTGGAACGTGCACGCGGCCGGTGAGAGCAGCAACGCCGCGCAGAGCATCAAGCTGGCGGCCGGCACCATCCACACCCTCGTCATCCTCGACGACCCCGGTCACATAACCATTGACAACCTGGTCGACGCGGCGGGCAGCCGGGTGCTTCCGGCCGGTGCGGTGGCGACCGGCTTCGGCGGAACCGCCCCGGTCCCCGGCTCGTCGCCGGTGCCATGGCTGCTGACCGCGGCCGCCGGGCTGCTGGTTACCGTGGCGGGGATCGCGCGGCTCCGGAAGTCACGGGCCGCGCTGCGCATGAGGTGAGATGACGAAGTCGGCCGGCCGGCACGCCGCGGCTCGCCGCGGCGCCGGGCCCCCGCGGCAGCGGCACCGCCGGCTGCGCCCCGTCAGCAGGCGGGGCGCGGTGGCGGTGCTGCTCTGCGGGCTGCTCGCCGTCGGGACTGGCGCGTGCGGCCTGGCCATCGCCAGCCGCTCGGGCCACGCAGCCTCGCCGGTCGGCAGGCCGACGCTGGTCCCGGTCCCGCGCGGTCAGGCGGCCCCGGTGCCGCAGCCATCCGACGGGGAGAAGGTGGCCAGGCCGGCGATCCTGACCATTCCGTCGATCGGCGTACGGAGCCGGCTGCTCAAGCTCGGTGTCACGTCATCGGGCGCCCTGCAGGTGCCCGCCAGCACGTCGACCGCGGGATGGTATACGTTCAGCCCGCGGCCCGGCGCGATCGGATCCTCGATCATCGCCGGCCACATCGACTCGCGGACCGGGCCGGGGGTCTTCTACCGGCTCCGGTTCATGGCGCAGGGCGCACGCGTCTACGTCAAGCGCACAGACGGCTCGCTCGCGGTCTTCCGGGTGACCGCGAAGCACCTGTACCCGAAGGCCCATTTCCCCACCGCGGACGTGTACGGCCCGGCGCCGACGCCGCAGCTGCGGCTGATCACCTGCGGCGGTACCTTCGACCCAGCCACCGGCCACTACCTCAGCAACGTGATCGTCTTCGCGACATTGATCAAGTGAGCCGGCCGCCCGCCGTTGCGCGCGATGGATGTGCACATCCATCGGGCTGGTGCGCGGGCCGGATTACCGGGGATCTGGGGGGTGGCCCGGAATGCCGGGTCTGGGGCGGCCTGGATTACCGGGGTCTGGAGCGGGCGGTAGCGCCGTGGCCGAACCTGGCGAGGCCGAACCGCTCCGCCGGGAAGCCAGGCGGCTCGCTGGCGGCGAGGCTGGCCAGCCAGCAGCCGAGCAGCGGCCCGAACTTGAAGCCGTGTCCGGACGTCCCGCTGCCGATGACGATCCGCCCTGCCCGGTCCAGGATGAAGTCCTCGTCCGGCGTGTTGTCGTAGATGCAGCGCTCGGTCGCCGCGGGCTGCGGCGTGAAGCCGGGCACGCGCCGTGCCGCCAACTCCCGGAGCCGCCCGACCAGGCCGGCATCCTGGCCGCGGTCCTGGCTGTCAGGATCGGCGACGGGGCCGCTCTTGTGCAGCCCGATCTTGTAGAGCGGTGAACCGGGCACCGGCAGGCCGTAGGGCGCCGGAGCGGAATGGCAGATGAAGATCGGCATCTCCGGTGGCGGGTCGCCGGCCGGCCCGAGAAAGGCGACCTGCTCCAGCGTTGGCGCGAACGGCACGGTGATCCCGGCGGCGGCGAGCAGCCGCGCTGTCCACGGGCCGGCACACACGATGGCCTGGCGCGCCGTCAGCGCGGTGCCGTCGCCGGTGCGCAGCGTGACCTGCCTGCCGTCGTCCTCGATGGCGGTGACGCGGACGCCTGCCCGGACCGGGGCGCCCGCGGCGCTGAGCGCCCGCAGCGCCGTGTCGGCGGCGATCACGGCGGACTCCGGCTCGAGCAGGGCGGGCCCGCCGGTGTCGATCCCGGGGAACCTTTCCGCCGCCTCCGCGGCCGTCAGCAGCTCGGCGGGTGCGCCGGCCAGCCGCATCCCCTCCTGAACCGCCTTCAGCCCGTCGCCGAAGGTCAGGTGCGGGGTCGGCCGCAGGATCTGCTGGCCGGAAACGTCCTCGACCTCGCGCCAGAGTTCCCTGGCCTGCCTGGCCATCGCGACGTAGCAGCGGTCGTCATAGCCGAGCCGGAAGATGCGGCAGCTGCCGTGCGAGCCAGCGCCCTCGTGCCCGATCTCAGCCTGCTCGAGGACGATCACGTCATGGCCCCTGCGCGCCAGCGCCCGCCCGGCGGCAAGGCCGAGCAGGCCGGCGCCGATCACGATGAACTCGTGATCGGGGGCCATCACCAGCCCCGGGCGCGCCACTGCGGCACCTGCGGGCGCTCGGTGCCGATGGTGGTGTCCGCGCCGTGCCCCGGGTACACCCAGGTGCCGTCGGGGAACTCGCCGAAGATCCGGTCTTCGAGGTCGGTGATGAGCTGGCCGAACCGCTCCGGGTCGCCCTGAGTATTGCCGGGGCCGCCGGGAAACAGCGAGTCGCCGGTGAACAGGTGCGGCTGGCCGGCCAGCGCGCCGTCGGCGTCATAGCAGAGCGCGATGCTGCCGGGAGTGTGGCCGCGCAGGTGGATGACCGACAGCCGGGCATCGCCGACGGTGACCGAATCGCCGTGCCTAACCAGCGCGGTGGTCCGGACCGGGATCCCCCCGGCGTCATCCGGGTGGGCGACGGTAGCCGCGCCGGTTGCCTGCTGCACCTCGCGCAGGGCAGCCCAGTGATCACCGTGCTGGTGGGTGGTGACGATCGTGGCGAGCGGCGTCTCGCCGATCAGGCCCAGCAGCCTGCCCGCCTCGTTCGCCGCGTCGATCAGGAGCAGTTCCCCGGTGCTCGTGCAGCGCAGCAGGTACGCGTTGTTGTTCATCGGGCCGACGGCGACCTTGGTGATGGTGAGCCCGGGCAGCTCCCTGGTCTCGGCCGGCCCGCCGACGCTGACGTCTCCGCTGTAGGACATGCGCTCCTCATCTCAGGTGTGGTTCGGCCCCGTCCCGCCCGTGCGGCGCGACCTGCTGAATTACTACCACGGGGGCAAGCCGGGCAGCGGCCCGGGCGGGTCCGCGGTCAGCCCGGCACCTGTGCTGCGGCCGGTCAGCCAGGCCAGCAGCAGCCAGCCGGGCCCCGAGATCCTGACGCCGGGTCCCGCTGCCCGGCAGCAGCGAAGGCTCCCTTGCCTGGCTGTCGGTGAGCCCGGCGGCGGTGCCGAGCAGGCGGCTGGTCGCCTCCGCCAGCCGGGCCTGCAATTCCCCCGGGTCGTCAGTCACGGCACTCATCCCGTTCATTCCGGTCATCATCGTCCATCCTTGCGATCGCGGAGGATCCGGGGCCCGGGCGCCCGGATCCTCCGCGATCATGGACGCTCGGCCGCCAGCGGACGGGCGGGCAACGCCCGCCGGGAATGCCGGGGCGGGCGGGGACGTTGCCGCCTCAGGCAGGGCCGGGCAGCCCGGGGTGCCCGGACGGAAGTCGGCCAGCCCGGCCTGCGCGCAGGCCGGGCGGGCGGGTGAAGCGCCAGCGTTTTGTCAGACCCCCCGGATACGATGGACGCATCCCCCGTCTCTGGGGGATTTGCCTCCCCTGACCGCGGAGAACAGCCTCCCTGACCCCGGAGAACAACCTCCCTGACCACGGATAACTACCTTCCCGATCCCGGAGAACTGAGCGGAAGTGGCTGATCGCCTCGTTGTTCGCGGTGCCCGCGAGCACAACCTGAAGGACGTTTCGCTCGACCTGCCGAGGAACGCGCTGATCGTCTTCACCGGACTGTCCGGGTCGGGCAAGTCGAGCCTGGCCTTCGACACGATCTTCGCCGAGGGCCAGCGGCGGTACGTCGAGTCGCTGTCCGCCTATGCCCGGCAGTTCCTCGGCCAGATGGACAAGCCGGATGTCGATTTCATCGACGGGCTCTCCCCGGCGGTCTCGATCGACCAGAAGGCCGCCGGCCGGAACCCGCGTTCCACCGTCGGCACGATCACCGAGGTCTACGACTACTTGCGGCTGCTGTACGCCCGCGTGGGCAAGCCGCACTGCCCGATCTGCGGCAGGCCGATCGCGCGGCAGACCCCGCAGCAGATCGTCGACCGGGTGCTGGAGCTGGACGAGGGCACCAGGTTCCAGGTGCTCGCCCCGGTGGTCCGCGGCCGCAAGGGAGAGTACGGCGAGCTGCTGCGCGAGCTGCAGGCCAAGGGTTACTCCCGGGCCAGGGTGGATGGCGTGGTCATCCGGCTGGACAGTGCCGGCTCAGGCGGCGCCGGCTCGGCCGACGGGCTGCCCGCGCTGAAGAAGTACGAGAAGCACGATATCGAGGTCGTGGTCGACCGGCTGGACGTCAAGGCATCCGCGCGGCGGCGGCTCACTGACTCGGTGGAGACCTCGCTGGCGCTGTCCGGCGGGATCGTCGTACTGGACTTCGTCGACCTGCCGGACAACGACCCGCATCGCGAGCGGATGTACTCCGAGCACCTGGCATGCCTCTACGACGACCTGTCCTTCGAGGAGCTGGAGCCGCGGTCGTTCTCGTTCAACTCACCGTGGGGCGCCTGCCCGTCCTGCACCGGCCTGGGTACCCGGATGGAGGTCGATCCGGAGCTGGTCGTGTCCGACCCGGCCAAGACGCTGGCCGACGGCGTGATCGGCCCGTGGAGCGGCGGGCACGTCAGCGATTACTTTCTCCGGCTGATCGAGGCCCTGGGCGATTCCCTCGGCTTCAGCATCGATACGCCATGGCGGCAGCTCCCGGCGGCGGCGCAGCGCGCCCTGCTGCATGGTCATGACGAGCAGGTACACGTCAGGTACAAGAACAGGTACGGCAGGGAGCGGTCGTACTACACCAATTTCGAGGGCGCGATCCCGTACATCGAGCGCCGCCACGCGGAGGCCGAGAGCGACTCGAGCCGGGAGCGGTTCGCCGGCTTCATGCGCGAGGTGCCGTGCCCGACCTGCCACGGGTCACGGCTGAAGCCGATCGCGCTGGCCGTGACGGTGGACGGCCGGTCCATCTCGGATTACTGCGCGCTGCCGATCGGCGAGCTGGCCAAGCTGCTGCTCGGCCTGGAGCTGTCCGAGCGGGATCAGCACATCGCCGGCCGGATCCTGAAGGAGGTCAATGCCAGGCTCGGCTTCCTGCTGGACGTCGGGCTTGACTACCTGACGCTGGACCGGGCATCGGCGACGCTGGCCGGGGGAGAGGCACAGCGGATCCGGCTGGCCACCCAGATCGGCTCGGGCCTCGTCGGCGTGCTGTACGTACTGGACGAGCCGTCGATCGGCCTGCACCAGCGGGATAACCACCGGCTGCTGGAGACGCTGGTACGGCTCCGCGACCTCGGCAACACGCTGATCGTCGTGGAGCACGACGAGGACACCATCCGGGCCGCTGACTGGGTGGTCGACATCGGCCCGCGCGCGGGCGAGCACGGCGGCAGGATCGTCGTCTCCGGGTCTCTCGAGGAGCTGCTGGCCAGCGAGGAATCGCTGACCGGCGCGTACCTGACCGGCCGTGAATCGATCCCCCTGCCCGCCGTCCGCCGCAAGCGGAGCCGCGGCAGGGAAGTGGTGGTCAAGGGTGCCAGCGAGCACAACCTGCGCGGCGTGGATGTGGCCTTCCCGCTCGGCTGCTTCATCGCCGTCACCGGCGTGTCGGGCTCAGGGAAATCGACCCTGGTCAACGACATCCTGTACAGCTCGCTTGCCAAGGAGCTGCACGGCACCCGCATCGTCCCCGGCAAGCACATCAGGGTCACCGGCATGCAGTACCTGGACAAGGTGGTGCACGTCGACCAGGGCCCGATCGGCCGGACCCCGCGGTCCAACCCGGCGACCTACACCGGCGTGTTCGACCACGTCAGGAAGCTGTTCGCGGCGACGACCGAGGCCAAGATCCGCGGCTACCAGCCGGGCAGGTTCTCTTTCAACGTGAAGGGCGGCCGGTGCGAGGCGTGCGCCGGCGACGGCACGATCAAGATCGAGATGCAGTTCCTGCCCGACGTCTACGTGCCGTGCGAGGTCTGCCACGGCGCCCGGTACAACACGGACACCCTGCAGGTGCACTACAAGGGCAAGACGATCGCGGATGTGCTGCAGATGCCGATCGAGGAGGGGGCCGAGTTCTTCGAGCCGGTCCCGGCCATCCACCGGCACCTGAAGACGCTGGTCGACGTCGGGCTGGGCTACGTCCGGCTCGGGCAGCCGGCGCCGACGCTGTCCGGCGGCGAGGCGCAGCGGGTCAAGCTCGCCTCCGAGCTGCAGCGGCGCTCCACCGGCCGCACCATCTACGTGCTCGACGAGCCCACCACCGGACTGCACTTCGACGACATCCGCAAGCTGCTCGGCGTGCTCGGCAGGCTGGTCGACGGCGGCAACACGGTCATCGTGATCGAGCACAACCTGGACGTGATCAAGACTGCCGACTGGGTGATCGACCTCGGCCCGGAAGGCGGCTCGCGCGGCGGCAGCGTGATCGCGACCGGCACCCCCGAGCAGGTGGCGATGGCCGAGGACAGCTTCACCGGCCAGTTCCTGAAGAAGCTGCTGAAGGTCTAGCCACCGCCGGGAAGGGACCGCTGGCGGCGGTCCCTGCCCGGATAGCATGAACGGATGGCCCGGTTACGGGTCGCCCTGGCGGCGGCTGCCCTCACCGTGCTGGCGGCCGGCGGCTCCGCATGTTCCGCGCACCGTGCCGGGCCTAGCGGCAGGGTCCCGCCGCTGCTCCCGCCGCTGCTCCCGCCGGGCCCCGTCACCGTGGCCCGCGGGTTGCCGGGGTACAGCGAGGCCACCGCCCCGGCCCGCGCATCCGGCGGGGATGACGCCGCTCGCGCTCGTCCCCGGGCGGCAGTGAGCACCCGCCAGGCGGCCGGAGCGGCCGGCCGCGCAGCACGTACGCTGCGAGCGTGCAGATCCGCACCGGATACGGGCTGGCCAGGGCCGAACTCGACGGGCCCGGCAGCCCTGACTTCCTGCTCGTGCTCACGCACGGCGCGGCCGGCGGAGTGGACACGCCCGACCTGCTCGCCGTGCGCGACATGGCGGTGCAGCTTGGCGGGGTAGTGGCCCGCGTGCTGCAGCCTTACCGGGTGCGTGGCGCCCGCGCGCCCGGCTCGGCCGCGCGGCAGGACGCTGCCTGGCTGGAGATAATTTCCGTGCTGCGGGCGAGGTACGCCGGGCTGCCGCTGGTCCAGGGCGGCCGGAGCAACGGCGCGCGGGTGGCCTGCCGCACCGCCAGGGCGGCAGGCGCGCGCGCCGTCCTGGCGCTGGCATTCCCGCTGCACCCGCCCGGGCGCCCGGAGCGCTCCCGCGCGGCGGAACTGCGCGATGCCGGGACCGCCGTGCTGGTCGTCAATGGCGACCGGGATCCCTTCGGGGTGCCAGCGAGCGCCGACGCCAGCACGGTCGTCGTGCTGCCGGGCGAGACACACGCGCTGTCGCGGAATCCGGCTGCCGTCACCGACGCGGTCCGGTCATGGCTACGCGAGGTGCTGGCTCTGCCGCGCCCGGGTGCGGTAACCCGGCCGGCGGGCGGTGACCCGGTCGCCGGCGATGGCGCTGTAGGGGGCTAGTCAGCCAGCAGGCTGTCGCCGCGTCCCGTGGATGGTCCCCGGAGTTCCGCGGATGATCCTCAGCGTTCCGCGAATGGTCCCCGTGTCCCGTGGATGGTCCCCGCGTTCCGTGGGTGGCTCCGCGGGTCATCCCCGCCTCGTGGATGGTGCCCGCCCCGTGGTGGCGCCGGTGCCAGTCCTCGCTGCTGACCCGGCGTCCGCCCTAGTGGCGCTAGGCCGCCGGTGAGCTGCGCTGCCCGTCCGGCGGGCGGGGCGCCGCTGGCATGGGCTGGATCAGGTCGGTTGGCCGGTGCGGTGCGATCGTGTCCCCGTCGGGCAGCAGTTCGCCGGTGTCCTCGAAGACGACTATGCCATTGCAGAGCAGGCTCCAGCCCTGCTCCGGATGGCTGATCAGCGTCCGGGCCGCCTCACGGTCCGGAGCTCTCGCATCCGGGCAGGACGGCGTGTGCGGGCACATTGTGTGCCTCCTGGTCATTTCCTCGTTGTGGTCTTGATCACATTCTACTGTGCCAGCTTGGGCGCAACTCCGGCATGGCTCAATGTGACGGTTTTAGGACCAGTCCTTTGTAGCTTCCACTGGTGTACGTTCTGACACCGGTTTACTACCCATAGCTAGTTACTGTCCTCACACATCCTGCCCAGCCGGTGACGACTACGGCACGACGACACGCCGACGGCAAGCGGAATGCCGGACGCGGACGGGTCAATCATGCTCAGGCCGCATACGAGCGGGGAACCGGCGGGATGCCGGTCAGCCGGTGACTTTCGCGCAACGTCAGCAGCCGCTCGGCTTCGTCGGTCCAGGCATGGACGGCGCGGGTGGCCTTTGCCTTGCGCCGGATGATCCGGTCATCGTATCCGAGCGGGCCGATCTCGGCCCGCTGCGCGGCGTAGGCGGCGCGCATCGCGGACGTCAGCGCCGCGTCCAGGTCAAGGCCCAGCGAATGCTGCTCAGGCAGCGGCGCACTGGCCGCCTGGGCATGCCGAAACGCCTGCTCAGCGGTGCGGGCGGCGGCGAGCAGGTCGTCGAACCTGGCCGCGAGCGCGACGTCGGCGGCGTACTGCGCCAAGGCCTTCTCTGTTGCCCGTTTCCTGCCCCTGATCACGCGAGCCAGCCTAGCGGACGGCGGGCCTCCGGCGGTCGCCGGCGGGGCCGACCCAGCCGAGTACCGCGGGCTGCTACCTGGCGAAGTAGTGCCAGCCGATCCACAGCCAGCCGAGCAGGATCGCCGCCCGGCCCGCCCGCGCTCGCATCAGGTACCCGAGCCACTCGCCGAGGGTCGGGACGCGGTTGCCGGGCCGCCGCCCGACGAGGTCAAGCACGAACAGCGCGATGATCACGCAGGCAAAGCCGATGATCGTGATGACGCGGGATGTCATGGCCGCATCACCGCCGCACCAGCGCCCACCCGGCGAGCAGCCAGAGCAGGAACGCGGCGCTTTTCAGCGGATGCGGCGCGATCAGCGGATTGACGAGCTCCGTCAGCGCCGGGTGCCACGGGCGGGAATTGTCCTTGAATGCGGATGCTTCCCATTCGAAAAGGGCGGCCACGCAAATGGCCCAGTACGAGAATCCGGCGATATCCAGCCGGTCCGGCGGGGGAATGCGGACCGGCGGCCACCAGATCGAGATGGCCGCGAGGACGGCACCGGGCACCAGCACGGCGAACAGCGCCACCATGCTGAAGGGAGCGGTGCCGGCCGCGAGCCAGGAGTAGGCGCCCAGCCCGGCGCCCACCGCCAGCTTCCTGATCAGCCGCCTGCCGCGGGGGAGCGGTCGCGGTCCGCCCAGCCCGCGGCCTAGGTGGCCGGGCGAGCGGGAGACGTCATCAGCCGCCATCAGACCTCCGCGTGCATGATCTCACCGTGCGGTCACGCCCGGCAAACTGCCGGCCGGGCCACCGCGGGCACGGCCGGCTCAGGCGAGGCTGTCCTGCCAGCTGGCGTGCAGCGCAAAGTACTCGCCGCCCCTGGTCAGCAGCTGCCCGGGCGGTCCGTCCTCGATGATGCGGCCGCCGTCGATCACCAGTACCCGGTCGGCGATCTCGACCGTCGACAGCCGGTGGGCGATGATCAGCGCGGTACGCCCCGCCAGGATAGTGCGCAGCGCCTCCTGCACCAGCCGCTCGCCCGGGATGTCGAGCAGCGAGGTGGCCTCGTCCAGGACGAGCACGGCAGGGCTCGCGATGAAGGCGCGCGCGAAGGAGATGAGCTGCCGCTGGCCGGCGGACAGCCTGCCGCCGCGCTTCCCCACCTGGGCGTCGTAGTCCCCCGGCAGCGCCGCGATGAACTCGTGGGCGCCGATGGCGGTGGCGGCGGCCGTCACCTCTGCCCGCGACGCGCCCGGCTTGCCGAGCTCGATGTTCTCCGCGATGGTGCCGCTGAACAGGAAGTTCTCCTGCGTGATCATGACGATCTCGGCGCGCAGGCTCTGGTCAGACAGCTGCCGGAGATCGACGCCGTCGAGCCGGATACGCCCCTGCGCCGGATCGTAGAACCGGGCAAGCAGCCGGGCGATGGTGGTCTTTCCCGCGCCCGTGGCGCCGACCAGCGCGGTCGTCTGGCCCGCCGGGATGCTGAGGTCGAGCCCGGGCAGCACCGTCTCGCGGCGGTAGCCGAACCGGACCGACTCGAAGCTGACCGCCCGCCCGCGCCCGCCGCCGGCGGGCGGCGGCAGCCGCACCGGGTCAGCCGGCTCGGCGACCATCGGCTCCTCGTCGAGCACACCGGAGATCTTCTCCAGCGCTGCCGCGGCCGACTGGAAGGTGTTGTAGAACTGCGCCAGGTCCTGCAGCGGGTCGAAGAAGCGCTGCAGGTAGAGCAGGAACGTGACGAGCACGCCCACCTTCATGCCGCCGTCGATCACCCGGAGCCCGCCGTAGAGCAGGACAGCGCCGACGGCCAGGTTGCCCACCAGCGTGATTCCCGGCGAGTAGATCGCGACGAGGCGCGACGAGCGCAGGCTGGCATCGGCGTATTCCTGGTTCAGCTGGCCGAAGATCTGCTCGTTCCTGCGTTCCCTGCGGAACGCCTGCACGGCCTGAATGCCGCCGAAGGTCTCCACGAACTGCACGATCACGCGCGCGATCGTGTCCCTGGTGCGCCGGTAGGCGATGGCGGACTCGCGCCTGAACCATCGGGTCAGCCAGGTCAGCGGGCCGAATCCGGTCAGCACGACCAGGGCGAGCTGCCAGTCAAGCAGCAGCATCCCGGCGCCGACGAGCAGCAGCGAGAACACCGCGAACACCAGCGAGTCAAGGCCCTCCTCGAACAGGTCGGAGATCGAGTCGACGTCGGAGACCTGCCGGGAGATGACGCGGCCCGAGGTGTAGCGCTCGTGGAAGGCAACCGGCAGCCGCTGGAAATGGGCGAAGAGCCGGCGGCGGAGTTCCAGCACGACCATCCCGCCGAGCCTGCCCATCTCGGCGATGAACGCGCGGGTGGCGACCGCCTGGGTGGCGACGGCGACGGCGAATGCCCCGATGATGACCAGCATCGGCGCGAGATCATGCGAGCGGGTGAGCTGGGGTACCCAGTCGACTCCGATTCCCACCAGCCAGGGCCCCGCCAGCGCCCCGAGGTTGGCGGTCAGGATCAGCGCGGTGATCGCCGCCACCCTGGCCCGGTGCGGCCGCAGCAGGTCCTGCAGCAGCCGCCTGCCCCGCCGCCGCAGCATCGCCGACAGGCTCGCGCTGATGTCGTCGGCGTCCTCGGCGGCGATGCCGCGCCAGGCCGCGCCGGAGGGCTGGGTCGCTGGCTGGGTCACCGGCCCGGTCGCTGGCTGGGTCATCGGCTCGCTCCGGTCAGGTCCTGCCCGGCTGGATCGCCGGAGCCCGCATCGGGGGAGCCGTCCCGGTCACCGTCCGGCTCGGCAGGCGCCTGCACCCCGCTCATCAGGTCCCGGTACCGCGGCTGGCTCGCCAGCAGCTCGCGGTGCGTGCCGAGCGCGCTGATCACGCCACCGTCCAGCAGCGCCACCCGGTCGGCGAGCAGGACCGTCGACGGCCGGTGCGCGACCACCAGGGCGGTCGACGCGGTGAGCACCCGGCTCAGCGCCTCGGTGACCCTCGCCTCGGTGTGCACGTCAAGGGCTGACAGCGGGTCATCGAGCACCAGGACCGACGGCCTGGCCAGGATCGCCCTGGCGAGCGCCACCCGCTGCCGCTGACCGCCGGACAGCGCCATTCCCTGCTCGCCGATCCTGGTGTCCAGCCCCCAGGGCAGGTCGTGCACGAAGCTGGCCTGGGCGGCGGCGAGGGCGGCCTCGATGGCGTCCTCGCCGGCGTCCGCCACGGCGAAGGCAACGTTCTCCCTGACGCTGGCCGAGAACAGGGTCGGATCCTCGAAGGCGCAGCCGACCCGGGAGCGCAGCAGCGGCAACGGGATCTCGCGGACATCGGTACCGTCCAGCCTGACCGCTCCGCCGGTGACGTCGGCCAGCCGCGGGACCAGCTGCAGCAGCGTCGTCTTGCCCGCCCCGGTCGCGCCCACCACGGCCACCGTCTCGCCCGGCTCGAGTGCGAGCGTGATGTCACTGAGCACCGGGCGCGGCGCGCCGGGGTAGCGGAACGCCACGTGCTCGAAGGCCAGCCGGCCGGGCGCGGCAGCCGCGGTACCGGGACGCTGCCGCGCCGTGGCAGCGGGCGCCGCGGCACCGGGATCGGCGATGGCGGGCTCGGTATCGAGGATCTCGTAGATCCGCTGCGCCGCCGTGGCCGCTTCCTGGCCGGACGCCAGGATGTAGCCCATCGCCTCGATCGGCCAGACGAGCTGCAGGGTCAGCGTGATGAAGGCGACCAGCCCGCCGAGGCTGAGCTCGTGCACGCTGGCGGCGAGCGTGCCGAGCAGCAGGATCAGGCCGATCATGACATTCGGTATCAGGTCAAGGCCGGCCCAGAAGGTCCCGCGGAGCCTGGCCATGTCCAGCTGCGTCCGGAAGACCCGGGCCGCCTCGGTGCCGTGCCGCCCGGCTGCCTCATTTCGGCGGCCGAGCGCCTTCAGCACCCGGATCCCGGCAGCGGCGTCCTCGACATAGGTGGCCAGGTCGCCCTGCTGGTCCTGGGCACGCCGGGAGAGCACCCGGTAGCGCCGCTCGAACCGGAAGCACGCCACGGTGACCGGCAGGAACACGCAGCAGGTCACCAGGCCGAGCCACCAGTTCAAGCTGATGAGCAATCCGGTGACGGTCAGGAACGTGACCACGTTGGTGATGAAGAAGATCGTGCCGAAGCCCGCGAACCGCCGGATCGCCGACAGGTCCGTGGTGGCCCGCGATAGCAGCTGCCCGGACTGCCAGGAACCGTGGAAGCCCGCGTCCAGATGCTGCAGGTGCGCGTAGATG
>WNGD01006628.1_pt1 | contig 18143 bp, 16 predicted proteins | sample 5400671 | NCBI WGS metagenome assembly WNGD01 (sample SAMN13153369, study PRJNA577476) | soil metagenome | isolation source: 40 cm soil or saprolite under grassland replicate 2 | place: USA:California | collected 2016-06-15
CAAGGTCCGGCTGCGCCGCCTGCGGGCCCGGACCGCCGCCTTTCCCGAGGTGCCGGCTCCCGACCCGGACGGCCCGGCCCGGCCCGCCACCCTCCGGCCGGTGAAGCTCAGCGAAAGCCCCGGCGAGATCGCTACCGGCAAGGCGAGCTGACGCCATTACCGGACGCAAGAGCCGCATCCCGCTCATCATCGCATTGCTGATGCTGGTGACGGCCGCCTCGCTGGCGCAGACGCCGGCTGGGCATACGGTCCTGCGTCAGGCTGGGCTGGACACGACGCCGCCGTCCTACACGGCTCTGTCATTCGCCCAGCCGCAATCCCTGCCCGCGCGGCTGCCCGCCCCGCGTACCAGCCTGCGCGTGCCTTTCACCATCCACAACGACTCTTCCGGCACGCGAAGTTACCAGTGGTCGCTGACGGCTTCCCGCATAGGGAAAGCGGGCGGCCTGACCGCCCGCTCGGTCAGCGGCACGAGCACCCTGGCGCCGGGCGCGACCGTCACCATGGATCCTGCCCTGCCGCTCGTCTGCCACGGCGGCCAGATCCGCATCACGATCCGCCTCGCGAGCCCGGCCGAATCCATCCACTTCCTCAGCCGCTGCCCGACCTCCCCGAAGTGAGCCTGATGAGAGATCACCGCAAGCCAGTCATAGCGCTCGTGACGGACGCGATCTATCCCTACCACCGTGGCGGCAAGGAGCTTCGGTACTTCGAGCTTGCCCGGCGGCTGACGCGGTACGCGGATGTCCACGTGTACACGATGAACTGGTGGGAGGGCCCGCGGGTCAGGGTGCAGGACGATGTTGCCTACCACGGCATATCACCGCTGTTCCCGCTGTACACCAAGGGTCGCCGGTCGGTGAGCGAGGCCGTGTTCTTCAGCCTGGCCTGCATGCGGCTCCTGTTCCGCCGCTTCGACGTGGTAGAGGCGGACCACATGCCGTATTTCCAGATCTTCGCCCTGCGTCTCGTCACCGCGATAAAGCGGAAGCGGCTGGTCGTCACCTGGCATGAAGTGTGGAGCCGGTCGTACTGGCGCGAGTATCTCGGGCCGTTGGGCGTCTTCGCCTGGTATATCGAACGGCTCGCCATGGCCCTGCCGGATCAGATAATCGCCGCGTCCCCCCAGACAGCCGAGGCGCTCCGCACCGCCCTAGGCCCTCGCGCCGCGATCCTGGCGGCACCGAACGGCATCGACCTGGACGCCGTCCTGACGGCCTATCCCGACGCCGAGACCACCGACATCGTGGTGGTTGGACGGCTCATGTCGCACAAGCGCATCGACCTGCTCCTGGAGGCGGTGGCCCGGCTGCGCGCCGAGGGCATGCCGGTCACCTGCCGCATCGTGGGCGACGGCCCGGAGCGGGACAGTCTCCGGTCGCTCGCGCATTCGCTGGACGTGGCGCACGCGGTCGACTTCCGCCACGACGTCGGCGAGCAGAAAGAGGTGTACGCGCTGCTCAAGGCGGCCAGAGTCGCGGTGTTCCCGTCCGCCAGGGAGGGGTTCGGCATCGCCGTGCTCGAGGCCCTCGCCTGCGGCGTACCGGTCGTCACGACCTCGGCCCCGGCCAACCTGGCCCGGCACCTGGTGACGCAGGCCTGGCAGGGGTCAGTCTGCGAGCCTTCTGCCGCCGCGATAGCCGAGGCGGTCAAGGCATGGCTCGCCTCCGATCTCATCGGGCCTGATTCCGGCCGCGCGCGACGTAACGACAGCTGGCTGGCCGAGTACAGCTGGGACACGATCACCGAGCGCGTCGCCGGAGCGCTGCTGAGCTGAGGCGATCCAGCGGTCGGCCGCGTGGCCGGCGGACCATAACCACGACCGCCCCGAGAGCGTGCCGTGCGGGCCGAAATACTTCACCCAGAGCCGCAAGGACTGCGGGGCATCCTTGAGGGCCATGACACCTCCCACCGGGCGGTCGAAGTAGGCCTGGTACACGACGTTGTTGCCCTTGATCGTGTCGGCGATGCCGGTGACGTAGGCTGGATCGTCCCCCAGCCCTCCGCCGGAGGCGTTCACCACGCCCCACTCGGGGACGCTGAGCGGTTTGCCGTGCCGCCGGGCGAACGCCACGACCTGCGCTAGCCCCCCTGGCTCGTGATCCAGGCGTGTCCAGCGCACAGAGGGATCGCGGGGATGGCCGGGCATGCCGGAGTCGTAGACGTCGACCCCTATTACGTCCACGACGCTGTCGCCCGGGTAGTAATTATCCAGGGGGATGTTCCGGTAGCCGGCGTTGACGTTCCAGTCGAACAGGAATTTGGCACCTGGCACCGCACGCATCGCCGTCACGATCCGGGCCCAGTACGCGGCCCAGGCACCGTACTGGGCGGGATCGTTTCCCAGCGCGTCGTGATACCAGGTGCCGTTCATCTCGTGACCGAGCCGGATCACCGCATTACCCATTCCGGCGGCCACCAGGTTCGCGGCGAGTTGGCGGGCATACCCGTCGTAGCCGCCGGCGGCGCCGATTTCCCGCCAGTTCGACGGGACGCCGTCGGGCACCACCTCCTGGGACAGGACCACCCTGCGGGCGCCGGGATCGGCGCTGAGCCATTGCCGCCAGTCAGTGTCGCCGCCCGGGGAATCGGTGAACCAGGGCTTGGCCCATTCAGACCACGTCGTGTTCGCGTCGTTGTACAGCAGCACGCAGTTCACTTGCTGTCCGGTGAGCTGGTCGAAGCTGCTCAGGGCGCTCCGGCTGCCAGCCGTATAGACGCATGTCGTCCTTGGGTTGAGTGGGCCCGGGGGCCAGACGGAAACGACGGCCCAGCCGAGGCTGGCCAGCACGGCGGCTACCGCGATACCCCAGCGGACCGGCCGCCAGCCAACCAGGCGCCAGGCGCGCTGAGCGTTCCCCCCGCCCGTACCCGGCCCGGCGTGCCGGCCGCCTGCCGATGTCGTCGGCCTGGTCAAGGCGCTTCTCCGAGCCGTCCGCATCACCGTGCACCGGGCTGGCGTCGAGCCGTCGCCAGGCCGGCGAACCGCCCCGCGAAGTAGGCCGCCAGCAGCCCGCTGTCCGCTGCGATCGCCGGGGCGACCCGCCTCCAGTCCGATCGCGGGGTCTGGAACCGGCTCCGGACATGCTGGCCGCTCGCCGCTAGGACCATCGTGATCGGGATCAGCGCGCCGACGGCACGGTGCTTGCGTGCCGCCGCGAGCGCGCCGATCGCGACGGCAGCACCGAACGCCGCCGCCGCCACGTCGGGCTGCCGTACTTGCCGGTAAGCGAGCAGTTGCCGGGTGGCGCCCCGGCCACTGTCGAACATCCACCGGAGCGATTCGCCCCACGCCTTGTCTTCCCTGTGCTCGACGATCAGCCCGGGCACGGTCGCGCGGGACAGGCCGTGCTGTTCGATGGCGTGGTTCAGCGCGACATCCTCGCCCTCCCGCAGCGCCGGATCGAAGCGGACGGAGGTGAAGACCTCGCGGCGATAGAGCCCGTTGCCCCCGGCCACGGTCGTGGTGTGCGCCCTGACCCGCGGCGTGAGGCCGAAGCGCCGGTACAAGTAGGCCACGTCGCCGTCGGGTACCGCGGTCCCGCCCACCGCGTCGTGACCGCGCAGCGCGGACCGGGCCCGGACCAGCCAGTCACGAGGAAGAATAATGTCGGCATCGACGGTCGCGATCAGGTCCCCGTGCGCGTCCGCGATGCCGGTGTGCCGCGCGTAACCCCGGCCACGGTTGGCCGGCAGCCTGATCAGCCGGACATGGGGATCGCGCTCGGCGACGGCGGCCACGATCTCGGCCGTCCCGTCGCGCGAGCCGTCGTCCACCACGATCACCTCGTGTTTCCCCAGCCCGTCAAGAGCCGTGACGGCGCCGATCGTCGCCGCGATATTCGCCGCTTCGTTATAAGCGATCACAACGAAGCTTACGTAATCTTCCTCGCGCACGCATGCCTCCATATGTGTACGTCAGCGGACGATCACGTTCGCCGGGAATACAATAGCTGCCGGGCGGCAAACCGTGCCGGGCACGCGACGAACAACTGGAACAGGGATGGACGATACTGGTATCTGAGTGTCAGCTTCCGGCGGCCTGTGCTGTCGATCCCGCGTAGCTCCCAGCGCGGGAACAGGTGCCGGATTCCGTTTTTCCTGGCGTCCCGGTACCGCATGACCCAGTAATCGATCGAGTTCAGGTCGGTCGCCCACATAGGGGTGGCGCACGCCCAGCCCCAGGGGACGCACACGTCCTCCAGCCATACGCCGTCCCGCGTATGCTTCAGGCGGCCGACCTCCGCGGCCGACAGCGGCTTGATCAGGAACGGCTTCCCGGTGACGACCTGCCGGCCCCGCTCGGCGCCGTTACGCACCACGGCTGGCCAGGGTATCGGCGCGTCCGTGGGCCACGGATGGCACACCACCTCGAGCCCTTCGTCCAGGTAACGCCGGGCGTGCTCGCGTTCGCTCGGCCCGAACCGCATGCCCCAGGCCCGCCACCGCCCGAGATGGTACAGGCCAGTATCGGTCAGCCCGTACCACAGCAGCGCGCGCAGCCCGTCCGGACCCGGCGGATCAATCAGGTCGTCACTCAGTGTCATGTCGCGCGAATTGGCCCGCATCGAGATATTCACGCATCGTGAATGAGCGGCGAAGATTTCCGCGGACCTTGCGACAAGATCGCGGTCCCACCATAGCAGCTGAAAATCGCCCTGCATCAAGTGGAGGTAATCGAACTGCCGGGCCATCGCGTGGTCGAACGCGGCTTGGTAGGCGGCGTACAAGCTGCCGACTTTCTTGTTCTGCCCTACGTCGTTCTCGGTGCGGAAAATGATGTCGATAAGCGGGTCCTCGTCGGTCATCCGCTTGAGTTCGCCCCGCAGTTCCGGGTCCGGGCTCGCGTTGTCGACGATGAGTAGCGGGTCGCCGGGCGCGGTCGCACGTACGGACCGGACGGCGTTCAGGAAGTACCTGGCAAGTCGGTATCCCACGACAACGTGCAGAACCCGTGGCACTCCGCCGGCCCGGGGCGGGTATACGTACGTCAGTTTCGCCTCCCACCGATCAGCGCCCCACGCCGCCACCGCTGTGCGCATGGCGGGGTGCCATCTTCCACACGCGTTCCTGCGCACGCGCGGCGACCCGGAGCCGCCGGCGCAGGGCACGCCGCTGCGAGGCGTGACACCGGAGCACGGCCACCTTGACCGTCCGGTCGGCGGCGATGTCGACGCTGATATCATCCTTAAGCTCGAAACCGCGCTCGGCGAAGTAACGCTTCCTGGCCGCGACCTTGAACTCATCTTCCATCGCGTACGGAAGCTCCTCGTACACGAAGACGTCGGCAGCTTCTCGTTCCGCCAGGATCAAGCCCGCCTCAGCCGCGAGGCGATGATCAGGATGGCCCAGTCCCAGCGGTATCACCCAGGCCGCGGCCAGCACCGGGGGCCCGACCGACACCAGGGTCGCCGCGATCGCGCCCGGCAGGTCTTCGTCCGGGAGCCCCTGGTACCCGTAGCGCTCGTTCCGGTACTGCCGGTCCCAGTAGGTGAGGTGGATCGCCGTGGCGCGGACCAGCGCGGTCGCGTTAATATCCTCGCCCCGCCGGACCCCGGTGACGTCTGCCCCCTCCGCGAAGTACTTCGCCCCCCTGTCCCACGGCGTCAGCGGCCGGACCGAGCTGGGGCCCGCGGCGAAAACGGTGGTCACGTAGGAACCGGGGTTGGCGGCCAGGAGGAGCGAGCAGCTCAGGGCCGCGTCATCCAGGTGCGGTGACAGGACGTTATAGACGCGGGTCACGGCTTGGCCTCCCGGAGGTTACCCGACGTTGCCCGCGCCTCGGCGAAGATGGACCGGATCTGCCGCTCGGTCAGGTCACCCCATGACCGGACCGAGTGCGTGATCAGCTTCCTGTCCGCGAGAAGCTCGGACGGGTGGGCGGGCAGCCCGCGCCAATTCAGCGCCAGCGGATCCTCGGGGCCGCCTAGGTCACCTATCCGGAAACCTGCGGCCACGGTGAGCATCGACATCAGATGGTCGTCGGCAAGCCTGGAAGGGCCGAGCCGCGGCTCGTTGAACCAGCCCATCCGGTGGAGGAAACCCGCGGCCTGGTAGCTGTGAATGTAGGCTGCGCCGAGAGCGTGCTCGCCGACGATGTACCCGCGCTGCCGAGCCAGCCGCGCGTAATATCGGACGCGTGATCGGCATCGCGGGTGGACCAGTCCGCGAAGGTTCTCCTCGGCTCGGAGAATCCGGGCTACCGGCGAAAAGTCCCGGGGATTCCCGTCCGGACCCACGTGGCAGGAGCCGAGCATCCCGACGCCTGGCTGGCTGGCGAAGGCCTTCTCAGCCGCGGCTTCGATACCTCGGCCGAGCATCAGCGCGTCGGCATCCATGCGAAGGATGATGCCCGGCCGGAACCTTTCCAGGAGCCAGGTATAGCCGACCGCCACCTTGACCCAGAGGCCGCCGAGGATACCTGGCACCGTCGCCGGCGGGGGGATGACGACGATGTCCTCGGACAGATCACGGATGTGCGCGGATCTCGCGGCGAGGGTACCGGTGTCATCGATGACCACGATGATCCTGGATGGATCGGTGTACTCGACCACGCTGGCCAAGGTGTCCAAGATGTCGTCGCGCGGGCCGGCCGGGATGATGACCGCGATGCGCACCGGGCGGGCGAATCCGGTCGGCGACCCGGCGTGCGATGCGGTCTTGCCGGGTTTTTCCCGCCTGGCGACCCTGAGTGGCTTCCTCATGATGTAAGGACTTCCCTAGGCGCGGCGGCCGCTGCGTCAAGCAGCGCGGCCATCTCGGTCAGGGTCCTGGCCGAGATCTCCGGCCAGGAGGTACCGGACGCGTACCCGGTGGCCGCCGCGGACATCGCGGCCAGAACAGGCCCGTCGGCCCGGGCGGCCTCGGCCAGCGCGGCGGCCAGGGACGGTATCGATCCGTCATAACGGATGACGGCCCCGGGCGGAAGGTCGGCGAACGCGGCCAGATCCGGCACGATCAGCGGCCTGCCGTGCGCCAGCGCGAGCATCGCCGACCCGCTCGTCGTGATCCTGCGGAAGGGCAGCACGACGACATCGGACGCGGCGAGCAGGCCGGTTACCTCATCCTCGGGTACGCGCTCGAGCCGCAGGACGACCCGGCCACCCGCCGCGCGAGCGAACGCGCGCAGCCGCGAGCGCAACGACTGGTCGTCACACTGGCCGACGATCGTCAGCCGGGCCGGCAGGTCGGCTGGCATCATCGCCGCCGCCGCCAGCAGGTCCTCGACCCCTTTGTATTCTTCCACCTTGCCGAAGAACAGCAGCTGGCGAACCTGATCACCGTGGCCGGGAACCCGCAGGGGCACCCCCAGCGCCGCGGGGCCGAAGGGGCCGTGCGGGATGACGACGCTGCGGCGCGCGGTAGCGCCCAGCGCGGCCAGCTCCGCGAGCACCGCGGGCGAGTGAGCGAACACCAGATCGCTCGCGCTGACCAAGGATCGGCGGGCCGAGACGTCGTCGGCGAAGACCCGGCCGTGCGGCAGTACGTTGTGCGCGGTCCATACCAGGCGCATGCCGAGCAGCCGGAGCGTGCGCAGCCACAGGACGAACCATAGCTGGGCCAGCCGCCTCAGCACCGACCACCGGGAGCTGCCCGGTGGGGAGAAGTCGAACACCCAGTGCAGGTGCACCAGGCGAGCGCCCACAGCACGCCGGACGGCGAGCTCGGCCGGGAGCAGGAGGAGGTTGAGCGTATGGGACGGCGTGAGCCGCCCGAGATACGTCACCCTCACCCCGAGCCGCCCCATTTCCCCGTATAGCAACCGCTGATAGGGGTTCACATCATCGCGCGGGAAGACCAGGACTCTCACCGGAAGATGGTTTCTTTCAGCACACCGGCTCCGAAGCTCAGATGGTCGATGAGCACGCTGACCGCCCCGTGCGAGCGGTTTCGCCAGGCCGGGATAAGGAGCAGGGCCGGGTAGAGGGGAAACACCGGGGTCAACGGCAACCCCAGGAGGAACACCGGGTACACCACCACCATGGGGTCGTTGCGGAGCACGTGCATCAGCCCGGGCCGGTGCTTGCGGTAGAGCCGGGCCCGCGCCTTGCCGTAGAGATAGGAACGGCGCAGCTGGCGGCGCCGCGTGCCCCAGTCGTGCCGGACGACCGAGCCGGGAATGCTGCGTATCCGGAACCCGGCACCGATGAGGCGCCAGCTGAAGTCGACGTCGGAGCCGTAGGCGAAGGCCTCATCGAAGCCGCCGACCGCGTCGAACGCCTCGCGCCGGAAGGCCAGGTTGATGGTGGAGCATTCGTCGAGGTACCGGACGGTGCTCGCCCGGCGCACCGCGAGCTCGTAGGGGCCGGCATCGGATGTGCCGAGGGCGATACCCGCGGCGATACTCTCGCCTTCCTCGAGCGGGCGGAGGAGCTGGTCCAGCCATCCCGCTTCCGGCTGGCAGCCCGCGTCGGTGAAGACGATGGTCGCACCGCGGCCGGCGCGCACCCCGGCGTTCCGCTGATGCGGAATGGAGACGGTGACGCCCGGTGGCCGCTGGAAATCGATCCAGCGCACCGTCGCCTCGTGGCGCTGCCGTATCCAGTCGAGCCGCTTCGCGGACGCGTCCACGACCACGATCTCGAAGGGCTCGCCGGAAGCGCGGGCCTGAGCGGCGACCGCCGTCAGCGTGCCATCGAGGCTCGGCTCGTCCTTGCTGATGATGACGAAAGAGATCACCGGTGGAACACCTCCGATGAGCCGTCCGTGTAGACGAGGTTGTAGTTATCGCGCAAGAACCGGGACGGGAACACGTACACCACGTCATCGCCGTTGAACTGGGCGCGCCCGCGCCCGTCGACAACGTTGGTGGTACTGGCATACACCCACGCGTGCTGGTCGAGCGTCATCGGCGTCACGTCCAGCATCAACCCCCGGCCGATCCCGGTCATGGCGATCAGCGGCAGCTGCGCGTACCGGTCGGCGTAGACGAGCTGGCCGGGGCGAACGACCGCGCCCACCCACTGGGCCGCGGCCAGTTCTGGCGTGGTCATGTAGAAGCGCTCATAGTCTTCGCCGCTGTTGGCGAGGTTGGTCGCGGTCCCGCCGCCGAGCGCGGCACCGGCCAGCCCGCTGCCGCTGATGAACATCACGGCCAGCGCGGCGCCGATAGCGGCGCTGGCGGCCGACAGCCATCGCCATTCCCGCTCCATCAGGACGCTCAGCGGCCAGCAGGTCGCGATGACGAGCACCACCATCGACTGGAGCACGGCCCGCTCGCCGTTGTAGGCGGCCGCGATCGTGCCGCTCAGCCTGGTCGCCACGAGCAGCAGCAAGGTGGCGAGGGAGAACAACCCCACCTGACGGGCGAGGACGGGAGCCCGGCGCCGCAGCACCAGCATCAGCGCGCCGATAGCCGCGAGCACGTATTCCAGCTGCTGGACGATCACCTGGCCCGTGGCGATGGCGCTGGAGCCAGCGCTCGACCTGACCGGCGGGGCAGGCGCCGCCGAGTTCCGCAGCGCGTACCGGGGCCGGCCGGCGTCCCGCAGCGGTGTCACGTACGGCTTGCCCTTGACGTACTCCTGGTGTACAGCCTGGGCGTACTGGGCGGCGCTCATCGGGGCCGACGTATTGCCCTGCAGGTAGGCGGCGATGATGCCCTGGCCCGCCACCCGGTTGGGCAGCAGGTTGAACCCCTGCCCCTCGGCGGACTGGACGAACTGGCTGAGGTTCGAGGCGGAATGAGTCACCGGCCCGTACCAGGTGGCCGCGCCGGCCAGGGTCACGACCAGGGCGACCGCGAAAGCGCCGGATACTCGCGGCACCCGGCCCAGCCATGACAGGCCCCACTGCAGGACGAGGGTGATGCCGATCAGGGACACGGCGAGGTAGGTCGTGCTGTAGTGGGACAGGGTAAGGGCCGCGCCGAACATGGCGGCCAGGGCCCACTGCGGGTACAGCCGGAGCCGGCGGTCCAGGATGGCCGCGACGAGCGCCACGAACAGCATCAGGGCGATCTCCTGCCGCGCGATGGCGGGCAGCTCCTGACCGAAGGTGGCCTGCGTGAGGATGAGCGCCGCCGCCGTGAACGCCCAGCGCAGGGAGAGCATCCGCCGGGCCAGCCAGAAGACTGCGACCGGGAACAGCGCGGTGATGGCCGGGTAGACGACCGTGAAGACCGCCTGTTCAGGTACCCCCGCTACGGCGTGCAATTCCGTCGGCAGCACGGTGGTGCTGAGCATCGCGCCGTACGCGTCGCCGGGATGCCCCAGGTGCCAGACGCCCGCGGTGACGGTCTGGTGGAACACGTAGTACTCGTCGGAGATGTCGTACCCGTACACGAGGTCGCTGCGGAGGGAGAACGACCACAGCATGGCGAGCGCGATGGCGTAGATCACCGTGGCCAGGAGCGTCGGGTCGAGCCACGGGCCGTAGGCCAGGACGGCGACGAACACCAGCAGGCAGGCGCAGACCGCGATCAGGGCGAAGGCGGCGCTGTGGCCGGCGTTGAGGCGGAGCGCTCCGGCCGCCGCCACCAGCGGTAGCAGCAGCAGCGGCAGCAGGCTGACCAGGGGCACGCGCAGGGACTGCCACGGTATGGCGGTGGCGGGCGGAGCCTTGACCGAGGCGGCCAGCAGCACCGCGCAGGCCGCCTCGAGACCGGCCAGCAGCGGCACGGTGCGCAGGGGCGCGGTGACACCCGTGAGCGGGCCCACCAGGTCGACGGCCAGCCCCGAGCCGATCAGCACGGCCAGCGATGCGCACGGCACGTAGGCCGGAAACGACGCGATGGCCCGGCCCGGAACACGCAAAGCCCGGAGGAGGATCTCACCGGGCAGGACGAGAAGAAGCGGAACCAGCAGGAGCTGCACCGCCCACAGGCGGTGGGCGGGGACTAGCAGGGCGAGAAGCACGAGCCAGGAGGCGCGGGTGCCCAGCCACCGCCCCGGGTCGGCCTCGGACCGGTGGACGGGGCGATCAAGCGGCGGTGACCCTTCCAATCGCCGTACCGTCACTTAGCTTCCTCCAGCTCCGCCACGGGCCAGGCCGGCACTAGCTCCAACTGCGGAGCCGCGATCGCCGGGGCCATCGCGGCCGATATCCTCGCAGGCTTCCTGGGCCAGCCGCACGTACGCGTCCAGCAGGCACCGGGGGCTGCGGCCGGACGTCGCCGCTCGCGGCGAGCGCGGATACAGTGCGAGCGGTGCGGCTACGGCCACCGCCGCGAGCAGCGGGAGCAGCAGGGACGAAAGCAACAGGAGCAGCACGAGCACGGGCCACGGGAAGAAGGTGGGGCGCACGCTGGGCCATTTACGGCATAGCTGAGCCGAGCCGCGCCCGTACGCGCGGCTGCGCCGCAGCGTGTCCCGCAGCGTGGGCTCGAAGTGATGCACCACCCGGGCGGCGGGGGTGAAGACCAGACGGCACGAGGGCTGCGCGGAGGTCAGGGTCAGGCAGAGATCCCCTTCCTCACAGCCGAAACGAAACCGCTCATCGAACCGACCCGCGTCGATCAGGGCCTGCCGGCGGAATGACATGTTCGCCCCGACGAACGCGTACACGTCCCGCCGGCCGGATGCTTCCGCGGGCATCCACTGGCGCTTCAGGTAGAGATAGAAGCGATAGGCGACCTTCTCGCTCTTAGCCAGGTCCGCCTCAAGCGGTGTGAGCGGATTGTTCCTGCTCAGGAAGCCGGACATGAAGCCGGCCGGAGCCGCGGGCAGCACCGGTCCGCCGACGCCGGTCACGCCGTCCTCGTAGCCGGCGATAAGTTCCTGCGCCCAGTCCGGCTCAGGCTCGCAGTCGTCGTCGAGGAAGGCCACCAGCGGAGCGGACGACGCGGTCAATCCCGAGTTACGCGCCGCCGCCAGCCCTCGGTTAACCGAGTGGCGGATCACGCGCACGCCGTGGCGGTGGCCCACGTCACTGGTGCCGTCGGTAGAACCGTCGTCGACGAGCACAATCTCCAGACGTGACCTGACCGTCTGCCTGGCCAGGGCCCGCAGGCACCGGTCTACGCCCGCGGCGCCGTTCAGCGAGCAGATCACGACCGCCAGATCCGCAACCGGTGGCGGGCCGTTAGCCCCGGCACCGGCCACCCTGACGACGTCCGTGCCGCCCCGCTCGCCGTTTTCGCGTCGTCGCCCAGCCACGCTTCCTCGATTCCGGCACGATCAGACTGCTGCGCTCGATTCCCGCGTCGTTTCACCGTTCCTATGGGGACGCGGCGAGCCGCTACGGGGATTACAGGACGAATGAATTTCTCCCGGCATCCGACCCGAGTATAGACAAAGGGTAATATAAGGAATACTCTCGGTAGTTGTGATATGAAGGCGGGGTGGTGGCACGCCTTGCGGCCGAGTCGGCACGGCCTCGGCGCCTTCTCATCTGCTTTGACTTCGAAGGCGCTTACGGCATGCCGCACGACGCTCCGTACGATGTCGTTTCGGCGGGCCGCCGGATTCTGGACCGGCTCGCCGAGTTCGGAGCGCCGGCGGTGTTTTTCGTCGTGGGCCGACTGGCCGAGGAGCACCCCGAGCTCATCGGGGAGATCGCGCAGGCCGGGCACGAGATCGGCCTGCACGGCTACGATCACGACGACCTGGCCTTTTACGACGCGGAAAGGCTCAGCGCCCTGGACCGCGACCTGGCCAGGGTGGAGACGCTGATCAGCGACATCACGGGTTCCCGGCCCGTCGGCTTCCGCGCGCCTTACCTTCTCGGCCCTCGCTTTTACCGGCGTGAGGTCTACGACCTTCTGGCTGATCACGGGTACCGGTGGGTCTCCAACCGCGAGATCCGGTACCCGGTCGAGCTGCTGCGGCCAGACCGGCTGCCGTGGCCCGGCCCGCGGCGCCAGATCCCGGCCGCGGTGACGGCCCGCGTCGCGCGCAGCCATCTGCTGCTGGCCGGCCTGAACGCCGGACTGGTGGCGCGCGAGACCTTCGCCGGATCAGCGATCAGCTTCCACGACTGGATCGTCGCCGGAGGTAACCGCCTGGGCCTGCTCGACGATGTCCTGCGGACCGCTGAGAAGACGGGCCTGGAGGTGTCGACGATCGCGGGAAGCGCGCACGGGCTGGCGGAGTCCGCAGCCGGGCCGGCGACGCCGGGGTAACGTGGGCGCGGTACGCGCCACGGCATGCTCGCCGAAATCAAGCTGACGTCAAGAACTGGGATCATCATGGCTCTGCGCGAACTCGTCAACGCTAATGTCCGGTGGTCCCGGGCGACGGAGAGACATTTCCGGCTGCCGACCGACAAGACCTTGTGGCAGCGATTCGAGCGCGAGGCGGACGCGCTCATCCGGGCACTTCCCGACGGGGCCACAGTCCTCGATCTGGGCGGCGGCCGGCGGTGCGTCTACGCCGGGTCGGTGCAGCCGCCGGGACGCGTGAAGCTCATCGCGGTCGACATCTCGGCCGAGGAACTCGCCCTGAACCCGGACGTCGCCGAGACCTGTGTGGCTGACGTCGCGGAGGGGCTGCCGCTGCCGGATGGTTCGGCGGACCTTATCCTCTCCCGCGCGCTACTGGAGCACGTGCAGGGCGTGCCCGCAGCGATCGGGCACATTGCGAGGGTGCTCAAGCCGGGCGGCGTGGCGTTGCACCTCGTCCCGTGCCGGTACTCATTGTTCGGGCTGGCGGCACGGCTCCTTCCGTTCGGCCCGCTGGTCCGGCTCGTTCACATGGTGATGCCGTGGACCCGCGGCTACGTGGAGTTCCCCGTGCACTACGACCACTGTTACCCGCAAGCGCTGGAGACCGAGTTCCGTGCCGCCGGATTCTCCCGGGTGGAGTCGTGGATCACCTGGGCGCAGCCTGGCTATTTCGAGGCTGCCTACCCCGCGTTCCTGCTGCACGCACTGTACGAATGGACGGTGCGTCAGCTGCGGCTGCGCAGGCTCGCCGCGTACACCGTGGTCCGGGCCATCAGTTAACGACCGCGCCGGAACGGCGGGCCCGCTCGGCCCGCTCAGCGGCGCCCGGTGTCCTCCAGGCCGGCCCCGGCGCGATGGTCCGGGTCGACGATGGTCTGATTGCGAGCCCAGTTACGGCGATGGGCGGCGGCGGCCTCGCCCGCGCACAGCACGGTAACGTCGGACAGATCCGCGATGATCTCGGCCCGGCGCCCGATGGCGTGCCGGTGCACCGAGTACCGGTTGGAGTCGAAGCTGACGAACGGACGCGGTCCGATCACCGCCGGAAGGCGCCAGCCGGTCACCGGGGGCACCGCGGGAAGCGGCAGCATGGCTCGCTTGTCCGCGTCGACCAGCTCCCCGGCCGAACGGCCCGGGGCCGACCGTGCCTGGTTCCCGGTGCCCGCGAGCCAGGCGGCGAGCTGCGCATTGAAATCCTCAGGCGATAGGAAGGTCCGGCCGGCCAGGAACGACCGCTCGAGATTGACGTGCGCGCTCTCAAGGAGGTTCCTCGTCGGCTGGCCGGCCGTGCCGCCGATGATGAGCTTGGTGCCCAGGGCCGCGGCGAACTCGGTGCACTCCTTGGTCAGCTCGGTCATCCCGCTGGGCAGCCGGCGGCCGACCGCGCGCTGGCTGCTCCAGGCGATGACCCTTGGTACCGCCCCGAGCCCCGCCAGCAACTGCCAGCACCCGGCGAAGAGGTCTCCCGCTTCGCTGGACGGCAGGAGTAGCGCGGACAGATGCCGGGAATGCCCGGTGACCATGGTGAGCACCGGCAACTCGGCGGCCGAACGCGTCTGCCCGGCGCCCACCGGGATCTCCGCCGGCGGGAGCCAGATACCGCAGTGAGCGAGCTGTCCGGGCGGCGGGCTGTCGTCGCCCTGGTGGTTGTCCTCCGCCAGGTAATGCGTCCGCAGGTCGACGACGCTGTCGCGCAGCACGGAAATCGGCCGGTCCCATCCGATCTGCTCCGCGATCAGCGCCGTCGGCATCATGGGCCAGGTCTCGAGCAGCTCCCTGATGCGCGTCTCGTATGCGTTGACGGTCCCTCGTGCGGGCCTGGCCCGTGGCTCCCGTTTACCGTCCCCGCGGACGACAGTGCGGTGCCGCCCGGATCTGCCGGTGGCGATCACCACGATGCCGAGCAGGAGGGAAAGGCCCTGGGCCGCAGTCCACCCCCAAGCGCCCGCCGTCAGGCCACGCGGCAGCAGCACGGCGACGCAGCCGAGGACCAGCGCCGCGTTGGCCCCGTTCATGAGGGTGTAAGCGGCGATACGGTCACGTGCGATCAGGATCGAGTCGACCAGGTAGGTACCGCCGGTGAACAGCGCGCTCAGCAGCAGGACGCGCAGGCAGGCCGTGGCCGCCGACGCGTACGCGGCACCGAACAAGCGCAGCGCGAAGGGCGCGCCGGCCATCAGCACCACCAGGGGTGGCAGCAGCAGCCCGTACGTCCCGCGCAGCGCCTTGCGTAGCTGCACGCCGAGGGTGACACCGGCACGAGAGGTCTCAGCGAACAGCACCTGGGCCACGGTGGACGGAATGACGTTGAGGAATCCGGCCAGGGTGAACGCCACGGCGAAACGCCCGGTGGCGGCCGGCCCGAGGGTGAGCAGCACTTCGATGGGCACGACTGTACTGGGAAGAATTCCCATGATCATCGACGCGTAGTTACCCACGGTCATCGACAGGTGACTATGCAGCAGGCGCACGGGGCTTACCCGTTCGCCGCCGCGGTCGAGCCTGCGCCACAGGGCCAGCCAGCTGAGCACGGACGAGAGCGAGATCCCGAGGCCGTAGGCGAGGATCAGCCCTGGCGTGCCGAACCTGGCCAGCAGGACCAGGACCAGGAGCTTGATGACGCTGCCGACGAGGTTCTTTATCGCCAGCGCCGGGGTAGCCCGGGTGGCCACCAGGGCGGCGTCGAGGATCGTGCTGATGGCCGTGGCGATGACGATCCCGGTGAGCAGCCCGCCGGTTGTGCCCCGCTGGCCCAGGCCCAGCTCACTGGGCAGGTGCGGACCGATCAGCAGGACGGTGACGAGGCACACTACGCCGCCGAGTACCGCGGTCACGGCCAGCGCCAGCCGCATGAGCTGGCGCGGGTTCGCGGCGCTCGCGATGCGGCGGGTGATGGTGTTCGGCAGGCCGAGTGAGGTGACGGCGGAGAGCAGGCCGGTCCCGGCGGTGACGCTGGCGTACGCGCCCACCGCGGATGCGCTGTAGATATGGGTGGCGACCAGCCAGAATACGAACCCGAAGATCGCTAGGTTCGCCGAGTTCCCCAGCATGATCAGGGACCCGCGGTAGAGAGGGTCGCTGACAACCCGGCTCAGCGCGGTCAGGGCACGCGACCGCACGCTTGGACCTTCACCTACTTCCCTGATGCTCGTCAAGGCTCCCGCTAGGGTGACGTACCGCTGCAGGTTCCGGTTTACGCGAATTTTCCGGTCTACGCCACGGTGGCGGACGGGAGATACCGTGGGAGACGGTGGTCAGCTGGCAAGCTCACGTCCGCAGGGGGCTACGACAGGTTGAACGGTAAGCCAAGAACCTCTCCTCGCGGCGTGGTTCCGATGCTCGCATCCACCGGCACCGCCGCCAGGCCGGGCCGGGGCGTCAAGGTCGTCCGGGAGGTTTCCCTCGCGTTGGCCGTGTACGGCATGGCCGGATGGATATACGTCGGCCTGTGCGCGCTGGTGGCACCGCAAACCCTCGCGCTGCCGCTCACCCACCTGGTCCCGGCACTGCGCGAGGACACCGCCGGGGTGCTGAGCTTCATCGTGTCCTTCGTGGGCTTCGTTTCCTACAGGATAGCCCGGCGGGACTGAACCGCCGCGGCACTCCGGTAATCCGGCAGGCCTGGTAGGGCGTCCACCTGTGCGAGGTTTCGTCCATGACGGGGGCGGTCAGGAAGGGAATGTCCGCATGCGTGCTGAGATCGCGGAAGCCGCACGGTCGGTGGTCAACGACACGCTCACCACGGTGCGCGCTCCGCTGCTGTCCCGGCGATTCCAGCGGGCGGTAGCGGCGATGCCCGCGCCGGTCCGGGTGAACGTCGGGGCGGGCAATGTGCGCCTCGAGGAGTGGATCAACACCGACGTCGTGTGGTGGTCGGAGATGTACCTCGACCTGACCAGGCCCTGGCCGGTACCGCCAGGCAGCATCGACCGTATCTTCGGCGACAACGTCATCGAGCATTTCCCGCTTGACGTCGCCCGCGCCGTGCTGCGCCATTGCCACGACGCGCTACGGGCCGGCGGCGCGATGCGGCTGGCCACGCCGGACGTGGAACGCACCGCCCGCGCCTACCTGGAGGACCCCCAGCTCACCGCCGACCACCTGGACCGGCATCGGCGGCACGGCTTCCCCGCCGAGCATCCGGTCGACATGCTGCGAGTCACCTACGCGTACCACGGTCACCATCGCGGCTACTGCTTCGACTGGGCCGCGCTATCCGAGGAGCTGGCCGCGGCCGGCTTTGCCGAGATCCGCCGCTGTGAGGCCGGGCAGAGCGACGACCCGCTATTGCGCGGCCTTGAGCGGCGGGACGAGCCCACCGAAGCGGCCACCGAGCTGATCGTCGAGGCGCGCAAGAAGCCTTGAGGGCCGGCCGGATCCACGCCGTCGTGCTCTCGGGGGCGCGGAGCGACGCTGGGGCGGTCCAGGCTCCCCCAGCGAGCCGCAGGATTGCGGGGGATTCCCCGGCATCCCGGAGTCGTAGAGGTCGATCCCGATCACGTCCACCACGCCATCGCCGGGATAGTAGCTGTCTAGTAGGGCAGCCGCCATTGACGGCCTGGCCTGGCGGGATGCAGGGGATTTGTGTGACGTGAGCGCAGCCGCCTGACGATCATGTGTTTGTGAAGACAAATGAATCGGAGGCGGCTGCTGCTGCCAGGATAGGGGCTGGGCAGGCGGTCCGGAAACGGGCTGAGCTGATCGGGCGGCTGAGGCCGTGCTTTGCCCGGACGGAGACGTGGCAGCAGGCGGGCAAGTACGTGTCTGCGCTGGTCAGCGAGATGCCGAAGCGGAACGGGTGGACGATCGCCGAGCATGCCGGGGACGTCACGCCGGACCGGACGCAGCGGCTTTTGAACCGCGCGTCGTGGGACACGCTCGCGGCCATGAGCGAGGTCCGCCAGTTCGCGGCGGCTGGCCTGGCGGAGGCAGCGCGCCGCGGCCGGCGGCGGGGCGGCCTGGTGATCGGGGCGATCGACGAGACCGGCCAGGAGAAGACGGGCAGTGCGACCGCTGGCGTGAAACGCCAGTACATGGGGTG
>WNGD01002769.1_pt1 | contig 18142 bp, 19 predicted proteins | sample 5400671 | NCBI WGS metagenome assembly WNGD01 (sample SAMN13153369, study PRJNA577476) | soil metagenome | isolation source: 40 cm soil or saprolite under grassland replicate 2 | place: USA:California | collected 2016-06-15
CTCGGCGAGCGGCGAGCAGCCGACCGTGAACACGTCGCCGTTGGCCGACGTCGGTCCAGGGAGGCGGAATACCACGGTCATCGCTCTCTCCCCCGGACGTTAGACGACAGATCGCAGATGGCTCCGCACGATTTCGAAGACGCTTAATCGGTCGAGCCGAAACCGTTAGTCGGTCGTGCGGCCCGAGACGGCGAGCTGGTTCTCGGCGTGGATGATCCGCTGCTCGAGCTGCCAGCGATCAGCCTGCGACTCCCCGGCGTCGACCTTCTCGAGCTCGGCCTGCGCTGCCCCGAGCTGAGCGCGGGCTCGCTCGTCGTCGATCTCCTTCACTCCCACGGCGTCGTCGACGAGCGCGAGGGCGCGGTCGAGCTCGACCTTGAAGAACCCCGGGCCGGTCGCAAACTCCAGCACCTCGTTTCCGCCGAGGTGGACTCTTGTCGAGCCCGCCTTGAGGGTGGCGACGAGCGGAGCGTGCCTTGCAAGCACCCCGATCTCGCCGGCGGCGCCTGGGACGACGATCATCTCCGCCTCGCCCTCGAAGGCAGGCCCATCGGGCGTGACGAGCGCGACGTCGAACTTGGGGTGGCCGTCGGCCATCTTCTTAGGCCGCGACCGCCTCGGCCTGCCGAGCCTTCTCGACGGCGTCCTCGATCGTCCCGACCATGTAGAAGGCGGACTCGGGGAGCTCGTCGTGCTGGCCGTCGATGATCTCGCGGAAGCCGCGGATCGTGTCCTCCAGCTTCACGTACTTGCCCGGAGTGCCCGTGAACTGCTCGGCGACGAAGTTGGGCTGCGAGAGGAAGCGCTCGATGCGACGGGCCCTCGCCACGATGAGCTTGTCCTCGTCGGTCAGCTCGTCCATCCCGAGGATGGCGATGATGTCCTGCAGGTCCTTGTAGCGCTGGAGGATCTGCTGCAGCGCCGTCGCCGTCTCGTAGTGCTCGTCGGAGACGATGCCGGGCTGCATCGCGCGCGAGAACGAGTCGAGCGGGTCGACCGCCGGATAGATGCCCTTCTCGACGATCGCGCGCGAGAGCGTGATGAATGCGTCGAGGTGCGCGAAAGTTGCGGCGGGCGCCGGGTCGGTGAGGTCGTCGGCGGGCACGTAGATCGCCTGCACGGAGGTGACCGAGCCCGTCCGCGTCGAGGTGATCCGCTCCTGCAGCTGGCCCATATCGCTCGCCAGCGTCGGCTGGTAGCCGACCGCGCTCGGCATGCGGCCGAGGAGAGCCGAGACCTCGGAGCCCGCCTGCACGAACCGGAAGATGTTGTCGATGAAGAGGAGCACGTCCTGGCCCTCGTCGCGGAAGTACTCGGCCATCGTCAGACCCGAGAGCGCGACGCGCAGCCGCGCACCCGGCGGCTCGTTCATCTGTCCGAAGACGAGCGCGACCTTGTCGATCACGCCCGACTCCTCCATCTCCCGCCAGAGGTCGTTGCCCTCTCGCGAGCGCTCCCCCACGCCCGAGAAGACCGAGACGCCGCCGTGCTGGAGGGCGACGTTGTGGATCAGCTCCTGGATCAGCACCGTCTTCCCGAGCCCCGCCCCGCCGAAGAACCCGACCTTGCCCCCCTTGACGAAGGGCGCGACGAGGTCGACCACCTTGAGCCCGGTCTCGAAGATCTCGATCTTGGGAGAGAGGTCGCGGAAGATCGGAGGGTCACGATGGATGGGCCAGCGCTCGACGCCCTCGGCGACCGGCCCCTTCTCGTCGATCGGATCGCCCGTCACGTTCCAGAGCCGACCGAGGGTCGGCTCGCCAACGGGCACGGAGATAGGCCCGCCGGTGTCCAGGCAGACCGTGCCGCGCGCGAGGCCGTCCGTCGAGTCCATTGCCACGGCGCGCACGCGGTCGTCGCCCAGGTGCTGTTGCACTTCGGCGATCAACGTGTCGGTGCTCCCGTCCGGGCGCGGGATCTCGATGCTGAGCGCGGTGTAGATCTCGGGGAGCTGCTCGGCGAAGACCGCGTCGAGGACGACGCCCTTGATCTCGATGATCCGGCCAGTGTTCGTGCTTCTGTTCGTGCTTCGCGTTCCGTCGTCGGACATGGTTCTCCTGGGGCGAGAGGTAGGACGCGCGCCGGAAGGCGGCACCGGGGCCGAGTCTACCGTGGGCGTGCTCCAGTCGAGGCGGTCAGCGGCGGAGGAGCGGCGTCAGACCGGGCGGACGAGCGAATGAAGCTCGACGAGCCGGTAGTCGTGCGCTTGCCGGATGAAGCGTCCTTCGTAGCTCTGCGAGTCGAGATATGCGGGGCGACCCGACGACTTCGAGCCGGCCGAGCCCACGAGCTCGCGTTCGCCAAGGCCGACTCCGAGGATGAGCGCGATACCCGCCGCCGCAGCGCCCACTCGCAACGCAGCTCCGCGTATCCCGTCGAGCCGAGCGCGGCGCAGCCGAGGTAGGACGATCGCGTGCTCGGGGTGCTCGAGCGGAGTCTCCCTCAGCGTCGAGGTGAAGGCGGTGAGGTCGCCACGGAAGGCCGAGCACGAGGAGCAACGGTCGAGATGGCGCGCGACCATGGCCCGCTCGAGCTGCGAGAGCTCGCCGTCGAGGTCCAGCGAGATCTGGCTTCGGACACGGTCACACACCGGGCTGAAGTACGACCCCATTACCGTGTGTGACGACTGTCGTCCGGCTTGGTTAGGCCTCGGTCTCGACCGTCGGCGCGCGCACGGCGATCTTCTCCTGCTCCGCGAGATCGAGCGGCTTCAGGACCTCGGCGAAGTGACACGCGCTCAGGTGGTCGTGGCCACGCGTCTCGAGCGGCGGCTCTACCTCGGCACAGATCTCTTTCGCCTTCCAGCAGCGCGTCCGGAAGCGGCAGCCGGAAGGCGGGTTGGCGGGATTCGGGACGTCGCCTTCGAGCACGATGCGCTTGCGTATGCCGCGCTGTTGAGGGCTTTCGATCGGAACCGCCGAGAGCAGCGCCTGCGTGTAGGGATGCGTCGGCCGGTCATAGACCTGCTCGCGCGTGCCGACCTCGACGATCTTGCCCAGGTACATGACGGCCACGCGATCCGAGACGTGCCGCACGATCGAGAGGTCGTGAGCGACGAAGAGGTACGTCAGCGCGAACTCGTTCTGCAGCGATTCGAGCAGGTTGATCACCTGCGCGCGAATGGAGACGTCGAGCGCAGAGACCGGCTCGTCGAGGATGAGGAGCTGCGGGTTGAGCGCGAGCGCCCGAGCGACCCCGATCCGCTGGCGCTGGCCACCGGAGAACTCGTGGGGGAAGCGATTCGCGTGCTCGGGGCTCAAGCCGACGGTGCGCAGGAGCTCCTCTACGCGCCGGTTCCGCTCCGTGCTGGCGTTCGCGATGTTGTGGATCCTGAGCGGCTCGCCGACGATGTTGCGCACGGTCATCCGCGGGTTGAGGGAGGCGTACGGGTCCTGGAAGACGATCTGGAGCTCGCGACGAACGCTTCGCATCTGTTTGCGGTTGAAGCGCGTGATGTCGCGGCCATTCGCGACGATCGTGCCCGAAGTCGGCTCGACCAGCTTCAGAATCGTGCGCGCCAGAGTCGACTTCCCGCAGCCCGACTCGCCGACGAGCCCGAGCGTCTCGCCCTGCTTCACCTCGAGATCGACGCCGTCGACCGCGTGGACCTGACCGACGGTCCGCTTGAGAATGCCCTTTCGGATCGGGAAGTACTTGACGAGGTTCTCGACCCGCAGGATCGTGCCCTCGACAGATTGCCGTCCGCCGTCCGCCGGGACCTCGGGCCGAACGGACGTGATCCCCGCACCGTCGCTCATGCGACCGGCTCCGAGACGAGCTTCGACTGGTACCCCTCTAGCTCCTCGTGAAAGTGGCAGGCCGATATGTGCTCGGGATGTCCGGTGTCGCGAAGCATCGGAATCTCCGTCCGACACCGTACGCGACCGTTGGAGAGCGAGCAGCGGGGATGGAATGCGCAGCCCGGGGGGAGGCTGATGAGGCTCGGCGGCTGCCCGGGAATCGGCTGCAGTCCTACCTGGCCTACGGTCAGACCGGGGAGGCTCTCCATGAGACCGACCGTGTACGGATGGCGCGGCTTCGAGAAGATCGTGAAGACGTCGCCCTTCTCGACGATCCGGCCGCCGTACATGACGACGACGCGGTCGGCGAGCTCCGCGACGAGACCGAGGTCGTGCGTGATCAGGATCGTGGCGGCGTGCGTCTCTTCCTGAGCCGTCCTCAGGACCTGGATGATCTGCGCTTGAATGGTCACGTCGAGCGCGGTGGTGGGCTCGTCCGCGATCAGCAGCGACGGCGAGTTCGCAATCGCCATCGCGATCATGGCTCGCTGGCGCATCCCGCCGGAGAACTCGTGCGGGAACTGGTCGAACCGCTGCTCCGCGTTCGGAACCCCGACGAGCTCCAGAAGACCGACGCCGCGCTTCCGCGCCTCGGCGTCGCTGACGCCGTCGTTGTGCGCCTGGATCGCTTCTGTCAGCTGGAACCCCACCTTGAGGACCGGGTTGAGCGACGTCATCGGATCCTGGAACACCATGGCCATGTCGCCGCCTCGCAGCCGCCGCAGCTCGCCCTTCGACATCCCCATCACGTCGCGACCCTTGTAGACCGCCTCGCCCTTGACGATCCTGCCGGGCGGCTGCGGTATCAGGCCCAGCACCGCCAGCATGCTCACGCTCTTGCCGGAACCAGACTCGCCGACGATCCCGAGCGTCTCGCCCGGGAAGACGTCGTAGGTCACACCGTCGACGGCGTGGACGATCCCGTCCTCGGTCTTGAACTCGACGGTCAGATCGCGGATCGAGAGAACCGGCTCAGGCACGAACTCGCTGAGTCGGATCGAGCGCGTCTCGCAGGCCGTCCCCAACGAAGTTGATGCAGAGCACGATGAGGACGATCGTCAGCCCCGGGAAGGTGACGAGCCACCAGTCGTGCGAGGACACGTCCTGTCCGTCCGCGATCAGCTTTCCGAGCGCCGGGGTCGGTGGCTGCACGCCGAAGCCGAGGAACGAGAGGTATGCCTCGAGCAGGATGGCGACGCCGAGAGTCAGCGTCGCGAAGACGACGATCGGCCCCATCGAGTTCGGAAGCATGTGTCGGAACATGATCCGGAGATCGCCCGCTCCGGCTGCCTTGGCCGCGTCGACGTACTCCTTCTCTCGCAGCGACAGGAACTGCCCGCGCACGATTCGCGCGAGCGCGGTCCACAGGAGCAGCGAGAGGATGATCGCCACCCGATACTGGTTCCCCTTCCCGATCAGCCCGGCGGCGACGAGCAGCACCGCCAGGGCCGGCAGCGTGAGGATGAGGTCGGTGAAGCGCATGAGCAGGTTGTCCGCCCAGCGGCTGTAGTAGCCCGCAACCATGCCAACGGCCGTGCCGACCATGGTGGCGAGGACCATGACGATGAACGCCACGCGCTCCGAGGTGCGGATGCCGTACAGGACGCGGCTGAGGTAGTCGCGCCCGAGGAGGTCCGTGCCGAAGGGGTGGTGGAGCGAGGGTGCGGCTTCGAGGCTGTTCACGTCGTATCCCTCGAAGCTGTACGGCGCGACCCAGGGCGCAAGGAGCCCTGCCCCCAGGATGATGATGAGGATGATCAGGCTCCCGACGGCCAAACGGTGGCGCATGAATCTGCGTCTCGCGTACGTCCACTGGCTCCGGACCTCGACCTCGAGCCCGGACTCGTAGACGAGCTCTTCCGCGCCGGTCGCCCCAACCGCGGCCGCGCCGCCCGCCACCGGAGCCGCGGCGAGCGTACGGTCCTGCTCGAGCGAGTGATCAGTCATAGCGGACTCTCGGGTCGAGGACACCGTAGAGGATGTCCGCGATCAGATTGAAGAAGATCACCGCCACGGCGACGACCATGAGCCAGGCCATGATCGGATAGATGTCCTGATTGAAGAGGTTCTGGATGAAGTAGTTCCCCATGCCGTCGAGCTGGAAGATCTGCTCGGTGACGATGGCGCCGCCGATCAACGCCCCCATCTGCAATGCCGCAAGCGTGACGACCGGGATGAGGGCGTTCCGGACCGCGTGCTTCATCGTCACCTGCTGCTCGGTGAGTCCCTTCGCGCGGGCGGTCCGGACGTAGTCGGTGTTGACGACCTCGAGCAGCGAGGCACGCATGAAGCGGCTGTACACCGCGAGGTTGAGCACACAGAGAACCATGACTGGAATCGCCAGGTGCTGCGCGCGGTCGAGCACCCAGTGGATGCCGGTGCCGGGGTCGGGCGAGCTCAGGCCCGACGTGTAGAAGATCCGGACATGCCAGGCTAAGAACAGGTTCGTGAAGAGGATCTGGGCCATCAGCGCGAGCCAGAACACGGGCATGGCGAAGCCGAGGAAGCTGAACGTGGTCGCCGCATAGTCGAAGACGGAGTACTGGCGTATCGCCGAGTAGATCCCGATGGAGACCCCGATCAGGAGCGAGATGAGCTCGGCGGTGACGACGAGCATGAGCGTGTGCGGGATGACGCGCTTCAGGTCGTCCCAGATCGGAACGTTGCTCAGGAGCGGCGTGCCGAACTTGTGCGTGACCGCGTCCCGCACCCAGTACCCGTAGCGAACCGGGATCGGATCGTTCAGGTGCTTCTCCGCCGTGATGTGGTCGATCGTCTGCTGAGAGGCGAGCGGGTTCACCTTCAGCCCGCCCAGGGGATCTCCGATCAGCGACACCCCGGCGAAGATGAGGAAGCTCGTCGCGATGAGGACGGGGATGCTGTAGAGGATGCGCCGGGCGATGAACGTGAGCATGAGTCGCCTACTCCTCGTTTAGCGCTGGGTCCCGCCCGGCTCGCACCGGACGGGACCCAGCTTCGCTCGAATCAGGCGGTCAGCTTAACCGACCCACCAGTCTTGCATGTTGTCGGTCGGACCTTGAACCGTCGAGTTGTCCCGGATGCCGTGGATCTTCGTCTTGTAGACGAGGAACGTCGGCTTCTGGACCACCGGGAGCGTCGGGACGTTCGCCGCCATGTTCGCGTCCGCGGCGTTCACGAGAGCCGTCCGCTTGGTCGGGTTGAGCTCCGCGTCCGAGGCCTTGAACAGGTTGGTCACCTTGACGCTGTTGTAGCCCTTCCAGTTCGAGCCTCCACCGATGCCGTAGATGTCCGTCTGGCCGAACGGGTCACCCGTGCCGACCCAGGCGAACATGGCGATCTGGTAGTTGCCGTCCGAGACCCGCGGGAAGAAGAGCCGCGACGGGTCGTTGTCGGTCACGAACTGGATGCCGGCGCTCTTGGCCTGCGCCTGCACGATCTCCTGCACGAGCTCACGGAGCTTGTTGCCCGTGGTCGTGCCGTACTTGATCGACGCCTTGACTCCGTTGCAGGACCAGATCCCGTCACTGCCCTTGGTGCAGTTGTGCTTGGTCATGATCGACGCGACCTTCGTCGGGCTGAAGACGTACTTCTGGAAGTGCGGGACGTACAGGCCCTTCTGGCTGTTGCCGTAGGTGAGGTTCTGCAGGACCTGCTGCTTCGGGTTGAACTTCTTGTAGATCTGGGTGATGACGGCCTGCCGGTTGACTGCGTACGACAGCGCCTGCCGGAACCACGGCGCCCGCAGCAGAGGCATGCCGCCCTTGAGCTGCTCGTTGAAGTCCAGGTGCTCGAGCGTGGTGCCCGCGTTGGACTCGATCTTGAGTCCCGGCGTGCCCTTGAGGTCAACGAGCTGGAGCTGCGGCTGCGGGTAGATCGCGTCGACCTCGCCGCCGCGAATCGCCTGGATCTCCGTGTCCGTGTTCGTCCGGAAGACGAAGACGACCTTGCTCAGATACGGCTTGTGCGGACCCCACCACTTCGGGTTCGCAGTGAACGTCATCGACTGGCCCTTCGTGTAGTTCGTCATGGTGAAGGGGCCGTCGCTGATCGGCTTGCCCGTCTTCGGGTTGTTCGTGTCGTTCAGCCAGACGTTGTTGAAGTCGGGCTGCCCGTTGAGAGCGTGCGCCGGATAGAGCGAGTTCACGAAGAGGGCCTTCCAGGGAGCGAACGGCTTGCTGAAGATGACGTTGAAGCTCTTGCCGTCCTTGCTCGTGGGCGTGATCGCCTTGATCGAGTCGTAGCCGCTGCGGCTTGCGACGTCGTTCTTCGGGTTGATCTCCTGTTGCCAGACGTACTTGAAGTCCTGGTAGGTGACCGGGACGCCGTCGCTCCAGACCGCCTGCTTCTTGATCTTCACGGCGATCGTCATGGGCTTCGCCTTGACGATCTTGGCGCTCTGGGCGAGGTCGGGCACGAACGAGAAGTCGGGCTTCTGAATGTACAGCCCGCGGTACTGCGTCCCGACCGTCCAGGACGTCCAGGTGTTGTTGCACCCGCTCAGGAAACCGTTCAAGCACGGGGGCTCCTGCTCGGCGCCGAACACGACCTGCCCGCCCTTCTTGGGGCTGGCTGATGTGCTCGCCGAGCCTCCCCCGACGAACACGGCGGCGACAAGCGCTACGAGCGCAATCGCCGCCAAACCAAATCGATGCATGTAATGCCTCCCTTTCATGTGTCCACCGATAGTCCGCACCGACGGACGTACGCCTCTTCAGACGCGACGAGCCGCGCAAAGTTAGCACCTTGTCGCACAACCGGGACGAGGTGCAAAGGGCGTATCGTTGAGCCAAAAGTCTGACCCACGAGGCAGCATGATGCCGAAAGGAGCAGCAGTGCACATCCCGGGCAGAGAGCCGCCGCGCGAGATGAATCCCGCGCTCCACGAGCTCGGCGCGATCGCAGAGGAGATCGTCCCGCTGCTCGAGCGGGCGAACGGCGCGAGCTGGTACGAGGAGGGGAACGACGTCGACCAGGCCGTCCTCGCCCTGTGCCGCGTGCGGCGCGCAGGAGCAGGCGCACGCGGCCGCGCAGGCGGAGGCGACGCCGTCGTCCGTGACATGCTGGGCGAAGTTGATGCCGCGACGGTGATCTGGATCGCGAGCCGAGCGATCTCGTACATGGACGAGCACGGCTTTCCCGAGACCATGCCGGCGAGCCTCGAGGTCGCAGCTCCTGAGAGCTAGCGCGCGGGGCGTAGCAGCAGGAAGAGGAGCGGGAGTGCGCTGGCGAGCAGCATGTACGGCCCGAGCGCGAGCTCGGACCGCGATGCCGGCTCCGCGCGCGTAGGGCCACTTCCGAGGTCGCTGCGGATTGCCGCGACGGCCCCGGAGAGGTCGCTCTCGTCGAAAGCGCTGCCTCCCGCGGCCGCAGCCGTCTGTGCGAGCAGCGCGGCGCTTGTCGGATCCGGTCGATAGTCGGGCTCCGGCGTGCCGTTCGCATAGACGAGCTCCTTCTCGTCCCAGACGTGGACGAAGACGGGACGGATTCCGTGTCCGCGACGGAGCACGATCCCGAGCGCCGTCGCGTCGAAGGGCCGGCTCTCACCGTCGGTCAGAACGACGAGCACACGGTGTCGTGCGGCGGGCGAGAAGAACCCGCGCGTGGCGACTGCCGAGAGCGGCGCAAGCGTCGAGCTCTTGATCCGGAAATACGCCATCGGCGGCGGCTGCTCGATCGCGATCGCCTGCTCGACGGTCGCCCGGAAGGCTTGCCGGCTCGGGGTCGGAAAGAGGTGAGGGAGCGTACGGTCGGTGATCGAGGCGACACCGGCGGGCACGTCCGACAGCCGGTCGTGCAGCCTGAGCGCCTCGGCCTTGGCGCGGTCGAGACGATCCGGCCCGGAAGGTCCGACGCTCGCGAGCATCGAGCGCGAGGTGTCGAAGACGAAGTTGACCTCGGCGTCCGATCTCATCCTCTGCGTCCGCGTCTGGGCCCACACGGGCTGGGCGGCCGCGAGCCCCACCAGCACCCCGACGGCCACGACCGCGATCGCCACCCGGCGGAGGATCGAGGCCGGCTCGGCCAGCTGGAGCACCGAGCGCACGTGCCGAGCCCGCCTCGTCGCGGCGACGAGCGCGGCCAGAGGTACCAGCACGACGAGCGCCACGAGCCCTGCCGCAGGGCTCAAGAACGTGAGCGGGCCCAGGTCCATCAATACCCGGATCCCGGCTCGCCCGTTCCCGCCCCGGATCTCGCCCCGCCGCTGGAGCTGCGCGGTTGCTTCTGACCGCTGGGACGCGGCGTCTTCTCCAGCCGGGTCAGGGCGAGCTCGAGGTTGTACTTCGCGTCGTCGTTTCCTGGGTCGAGCAAGATCGCCTGCCGGAAACGGACGATCGACTGGCTCAGGTAGACGTAGGCTTGGTCCTGGTCGATCGCCGCGTTCGCGAAGCCGAGCACGCCGACCAGGTTCGCCGCCTCCGCGCGGCGCCTCGGCTCACTGTTCGAGTCGGCGATGCTCTGCAGGAGATCCTGCGCCTGCCCGCGCTGGCCGAGAAGCTCCGTGCTCCTGAACGGCTCGTCTCGCGGGCGGCCGAGGACGAACGCGCGGACCGCCTGCCGGTACGCGAGGTCGTCGTCGACGCCGAGTAGCGCCTGTGCCGCTCCGAACGGGACGAGCTGATCCGGCTTCCAGAGACCGTTCGCCAGCGAGCCGGACGCGAAGCGCGTATCGCTCGAGCCCATCGCTCTCTGCCAGAGGAGGACGTCGGTCGCGAGGAGGACGAGGGCGATTCCCGCACTGAGACCGGCGACGACCGCAACGATGCGGATGCCTCTTCTCACGACAAACCGCCCGAGGAGCTTGGGACGGCCACCCGTGAGCACCAGCGCTCGTTTGCCGCGAGCGCGAGCAGGAGAAGGCCGCCGAGCACGACGAGGAGCACCGGCAGCTTCCGGCCGAGCGTGCCCTCGGCGCTCGTCGGCTCGAACACGACCGTGTTCGGCTTGGCCACCAGGTACCCGGGCGGGAGGAGCGAGTTGAAGAGATCGAGCGCCTCCTTGCTCGGACGGAGCGGGACGACTCGTATCTGCACCTTCTCGCGACGTAGCTGCGAGAGCGTGCCGGAGAGCTGCGCAGCGTCGCTCGACGCGGTCTCGAGATCGCTGATGAGCACGATCGAGCCGTTCTTGATCCCCGCCCGCGTGAGCATGTCGTGCGCGAGGTCGAGTGCAGCCGAGATCTTCGTGCCCGCCCGGAACGTCGCCTGCCACGGATTCGTCGGGTAGCCGCCACGCACGGGAGTGAAGAAGCGCAGGAGCGGGACGAGCGCGCTCGCCGGCGCTCCGGGCGGCAGGAGCTCGTAGGCGACGTCGGAGAAGACGACGAGCCCCGTCGGGGTGTTCGTCGCGATCAGACGACGCAGCGTCGCGGCGACGGGCTCGAACTCCGATTCGATGATGCTCTTCGAGAGATCGATGACGAGCACGCTCGTCGTCCCCTGCGGGACGACGTCCGAGCTGGTCGTACCGGAGTCGGTGGCTGCGAGCGCGGCGCCCGAGAAGAGCGCCGCGAGCGCGAGCAACACGGCCACCCGGATCCCGAGCGTCCGGAGCATTGGTCGCCGCATCGGCTCGAGATCGCCGTAGGGGATCCCTTTTCGTCGTCGCATGAGCAGTGCGAATCGCTCAGTGCGCAGCATCGTCGCTCCCGTCGCGTGTGGCGTCACGGGCGCTCCGCGCGAGCGCTCGAGCATCTGCCTCGCTCGGCGCCTGCTGCGACCAGGCAAGCCGCTGGGCGGATCGCCGCAACGTGCTCTCGTTTCGTCGGAGCAGCTCCACCGCGACGAGCTCGAGCGCGCGGCGCCTCGCCCCGACTTCGTCGGCTCCAGCGGACGAGCGCTCGAGGAGCGCGAGGGCCCGCTGGAACGGGGTCTGCGGCACCGGCGAGGGCTCGAGCTCGACGGTCAGAACCGGTGCGTCCTCGTCGCGCCGCCGAAGCGGCGCAGCGAGGACGAATGCCCCGAGAATCAGCATCCCGCCCAGGCCGTAGGCGACGGCGGCGGTCGGGCTCGGCGGCGTCCGGTAGCTGACGTTCAGGAGGGACGCGAGATCCGCACGCCACGGAGGCTCGTCCCGCGGATCGGAGGCCTTGATCTCGATCGGATCGATGCGGGAATAGACGAGTAGCGCCGGCCAGGCTACGGACAACGAACGTGCGACCTGCGGAGCCGTCCCGGAGCCGCGGACCGCGTAGGTCACGCGTGCCGGCGGGAAGGTGAGGCGCTTCTCTGCCCTGCCGGCGAGGCACGACCTGGCAAGGCAGCGGAGGCTCGCCGTCCAGACGACGTACTCGGCGTCTCCCGCGATCTTCCGCACGAGCAGCGGCTTCGCAACCGTCCGATACGAGCCGAAACGAGCGTCGACCCGCACGGAGCCCGGGACGACGCGCCGCGTGTCCCCGGCGAACTCGAGACGTGCCGTGACGGTGTCCCCGAAGAGGGGTGTCCGTGGCGAGAGCGCGGTGCCGATGCGAACCGGGCGGCGGGCCGAATCGCTCGAGGAACGGGTCGCGACGAGAACGCCGACGACCGTCGCGGCAATCATGGCGGCCAGCCCGAGGCCGGCGAGCACGTTGCGGCTCGTCACCGAGGTCCGATCCGCATCAGCGCAGCCCCGGACGTCCCGCGCGGCGCACGGCTGCCCAGACGAGGAACTCGGAGAGAATCTGCTCGCGGCTGTTCGAGGAAAGCAGGACCGGATCGAGATCGACCGCTTGGAATGTCGCCATCAGCTCGCGAAGGCGTTCCTCGTTCGCGGACCTTCGAGCGCCAGCCTCGCTCGCCGTCAGGCGAACGTTTCGGACCCGATTCGTGCGAGGGTCGCGAAGCGAGACCGCGATCCCACTCGTGTCCGGAAAGCTCTGCTCCCAGACCGGATCCTGGATCACGATTGGGACGAGGTCCCAGGGATGCTGTCTCGCGGCCAACCACGTCTCCCTAGATGGGGACGGGACGAAATCGGACAGGACGAAGACGAAGGTCCCTGCCGTGATCGCCCGCGGGAAGCTGGCGAGATGCGCGATCGAGCGCTCGAGCCAGTCAGGCGGACCCGCGAACTCCGACGACCAGAGCCGCGGGTCGCGGAGCTCGAGGAGCTTCCGCTCGCCTTTCGGCGGCCGCCAGTGCGCTTCGCCGTCGGCGTAGTCGAGGTAGCCGACGTAGCCGCCCGAAGCTCCTGCGCTCGCGAGGATGAGCTCGACCGCCTGGCGCATGGCAGCGGCCTTGTCGAGCCACGGGAAGGGGGAGCCGTAGCAGGCCATCTCGGGACGCCGGTCGCACACGATCACGATCTTCGGTGCCTCCTCGGCAAAGCGCTCCCGCACGACGAACTCGTCGCTTCCGCGCGCGGTCGAGAGCCGGGCGGACGCTGCCCAGTCGATCGCGTGCATGTCGTCGCCGGGGTGGTACGGCCTGGACCCGGCGACGTCCGAGCCCACCCCCCTGCGAACGCTCCTCGTCAGTCCGACCGAGAGCGCGAGGACGCGCCGACGAGGGACGAGCGGAAAGGTGAGGCGAGCGCCGGCCAAGACGCGGCCGCCGCCTAGCCGCCAGTCCGCTCGGGAACGAAGAGCGGATCGTCCGCGGAGCCGGGCTGCGGCGCAACGTCGAGACAGGCGCGGCGGAACTCCTCGATCGCCTCCGCCCAGGTCGAGGCGCGCGCACGGGCGACGAAGCCGGATGTGAAGACGACCCGATGGACGAGCACGGGGACGAACAGTCGCTCGATGTCTCCCGGCACCACGTAGCTCCGCCCCTCGAGCAGCGCCCACGCCCGCGCGGCGCGCTCGAGCGCGAGGCTTCCGCGCACGGAGCTGCCGATGACGACGGCTTCCTGCTCGCGAGTCGCGCGTACGAGCTCGACGATCCAGCGGTGCAGGGCTCCGTCGAGGTAGACGTACTGCGCCGCGAGCCGCACCTCTTCCACGTCGTCGAGGTTCACGATCGGGCGGAGGGTCTCGAGTGGATGGGCGAAGCGCTGTTGTTCGAGGATGCGCAGCTCGTCGTCCACTCCCGGGTAGCCGAGCGCCGTCCGCAAGAAGAAGCGGTCGAGCTGCGCCTCGGGCAGCGGGAAGGTCCCTTCGTACTCGATCGGGTTCTCCGTCGCGAGCAGCAGGAACGGGCGAGGCAGCTCCCGCGTGACGCCGTCCGCCGTTACCTGCCCCTCGGCCATTGCCTCGAGCAGCGCGGACTGCGTCTTGGGTGTCGCCCGGTTGATCTCGTCGACGAGAACGACGTTGGCGAAGATCGGCCCAGGCCGGAACTCGAAGTCCCGCGTCTTCTGGTCGAACACGGAGAGCCCGGTCACGTCGGTGGGCTGCAGGTCGGGGGTGCACTGGATGCGCGAGGGAGTCGCTCCCTCGATGCTCCCCGCAATCGCGCGCGCGAGCACGGTCTTTGCGGTTCCGGGGACGTCCTCGAGGAGCACGTGCCCACCGCAGATCATGGCGGTGAGGACGAGCTGGATCTCGTCGCGCTTGCCGTAGACGACGGTCTCGAGGTTGTCGAGAAAGCGGTCGGCGATCGCGCTCGCCTGGGCGAAACGCTCGGGCTCGGTCTCCGTGACCGCGGGCTCCACCCGCGTGATGGTAGCCGCGTCCGTTTCGTCGATCGGGGTGGCCATCCTCAGCTACTTCAACGCGCGCCGGCGACGGTTGTTAGCGAGCTGTTAGACCAAAGCCTCCGCTCCGGCAACCACCTCGAGGATCTCCTGTGTGATCTCGGCCTGCCGTGCGCGGTTCATCTGCAACGTCAACGTGTCGATCAGCTCGCCGGCGTTCTTCGAGGCGCTCCGCATCGCGGTCATGCGCGCGCCCTGCTCGGAGGCAGTCGACTCGAGCAGCGCGCGGTAGATCTGCGTCTCGAGGTAGACCGGAAGCAGGCGCTCGAGGATCTCTTCCGGCTCCGGCTCGAAGATGAAGTCGCCTCGGAGGGCGTCGTCCCTCCGCTCCTCCTCGTCGGTCGTGAGCAATTCGGCCGAGATCGGGAGGATCTCCTGCTCGGTCACACGCTGGGTCAGCGCGGACACGTACGTGTTGTAGACGAGGACGACGCGGTCGACCTCGCCGCTCGTGAAAAGCTCCGCGACGCGGTGCGCGACGGCCTGGGCGTCCGCGTACGCGGGCCGGTCGGTGAAGCCGAGGTACGAGCCCGCGAGCTCGCGTCGCCGGAACGTCAGCGTCGAGCGCCCCTTCTTCCCGACCGCGACCCAACGAACGGTCTTCCCTTCCGCTTGCAGCGAGCGCTCGAGCGCGAAGGCGCGCCGCATGATCTGGGCGTTGAACGCGCCCGCGAGCCCGCGGTCGCCGGTCAGCGGCACGAGTGCGACGGCCGCCACTTCCTCGCGCTGCTCGAGGAGCGGGAGTCGCACGGACGAGGCCGCGCGTCCGACGCCCGAGATCAGCTCGTTCATCGTCTCCGCGTACGGACGTAGTGCGCGGATCCGCTGCTCGGCACGCCGCAGCTTCGCTGCCGCGACCAGCTCCATCGCGCGTGTGATCTTGCGCGTATTCCGGATCGAGCGGATCCGGCGCTTGAGATCCTGGACGGAGGCCACGAGCTATCCCGCGAGCCCTTTCTCCTCCTCGATGTTGAAGCCGTGGAGGAAGCGCTCGAGCTCGGCCTTGAGCTTCTCCTCCGTCTCGTCGGAGAGATCGCCCGACTCGCGGATGGACGGAAGGACGTCACCGTCCGCACGCAGGTGCTCGCGCAACTCCTCGTGGAAACGAGGCACCTGGCCGACCGGGATCTTGTCGAGCCAGCCCTGGGTGCCCGCGTAGATCGCCGCGACCTGGTCCTCGAACGGCCACGGCTGGTACTGAGGCTGGTTCAGGGTCGCGACCATGCGCTCGCCGCGCGCGAGCGCGTTCTGGGTCGCGGTGTCGAGCTCCGATCCGAACTGGGCGAAGGCCTCGAGCTCGCGGTACTGCGCGAGGTCGAGCCGCAGGCGTCCCGCGACCTTCCTCATCGCCTTCGTCTGCGCGTTCCCGCCCACGCGCGAGACCGACGTCCCGACGTTGATCGCCGGGCGAACGCCGGAGAAGAAGAGGGAGGACTCGAGGAAGATCTGGCCGTCGGTGATCGAGATGACGTTCGTCGGGATGTAGGCGGCGATGTCCCCGGCTTGCGTCTCGATGATCGGCAGCGCCGTGAGAGAGCCGCCGCCGAGCTCGTCCGAGAGCTTGCACGCGCGCTCGAGCAGCCGCGAGTGGAGATAGAAGACGTCGCCGGGAAAGGCTTCGCGACCGGGCGGCCTGCGCAGCAGAAGCGAGAGCTGGCGGTAGGCGTCAGCGTGCTTCGAGAGGTCGTCGTAGATGCAGAGCGCGTGGCGGCCGTTGTAGAGGAAGTGCTCACCCATCGCGCAGCCGGCGAACGGCGCCATCCACTTGATCGGAGCGGCCTCCTGCGCGGGCGCGGAGACGACGATCGTGTACTCCATCGCACCCGCGTCGCGGAGCTTCTCGACCACCTGCGCGACCGTGGAGCCTTTCTGCCCGACCGCGACGTAGATGCAGATCATGTCGCCGCCCCGCTGGTTGATGATCGTGTCCACGGCGAGCGCGGTCTTTCCGGTCGAGCGGTCGCCGATGATGAGCTCGCGCTGCCCGCGGCCGATCGGGGTCAGCGAGTCGATCGCCTTGATCCCGGTCTGCAGCGCCTCTTTGACCGGCTGCCTGCTGATGACGCCGGGCGCCTTGAACTCGAGCGGGCGCCGCTCGTCCGTCTCGATGGCGCCCTGGCCGTCGAGGGGGGTCCCAAGGGGATCGACCACGCGGCCGAGCAGCGCTTCGCCCACCGGGACGCTCATGACGTCGCCGGTGCGGCGAACGGGCTCGCCCTCCTTCACGTGCACCCACTCCCCGAAGAGCGCCGCGCCGACGTTGTCCTCCTCGAGGTTGAACGCGATCCCGACGACGCCGTGCTCGAGCTCGAGTCGCTCGAGCGCGACGCAGTTCTCGAGCCCGTGGATGCGGGCGATGCCGTCTCCGATCTGAAGGACGGTGCCGACCTCGCTCAGGTCGGTCTGGACCTCGAACTGCTCGATCCGGTCCTTCAGGATCGCGGTGATCTCTTCCGGGCGTAGCTTCACGCTGTCTCCTCCTGAGCGCGAAATCGGATTCCGCTCGCGCGGAGCCCGAGCCCGCACATCCCTACAGGCGTCCGCTCCACGGCCGCTGTGTTTGCGTCTTTCATTTCAGCTGGTAGTGGCAAGCTCTCGGCGCAGCCGCTCGAGCCGGCCGCGCACGCTTCCGTCCGCGAGGAACGAGCCGACCTTGAGGACGATGCCGCCGATCAGGTCAGGGTCGACGGTCCGCGTCGCCTCGACCGTCCGTCCGGACGCCTTCTCGATCGCGGCCACGATGGCCTTCGCGTCCTCGTCCGAGAGCTCGTGGGCGGTCGTGAGCTCGACGGCGAGCCGGTTCTGCTCGCGCGCGACGAGCGCCTCGAGCTCCCGGTTCATCTCGGCCAGCTCTCCGGCGCGGCCCTTCTCGGCGACGAGATGGACGAAGTTGCGGACGAGCTCGTCGGCACCGGCCGCGATCTCGCGCAGCACTTCCGCCTTCCCGGCGGGCTCCACCTCCGGGTTTCGGAGGAACGAGCGGAGCTCCGGGACTTCGTCGAGCGCCACGGCGAGGTCGGCGAGGTCGGAGGCGACCGGCTCGAGACGGCCTTCGTCGCGTGCAGCCTGGAAGAGCGCGCGGGCGTACATGCGCTGCGCGACCGCCATCGGTCAGGCGCCTTCGCGCTCGAACGTGGAGAAGTCGAGCTCCGAGATCGCCTCGTCGATCAGCCTCCGCTGGTCCTCCGCGTCGAGCACCTTTCCGGTGACGCGCGCCGTCGCCTCGAGCGTGAGGTCGGCGACCTCCGAGCGGATCTGGTCGAGTGAGCGTTTCGTCTCGGCCTCGATCTGCCGGCGCGTCTCCTCGAGCCGGCGCTGACGTTCCGCGTCCGCTTCCTCCTTGACGCGCGCAACTTGTGCGTCCGCGACCTTGCGCGCGTCCGCGAGGATCTCCGCGGACTCGCTCTTCGCCTGCGCGATCAGCTGCCGGTGCTGCTCGAGGAGCTCGCGAGCCTCCTCCCGGGCGTGATCCGCTTCCTCGACCGCCTTCTGGATCCGCGCTCGGCGCTCGTCGATCGTGCGCTGGATGGGCCCGAACGCGAACCGTCTGAGCACGAAGAACGTGATCCCGAACGCGATCAGCGTCCAGATCATGAGGCCCGGAACGACCTGGATGAGACCCGATGACGCGAGCAGATCGAGCATCCTCAGATGAGCACGTACGCGAGCAGACCGCCGATGAGGCCGTAGAAGACGACGGCCTCCGTCAGCGCGAAGCCGAGCCACTGGATTCCCTGCAGCTCGCC
>WNGD01002770.1_pt1 | contig 18139 bp, 11 predicted proteins | sample 5400671 | NCBI WGS metagenome assembly WNGD01 (sample SAMN13153369, study PRJNA577476) | soil metagenome | isolation source: 40 cm soil or saprolite under grassland replicate 2 | place: USA:California | collected 2016-06-15
CGGTCAGGAAGAGCAAGTCATCGCTGCCAAACCGACGGATAATACCGAGGCTTACGATGCCTACCTGCGTGGGCTGGCTTATCGTCTGAAAACTCTAAATACACCCGCCAACTCCCTTGGTGCACAGAAGTATCTCAGAGAAGCGGTGCGGTTGGACCCGAAGTTCGCCCTTAGTTGGGCGCTCCTATCATACGTGGAAGCGGACGGCTACCTCACACTGACTCTTCAACCAACGGTCGCCCTCTGTGAAGAGGCGCGGCAGGCAGCCGAAACCGCGCTCACTCTTCAGCCCAACCTTGGCGAGGCCGTAGTGGCCAAGGGATATTACCACTACGCCTGTCTAAAGGATTACGACACCGCGGTGCGTTACTTTGAGCAAGCACATCAGCTCCTGCCGAATAGCAGCCAGATTCCTGAATCGCTGGCCTATGTCGCGCGGAGGCGAGGCCAGTGGGACCGGAGCGAGGCGTACTTCAACGAAGCCGAGCGGCTCGACCCGCGCAACGTGAACTTACTCACCCAGCACGCGCTTTCCTATGTCGATCTTCGTCGTTTCCCCGAAGCGCTGCGAAAGCTTGACCAGGTTCTAAATATTACGCCGGACGACCTGGATATCCTTATGGAAAAGGCGGCTATCGCGCAAGCGGAGGGCGACCTGCCGCGGGCTGCTGCACTACTCGCTCCGCTGCATCCGAACGCCGACAACCCCCAGGCCTTGGAAACACAAGTTTATCAAACGATCCTGGAGCGTCGCCCTGCACAAATTATCCCTCGGCTAAAGGAAATACTGGCCAAGCCTGATCCAGCGTTGGGTTATACCAATGGCGAACTGCGCTTTTGGTTAGGCTGGGCCCAAGAAGTCGCGGGCGACCGTGCCGCCGCTCAGGAAAGTTGGCGACAGGCGCGTAGCGAACTGGAAGCGTTCCTCAAGGAACAACCGGAAAATTATAGCCTGATTGGCGATCTCGCACTGACCAATATGGGCCTCGGTGACAAAGCCGCCGCATTCAAACTGATCGAGCGGGCGATGGTCGTGGTCCCCATCGAGAAAGACGCGAAAGATGGTCCCCAGCCGATCGAGATCCTCGCCAGGGTGGCAGCGCGCATGGGGGAACCCGACCGCGCCATCGCCGCTTTACAGAAACTACTCTCGATACCGTACGAAAGCGCGCTGGCTGAAAACGTGCCGCTCACTCCCGCGGTGCTCCGGCTCGATCCCATGTTCGATCCGCTTCGGAACGATCCGCGCTTTCAAAAACTCGTCGCTTCGCGCGTGCCGAAAGAAACAGCACCAACAGACGCCCGGCGCGAGGAAAAAAAGTGAACTTCACCACTCTTTGAACTCGCCAGCGTGTTCGTGCGACTCGATCACGTTGCCCGCTATATCGTGCTGTAAAGAGTCTTCGTGTTGATTGATAATGTCTAGCCTGATATTCTCGGCCCGCACGCAGGCGAAGAGCGTAACTTATGCCCAACGAAAACAGCCAGGCTGAGTCGGCGGAAAAGAAAAAACGAGAAATAGAAGTTCGCGATCTGAAGCCGAAGACCGACCCGAAAGGCGGCGCGACAGACGAGAAGAAAGATGATAAGCGCCCTTCCGGTCGAAAGGGTGAGGCGGACTTCATGCGTGGCGTGAACTAGAACCATCCCGCTGTTGCCGGGTCACAGCTCTTTGAAATCCCTACCTTGCTCGCGTGTCTACGCAATAAGCCGTTAAGATTCGAGCCATCCTTTCACTCGCGAAAATAAGTCGCGACACCGCCGCGGGGACGCTGGCGCTCGAAGCTTTAGTGTGGCGAACTCGGCGGTCGAAGAAAAGCGACGCATCCTGATTGTTGATGACGACCGGGACGGTACCCACTTGATCAAAGTCCTTCTCGAAAAGATCGGCCCCTATCTTGCGCTGGAAGAGAACGACGCCGCCAAGGCTCATCAGAGTGCGCGGAATTTCAGGCCGGATCTAATCCTGCTGGACATAATGATGCCACAAAGAGACGGAGGCGAGATAGCAACACAAATCGAGGCCGATCCGGGGTTGCAGAGAACGGCCATCATCTTTCTCACCGCGCTGGTCACGAAAGCCGAGGCAAAGGCGGGCCTCCGCATTCAAGGACATCCAGTTCTGTCGAAGCCGGTCAATATTCCCGAGTTGATCAAAAGGATTGAAGAAAATCTGCCCGCGCGCATGACATCTGGAGGGGTTCAAAGATGAACTTTGAGGAATTTCAAAACCAATCGCGACTTTATGTCATTGGCGCACTGGAGCCTGAGGAACTGAAAGAATTTGAGCGAGAGCGCAAAAAGTTTGGCAAAAAGGCTGAAGATTTCGCCACACAATGTTACGCCTTACATGAAGCATTCGCGCTTAGCTTGCGCTCGGCGAAAGCTTCCGCCGCAATCAAAGAACGGCTCATGTCCATGGTGCGAGAGCGGCTGACACATACCCGAAACGCGGTGGATGTTGCTTTGATGACTGAAGCCACTAAATAACGCCGATTGGGATCGATCTTCTTGCCTGTTTCATCTTACAGGCGAATCACAGCGTCATGTAAGCGGCTGTAACTGCCGGGCCTCTAGCGCATGAGATTGATTTGGACGCTCCAGGATGCCGCTTTTTCACCGTCCCGGAGTGAGACCCCGCAAAAGGTGGAAAGTTGAGTCGGGGGCCTATTTGGCTGGTCAGCTAATGCTCGAATTGCTAATCGCGAAATTTCTTGAGCCAGGCACTACGGACTTTATTGAGCGACTTCACGGGAATTAGTGCTTTCAAGTCGAATTGTGCTGCGGCGGGAACGGGCAATCGTCGAGCAACGCGATAACTTCTTGCATCGGCAACGCATGAGTTTCTCGCTTGGAGCTGATGCTTTGTCGTACGATGCTCGGCTAGTTGCCGCTCGTCTCGACGTCGTTCGCGAATCTTACGACCGACGAGAGCCTTGAAGCTGTCCCGATCCCGACGGATTAAGAGAAGCTTTTCACAATTCATTTATTTTACTTCCCAATGATTCGACAGGGGGGACGACAAAAAGTTTCCCGGTTTCGGTCGCGTCTTGTATTCTGAAGCACAAGTATATCGCATTTACTTCAGCATCTGGATGTCCCTGGCTATGGGAGCGGCGGTGGTTAAGCAAAGCGATCTTTTTGACTAGCCCCCAACCTGATCGCTCACACCTGGTTGCATCACAGGCGTCATGCGCGTGCCGCTTATGGCTCTTTGAAATCGCCCGTGTGCTCGTGCGTTTCGATCACGTTGCCAGCTTCGTCGAACACAGCGTGATGTGAACGGCTGAAAAACTTGGCGTAGCCGATTGCGTTGCTGATTGCATCCGGCTCGCCATACCAGAGCCGACCGAATGGGAGTGCACGGGAATTAGTCCCACGCTAGCGTGCCGCAAGCAGCAAGGCTTTAGGATGATAAAGCTATCTGTTGGCTCCCTTTTCCGGCCTCGTTTTTGTGCGAAGCGCGGGTAAGCAAATAATCTTCAGCGATCTCGCGCTCGATGTCATAACGATTGAGCCTGCAAATCGTGCTCAGCTCCGATGATCTCCCGATGCGTGTCGAAATGAGCGGAAATCCTATCCGTTGCAGCAGCCGATTCGGCGGCGGGTTGTCAGCTTTAGGTTCGCAAACGATGCGCTTCAACTTGAATCGTTTGTAAAACTCGACTGCGGCCAGACAAAAAAGATACGGGCCGTGTCCTTTGCCGCGCAAATCCGAGCGCCACATGTGCAAGTGAATGCTGCCAAAGTCACCCGGCACGATGTCTTTGAGTGAGGAATGGCCGATCGCCTCGCCGTTGATGCACCAGGCAAGCACAAAACTGCGCACGCCATCATCCGGCGCAACAAGCATCGCCTCCAGGTCGCAACGCATTCGCGCGGCTGACGGCAGGCGATCGATTGCGATTCCTAAGCGCTCGATCTCCGCTTTTGAAAGTCCAAGCCAATAATTGATGAAGCCATCAAAATCCTCGGCTGCAAGCGGTCGGACACTCAGGTCCATAAGTTTCGACGAGATGGCAAAATCAATTTCAGCCCGATTTTATGCAACTGAATTTATCTAGCGAGAAAAGCTGCTCGCATCCAACCGTTGTATTCTGGCTAGTTCGTAAACGAGAGGAATACCGCCAAAAACGAGCACGGCCAAAAGCGGAATTTGGGAAATTCCCGGAGCCGTGTGCATCGCGAAACGCAGAAGGAGATGCACCAGGATCGCGGTAGCCGAAAACACGGCGATGACGCTGGTCCTGCGGCGATGGAGGATGGTGACCGATTCCCAAAATCGGCTGGCTGGCGGCTGATGTCTCAGCTTTGGCGCGGTAATACCCTCGGCGATCATGGTTATTATATTCAGAACAGATCACTCGGCGTGAGTCGAGGATGTGTTCGCAGTCACTCGGAAACTTTGGAGCTTGAGAGCCGAGAAATTTTCTCGAAGTTCCGCGTGCCCGTCGTTCTCTTCTTCTCGCCTCAGCCCTCACAATCGATCGCAGCACGTCCCCACCTTGCAGCCCGCCGCCCCATCGGCCCGGGCCCGCGCCGTCTGTTGTAGCCAGAGTCGAACAATCGCGTCGATATTCCCAAGTCGATATATCCTGTAAGATTGGGTATGAGACTTTGGCGGAAGAATGGCCATTACGTTTTGGTGATCGGCATTTTCCAGAGCCCGGGGATCGGTCGGGCCGTACTGAAGAATCTCCATCGGGCCCGGTGCCGCCGCGCCGCTGCAATTCACGCTTCGGCCGGAGGCCGGCCGCGTGTCGAGGAATGTGGCGTCTCGGCGATCGGCGGAGCGGTCGCTGCCTCGGTCGTCGGCTTGGCCGTCGGGGCATTCATCTTTTGGCAGCGCGGAATTTTGGCGGATTACGGACCGGGCGTTTTGGCGCTGCTGCTGGCAGCGTTCGTGTTAGCGGGCGCTCTCAGCGGATCCGTTCTCGTCCGGTTGCTTAAGCAGCACGTTGATGAGGCTTTGCTAGCCCGGTCCGCGAGCACGATCCTGCCAGGCGAAACGATTGTGATGGCTGAGGTCGAAGCCAGCGAAACGGCGCGCGTGCTAGTGATTTTGCGGGACGTGGAAGCCGAGGCGCCCGTGACGTTCGCTTTTCATTCGCCGCCACCTTTTTCTGTTGAATCGACTACGCAACCGCTCTGGGATGAACGACCTTCGAGTCAGCGTGTCTCGGAAAATGCCGCGCACCTCGCGCGCTCGATCGCAGTCAGCCGTGAAGCGAAGCCACGCGGGCGATCCTTCCTGCGTCGGTTGCGAGAAGTAGAGGGCGCGCTGGAATGGGCGAACGCGAGTCTCACGATGTCGGCCGAAATGCACCATGCCTTCGCCCTTTCGGCGGAGTGGCTACTCGATAATGCCTACTTGATTCGGGAGCAGGTGACTGATCTGCGGCGGAGTCTCCCACAAAAATATTATGGAAAGCTGCCGCTCATCGCTAGCGGTCCCGAGGCAGGGCTGCCGCGTGTTTACCATGTCGCCTCGAAAATGGTATCCGAAAGCGGCGGCTCATTGGAGCCGGAGATTATCCGGAAATTTCTGGTCGCCTTTCAGGCGATCACGCCACTGGACATTGGAGAACTCTGGGCTCTGCCGCTGATGTTGCGTTTGCAGTTACTCGAATGCTTGCGCACACTCGCGATCCAGGTCGAGCAACAGCAAAGTCAGAGCGAGGAGGCGGATTTTTGGGCCAATCGGCTCATCACCGCCGCGCGCCACAGCTCGCCGCGGTTGCTCAGGATGATGGAAGAACTGGTGGAACGTCATCCCGAGCCGACCGCGCATTTCTCGAGCGAACTGATGGCACATCTCTACGACGAAGAAGCGGCCCTCCCGCTGGTGAGCGGATGGCTGGAACGCTCTCTACGCGCGCCTCTCCTCGAAGTCATGCAGCAGGAACATCGGCGCCAGGCCGTGCAGCAGACTGCGCTCGCCGATGTGATCAATAGTTGCCGCCTCCTTGCGCAAATGGCGTGGCCGGAATTTTTCGAGTCGGTCAGCTGGGCGGAAAGCGAATTGGCCGCCGATCCCGCCGGAGTTTATGCCCGGCTGGATTTTGAAACGGGCGATCGTTACAGGACCGCGGTGGAGGAAATCGCCCGATGGTCAAAGCGTTCGGAACAGGAAATCATCGACCAAACGCTTTCGTTGGCGAAGGCCGCCGAGGACGAAGTCGCGCGACACGTCGGCTATTATTTGATAGACGCGGGGCGCCTCGCACTGGAGCGGGCAACCGGCGCTCGGGTGCCGCGGGCGGAACGGTCGCGCCGATGGCTTCGCGCGCACGCGGCGGGCGCGTATTTCGGAAGTGTTCTCGTGCTCGCGGTCACGATGGTGGCGGCTCCTCTGCTTTTCATTGCCGGGTCGGTCTCCGGTGTGACGCTCGGGCTGCTCGGTCTTTTGCTTCTCTTGCCCGCGAGTGACCTGGCGGTGCTGGCCGTGAATTATTTCGTGACCTCGGTTCTGCTTCCACAAGTGTTGCCGAAGATGTCCTTCAAAAAAGAAGGCATCCCCGATGATTGCCGCACGCTGGTGGTGGTACCGACGTTACTCACCACTGCCGACGCGATCCAAAGCGAGCTCAACCGGCTCGAGATTCGGTACCTCGGAAATACGGATGCAAATCTGCGATTTGCGCTCCTGACCGATTTTGCCGACGCACCGCGGCAGAGCATGCCGGAAGACGCGGAGTATATCGACATCGTTGCCCGCGGGATCGAGGAACTGAATCGCCGGCACGGACCGGGGCGCTTCTTTCTTTTTCATCGCGGGCGCTCGTGGAGCGAGAGCGAGCAACGCTGGATCGGTTGGGAGCGCAAGCGCGGCAAGCTCGAGCGACTCAATCGATTCCTCATCGGCGAATCCGCGCCCGAGTTGGAAGGATTTCTCTGTGCCGGCGATCGCACTCCACTCGAGGGTATTCGGTTTGTCATCACGCTGGATGCCGATACGCAACTGCTCCGTGGCGCCGCCCGGAGGATGATCGAGACCCTAGCGCATCCGCTGAATCAGGCGCGGCTTTCGCCGGATGGCCGCCGCGTGATTCGAGGTTACACGATCATTCAACCGAGCGTCAGCGCCACACTTCCGAGCGCCATGGCGACATGGTTCTCACGCATCTTTGCCGATCCGCGTGGGATCGATCCGTATACCCATGCAGTCTCCGACATTTATCAGGATCTGGTCGGAGAAGGTAGTTATCACGGCAAAGGCATTTACGAATTGCAGACATTTCATCGCCTCTTGTCCGGACGATTTCCAACGGCGCACTTGTTGAGCCATGATCTGCTGGAAGGCAGCTACGTCCGCGTTGGACTGGCGACAGACATCGAACTGCTCGACGTCTTTCCGAGCAGTTACATCGCGTGGTGGAATCGGCAGCACCGCTGGATTCGCGGCGACTGGCAAATCATTGATTGGCTGAAGCCGCGCGTGCCGGTGGGCGGCGGTAGGGTTGAACGCAATCCGCTTTCCGCCTTCAACCGGTGGAAGATCTTCGACAATCTGCGCCGCAGTCTGGTGCCGCCAGCGACCGTGGCCCTCCTGCTGGGGGGCTGGTTTCTCACGCCGGCCCCACTGCTGTGGAGCGGGATTATCGTCGGCTTGATGTTGTGGCCAGTCCTGGATTCTCTTCTCGCGCTTCTGTTCCATCCGCCGCCGCCCGGGACAAGATTTTGGCGCGAACCGCGCGACCGCCTACTGCGCTCGTTGTTCGCGGTTATTTTTCTGCCGGATCATGCGGGCATGGCACTCGATGCCATAACTCGCGTCGGCTACCGTCGGATCACTTCACACCGGTTACTGCTGGAGTGGGAGACGGCACAAGACGCGCACCGACGCGCAAAAAATCAGGAGCGACAGTTCGTTCTCGCCCGGCTTTGGATCCCGGCTGCATGCATGCTTCTTCTCGCCGGCGCAACGTGGCAGGGAACATCGGCGATGGTGGCCGCAGCGCCGTTCCTTCTTTTGTGGGCTCTCTTTCCGGTGGCGGTAATCGTGATCAATCGCCGGGCGAGAAGCTGGCGCGGCGGAATTTTGACGGCGGATGATCGACGGTTCCTGCGCACCGCCGCACGACGGACCTGGAGATATTTTGAGGATTTTGTGGGGCCGCAAACCTCTTGGCTGCCGCCGGACAATGTTCAGGAAACGCCAATGCGGGAGATTTTCATGCGCACTTCGCCAACAAACATCGGGCTTTCAATGCTGGCAACGGTGGCGGCCAACGACTTTGGTTATATCACGATCGACGACTTGGTGGCGCGCAACCTGGGCACGCTCGAAACAGTGAGTCGCCTCGAGCGTTTCGAAGGCCATCTTTTTAATTGGTATGAGTTGAGCACACTGAAGCCGTTGCAGCCTCGCTACGTCTCGACTGTAGATAGCGGCAATTTGCTCGCGAGCCTTTGGACCTTTGAAACGAGCTGCAATGAACTGGCCACGCGCCCGCTTCTGGACGCGCGCGCATTGCGTGGAATAGCCGACACGCTCGGCGTGATGCAGCAGATCGCCGCCACAATGAAGGAAGCGGAAGATCCTCCGGCGTTTCTGCGCTTGGTGGAGTTGACCACGGGTCAGGCGGCTAACTTAGAGGAACTCATCTTGCGCTTGCGCGCGGCTCGCCCGGCGGCGCAGGATCTACTGCTTTTCTTCCAGGGGCCCGAAACCGATCCGCGCGCTTACTGGGCGCAACAAGTCGCCAAGCAGATCGCGGCTTGGAATGCCATCACCGATAAATATTTTCGGCCGGTGGAAATCCTGATGGCCCCGCCGTCGCAATTGATGTCGTTAGGTGAAGCGACCCACGAAAGCCGGCGTGAGGCGCTCGCGGCGACCTTTTCGCTGCGAAACATTGCCACCGAGGGAATCCCCGGGCTCGTGCCGCTGCTCGCATTTCACGGGGAACGAGAGGGACCTGATCTTCCGCCACCCGTGCGAGAATGGTTCGATCTTCTGGTGACCGAGGCGGAGCGCTCGCGTCAGGCTGCCTCCGAGCAACTCGCGCAACTAAACGAATTAATCGTCCAGAGCCAGCAACTCGAAGGCGGCATGGGCCTGCGATTTCTTTACGATGAGGAACGGCGGATTTTTGCGATCGGGTACCGAGTGGCGCAACGGCGGCTCGACACTTCGTTCTACGATTTGCTCGCGAGCGAGGCGCGCCTAACGAGTTTCCTGGCCATCGCGCGCGGGGAAGTGTCGGTGGAACATTGGTGGGCTCTGAGCCGGCCGTTTGGCTCTGCGTACGGTCGGCTGCCCCTCCTTTCCTGGAGTGGGACGATGTTCGAATATCTAATGCCGCTCTTGTTTACTCAGACGCATGAGAATTCGCTGCTCGATCGCGCCTGTCATGACGCCGTGCACTGCCAGATTGCGTATGCCCAGCAAAGCAGCGTGCCATGGGGCATTTCGGAATCCGCCTTCAGCGCACTCGACCGGCATAACGTCTATCAATACCGCGCGTTCGGCGTGCCGGCGCTGGCGCTGAGGCGCGGACAGGAACAGGAAGTGGTCGTCGCCCCGTATGCGGCAGCGCTTGCTCTCGGCGTGCAACCGGCCGTCGCCATGAAAAATCTGCGGCGGCTCGCCACGCTAGGCAACCCTACGCTGCTTGGCGACTACGGGTACTACGAGGCGATCGACTATTCACGACGGACCGAAGCCGGCGGCGCGGCCGGGATCATGATCCATTGTTACATGGCGCATCACCAGGGGATGTCGCTGCTCGCCTACGACAATGCTTTACATGACAACACGATGCGGAGGCGTTTCCATTCCGACCCACGCATTCGCGCTACCGAGCCGCTCTTGCACGAGCATATCCCGGAACAAATTTTGCCGACCACCGGTGAGGTTCATGAAGAGCGACCGCTGCCTCGGGCGATTTCCGTCGGCGGCAGCGCAGTCGTAACGCAAACACCCGATATCGCCTCGCCGCGCATTCATCTCCTTTCCAACGGAACTTGCTCGGTCATGGTGACCAATTCCGGCGGCGGCTACTTGCGCTGGTTGGATCTGGACGTCACGCGCTGGCGTGCCGACGCGACCTGCGATGTGCCGGGCGCCGTCTGTTATATCCGGGAGCTGGAAAGCGGCACGATCTGGAGCAACACCCATCAACCGGTGCGAAGTCCCGAGCGCCGTTACACTTGGAGTTTCACGCCGGACAAAGCGGAGTTCCGGCGGAGAAGCGGGCCGTGCGAGACTTTTACGGAGATTGTCGTCTCCGCAGAAGACAACGCCGAGGTTCGGCGCGTGACTTTGGTCAACACCTCGCGCAAATCGTGCCGTCTGGAGCTGACCACCTACCTCGAGCTCGCTCTCGCGCCGCACCGGGCCGATCACGCGCATCCCGCATTCAGCAAGCTTTTCATCGAAACCGAATGGCTTCCGCATTGCAAAGCTCTCCTCGCCCATCGTCGTCTCCGCGGTCCCGACGAGCAGCCGATCTGGGCCGCGCACTTGATGGTCCCCGAGTCTTCCTCTTTCCCCGGCACGCCTGAGTTCGAAACCGACCGCGCCCAGTTCCTTGGCCGAGGCCGCACGCTGGGAAATCCCATTGCCCTTAGCCGCAGCCTAACGAATCGGGTTGGCGCCGTGCTCGACCCGATTTTCAGCCAGCGCCGGCAAATTACGATCCTGCCTAACCAACGATTTCAATGTGCGCTCGTCACGGTTGTTGCCGAGTCGCGCGAAGCCGTCATAGGGCTGGTCGAACGCTACGCGGACTTTCACACGTGCGCGCGCGCCTTCGAGACGGCGTGGACTCATTCCCAACTTGAAATGCGCCGGCTCCACATCCGCCCGGGAGATGTTCAGAGTTTCCGGCAACTGGCAGCCCACGTCCTTTTTCCGCAGGCTCAACTGCGACCGCCACCCGCGCGTCTCGGCCGGCGCTCGGAAGGTCAGCGTGCTCTTTGGCGGCAGGGCATTTCCGGCGACCTGCCGATTGTCGTCGTCATGATCGGTCACATCCGCGACATCGAAGTGGTGCGCGAAATTTTGACCGCGCACACCTTTTGGCATCTGCGTGGATTGAAGGCCGATCTCGTGCTGGTGAACGAGGAACTGCCCAGCTACGAAGAACCGTTGGCCGCCGATCTGCGCAGGCTCATTGAAGCGCAGGCGCACTTGACCGGCGTGGATCAGCCCGGAGGCGTTTATCTCCGCTCGGCGACTAAAATTTCGAAGGAAGAACTGATTGCACTTCAGGCCGCCGCGCGGATGGTCGTGGTCGCATCCCGCGGCACGCTACGCCAGCAACTTGCCGCGACCACACCGGTTATTGCGAAACCGCAGCTGCTATCGCCCGGCCGGCAGTTCCGCGAAGAGCCCTCTGCGCCATTGCCTTTCAAGGAGCTGACATACTTCAATGGCCTGGGTGGCTTTACCGAGGACGGAAAGGAATTCGTCATCTATTTGGCGCCCGATCAGCAAACGCCGCTTCCGTGGGTCAACATCATGGCCAATTCGAAGTTTGGTGCGCTGGTTTCTGAGTCGGGCGCCGATTTTGTCTGGGGCAGCAATAGCCAGAACGATCGCCTCACGCCTTGGTTCAACGACCCGATCTCCGATCCGCCCGGGACCGCCATTTACATCCGAGATGATGACATCGGTGTCGTTTGGTCGCCCACGCCTCAGCCAATCCGGGAGAGGGATGCCTATCGCACACGGCATGGGCAGGGTTATACAATCTTTGAACACAACAGCCATGCGATCGAACAAATATTAGCTACCTTCGTGCCGGTCGACGACGCCGGCGGCCTGCCGGTGCGTCTTCAGCGGCTGCGCCTCCGCAACAGCTCCTCGCGTCGGCGGAAGTTAACGGTCACCTATCACGCCACTCTCGTCCTTGGGTCCGATCCCGAAGAGACCGGCATGCACGTAGTCACGAAATGGGATTTGCAAAGCAAGAGTCTGTTTGCCCGCAACTCCTACGAGCCGGAGTTCGCTGAACGCATCGTCCTTGCCGCTTCCGCACCGGCACCCACCTCATTCACTGGTGATCGCGCCGCGTTCATCGGACGCAACCGCTCGCTGCACGATCCTGCCGCGATGGAGCATGAACGATTGACTGGGGACACTGGCGCCGGTTTGGATCCTTGTGCCGCCTTGCAGGTCGTGGTCGAGATCGATCCGGGACAAACCGCCGAGATGACTTTTCTCCTCGGGCAGGCGGACGACGAAGAAAAGGCGCGTGCCCTCGTGAATCGATTTCGCGATCCCGTCAACGTCGAAGCTGCCTTTCAGGAAACCCGCCATTGGTGGGACCGGCTCCTGAGTACGATCGAAGTGGAAACGCCGGAGCATTCCACGAATTTTCTGCTCAACCGCTGGCTGCTTTACCAGACTCTCAGCTGCCGCGTCTGGGGCCGCTCAGCCCTTTATCAATCGAGCGGCGCTTACGGGTTCCGCGACCAGTTGCAGGACGTAATGGCCCTTGTGCACGCCGCGCCTGAAATTGCGCGCGGCCACATTCTGCGCGCGGCGGCGCGACAATTTGTGGAAGGTGATGTGCAGCACTGGTGGCACCCCGAGTCAGGCGCTGGCGTCCGCACGCGGATTAGTGACGATCCTCTCTGGCTTCCATTCGTCACCGCGCGCTACGTCCGCACCACCGGGGACGCCACGATCCTCGATCAGATAGTTCCGTTTCTCGAAGCCAAACCGCTCGAGGCCCAACAGACAGAAAGCCTCTCCATTCCGATCGTTTCCCACACGGAGGGCACGCTGCTCGAACATTGCCGGCGGGCCATCGCGCGGTCCGCCAGCGCCGGTCCGCATGGACTGCCGCTGATCAAAGGAGGCGATTGGAATGACGGCCTCAACCGCGTCGGACTCGGCGGCAAAGGCGAGAGCGTCTGGCTCGCTTGGTTTGAGATTTGTGTGCTCAATGATTTCATCGAATTGCTCGCCCTGCGCGAGCTCCGTGAGGAAGCAAAAACCTGCCGTGCCCGCGCCGCCCGGCTCGCACGGACTGTCGACGCTCAGGCTTGGGACGGAGGGTGGTATCGCCGCGGATACCTTGACGATGGCACGCCTTTCGGATCCAAGAAAAACGTCGAAGCCCGCATCGATTCTCTCCCGCAAACCTGGGCTGCGATTTCCGGCGCAGGTGACTCGGATCGCGTAGAGATCGCGCTGCGATCGCTGGAGGAAAACCTCGTACGTGAAGCCGACAACCTGATCTTGCTCTTCACTCCGCCTTTCGACAAAACCACCGCCGACGTTGGCTACATCAAGGGTTACCCGCCCGGCGTGCGGGAAAACGGCGGCCAATACACGCATGCCGCCACATGGGTGGCGATCGCTTTTGCCCGCCAGGGCGATGGCGACAAAGCCGTCCGACTTTTGCGAATGCTGAATCCGGTCGAGCACGCCCGGGACGAGAAGGATTGCGAACGCTACAAGGTCGAGCCGTACGTCATGCCAGGCGACGTTTACTCGTTACCCGGCCACGTCGGGCGCGGTGGCTGGACGTGGTACACGGGCGCGGCGGCTTGGACCTATCGCGTCTGGCTTGAAGAAATTCTGGGATTCCAACGCCGCGGCGCTACCCTCACAATCAACCCGGTCATCCCGAAAGATTGGCCGGGCTTCCGTCTGCGATACCGTTTTCAGAACACCATTTATCGCATCGCAGTCGAGAATCCAGACCACTGTTCCCGAGGTGTCACCCTAGTGGAATTGGATGGAGTGGCGGCAGCCGACAAAATTGTGACTTTGCGTGACGACGCGCTGCCGCACGAGGTGCGTGTTGTCCTGGGGACCAAATCGCCGCTGTAGGGATCGTCTTGTTCTCGGCCGCGGCTCCCGGGGCGTAAGGGCGCGTTTGCCACTTACCAGAGTCGTGCAGCCGGCGATTACAACGGTGCTGGGGTGAGGCGCCGGACAGCCAAGGAAAGCATGAAGCGGGAAATGCCGCTGAAGATCAAGCTGACGCCGATCAGCGTTCCGATCACCCAAACGGAACTCGATGGCCAGTGGGCCCAGATCAAAAATCCGAGAATTAGCGTGATGATGCCGTCGAACAATACCCAGCCGGAGTTGTGGACATTACGATGTTGAAGTACAAAACAATTTCCATCACACCTTCGAACAGGAGAAATACTGCGAGGACAAGCGTGAGAGAGATCACGCCCAAAAGCGGGTTCATTAACATGTAGACGCCGGCAAATCCGTAAAGAACCGCGAGGAGCACTTTCCAGAGAAAGCCGCCGATGCTGTGAGATTGGAGGGCGAAGATTAGATGCGAAATGCCGGCGCATTTAAGAACCTGCTAAAACGCCTATCGAAAATTAAGGATTCAGTTGCATTAGAATTGAGTGATTGACTAAGGCTAGGCTAATCCTGCTTCAGTAGATCGAGGTCCGTTCCCGCTCGGGTGTCATCTTTCAAAGAAGCCGTCGAGAATTGTACAAGAATTTGTGCAAGAATTGGCCCATTTCTGCTCGCCCCTCTAACACGCAGCAGAAATTCGAGAATTTGCCAATTTACCTGGGTAAATTGCCCTAGATTTGACCGGCAACGAAAAGCCGAGAAATGGCTAAAACCGCAATTTTAAGTTCGTTGCGTCTGCCATTTCGCCACATCGGCGCCAAGCCGCGAACAAAACTCACCACTCTTTGAAACCGCCCGTGTGCTCGTGCGTCTCAACAACGTTCCCTGCGTCATGGTAAACGCGAATCACAGCATCATGTGAGCGGCTAAAAAATTTGCGTAACCGATTGCGTTGCTGATTGCGTCAGGTGCGCCGCCGTATCAAGTCGGTGAGCCTGACTCTGCCTTGTGTGACGGGACCTTATACGACGATCGCCTGCACCTTACGGCTGTTGAAAAACGGCATTCGCATCACCACTGCCAACGGCGACAACGGTTACCCGCACAACACCGACGACCAAGGTTTGCCCTCAGATGACGATCGTTTCGTCGAAAACAATATTCCTTTCAAAGCGATTGCCGCCAGCAATGCCCAGAACGACAGCGGAGTGTTCGAGTTGAGCTTCCGCGATGAGCGCTACCTGCCCTTCGAAGGAGCCGGCGCTATCAGTGATTGGTCACGGGAACTGTTCAGCGATCTCCCTTCAAACAACCCAGACCCCGCGAACCCCGACTTTGGCAGACCATTGCGCCAATTCGCTTACAAATCCATTTCGGATGCCATTCTGCACATCAAATACACGGCGAGAGAAGACGCCGGGCCGTTTAAGAACGGTGCAATTGCCCATCTTCGGGACTATTTCAGTCAAGACGGTGCAACACCTTCTCTGCGCATGCTAAATCTGCGGAACGAGTTCCCAACTCAATGGAACCGTTTCCTGAATCCAAGCAACCCGGCAAAAGGGAACGTGTTTGAATTAGAAATGTCACCGGAACTATTCCCGTTTAGGGATGAAAAGAAAAGAGTGAAGATCAACTCCGTTTGGCTATTGGCTCGCGCCAAAGATGGTGAGAATTATACAGCTGTGTTTCAATCCTCCCTTGCCAGCAGCGCCCGCCGGCTCAGACACGTTTCAAACTTGCCCAAGTCAATCAATACGGTCGGCTGTATTTCGGGCAAAAGGACGTTTCGGCTGCGAATGTGACGATTGATCTCATTGCTCCACCAGTGAAATGGCTACTGAAAATGACCAATCCTGCCAACCCGAATGGAATCTTAAATACTGATCCTGCAGAAGTGGAAGACGTGCTGTTGGTGTTTGGGTACGAATGGGAAGGACCGTAGAGTCACCGCGGTACTCCAGGCTCGATTTTCCGCTACGATTTCAAGCTTTCGAAAGCTCTGCGGCAAGCTTTCGATCGGGCCGCGACCCATTCCCCGCGCGCGCGAGGGAGCGCGGCGCGTTGGCGAACAACATAGAACAGCACTGAAATTGGCAAATTTGTTGTGACTTTTCTTGTGACTCGGCCGATTTCGAGGCCAATTTCCGGCCATTTTACCTATGAATCGGCGGCCTCCCGTGTGCGGGTTTCGCGGATGGCTGCTTGCCAAAGTTTGGCGGGCTTGCCGGGAACGAACCAGCTCGGTTCTTTGCTCGAGCGGCTGAGGGTTGCTACCTAGCCTGCAACAGCCTTGTGAACGAGCTGCAGCATAACGTCGTCTTCGAACGGTTTTGCAAGAAAAGCGACAGCTCCGGCATCGAGCGCGGTCCGGCGCACTGATGGATCGTCCCGTCCGCTCATGAAGATGATCTGTGTCTCGGGCGAATCTCGGCGGAGACAGGCCTGCACTTCCAAGCCACTCATGTTGGGCATCCATACGTCCAGGACTGCTACGCGACATGGGGCATGTTCGAGCCTGGCGAGAAAGATGGCTGGATGGTTAAACTTCTCCACAATAAAACCGGCCGAATTAAGCAAACGACCGAGCGCCCTCAGCATGGAGGCATCATCGTCGAGGAGCCAGATACCATCGCCGGCGGAAGCGCTCAAAGGCGAGCCTTTCGCGTCCAAATCTTCGAAAGCATTAAAGGAATTTGTATTGGGCATGTCTATCTAGTCTCGTTTATCGACTCGGGCTCGTGGGAGAGGAATCATTTATTACTATGGGGATCTGATCGACGCCGCGCAATGAGACCTTAGTCTCATCCCACACGGGAGCACTGGCAGCACGAATTCTGCCACACCTTTTTTAAAAATACGTAAGCAAATGGGCAAGTGGCTGTCTCAAACTTTTGCTCGCGCTTCCGGTTATTTTTCTGCGGTTTTGCCTGCTCTCCGCAACCAGAACTAGGCGGCTTGGGAGTTGTCCTCCTTCGCCTGCGGTAAACAAACCGTGAAACAGGCGCCCCCATCGTGACAATTTTCTCCCGAGAGGGTTCCGCCGTGCGCCTCGATAATGCTGCGAGAAATCGCCAATCCCATTCCAGTCCCCTCGGATTTTGTCGAAAAGAATGGCTCGAAAAGTTGCTCGGCCATTCCGCTGGGAAAGCCAGGACCAGAGTCACGCACGCTGACGAGAATGTCCCCATTTCCGTTCCGGCCCGCGCGGATGACAATGCGTCGCGCATTTGGGCGCACAGCCGACATTGCTTCAAATGAGTTGATGGTGAGATTGAGAAGGACTTGCAAGAGCTGTACCGGATCTCCCCAAACCTGGCCCGCATCGGAATCAACTTCGTCAGTCACTTTTACCTCCCTTCCAATGGCATCAGCGTGCACAATGCGGAGGAGCTCGTGAATCGTGTCCCCGATCTGGATCAACTCGCGGCGAGCCTCGCCTTTCCGGACCATATTGCGGACACCTTGAATGACCTGGCCGGCCCGGCGACCGTCAGCCGCGATGTCGCCAAGCAACTCCGTCAGCTCCTCGGTTCCGACTTTGCCCGCTGCGATTAAGCGTTGCGCGGCGCTGGCGTTCGCTACGATTGCCCCGATCGGATTGTTGACTTCGTGCGCGAGCGACGCCGCCAGTTCGCCCATCACCGCGACGCGTCCCACCCGAGCTAGCTCCATGTCTTGGCGCTGATGCTCCAGCTCCGCCTGCTTGCGCGCGGTGATGTCGATCACCGATGCCAGAACAGACAAACCTTCCGTGGTGTGAATCGGATTGAGCTCCACTTCGACGGGGAATTCGCTGCCGTCTTTTCGACGGCCAAAAAGATCGCGCCCGGCTCCCATGGCGCGGCTGCTGGGTTCGGAAAGAAAACTTTTGCGATAGCCGGCATGTCGATCGCGGAAACATTCTGGAATCAACGTTTCGATAGGATGGCCGATCAACTCGCTGAGGGAATAGCCGAAGACGGTTTCTGCCCGCGCGTTGGCGAAGCTGATCACGCCGGCTGAATCGACCATGATCATAGCGTTCGGCGCGGCATCGAGCACCAACCGGAATTTTTCTTCTCCGCGCTTCCGCTCCGTGATGTCAATGCATGAGCCGATGTAGCCGAGGAACGCGCCATCGGAGGCAAAGCGTGGTGTTCCACTATCCAGAACCCAGCGGTATTCACCGTCACTTCGCCGCAGGCGATATTCCATTGTAAACGGTTGGCGCGCGTCGAAGGAATTTCCGTAAATGTCGCGCCAGCGGTCGAAGTCTTCCCGGTGGACGCCATCGGCCCAGCCATTGCCAAGCTCCTGCTCCAGCTTTCGGCCGGTAAAGTCGAGCCACCCTTTATTGAAAAACGTGCAAAG
>WNGD01004984.1_pt1 | contig 18120 bp, 14 predicted proteins | sample 5400671 | NCBI WGS metagenome assembly WNGD01 (sample SAMN13153369, study PRJNA577476) | soil metagenome | isolation source: 40 cm soil or saprolite under grassland replicate 2 | place: USA:California | collected 2016-06-15
CTGTTGCCACATCCGCAAGGTCGAGCCCCTGCTCGAGGCGCTCGGGCCTTACGACGCCTGGATCTCCGGGATCCGCCGCGACCAGTCCCCGAGCCGCGCCGCCACGCCGAAGCTGCAGTGGTCGGAGCGCTACGGCGTCTGGAAGTTCCATCCGCTCGCCGACTGGGACGAGAAGCGCGTCTGGGCCTACATCCAGGTCAACGAGATTCCGTATAACCCGCTACACGAGTCCGGCTACCGCTCGATCGGCTGCATCCCCTGCACCCGGCCGACCGCGCCGGACGAAGAGGAGCGCGCGGGGCGCTGGGCGGGTTCCGACAAGCTCGAGTGTGGCATCCATCTCGACACGCGAATAGGAGGCACATGACGGACCACATCTACGCCGCCGAGCACCCGGAGACGACGCACGTCAGGCCCGGTGGCTTCACGCTCTGGTTCACCGGTTTGTCCGGCTCGGGCAAGACGACGATCGCGCATCTCGTCGGTTCGGAGCTCGACCGGCGCGGCCTCATCGTCGAATACCTCGACGGGGACACGGTACGGACACACCTCTCGAAGGGCCTTGGCTTCTCGAAGGAGGACCGCGACACGCATATCGAGCGTGTGGGGTGGGTCGCCTCGCGTCTGACGCGCCAGGGCGGTGCCGTGATCGCCGCTGCGATCTCGCCGTACGAGGAGACGCGCCGACAGGTGCGCGAGCGGGTGGAGGATGTCGGTACGTTCGTCGAGGTCTACGTCAAGGCGTCGGTCGACGCCTGCGCCGAGCGCGACGTCAAGGGCCTCTACGAGAAGGCATTCAGGGGCGAGATCACCGAATTCACCGGCGTGTCCGACCCTTATGAAGAGCCGTCGAGCGCCGAGCTCATCGTGGACACGGAGCTGCACGAGCCGGAGGAGAGCGCTGCGCTCGTCCTCGCCAAGCTCGAGGAGCTCGGGCTTGTCGGTGCGGAAGTCGCCGCATGACGGAGATCGCCACCGAGCATCCGCACCTGATCGCGCCGCACGGGGGCTACCTCGTCGACCGCACGGGGCCGCGGCCCGACAACGCCGACAGCCTGGAACAGGTTCCGCTGACCTCGCGCGAGCTGTCGGATCTCGACATGCTCGCGTGCGGCGCGCTTTCGCCGCTCGAGGGCTTCATGGGCCGCGACGACTACGAGCGGGTGCTCGAGGAGATGCGCCTCGCCAAGGGCCTTCCCTGGGCGCTGCCGGTCTGCCTCGCCGTCGACCACGAGCCCCAGGGCGACGAGGTCGCGCTGACCGACGAGGCGGGCAAGGCGTTCGCGGTGCTCGAGGTCGACGAGGTCTACGAGTACGACAAGGAGCGCGAGGCGCGGAATGCGTTTCGAACCACGGAGGAGGCGCATCCCGGCGTCGCGCGGCTCTACGCCCAGAAGCCGCTCTACCTCGCCGGCCAGGTGACGGTCTTCGAGCGGGCGCAGCCGGCCTTCCCGGAGCTGGCGCTCGATCCCGCCGAGACCCGCGCGGCCTTCGCCGGGCGCGGTTGGAAGCGTGTCGTCGGGTTCCAGACCCGCAACCCGATCCACCGCGCGCACGAGTACCTGACCAAGGGCGCGCTGGAGACCGTCGACGGGCTGCTGATCCACCCGCTCGTCGGCGACACGAAGTCGGACGACGTGCCCGCGAAGACTCGGGTCGAGTGCTACCGCGTCCTGCTCGAGAACTACTACCCGCAGGGCCGCGTCGTTCTCTCGTCATTCCCGGCCGCGATGCGCTACGCCGGGCCGCGCGAGGCGATCTGGCACGCGATCTGCCGCAAGAACTACGGCTGCTCCCACTTCATCGTCGGCCGCGACCACGCCGGCGTCGGCGACTACTACGGCACCTACGACGCGCAGCTGATCTTCGACGAGTTCGAGCCGCACGAGCTCGATATCGAGCCGATGTTCTTCGAGCACGCCTTCTGGTGCAAGGTCTGCGCTCAGATGGCGACGCCGAAGACGTGCCCGCACGGCGGCGACGACCACGTCTTCCTTTCGGGGACGAAGGTGCGGGAGCTGCTCGCGAACGGCGAACTGCCGCCGGTCGAGTTCTCGCGGCCGGAGGTCGCCGAGGTCCTGATCGAGGCCTACCGGAACTAGCCGCCGATGACCTGGCAGTTCACGCTCACGGGACTGCTGATCGGCGGCCTCGTCGGCTTGACAGGGATGGGCGGCGGATCGCTGCTGACGCCGATTCTCGTGATCCTGTTCGGGTTCAAGCCGACCTACGCTGTCGGCACCGACATCCTCCACGGCGCGATCTTCAAGTCCTTCGGCGCCGCCAGGCACCGCCGGCTCGGCACCGTCCACGCGCGGCTGACGTTCTGGATGTTCCTCGGCTCGGGGCCGATGTCGCTGCTCGGCGTCGCGCTGGCAACCTCGTTGAAGCACCGCTACGGCGACGGCGTTCAGTCGGTCGAGGCCTACGCGATCGGCGCCGCGCTGATTCTCGGCGGACTCGGCCTGATCGCGAAGACGCTGGTTAAGGTCGGCATCCAGCCGGACGATGCACCGTTCCTGCTCTCCCGCCGTGACCGCTGGATCGCCTTCGCGATCGGCGCTGTCTTCGGCTTCGTCGTCGGGCTGACCTCGGTCGGCAGCGGCACCTTCTTCGGGCTGGTGATGGTGCTCGTCTATCCGCTGACGGTGCCCAAGATCGTCGGCACCGACATCTTCCACGCGGCGGCGCTTCTCTGGATTGCGGGGATCGGGCACCTCGTCGCCGGGAATGTCGACCTGCACGCGATGTTCTGGCTCCTGCTCGGCTCGATTCCCGGCGTGTTGCTGACGAGCAAGCTGACCCTGCGGCTGCCCGACCAGGCGCTGCGACTGGGCCTCGCCACGGTGCTGATGTTGAGCGGCGTCAAGCTGGTCAACACGCCCGGTGCCGACTGGATCGTGCTCGCCGGCTTCATCGCCGGCGGGATCGTTTTCGCAGCCTGGGGCGTTCGCGAGCTCCGCGAGCAGCGGCGTGAGGCTCCGCTCGCCACCGAGCTCCCGCTCTCGTAGCTAACGCCGTACCACGAGGTCGGCGAACGACGCCGACGACTTGCCGAACTCCCACCAACCCTGGACGTCCGGCTTTACATAGGCGACGTTTCGGCCGTAGACGAGCGGGATGCATGCGACCTGGTCGGCGACGGCCAGCCGGTCGGCCGCATGGAAGAGCTCCAGGCGCGCCCGGCCGTCGCGTTCGCGCCGCGCTTGCTCGATCAGCTCGTCGAAGGTTGGATGGGAGAACCCGCCCTCGTTCGTGCGGCTGTCGGACTGGAAGAGCAGGCGTAGGTAGTACTCCGGATCGGGGTAGCCGGGGAACCACCCGGTGACGCGGATCGGCGCCCGGTCCGCCCGGCCGCCCGCCGCCATCGCTTCCTCGTTTCGCCACGACCAGGTACGGACGGCGACCCGGTCGCCGAAGACCTCCTCCCAGCTCGCCGCCACCGTCGTCAGAATCTCGTCCCACACTTCCATCCCCGCGAGCTCGAGCTCGCCGTCGAAACGCGAGCGAGCGAGATGATCGCGGGCGGCGTCCGGATCGAAGCGCAGGGCGATCTCCGGGGTATGGCCCTGGAGTGCCGGCGGGACAATCCCGCCCGTCGCGACGACGAGGTTCGCAGGACATGCCGCCGCCAGCGCCTCCCGGTCGATTGCGTGCGCGAGGGCGCGCCGGAGCTCGACGTCGGAGGTCGGCGCTCGAGTGTGATCGAAGCGGATGTACGCGGACCACGCCGCCGGTCCGAGCGACGCGTCGTTCTGCACGCTCCCCGGCATCAAGTCGGCGAGGCGCGGCGTGTATCGCACCATGATCATCTCGGACTCGCCGCGCTCGTACCGGGGCAGGGCGTCTGCGATCGACGAGCGCAAGAAGCGAATCGTGTCGGCGTTGCCCGGCCGCGGACGGGCGTAGTCGGGCCGTCTCTCGAGGACGAGCTCGTCGTCGGTTCGGCTTGCGATCGCGAAGGGGCCGCTCACGACCTGGTGCTCCGGCTTCGTCCAGGCCTCGCCGTGCCGCTCGATCGCATGCCGCGGCTGCGGTCCGGCGTCGGGGCGGTTCATCACGTTCATGAAATAGGGAGCCGGCGCGGCCAGCCCGAACTCGACCGTCCGGTCGTCGAGCGCGCGCACGCCGATCCGGTCGGCGTCGTCGTTGTGGCCGAGGTAGTAGTCCTGGCCGTTCTCGAGCACGAAGTAGATCGCCACGGACGAGCCCGGGCTGGCCGGATCGAGCACGCGCTTGATTCCGTACTCCACGTCGCGCGCCGTCAGCGGCGTGCCGTCCGACCAGGTGAGACCCTCGCGCAGGTGGAAGACGTAGCGAAGACCGTCGTCTGAGATCTCCCACCGTTCGGCGAGGGACGGAACGACGTTTCGGTCCGGCCACGCCTCGACCAGCCGGTCGAAAAGCTGCATGCACAGCTGGATGTTCGGCCAGGCGATCGCCGACTTCGGGTCCGGATCGTTGGGGAGGAAGCTCGTCACCATCCGCACGGTCTCGTTGGCGGCCGGCGCTGTCGCAGGTGGAGTCCAGTGCTCGAAGGCTCGCTGGTACGTCTCGTTCGCCTCCCCGAACCGCAGGGCGGTGTGGAGAGCGAGGGCGAGCTTGAGGAGCACGACCGCCATCTCCTGCCGCTTGCCGCGGCGGTCGAGCAGCGGCAGCAGCGCGCGGTAGTGCTCGATCGCCTCGTCGAGCGCGTACTCCTCGCGGGCGCGGTCGCCCGCCCGGCCGAGGTACACGACGGCCTTTTCCTCGTCCTCGGCGGCGAGCCAGTGGTAGGCGAGCAGACCGAGCGCCTGTTCCTCGTCGCCCTCGGCCCGGCGGCGCTCGAGCCATTCCGCCGCGCGGCGATGCAGGCTCCGCCGCGGCTCCGAGAGCATCGTCCGGTAGGCCGCTTCCTGGATCAGCGCGTGCTTGAAGCGGTACTCCGGCTGAGGCCAGCGGCGGCCCTCACGGATCAGGTCGAGTCGCTGGAGCTCGTTGAGGGTCGTCCGGACGTTGCCGTCGCCGCCGAGCACGCCCTCGAGAAGCGGCAGCCCGAACCGGCGGCCGAGCGCCGAGGCCGCGGTGAGCACCTCGTGGGCCTCTGCGGGCAGGCGGTCGATCCGCGCGACCAGAACCTTCTCGACCGTCGGCGGAATCTCGATCTCGACTGCGTGGTCGAATCGCCAGCCCCCGTTCTCGTGGGCGAGCGCGCCCGTGTCGGCGAGCGATCGGACCAACTCCTCGAGGTAGAAGGGATTCCCCTCCGCCTGCTCGAGCAGGCGGCTCTCCAACTCCTGAGGCAACGTCTCCTCGCCGACGAGTGCAAGCAGCAGCTCCCGCTGAGCATCCCCCGACAGCCGCTGAGCGACCACGAGCAGGACCGCGGCCTCCTCGCCGATCGAGAGCAGACGCTCGGCGAGCTGAATCGAGGTCGGATCGGCCCAGTGGAGGTCCTCGAGGACGACCGCGACGGGCCGGTCCTGGGCGAGCCGGCGGAAGACCTCCTCGACAACCTCGAAAGTCCGGTACTGCAGCGCCTCCGGCGACAGCTCGGCGAGGCGTCCGGCAGCGTCCGCTTCGAGCGTCAGACCGAGCAGCGAGCCCAGATATGGGTAGAGCTCCGTCGCGCGGTCGGAGAAGAGCGTCTCGACGCGGCGGCGAAGGGCGATTCGGACCCGCAACTCGGGCTCGTCGTGGCCGACGCCGAGCCACTCGCGCAGCAGGTCGCGAAACGGCCAGTACGGGAGCGATTCGCCGTAGGAGATGCAGCGGCCTTCGAGCCACAGGGGCGGCGCCGCGGCGGCGGTCTCAGACTCCTCGAAGACGCGGTGCAGCTCGTTCAGCAGCCGGCTCTTGCCGATGCCGGCCTCGCCGGTGACGAAGAGAAGGCCGCCCGAGCCGCCCAGCGTTCGTTCGAGCGCAAGCTTGGCCAGGTCGAGCTCCCGCTCTCGGCCGACGAGGCGCGCCTGGACCCCTTCGAGCCCCCGGACCTTCTGCCCCTCCGCGAGCACGCGCTCGACGGGCGTCGCCCGCACCGGCTCAGTCTTCCCCTTCAGCTCCAGCTCGACCGGCTCCGCCCACGCGAACAACGGCTCGGTCTGCCGCCGCGTCGCCTCATCGACCAGCGCCGTCCCGGGCTTCGCCTTGGCCTGGAGTCGGGCGGCCGTGTTGACCGTGTCGCCGAAGGCGGCGTACTCGGTCCGGTTGCCGCCGCCGATCTCGCCGAGGACGACGGCGCCGGTCGTGACCCCGACCCGGACACCGAACCCGGAGATCCCCCAGCCCCGCTCGACCTCCGCGCCGTAGGCAGCGACCTCCTCGACGATGCGCAGCGCCGCTCTGAGCGCGCGTTCCGCATCGTCTTCGTACGAAACAGGCGCGCCGAAGAAGGCGAGGACCCCGTCTCCGGCGAGGTCCTTGACGTGACCACCGACCCGCTCCACCTCGGCGACGATTCGGGAAACCGCTTCCCCGACGACGAGCTTGACTTCTTCTCCATCGAGCTGCTCGCCGAGTGCGGTCGAACCGACGAGATCGGCGAAGAGAACGGTGACGACCTTCCGCTCCTCGCGGAGATCGTGCGCCGGCGCCGCTGAGGTCGTGTCGCTCACCTGTCGCATTGTCGCCGCTTGGGCGGCGGGGCGGCATCTAAACTCGCCCCACTTTGTCGCGTCTCCTGCCGGCCGTGCTCGTCGTCGGGCTGCTCGGCGGCTCGGCTGCGGCCTTCGCCGTCACGGAGCGCCTCAAGCTCGAGCGCAGCCCGGTCATCGGCACGCGGGTGGACAAGTTCGTGTCGCCGGCCTCGGGCCGGCGGGGAGAGATCGTCTTCCGACTGAGGAAGTCGGACCGCCTCTCACTGGCGATCGTCGATTCGAATGACCGCGTTGTCCGCACGCTGGTGAGCTCGCATCACGTCGGCGCGGGCAAGAAGAGCTATCACTGGGACGGTCGTGACGACACTGGCGAATCCGTCCCCGACGGCACCTACAAGCCGCGTGTCCACCTCGCTGGCCAGCACCGGACGATCCTGCTCCCGAACCCGATTGCCGTTGACACGAAGCGGCCGCTGATCTCGATGATCCGGACCAGCCTGGCCGAGGTTTCGCCCGACGGCGACACGCGGCACGACTACCTGACGGTCTTCTTCCACACGAGCGAGCCGGCCCGCGCGGTCCTCTACGAGAACGGGCGTCAGGTCGTGAAGCAGAAGTCGTTCAAGGCGGACTCCCTGAAATGGGGCCGCGGGAACGGCATGCCGACGAAGCCGGGCCTATACCCGCTGCGGCTGCGGGCCATCGACCAGGCCGGCAATCTCGGGCCGCCGACGGGAGTCTTCACGGTCAGGATCCGCTACATCGAGCTCGGGCGGCGCGTGATTCGGGCGCGCGCAGGCGGCCGGATCGTCGTCCGCGTCTCGACCGACTCGCACTTCTACGACTGGCGAATCGGCTCGCGCCACGGCCGCGTCCGGAGCCGGCGGCTCGTGCTCGCCGCCGGCGCGCCGGGGCGGTACTGGCTCGTCGTCTCCGAGCGCGGCCACCGGGCCGCCGCGCTGGTGGTGGTCTCGCCCTGACTGCCGAGCTCGCCCGCGCCGCGGGTCCGGTTGCCGCCGGCGGGATCGCGCTGCTGCTCTTGACCGCGCGCCGGGAGCTCCGCCTCGCGGGACTAGCGGCTTGGGGAGCCGGCTGCGTGGTGCTCGCCTACTACCTGGCGCCGCATGGCCACCGTCCGGTTCTCGCGGGGGTCGCGTTGGCCGGCCTCGTCCTGGCGGCAGGCGGCGCCGCATTGCTCCAGCGCTGGCCCTGGCTGCTCGCGCTCGCCGCGCTCGCGTGCGTACCGGCGCGGATTCCGGTCAAGGTCGGCTCGACCGATGCGAACCTGTTGGTGCCGATGTACGGCGTCGTGGCCGCCGCGGCGCTCGCGCTCGCGTGGCAGCTCTGGCGTGATCCTGGATCCGTCAGGAATCGAGAGCTCGGCCCGGTGGCGCTCCCGCTGGCAGCATTCGTCCTCTGGAGCGGGCTCAGCCTCGCCTGGAGCCAGGATCTGCGCCAGGGCGCGATCGAGCTGCTCGCCTTCTACCTGCCCTTCGCGCTGCTCGCGGTGACGCTCGCGAGGCTGCCCTGGCGCCGCGACTGGCTCGCAGCGCTCTGGGTGCAGCTGAGTGCAATGGCCGTTGCCTTCGCGCTGTTCGGCATCTACCAATACGAGACCCGCGACATCTTCTGGAACCCGAAGGTGCGCATCGGCAACGCTTACGCGCCGTTCTACCGGGTCAATTCCGCCTTCTGGGACCCGTCGATCTACGGCCGCTTCCTCGCAGTCGCGATCCTGGCGAGCCTCGTGCTCGTCGTCCACGGCACGGCGCGCCGCGTCGCCTTCGCCGCGACGGCTGTCGTCGTGGTCGCCTGGATCGGTCTCGTCCTGTCGTTCTCACAGTCGAGCTTCGTCGCGCTCGTCGTCGGCGTCGGGATCGTCGCTTGGTTCGCGTGGGGGCGCAGGGCGCTCGCGCTGCTCGGCGTGATCGCCGCCGTCGTCCTCGTCGCCGGGCTGGCGATGCCGAGCGTGCGCCACCATTCCCTGAACTCAGCCTCGGGAGGCCGCTTCAAGCTCGTCAAGAACGGCGTCGCGATTGCGGCGCATCATCCCGTGCAGGGGATCGGCATCGGCGGCTTCAAGCAGGCGTATGCGAAGCGGACGGGCCTGAAGGGCAAGGAGCCGAAGGCCGCGGCCTCCCACGACACGCCGGTGACGATCGCAGCCGAGAACGGCATCGTCGGGCTGGCGCTGTTCGGCTGGCTGCTGCTGACTGCGTTCATGCTCGCCCTCCGGCGAGTTGCGCCGGCCACCTCCGCCGGCCGTGTGTCGCTGATCCTCGGGGTCGTCCTCGCCGCGATCGGCGTCCACAGCCTCTTCTACAACGCGTTCTTCGAGGATCCGATGGCGTGGAGCGTCTTCGGGCTCGCTCCGCTGGCCGCGGCCGCGCTTGCCCGGGAGCGCGTCAGCGAGCCGGTGCCAAAAGCCGCCGCCCGGCAGCCAGCAGTCGTCGCCGCTCCGCAGGCAGATAGAAGCCGAGCGGAAGCAAGATGAGCGGGTAGGACGCGGCCAGAAGCACGGCGATCGAGAGCGGGACGTGCAACGCCTTACCGAAGGCGGTCAGTCCGATTGCCGTTCCGACCACGAGCGCGACCCGCCGCCACTGGTAGGGAACCGGGTAGACGCGCTGCGCGTGCACCGACATCAGCACGAACATCGAGCTGTAGGCCGCCGCCCCGGCGATCGCGGCGCCGATCATCCCGAAGCTCGGTACGAGCACGAGGTTGAGCGCGATGTCGAGCAGGGCCGCGATGCCGGTGACGACCCAGTTGAACTGGGTCTTCCGGGCGCGGCCGATGCCGATCGAGACGACGATGTAGCCGCCCAGTGCCGTCAACGCGAACGCCGTCAGCGGAACGACGCGCGCGCCTTCGTGGAACTCCGCTCGCCCGGTCAGCAGCCGCACCAGCCAGGGCGCGAGCAGCCCAAGGATCAGGGCGAGCCACGAGAAGACGAACAGGAGGTAGGTCAGCACGAAGCCGTACGTCCGCTTCGCCTCGTCTTCGTCTTCGATCGAGTAGGCGAACGCCGGCCAGGCGAGTCGGAAGGCGGCGAGCAGAAGCAGAGCCGCGGAGGCGATCCGGACGCCGACCGAGTAGTGGCCGACCTCCGTCTGGCCCTTGAACTTGGCGATGAAGAAGCGGTCGCTGAAAGCCAGCGCCCAGAGCGCGAGCTGCGACGGGACGAGTGGCAGCCCGAACCGGTTCATCTCGCGGAAGAGGCGCCGGTCGAACTGCAGCCCGAGCTGGTAGCGGCGGTAGCCGAGCAGAACGAGGTAGACGGAGAGGGTGCCGATCCAGTTGCCGACGACCACCCCGAGCGCGCGCTCGTGGAAGTGGACGACGAGGACGACGGTCGCGCCGACCGTGACGAGCAGGTTGGCGAGCGTCGCGAAGGTGAAGAGAACCGGCCGCTCCTCGACGCGGAAGAGCGACGTCAGCTGCTCGTAGTTCATCTGAGCCCAGAGCCCGACGAAGGCGGCGCGGACGAGCCAGGCCTGGCCGTGCCCGAGCGAGAGCGCATCGGCGATGGGCTGCGCCGCGATCCAGCCCGCGGCGAGCCCGAGCGTCGCGCTGCCCATCGTGAACCAGAACGACGTCCGCACGACGCGGACGCGATGCGCCAATTCGGCCGAGTCGAAGTAGTAGCGGAAGAAGGCGCTCGAGATCCCGAGCCGCAGAACGACGACGAGCACCGCGCTGAGCGCCGTCAGCGTCTCGACGCGCCCGTAGTCGCGGCCGTGCAGGTAGCTGGTGTACAGCGGCAGCAGCAGCACCGAGAGGACGCGGGAGATGAGGCCGCCGAGCCCGTAGATCAGGGACTGGGAAAGCAGGCGCTTGATCTGCTGCGCGAGCACCTAAAGCTGAGAGTAGATGTGGATCAGGCGGTCGGCCATCGAGTCGGCGTCGTGGACGCGCTCGACGTACGCGCGGCCGGCGGCGCCCCGAGCGCGGCGCTCTTCTCCCGACGCGACGAGCGACCTCAGGTCGGCCGCGAGCGTTTCCTTCGTCGTCCGCACGATCGGTACTTCGACGCCGAAGGTCTGCGCAGTCCGCGCGGCGGCCTCCTCGTGGATGAACCCGACCACCGGCTTGCCATAGGCCATCGCCTCGATCGCGAACAGGCCGTACCAGCCGGAGTTCAGCTGGTCGACTACGACATCCGCCTGGGCCAGCCGCGGACCGACCTCGTCGTGGCGGACGTTCTCGATCACGTCCAGCTCGACGCCGAGCTCAGCGCAGGCGGCGACGATCAGCTCGGTTCCCTTGCGGCGGCGAGAGAGTGCCGCATGGGCGATGCGCAACGGCCCGTCCGCCCGCGGAGGAACCGCCGTGATCCCCGAGAGGTCGATCCCGGGGGGCACGACGTCGGCCTCCGGAATCCAGCGGGCGGCGTCGTACGAGCCGATCATCTGCACGTCGGCGCGGCGGCCGTAGTCCAGCTCCTCCGGCGACTTGCCGCGGATGTCCGAGCCGACGAAGTGGAAGACGGATTTCTTTCGCGCCGCCCTGAGGATCGGGAACTGGACACGCTTCGGCACGAGCGTCAGCCCGAAGTAGAAGTGGAAGACGTCGGTGGTCGGGAGCAGGCTCGCGAGCGCGCGAAACTGCGCGGCCTGGCGCCGCCAGGCCGGCCCGCTCGGCAGCTGCAGGTTCTCGTCTGTCTCAGGGTGCTCCGGGCGGGTGTTGAAGACAACGAGCCGCGCGTCGACGCCTTTGCGCCGCAGCGCCTGCACGTTCGTCCAGCCGATGCCCGCGAAGTTGACCGGGCAGTGAACTACTCGGAGTCCCACTCGACCTGGTCGAAGTACCGGAGCGCCTTGCGCGTCCGGCGGATGCGGGCGGCGTAGGCGGTCAGCTCGTCGTCGCCGAGCTCTCCGAGCGCGTGCTTGAGCCCGAGGTAGGGCAGGTTCAGATCCTCCTGGTAGACGACGGTCGAGATCCGTGGGTTGATCTCGATCACGGCGTCGCCGACGAGCTGGATGTTGAAGAAGTGGCCGAGCTCGAGCTCGCCGGCGATCTTGGCGGCGACGTCCATCAGCCCGGAGTCGTCGAGGGTCTGGAAGTACATGGCCAGCCCGGCACGCATCTCCTCACGCGTCTTCGGGTGCCCGAGCAGGATCCGCCCGCCGTCGGCGATGCCGTCGATCGTCCGCTCAGGCCCGCGCACGAGCTCCATCACGAGCGCTTCGGTCTCGTCGTCGCCGAGCAGCTCGACGAGCTCCTCCAGCCGCAGCGCCTCCGCGACGCCGGGCCGGTTCTCGAACAGCTGCCGCCGGCGGTCGGCGGAGGCCGACACGACGCGAACGCCGCGCGAACCCGAGGAGATGAGCGGCTTGAAGGCGACATTGTTGTCCGGGTACCCGAGCTCCCGCGCCGCGGCGTCGACCGCCGCGGCGCCGGAGACGCGACGCCACGCGGGCCCGCGGACCCCGATCGCGTCGAGCAACCCATACGTCTCCGCCTTGTCGTTCGAGCGGCGCACGGCTTCCGCGCCGGCGACGAGCACCGTCGTCTCGCCGAACCGCTGCTTGCCCTCGGCGAGCGGCAGCAGCTCGAAGGACGACTGCGGCAGGACGGCGTCGACCCGCTCGCGCTCGCAGATCTCGACCAGCGCGTCCGTGAAGCCGGGGTCGCCTCCGGGCGGGACGACGTGGAAGGCGTCGCAGAAGTGGCGGCCGATCGCCAGCTCGGACATGTCGGTGCCGATGAGACGCACTTCGCGCTCGCCGTTCTCGCGCAGTGCACGGATCAGCGCAGGGCAGCCGGGGACCCCCGACGCGGTGAGAAGAACAGTGAGCGCCCTCACCTCAGATCGATCCGGTCTTCGGCCAAACGAGCGAGGTCGCGCTCGCGCTCGGCGTCGAGCATCGCCAGCATCGTCTTCCGCATCGTCGCCCCCGGGTAGGCCCAGATCTCCGGGTGCGTGAGTAGCTGCAGCCACTCGAACCGGCCCGCGGCGAGGTCTTCGTGGGGGCAGCCGCTCCGCCAGTGCTGGTTGGAGTCGGAGCGGTAGTGGTCGGGGTCGAAGTAGGGAGCCTGCATCGCGTTGACCGCCCTGTCGAGCGGCTCGCGCATGAACTCGGGATCCGGGTTGTGCCAGGCGACGACGGGATCGAAGCGCTCGTCGAGGTCGCGCTCCGGATGGACGGCGTGGAGCCCGACTCGGTGGCCGAGCTGGCGCAAGCGCGCGAGCGCATGCTCGCCCTCGGGCGAGGCGAGGTTGTAGAAGACGCTGCGGGTCATCAGGAAGTAGGTCGCGGTCGCGCCGGCCTCGGCCTCGAGCTCGGCGAGCGCGAGCGCGGCATCGAGCGAGAGGTCGACGTCGTGGCGCAGCAGCAGGTCGCCGGCGGCGGGCGGGCGGTCGAAGAACGCGAAGCGGTAGCCGCCTGACTTGGCCGCCGCGAGGAGCTCGCGATAGTGGTCGAGATCGAAGGCGCAGCTCACGTGCCACCCGCTCTAGGGACAGGCACTCGTGCCTGTCCCTGAAACGAGACCGCGCTCACTCGACCACCACGTCCAGCAGCGTCGCCGCCGCCTCGGCGCGCTCGAGGGCTTCGATGTTCGTGTCGCCGACCGCGATCACGTAGCCTCGCCGATCGCCGTCGAGGCGGACGGGCCGGATCGTCTCCCCCTGCTCAAGAAAGACGTCCGCCTGGACGACGCCCGGAAACGCCAGCACCTTGTCGAGCGGGCCGACACTCCTGACCTTGCCCGTCGGTAGGGGGCCGGGCTGCGCGGTCAGGAATCTAATCGCGAGCGGCTTCTGGAACAGTGGCGTCACCAGCTCGTCCGGCACGTCGAGACCGAGCGCCTGCAGCAGCGCGATCTCGACCAGGTCGACGCCCACCGCGTGCAGCGCGAGGTCGGCCATCTGGCCGCCCGGGATCCGCGCCGCGCATTCGACGAGGTAGGCGTGATCGTCGCCGGCGACGATCAGCTGCGGAAACGCAATCCCGTCCTCGAGCCCGAGCGCGTGCACTGCCGAGACGGCAACCTGCTCGGCTTCCGCGAGCGGGTCCGCGAACAGCCGTGACGGGTAGACGTGGATCCAGCCGACCCCGAAGCCGATCCCGGGCGGCCGCAGCCGGTCCGACAGCGTCAGCGGCGTCACGCGCCCGCTGCGCGCGATCGCGAGCCCGTTCAGCTCGATGCCCTCGTGGTAGCTCTCGATGATCGCCTCTTCGGTCGGCGATTCGGTCAGGGCCGCGTGCAGGTGCGCCTCGAGATCGTCGATCGACTCGAGCATGAAGACGCCGCGCTGGCCGCCGGAGTCCGCCGGCTTGAGCACCGCCGGGAAGCGGACGGTCTCGGCAGCCGCATACGCCTCGTGCAGCGACCTCACCGCCGCGAAGTGCGGCTGGGGCACGCCCGCCTCGGCGAGCCGGCGCCGCATCGCCACCTTGTGGGTCATCAGATGCGCGGTCTCCGTGCCGATACCCGGTAGACCGAGCGCCGCCGCGACCGCCGCGACCACCGGGACGGCGCGGTCGGCCGACACCGTCAAGACGCCGTCGACCGCGTGGCGACGCCCTACTTCCGTGACCGCGGCGGCGTCCGTGAAATCGACCACTTCACCGACGTCGGCCTCGCCGAGCCCGAGCGCGTTCGGATTGCGGTCGACCGCGACCACCCGTAGCCCCAGCTCACGCGCCCGCCGGATCGCGCGCCGCTGATGCCGGCCCGCGCCGACGAAGAGCACCGTCCCCTGCATATCGGCGGTCGATGCTAATGGCAGCGACCTCGCCGCTAGACTCGCCGCCGTGGCGCTTTCCGGGAAGCGCATCCTCTTGACCGGCGGGGCGGGGTTCATCGGCTCGGCGCTCGCGCGACGCCTGGTCGAGGCCAACCAGGTCGTGCTGCTCGACAACCTGCACCGCGACGCGCTGTCCGGCAGTGAGCTCGCGGAGCACCCGAACCTGAGCTTTGTGCAGGGCGACGTCCTCGACTCCGAAGCGGTGCGTGAGGCGGCGGCGGGCGCGACCCACATCGTCCACCTGGCCGCGATCGCCGGCGTGGACACCGTCCGCGAGAGCCCGGTGCGGACGATGCGGGTGAACGTGATCGGCACCTACCACGTGCTCGAGGCGGCGCTCGCGACCCGCGGCTCGGTCGAGCGGCTGGTCGAGATCTCGACCAGCGAGATCTTCGGCACGCATGCGTACAACGTCGCCGAGGGCCACGTCTCGACGATCGGCTCGGTCGGCGAGACGCGCTGGACGTACGCCGTCTCGAAGCTCGCGGGCGAGCACATGGCGCATGCCTACCGCGAGGAGCACGGCATCCCGGTCGTCACCGTCCGCCCGTTCAACGTCTTCGGGCCCGGGCAGATCGGCGGGGGCGCAATCCGGGCCTTCATCGAGGCGGCACTCGCGGGACGCGACCTGACGATCCACGGCGACGGCTCGCAGATTCGCGCCTGGTGCTACGTCGACGACATGGTCGGCGCGCTCCTCCTCTGCCTGGAGAAGGACGAGGCAGTGGGCCAGACCTTCAACGTCGGCAACGCGCGCTCCGCGGTGACGATCTTCGACCTCGCCCAGCGGGTGAAGCGGCTGACGGAGATGCCGGGTGAGATCGTCTTCCAGCCGCTGCATTACGCCGACGTCGAGCTGCGGATCCCGAACGTCGAGAAGGCGCGCGAGGTGCTCGGGTTCGAGGCGAAGGTCGACCTCGACGAGGGCCTGGCGCGGACGATCGCGTGGTATCGCGAGCGAAGTCCGGCATTGACTTGATCCGGCTCGCCTGGCCCGACGTCGGGGCCGCGGAGGCGGAGGCGGTGGCCGAGGTGCTCGCGAGCGGGCAGCTCACCATGGGTCCGAAGGTCGAGGAGTTCGAGCGGGGGCTGGCAGCGGCCTGCGGCACCGAGCACGCCGTCGTGGTCTCCTCGGGTACCGCTGCGCTCCACCTGGCCGTCCTCGCGCTCGGAATCGGTCCCGGCGACGAGGTGCTCGTCCCCGCCTACACGTTCCCGGCGACGGCGAACGTCGTCGCCCTCGCGGGCGCGAAGCCGGTGCTCGTCGACGTCGACCCCGGGACGATGAACCTCGACCCGGCGAAGCTCGAGGCCGGCCCACGGACGAAGGCGATCATCGCGGTCGACCTTTTCGGCCGGCCGGTGCGCGTCGAGCAGCTTCCGAACGGACTGCCGGTGCTCGAGGATGCAGCCGGAGCGCTCGGAGCCAAGCGGCGGGGGCGCCCGTGCGGCAGCCTCGGCGCGCTCGCCTGCCTCTCGTTCCACCCGCGCAAGATCGTCACCACCGGCGAGGGCGGCGCGGTCACCATGGACGACGATGAGCTCGCCGACGCGATCCGTCGCATGCGCCACCACGGGATCGAGCCGCGCGGCGACTTCGCGATCGCGCACGCGGGCTTGAACTACCGGCTCTCCGACATCCTCTGCGCGGTCGGGATCCCGCAGCTCGCCCGCCTCGACGAGTTGCTCGAGACGCGGACCCGGCTCGCCGCCGGCTACACCGAGCGTCTCGGGGGAATTGTCGAGGTGCCCACGGCGGACGAGGGCGATGTACATGGCTGGCAGGCGTACGTGATCCAGGTCGACGGCGCCGCGGAAAAGATCGCGGCGCTGCGCGAGCGCGGGATCGAAGCGCAGGTGGGGACGTACGCGCTCCACCGCCTCGCCGCCTATCGCGACCAGGGCGAGTTCCCCGGCGCCTCCCAGGTCTTCGACCGCGCGATCGCGCTCCCGTTCCACACTCGTCTGAGCTCGAGCGACCTTGACCGGGTGGCTGAGGCCGTGACCGAGCTCGCAGGCTGAGGAAATCCGACCCCCCGGCGAACGGGGTCGTGTCCCGAAAACCAGGTGTCCGACACCTGGTTTTGTCAAGGGCAGAACGCGACGAAACTGTCACGAGAGCGTGAATTCGCCGAGGCGCTTGACAGGTTGGTAAGTAAGCAGTAACTTACTCCGCATGGCTGTCCCGACCCAGCGGAAGTCGGCCGAGGAACGGCGCGAAGCCGTGCTCGAGGCCGCGCTCGACGAGTTCGCGGTACGCGGCCTCGAGGGTGCGTCGACCGAGGCGATCGCCGCCGCGGCCGGTATCTCGCAGCCGTACGTCTTCCGCCTCTTCGGAACCAAGAAGGAGCTCTTCAAGGCGGTCGTCAGCCGCTGTTTCCGGCAGACGCTCGAGCTGTTTCAGCGAGCGGCCGAAGGGAAGCGAGGCCAGGCGGCGCTCGAAGCGATGGGAGATGCATATGTCAACGAGCTGCTCCCGGACCGCACACGCCTGCGGGCGCAGATGCAGGCGTACGCCGCCTGCGAAGACGACGAGGTTCGCGAGGTCGTCCGCAACGGCTACGGCGACCTCGTCGCCTACGCGGAACGGGTCTCGGGCCTGCCGCCTGAGGCGATCGGCCGCTTCTTTGCGAGCGGGATGCTGCTGAACGTGATTGCCTCGATGGGGCTTCAGAACCTCGACGAGCCGTGGGCCGCGCGACTGGTCGCCGGCCTGAAGACCAAGTGAGTTCTCTTTTTTCGACGGTAAGTAAGTGACTAGTCAAGAGCAAGGAGGAGCGATGACAAACCGGAGCACCACGCTGTGGACGTTCGCGATCACCTCGGTCGCGCTGTTCATGGTCACCCTCGACAACCTGGTCGTGACGAGCGCCCTGCCGGTGATCCGGCGCAACCTGCACGCATCGCTGACCCAGCTCGAGTGGACGGTGAACGCCTACACGCTCACCTTCGCCGTACTGCTGTTGACGGGCGCCGCGCTCGGCGACCGCTACGGCCGCCGGCTGATGTTCTCGATCGGCATCGGCGTCTTCACGCTCGGGTCTGCGGTCGCGGCGCTGTCGACGACGGCGACCGGGCTCGATCTCGCCAGGGCGCTACAGGGAGTGGGCGGCGCGATCGTCACGCCGCTGACGCTGACGCTCCTCTCGGCCGCGGTTCCGAGAGAAAGGCGCGGTCTGGCGCTCGGCGCCTGGGGCGGAATCGGTGGGCTCGCGGTAGCGATCGGGCCGCTCGTCGGGGGCGCGATCGTCGAGGGCATCTCCTGGCAGTGGATCTTCTGGATCAACGTTCCGATTGGGCTCGTGCTGGCGCCGTTGGCGTTCTTCCGCCTGCGCGAGTCGCATGGCCCGGCCGCCCGTCTCGATCTCGCCGGCCTTGCCCTGGCGAGCGCGGGCCTACTGGGAATCGTCTGGGGTCTCGTGCGCGGCAACTCCGTCGGCTGGGTCTCGCCCGAGATCGTCGGCTCGCTCGTCGGCGGTGCGGTCGTGCTCGCGCTGTTCGTGCTCTGGGAGCTCCGCGCTCCGGCGCCGATGCTGCCGATGCGTTTCTTCCGCAACCGGACGTTCGCGCTGACGAATGTGTCCTCGCTGTTCATGTTCTTCGGGATGTTCGGCTCGATCTTCCTGCTGATCCAGTTCTTCCAGACCGTGCAGGGCTATTCCCCTCTGCAGGCCGGCCTGCGCATCCTGCCGTGGACGGCGATGCCGATCTTCATCGCTCCGATCGCGGGCGCTTGGTCTGATCGGATCGGCGGGCAGCGGCTGATGGCCGCGGGGCTGGCGCTGCAGT
>WNGD01007839.1_pt1 | contig 18119 bp, 16 predicted proteins | sample 5400671 | NCBI WGS metagenome assembly WNGD01 (sample SAMN13153369, study PRJNA577476) | soil metagenome | isolation source: 40 cm soil or saprolite under grassland replicate 2 | place: USA:California | collected 2016-06-15
GCTGGTGTACTGGTGCGGCGGTAACCCGTTTCATCACCACCAGGACCTCGCCCGGCTGCGCGAGGCGTTCGCCCGGCCGGAGACGGTGGTGGTCCATGACCCGTTCTGGACGGCGACAGCCCGGCACGCCGACATCGTGCTGCCGGTCACCATGACCATCGAACGTGACGACTACGGCTCCGGGCAAAACGACCGGATGTTTTTCCCGATGCCGGCGCTGACCCGGCCGCACGGCGAAGCCCGGGACGACTACGCCATCTTCGCGGGGCTAGCGGACAGGCTCGGCGCGGGCAAGGACTTCACCGAGGGCCGCACCACTATGGACTGGCTGCGCCACCTGTATGACGAGTGGCGGGCCAAACTGGCTGAGCGCGGGCGGGCAGTACCGGGTTTTGACGAGTTCTGGGCAAGCGACGGCCTCGAACTGCCGGTGGCCAGCGAGCCGCAGGTGGCGTTTGCTGATTTCCGCGCCGACCCGGAGGGCCACCCGCTCACCACGCCGACCGGGAAAATCGAAATCTTCTCTGAAACCATCGACAGCTACCGTTACCCGGACTGCCCGGGCCACCCGGTCTGGCGCGAACCGGACGAATGGCTCGGCTCCCCCGCCGCCCGGCGCTTCGGCCTGCAACTGGTCGCCAACCAGCCGCGGTCCCGGCTGCACAGCCAGCTGGACGTCGGCGCGCACAGCCAGTCGCTCAAGATCGCCGGGCGTGAACCGGTGCGGCTGCATCCTGCCGACGCGGCAGCCCGCGGCCTGCGCGACGGCGACCTCGTACGGATCTTCAACGACCGGGGTGCCTGCCTGGCCGGGCTGGCTGTCGACGAAGCGGTGCGGCCCGGGGTCGCCCAGCTTTCCACCGGCGCCTGGTACGACCCGGACCCGGCCAACCCGGGCTTTTGCCGTCACGGCAACCCCAACGTGCTCACCGCCGACCGCCCCTCCTCCACCCTCAGCCAGGGCTGCACGGGCCAGCTGGCCCTCGTGGAGATTGAGCCGTACCGCGGCATCCCGCCGGAGCTTTCGGTCACCCGCCCGCCCGCGACCGCCTGAAGCCTCCGCTCCAGGCCGGCTGCCCGGCAGCCGGGGCCGTGCCTTGTCACCGTAAGCGCGCCGGGCCGGCCTGACGCCGTCCGCCAGTTCCCACGGCTGGCGGCCTCCTCGATCTGTGCGTCTGTGTGCCTCATGCTCGTCCTCTGCGTCAACCTCCGGCGAGGCAGATCGGACTTGTTACGGCGCGGTCTGTGGGGGCTCGGCGGATGCACGTCAGCTTCCGATTCTGGATCGACGGCCCTGATGGCGTCGAGCGCGGCGTTTGTTCGGCTCGGCAGGCGAGTCCGCGGCAGTGCGCGCAGGTGGATGCAGACGCGGGCAGGTAGCGCCGTCCGCAACCGCGGAACGGCCACGAGGATGCGCTGCCATGCACGATCCGCCGCGCCAGACCCTGGCAGGGACGCTCAAATTAGCTGGCGGGTGCTGACACGGTCAGGAAGCGGCGAGCTCTAGGGCACGACTACGAGCGGCACTGATGAGTGGCGGGCCAGGCCGACGGCGACCGAACCGACCACTCGGTGCGTGATGTGGGACGAACTCCCGACCACGATCGCTATGGTGGCGTGGGGTTGGGCAGCGCAGATGTCTTTGGCTGCCGAGATGAGTTCTTCTGCGATCAAGCCCTGCCGCCGCTCGAAGGCCCAGCCCGCCACGCGGCCGCCCAGCTGCTCGCCGGCCGCGGTGCGAAGCTCCTGCTCTACGTCGTCGAAGCCTGTTTCCAGTTCGGCGACGGCACCGGGCGACAGCGCGGCCATGCTGGGCATATGAGCCACATAGACCACGTCGATGCGGCCCGTCCGGCCTTGCAGCAGTCTGACCGCGGCGTCGAGCGCCCTGCTGGCCGGAGGAGATCCGTCATAGCCGACGACAAGGCGCAGATCCGTGGTGGGCGGCGTGGTAGTGCTCATCGAGGGAGGATAGCCCCTGTGCCCGCGCGCGGGCCTACCCGGCATCCGGCCCACGGGAAGGTCAACCCTGCACGGTCCACCCCGATGATCGGGCTTCCGGCGCGCGGTCCGGCCCGATCCTAGCGGAGCCCGCGTGCGTGGCCCCCCAAGTCGCCCACGAGACGCCCTGCCGGGAAAGCTGGCCCGCAGTAACTGTTAGCGGACCGGCGTGGCCGCCGATCCGGCAACCGGGGTCACGACCGGCGAGCAGCTGCACAGGGCCACGGGAATCGCTTCGAACGCCGGCTGCGGGGCGGGGGCGGCAGGCGCTGGGGCGGCCGCGGCCGGGGCGGCGGTGGCGGCGTTCCTGAGCTCGGCAAGCCGGTGCTTGGACGGCAGCAGGACGATCGCGAGGATGAAGCCGAGTCCGAGCAGCGCGGCCGACACGGTGAAGGCGACGGTGTAGCCGTGGGTGGCCGCGACCGCCGGGGCCAGCGCGGCCGCGTGGTGGGTGACCAGGTAGCCGGCCGTCGCGGTCAGCGCGATCGTGCTGAGGGCGGACGTCCCGATCGACCCGCCGACCTGCTGCATCGTATTGACCAGCGCCGAGGCCACGCCGGAGTCCTGGCGCGCGACGCCGGCCGTGGCGGTGTTGATGGCTGGGGCGAAGATCATGCCGAAGCCCAGGCCCAGGATCAGCAGGGCGGGCAGCACGGCGCTGGCGTAACTGGAGCTCACGGTGACCTGGGTCAGGTAGGCCATCCCGCCTGCGCCCAGCAGCATGCCGGCCGCGATCAGGACGCGCGGCCCGAGCCGGGGCAGCAGCGCGATGCTGGACAGATTGGAGCTGAGCAGGATGCAGCCGATCATCGGCAGGAACAGCAGCCCGGTGGTCAGCGGGCTTTCCGCCTTGACCACCTGCAGGTAGTAGGTGAGGAACAGGAAGGTGCCGAAGATCGCGATTCCCGATATGCCGACGGCAACATAAGAGCCGCCCCGGGTGCGGTCCAGGATCACCCGCAGCGGCAGCAGCGGGTGACTGGCACGCTGCTCGGCGGCAACGAACCCGGCGAGCAGCACCACGCCCCAGACCAGGGAGCCGATGGTTAGCGCGGCCGTCCAGCCGGCGGTCTCGGCGTGGGAGAAGCCGAAGACGATCAGGAACAGCCCGGCGCAGGCCAGCACGGCGCCGGGCCAGTCCATCGGCGGCCGGGCGGCCGGGCGGCTGCTCCGAATCCAGGCCAGGGCGCCGGCCACGGCGATCGCGGCGAACGCCAGGTTGACATACAGGCACCAGCGCCACGAGAGATACTGGGTGAGCACCCCGCCGAGGATCAGCCCCACGGCGCCGCCGCCGGCGGCGACCGAGCCGAACACGCCGAAGGCCCTGCCCCGCTCGAGCGGGTCCTGGAACGTGCTGACCAGGGTGCCCAGAGCGGCCGGGGCGAGGATGGCGCCGAACGCGCCCTGCAGCGCCCGGGCCGCCACCAGCATCCCGAACGAGACCGCGGCGCCGCCGATGGCTGAGGCAATGGCGAACCCGATCAGGCCGGTGATGAACACCTGCTTACGGCTGAACATGTCGCCGAGCCGGCCGCCCACCAGCAGCAGGCTGCCGAAGGCCAGCGCGTAAGCCGTCACCACCCACTGCCGCTCGCTGTTCGCAAACCCCAGCGCCTGCTGGGCCGACGGCAGCGCAATGTTCACGATGGTGGCGTCCAGGACCACCATCAGCTGGGCAACGGCGACCACGACCAGGATCAGCCAGCGCCGGTCTCCCGGCGCAGCCAGGCGGTCTCCAATGGCAGACGACGTAACAGAAGACATCGGACCTATACCCCCCGCATGACCGGCGGCGACTTCGAGCCGCCCGGGCTCGCGCAAGCGCGATGCAGCCGATCCGGCCACCCCGGCGGCGCCACGCTGGCGCTGGCCCGGTCACGCACCCCGCCGATCGCGATCTCCTCGACGACCTGTCCACGGACCGCGTCGCCTTGTCTCGCGTCCCGGATCAGCCCTTCCCGGCGCTCACGCAGGACCGGGCTGAGCGGGGCCGCGCAAGCAGAACGCGACTGTCCGCGGGGACCGGCTGAAGCAACTGGCTGCGCCACGTGAACTCCCGGGTGAGCAACGTCCGGCTAAGTACGATCGCTACCGGGTCCGGAGCAACGACTGCCCGGCGGAACAGCTGGAATATCAGGCCCCACGCGATAGGGGTCCTCAAACCAACATAGGCACGCGAGGAACGTTACGTCCACCTGTACCGCCCCGGCGACCTCGGCTCCGCCGCCGCCCGGCATGCCGCGATGCCGGCCGGCGCTGAGTCCGGACGATGCAGCCGAAGCCAAGCGGCGAGCGGCGCACGGCTGGCACCCGCATGGCCTGCATCGCAACGAAGAGGCCTCCGGGCACCATCGCCGCCATCCGGAGGTTCTTGCCCGGCAGGCCAGGTGGGTAGTTTTCGAACGCCTCGCAGGAGGAGACGACCAGCCGGGCCACGCGCCGCGGGTTGCCGCCCGCCGCGTCTTGGCTCACAGCAGTAGCTTACCGAATTATGATTCGGTAAGCTCCTGCCTGGACCCGGCAATGGCCGGGCTGGCGGGTTTGAGGCCGGAAAACGGGTGGTGCGTGGTGAGGGTGCTGGTCGCCGGGGCGACGGGGGTCATCGGCGGGCCCCTGGTCGGGCTGCTGGCCGCCGCTGGTCACGAGGTAACCGCATTGACCCGGTCGGAGGGGAGGCAGGAGCAGTTGCGCGCCGCCGGGGCCGAGCCGGTGACCGGTGACGCCCTTGATGCGGGGGCGCTGGAGAAGGCGGTCGGGTCGGTGCGGCCGGAGGTGGTGGTCAACCAGCTGACCGCCTTGCCGCGGCGGATCAGCCCGCGCCGCGCCGGCCGGGACCTGGCGGCCACCAGCCGGCTGCGCAGCGAGGGCACGCGCAACCTGATGGCGGCCGCGGCGGCCGCCGGTGCCGTGCATGTCGTGGCGCAGAGCGTGGCCTTCGCCTACGCCCCCGGTGGCGGGCCGCAAGGCACAGACGGGCGTCTCAGGCGCGAAGCCGACCCCCTGTATCGCGCGGCGCCCGGCGCGTTCGCCCAGGCGGTGGCGGCGATCGCGGAACTGGAGCGGGAAACCCTGGGCAGCGCGGGGATCCGCGGCGCCGTGCTGCGCTACGGCTTCTTCTACGGCCCCGGGACCTCGTACGCCGCCGACGGCTCGATCGCGGCTGACGTGCGCCGGCGCCGGTTCCCGGTCCTCGGCGACGGCTCCGGGGTCTTTTGCTTCGTCCACGTCGAGGACGCAGCCCAGGCCACGCTCGCCGCGATCGAGCAGCGGGCCGAGGGCGTGTACAACATCGTCGACGAGGAACCGGTGGCGGCGGCCGACTGGGTGCCCGCTTACGCCGCGATCCTCGGCGCCCCAGCCCCGCGGCGGCTGCCGCTGTGGCTGGGCCGGGTACTGGGCGGCCCGTATGCCGTGTACCTGATGACCCAGATGCCGGGCGCCAGCAACGAGCACGCCAAGACCGCCCTCGGCTGGCGGCCGATGCGGCCCAGCTGGCGCGGCGGCTTCCGCGAGGACCTCGCCGGCCCAGGCTGACCCAGTCGCGGCCGGGCAGAAAAGAGCACATATGCCAGCAAGCACACCCGCTCCACCGGCGCGCCCGGGAACACGCCGGCGGCTCAGCGCGGCGCGGCGCCGGGACCTGATCCTGCAGGCCGCCGCCGGGGTGTTCGCCGAGCAGGGCTATCACGGCGCCTCGATGACCGCCATCGCGGCGGCGGCGGGCATCGCCCCGTCGGTCATCTACGACCACTTCAGCTCGAAGAAAGACCTTCACCTGGAGCTGCTGACCTGGCACGCCCGTGCCATGGTGGAGGCGACCACCGCGCTGCCCGCCGGGGGAAGCGGCGAGGAGCTGGTGCGGCGCAGCACCGGGGCGTTCTTCCGGTACGTCGAGCAGAACCGGTACGCCTGGCGGATGCTGTTCCGGGACCCGCCCGCGGACGAGCAGATCGCCGCCGTCCACGCCGGCATCCACCAGCGGGGCACCGCCGCCATCGCGGCCCTGATCCACCTAGCGCCCGCGCTGCGGCTCCCGCCGGGCATTCCACGGGAGCGGGCCGACCAGATGATCGCCCGCGCCATCAAATCGGGCAACGACGGCCTGGCCGCCTGGTGGTATGAGCACCCCGAGGTGCCCAGGGACCAGGTCGTCGAGGTCGCCGTCAGCCTCTGCTGGCACGGGCTGGCCCGCCTGGCCCGCCCAGTGCCTGGCCACGACCGATGACCCTCGCAACTGCCCACCCGTCCGGCCCGATGCCCCGGTGGCCACGCACGGCCGGCCGTTCCGCACAAGGGAGCTGATGACATGAGCAGGACAGCAAGCACCGGCATCGTGACGGCGGCGGCGTTGCCGCCGTCGAGCGGCGCGACGAACGCCGCCTGGCTGAGTTTTACCACCCTGAGGTCGAGTTCCACTGGCCGCCGTCCCTGCCCTACGGCGGATCCGTCCACGGGGCCACCGCCCTGCAAGCCGGCGACAGGACCGGCTTCGACCAGATCTGGGACCCTTGCAGCCAACCAGGCACGAACGGCGCATGGACCCGCGGGTCGTCGCGGCGACCGACCAGGAGGTCGTCGTGCTCTGGCACCAGCCCCGCCGGCCGGTGAGCGCCGGACGGACGTCGCAGCAGGCAGCTCGGCAGGATCTCTTTCTCGGCCCGAAGGGACCGAACCGCTGCGTTTCTTTGGTGGCCGCAGTACACGAGCGGTGAGGTGACGAGCGATGAAGATCAAGAACCGCCACGAACGGGTTGTCGCGGCGCCGCCGGAGCGGATCGCCGACCTTATCGCTGACTTCGACCGTATCTGGCCGACGCAGATCGCTCCTGCTCCCCGGCGGCAAGGACACCGCTTGTACGACGCCGGGCCGATGCTCTGGGAAGAGTTCGACCGCCCGGGTGCCGCGCGCGCGTTCCGGGTGGTCAGGCCGGATGAGCTGCACGGCGGGCACTGGTTCGAGCTGGAGCCTGCTGAAGACGCGACAGTTGTTCGCCACACGCTCGAGGGCCGCGCGGCCGGGCAGTACGAGGCGATCTGGCGTGAGCGGATCGGGCCGCTTCATGACCTGATACTTGAGGCTCTCCTCGACAACATCGAAGCCGCAGCCGCATCCGGGGACTGACGATCCAGCGCGCCGCGCGAACACGACCTGCGCGATGAACTTTCTCGCCGCAACCGGCCTTATGCCCCCGTCCTGGCTCATGATCGGCCAACGGGCACGCGTCCCAGCACAGTGATCGTGCGCATATAGCGGTTCGCAGGTCACGGGCAACGCGCTTCATACAGAAAGCCCGAACACCCCGTTATGTACGGCCGCGACCGCCGAGAGCTCACGGTCGCAAGCCGCCCATATCGGCGGGACTGCGCGCGGAGCCCGAGTCCAAGGCGGATTACGCACCGTGAGTGGGAACAGCCATGGGAATGCCACGCCGAGCGCCGAATAGGGCACGGCTGGGGGCTGTACCAGGTCCTTGAGATGCCCTACGGGACTGAGGGATCGTGGTATTAACCGAACATTCAATCTGTGCGCGACCGATACCCGGCGTCGTCCAATTCCCGCTGCACAGCAGGCCCTGCAGCCGCGCTCACGGCGGCATGACAGCGCGGTTCATCAGGTCGTGACCATGCCTAGTGGCTGGCCTAGCGGACGGACTCATCGCCGCTGTGGGAGCGGGACAGGAAACTGGCATAGCGGCGCATGGCTGTGCGCATTTGCTCGCCGCGGCCGGCCGCTGGGTCAGTGCCGAACACGAATGGCAAGAACCCGCCGGCTTCTTCCAGTCCCGCCCTGATGCTGTCCGCTTCCCCGGGCGGGTACAGGCGGGCGGGATCGCCAACGGCCACCCAGCCAATCGGGATCCGGGTCTGTGGCGGCACCACGCACCCGATATGGACGGCGCCACCGAGCGCCACGCTGCTGGCCCGGCCCAGCTGCGCACCGTTGAAGACCATCGCGCCGGTGGCGATGAACACCTCATCGCCGACCGTGCAGCCGACCAGGTAGGAGTGCGGCCCGGCCAGCACGTGATCGCCGGCCATAAGGGGATGGCGGGGTGTCCCCCGCAGCACAGCGTGCTCCATGATCACACAGTTGGCGCCGACTTCCACCGGGCCGCCATCGGCGGCCAGCACCGCGCCATGCAGCACGCAACTGCCCGGCCCCACCCGCACCTGGCCGCTGAGCACAGCAGTCGGCGCTACATAGGCGTCTGGGTCGACCGACGGGGTCCCATCGCGGTATCGAATCTCCACCAGCCCACTGTGCACCAACGCTGGCCGCAAAGCCCACGGCCATCTTCCCGTGGAGACGCTCTCATGGCGACGTGGCGATACGGGCTGCGGTGGCCGCGCGCGACGCTCGGCGATGATGCCAATGCCAGAACGGAAAGCGCGCGGCGGGCAGCCACTCGATCGAACTCGCCGATCTTTCGGCGCTTCACAATGTACCGACCGTGCTATGCGTACCGCGCGGCATGGCCCGTGGCCAGACGCTCACCTCGATCGGAAGCGCGGCCGACCGCACAAATCTCCCGAGCAGCATCCCGTGCCCTAACAGAGGCGATCTGCGCGTTCCAGATGCACGGTTGCGAAGATAAAGCCTGACTGCCCGAACTTATTTCGCTGAGATTACCTCAGTGTCCCTTGATCACGAAGATGACGAAGGTGAGGGTGGCCTGACCGGCTCGTCCGGTGACCTGCCAGCAACCCTCGGTGGGAAATATCACGGTTGACGCGTTGAACCCGGTCAGCCCGTAACCGAACGTCCGCCCTGAGGCCCAGGGAGCCGGCGCGTCCAGCCGCCGCCCGGTGATCGTGAGATATCCGCTGGTCAGCCGGTACCAGCCGAACTTCATCCGCAGCCGGCCGTTCGGACCGACGTTGTCCGGGGTGATGATGACACGTCCCTGCGGCCACAGCCCGCCGACCCAGAGCGAGCTGTTGCCGGAGGCGCTGTAATAGCCGGCCAGCCGGTTCCGCCACCACTTCGTCCTCGGCACCGGGTGGCCGATCGTGACCGGGCAGTGCCGGGCGTCGGCCAGCGTGACCGGCCGCGCCCGGTACCCGGCCGGACGGGCTGGCGCGCCGTCGGGCGACCTCTCGGCGTGCCTGGCAACAGGCGGCGGGCTAACGGTTATCTTGGCCGGGCCGCCCGTGCAGCCGAGGAGGGCGACGCTGATACCTGCGGCAAGAGCGGCTGTGACACTCAGCCTGATCGGCATCGGGGGCCGCTCCTTCCGTTATGCCTCACTGCTGTTACACCGCCACCCGGTGGCAGGTTCCCGCGTGCGGGCCACACGGTGGGGCGTGGCGTCAGCGCGCCGAGTCGGCGATGCCCAGCGCGGCTGCCTTGCCGAGGTTGCCTTCCAGGCGCAGCGCGACCTGCCTTGTGCCCCAGATCAAGGTATTGCCGGTGGTGAGCCGAGCCGAGGCCCTGGCCGAGTTGCCGCCGCGGGTGACGTACACCAGTTCATGCGGGCCCTTGATCCACAGGCCCTTGGCGCCGTTCACCTCGACCTTGGTGGTGCCGGTGAAATTGCCGAATTTCTCGAAGTAGAACTGGTCGAGGTGACCTGCGTACTCGTCCATCCGCAGCTCGCCACGCGGCGTCCGGTAGATCAGGGACGCGACCCGTCCGCCATCGCTGACCATGACCTCGTCCGGTCGGCCAAGCACCGCCGGCACCAGGATGGGGAAGGAGACTTGATGGCGGGCCCGCTGCAGCGATGTCTGCCGCTCGCTGGGTAGGGTGGCGCTGCTGCGGGGGGAAGGCGGGCGGCGGGACCGGCCTGCTGGGCCGTCCGTCGGGCTGGTTGTCCGGCCCGGTATGCCTAGATCTCGATATCAGCGTGCCGATGCCGCCTCCGGCCAGACCGAGGATCAGGTTGATCCCCAGGTGCGCGGTCACGGCGGTGAGAATGTCTCCCACCAGGAGCGTGTTCATATCCGGGGCGCCGCTGGTGGCGTATTGGTGCTGATAGTCGGAGCGGCTCGCAAGGATGTGAAGCAGAACACCAGCAGCCCGCTGGCCAGGCCTGCGAACATGCCTGTGCGCAGGGCGGCGCCGGCGGTCCGGTCCGCGAGCGCCGAGACCGGGCCGGCGGCCAGGGTGACCAGAACCGCGAGCAGGTAGAACAGGCCGCCTGCGAGCTGTTCGCCCGAATGGCTGAGCTTGGCCGGGCCGCCCGCCCAGATCTCACCAGACCACATCAGCGCGGCGGCGGCGCCGAACCACAGCCCGGGCACGAGGCCGGCGTCCGGCCGGCGAAGCGCCCGCAGTCCCAGGATGAGGTAGACCCCGAGCAGGGCAGCCGCTACGGCCAGCAGCAGCGGTGCCGCCGGGTCACGCAGATTGGCTGGATAGAGCCCGGCCGACAGTGCGATCAGCCCGGTGACCGCGCCGGAGCCGGCCAGAACCGCCCACGCCGGCCAGCGAGGCGCCCTTTGATCATCAGTCATGGGGTACCTTCTCGGGTGCAGGTGAGCGTCGACCGCGCCGCGGATCAGGTCCAGGCTCACCCGCCGGGCCGGTTTCATATCGTCGAGCAGGGCGGCAAGCTCGTCCGCGTAGCGCTCTCGCCAGCGGCGCGGGTAGAGCCTGAGCAGCGGGTGCCGGGCGGTCACGCGTAGCTCGCGAGGCGGCGCAGGCCACGGCTGGCCACGGTGCTGGCGTGTTCCAGATAGTCCCTGAGCGCGGTGGCGCCCGCCGCGGTGATCCGGTACGGGCGACGGCGTTCCTGCGTGGCGAGGGCCTCGATCAGCCCGCGGCGCTCCAGCCGGGCTAAGGCCGCGTAGAGCGTGCCAGGCCCGAGCCTCACGCCGGCGAAGTCCTCGACGTCGCGCATCAGCGCGTAGCCGTGCTTGTCGCCGCCAGCGAGGCTGGTCAGGATCAGCACGGCCGGGTCGGCGAAGCGGCCCAGGCCGGTGACGTCCACAGCACCTTCCTATATCATCATGCGCTATACCGCATCACGTACTATACGAGTGGCCCGCAACGGCCGCAAGCGGAGCCGTCAGGGTTCAGCATCCGGGTTCTGATGACACGCAGACCCTCGCGGCGGACCCCAGACCGGCTCAATGGTGACGTCCGATGCGTGCCCGCCGCGGCATACTGCGCGCGGACCCGGTCCTCGCTGGTGAACGCCACCTTCGCGATCCCGGCTACATCCATGCCTGCGCCGGCAGCAGTACTAGCTGCGCCCGCCGCCACGTCACCACCGACTCACTGCCCGGCGCACGATCTGCACCAGCCGGCTGCCCTCATCATCATCGATCTCACCGCACCCGCACACGCTCGGCCACCGGCCCAGTCTGCGGGACCGGCACCCGAACGCGAGGCGCCCGCCGGGCAGCACCGGGCGTGGCCAACGTGATCTGCGACGGCGCAGAGCTGTAACCGGCAACGTGCGCCTGCCGGCCGCTAGCGAACAGCTGCGATGAGTGCGTCGAGTTGGCCCCGCACCCGGGCTGCGGTGAGATGGTCGAAGTAGTCTCGCGAGCTGACGATCTCGCCGTTGCGGACCCGGAGCACGAAGATGCCAGGCAGCGCGAACGGCTCCCCGGTGCCGGCGACGGTTCCCTGATATTCGAACTCGGCGACGATCACCTCGGGGTCGGTCGTCTGGTGAATGGTGATGTTGGCCGCCCGGCGGTGCAGCGCGGGGCCTGCGCCGGTTGGCGTGAAGTGCTCACGAAGCTCGTCACGGGTGCGGAGCGCGGCGGGGCGAAGCGGGTCGAACGGGTGCACGACGTGGGTCTGCTCGGCATACAGGCTGGGCAGTTCCTCCCAGCGGCCCTCCGCAACGCCGTTCACGAGCGCGAGGAAGACCTCTGACGGGCTAAGGGGCCGGGCCATGGGATCTCCTGTCATCCGGTGCGGGCGCATCGCCGCGCCGGGGTAATATCCGGAGTCGCGGCTCCGAATATACGGAGTCGCGACTCCGGATGTCAATCCAGGGCTCAGGGAGCGATGAGCACCCCTGCGGGCAGGCGCGAGACCGGCGGCGGTGTGCGGGTACCGCGCGCCGATGCACGAGCCAACCGTGTCCGCATCCTGGACGTCGCCGAGGAGGTCTTCGGCGAGGGCGGGGAATCCGCATCGACCGAGGAGGTGGCCCGCCTGGCGGGGGTGGGCATCGCCACGGTCTTCCGTCACTTCCCCACCAAGGCGGCGCTGCTGGAGGCTGTTCTTGCCAGGCGGTTCGATCGCCTGCGCGAGCAGGCCGAAGCACTGCTTAACGCCGCCGACCCGGGCAAGGCATTCCTTGGCTTCTTCCGCTACCTGGTCGCCGACGCGCCGGCGAAGATTGGCATAGCCGAAGCCCTGCTTGACGCCGGCGGCGACGGCGACGGCGAGGCCGCCCAGGCCTCAACCGAGCTGCGCCAGGCCTTTGCCGCGCTGCTCCAGCGAGCCCAGCGAGCTGGCGTCATCCGCGACGATGTCGAACTGCCCGAGGTCTACGCCCTGCTGGTCGGCGTATCCCGGGCCGCCGCCCACGAGCACCCCGACGAACAGGTGAGAGCCCGGATGCTCACCATTGTCTTCGAGGGCCTCACGCCGCGCCTGTGAACCTGAGGCCGTGCACGTGGCACTGAACCCATCGGCGTTGAAGTTCAGATCACATCCCGCACCCGGGTCCTCGCTGGTGAACGCCACCTTCGAGATCGCAACCGTATCCGCGCCCTGCGCCGGCCCTCATCATCGCCGATCTCACGCACCCGCAGACGTTCAGCCGCCCACTCCCAGCGACCAGCACCCGCAGGACGGCGTTCATGCTGCGATCGCTTTGCGGTACGCAGTCGCCTTGCTGTTGTGGTCATTTTGGGGGAATAGTGGGTGGCGCCTACCTCCAGGCACATGGCTGGCGCGTTACCGTCGTGAGGGACTCCAAATGTGCAACCAGAACGAGTGGATCGTGCGCGAGGCCTTCCTGGCCTACCACCGAGGCGACGTCGCGCGGATGATGGACTTCGTGGACCCGGACCTGGAATGGACCTACCTCGATCCGGGCCTGGAGGACCCGCAGCCGCAGACCTGCCATGGCCGCGAGGAGCTGGAGAAGGCGCTGCGCCGGCAGGCGGACCTGGGGCTGCGGGCCGAGCTGGAAGCGGTCGTCGCCGCCGGTGATCGGGTGATGGTGGTGATGCGAACGCCGGGGGTCGATGAGTACCGGCACCGGCAGGCCGACGACCGGACATATGACGTTGTCACGGTCCGGGACGGACTAATCGTCGGGCTGCACGCTTGCCGCGACCGCGGCGAGGCGCGGTCGCTCGCCGGAATCGGCTAGACGACCCTGTCCCTGCCGAAAGGTGATTCGGGCTGTTGAGCTGCGTCTTCTGGGTTCGTCAGGCGGCTTGGGTGTACTCGTTGATCAGGCCGCTCAGGATGGGTTTTCGGCGGATCTGCTGGGTGTCGAGGCTAACTGAGATCACGTAGGGTCGGCCGGGGACGCGCTGGGCGATGCGCTGGTCCGGCCGGGCCGTGTTGTAGTGCATCTGGTATTCGGTCAGGACGGCCCGCAGATGCGCTTGGCCGAGGATCAGCATGCGGTCGAGGACCTCGCGGCGCAGGGTGCCGACAAGGCGCTCGCAGGTCGCGTTCATCCGCGGCGCCTGGATGGCGGTGCGCAGGATGGTGGTGCCGGCGGCTTCGAAGACGGCGTCAAAGGAGCGGGTGAAGTCCGGTCCGCGGTCGCGGGATCAGGAACCGGAATTTCTCGAACGGCCGGTCCAGGGCAATGGCGAGGTTCCGGGCTTGCTGGGTTGTCCACTCGGCGGTGGGGATGCGCGGTGACGCTGCCCAGCCGGTGGTCGCAGAGGCGCCGAGGCCAGCCACAGCGGCCGAGCCAACAGCCGAGGTCGCGTGACACAACCCGCAAGGCCGCGTCCACCCCAAAAAGGGACACGGCAGTGACTGATCGATCCCCGCCACCGCCGTGCCCATGTTCGCAATCGGAGCGAGGTGCGCGTCATGACCGACCTTGACCGGAAGACACCTATGACCTGGAGACACCATGAGCGACCTGTCAGGCAGAACCACGATCGTCGTCGGTGCGAGCCGCGGTCTGGGCCGCCGGATCGCCACGGCCTTCGCCGAGGCCGGCGCCCCGGTGGTCGCCGTGTCCCGGACCGCGGCGGTGTTCGCTGAGCCGGCCAGCGGTGCCGACACGATCCATCCGGAGCTCGCAGATGCCGGTGACGCCACAGTGGCGGCCAGCCTGCTGGGCACGGGTCGCCGCGCACAGCAAGCCCGATCCTGCTCATCGATAGGCGATCACCTGGAGTCCTTCGCAGAAGACGATCTTGTGGTGCGATCTTTTCTAGCGAGGGCTCCGCGCTGCTTCGCAAGTGGTGATTCGTCTGCGTGTCTACCTGATCATGCCTGCCTCGTCCCGCCTGGGCCCTGATGTCCGGATCGATCTTTATGAAAACCTCATTGCCTCCCGCTCATGCCTGCAGATGGCAGCGAACGTTGCGCTCCCCTGCCAGCGAGCGCATATCGGGGTGACAAAGCATGCCGTAGCATCCGCTTGCGCTCATGTCGCTACTATTGACAAAAGTCCAGAATTGGCAAAGGATGCACTGCCATCGGCACTACATCGGGGGCAAAAATGAACAAATGGCCCATCGTGTACATTCGCGGTTACGCTGGAGCTACGGCAGGAATCGACCGGCAGGTTGAAGATCCCTTTTACGGGTTCAACAGCGGTGCTACGCACATTCGGGTGGCTGGCGACGGCACGCCTGCTTTCTACCAGTTCGAGGGCCCGCTGATCCGGCTGATGGAGGACGAGCAGTACAAGCTCTATGTCCATGGCAGCCAGGAGCAGGTTCTCCGGGATGAGACGATCAAGCCCGAGACGGCCTCGCTGTGGATCTACCGGTTCTACGATCAGGCCGCGACCACCTTCGTGAAACCGCCGCACGAGAACCTTGCCCAGCGCCTGTGGACCCTGGGCCGCCATCAGGTCACCGCCGACGGCTTCGACATCGTGAAGGCCGGGGAGGGCCTGTACGCCCTGATACAAGACATCCGCAGGCGGACACGAGCGGAAAAGGTATACCTGGTCGCCCACTCGATGGGCGGCCTGATAGCCCGCTGCATGATCCAGAAGATCTGTCGGCAGCCAGGGATGGAGCCGGCCGGGAACATGGTCGCCAAGCTCTTCACTTACGGCACCCCCCACGGGGGCATCCGGTCTGCTGGCGGCGTGGCGCAATGGATCGAGGCGACGTTCAGCCCGGCCGGCTCGAAAATCTTCGCGCCGGAGCTCATGCAGGGATACCTCGACCCGGACAAGCAGTTCGGTGAGGAATGCGACAAGGGCTGGGATCCGCAGGAGATCCCGGACGAGGTATTCTCGCCCGACGACATCTTCTGCCTCGTCGGCACCGACCCCGCCGACTACGGCTGGGGGCCGCGAACGGTCATGGGCCCGCAGAGCGACGGCCTGGTGCATATCCAGAACGCCTACGTCCGCAATGCCCACCGGGCTTATGTCCATAGGTCCCACTCCGGCGCGTACGGCGAGGTCAACTCAGAGGAGGGCTACCAGAACCTGCGACGGTTCCTGTTCGGCCGGTGGGCCGTCACGGCCACGCTGGAAAATGCCCAGCTGCCCGGCCAGCAGGATGTCACGAGGCAGCTTGACATGCGGCTGGCGATTCGCGGCATGTCTGTCGTGATGAGCGAGCAGACCACAGAACACTGGTGCCCGATCATGCTCACCGACCCGCTGCCCGCCGACGGCGTGACGCTGGTCCGCACATTCTTGCTGGATTCCGCTGGTCAGGCCGACGACAATGGCACGGCCGGGAGCCGGATGCGGTACACCATCACCCTGCGGCTCTTTTCCGTCCACGAGGCCAACGGCACCTTCGACTTCAGCAGCTCGACAGAGCAGGTCCCCCTGTGGCAGGACTCGCTCATCATTGATGTCCACTCCGCCATGGCAGCCGATGGCGGCGGGAACTCGCTGACGGCACATGCGGCATGGAATTCGACCGTCCCCGGCGCGAACCAGAGCCCGGACCTGATTGCCAGCCAGCTGCCAGCCGAGCTGCGCGAGCCGCTCACCTTCCAGCCAGACGGCAACGCGGTGGCCGCATCCATCGCCTTGCCCGGGCCGGCGCTGCGGCCCGAGGTCCTGGGCAGCGATGCCAAGATTCGCGTTACGGTCAGCCCGCGGCCTGGCGGGTGAGAGCCCTGCGGCGTGGCCAGCAACACTCTGGAGTCGCCGGGCAGGAGTCGGTCGCTGCATGCCCAGCAGGACGGCCATCCTGTCGTTTGCCCTGTTGTCGTGACGTGGCTAGCAGGCGGTTACGTCTGCGTTCACGGGCAACGCAGGCCGGGACTGGCGACGTCGGCATCCCCGGCGACGATGCTGCTCTCGTAGGCGGTCGTCAAAGTCATCGGCGCGAGTGACTAGCTGCGGTCGCGCGGCACCTTGTCCCGTTCCCACTCGGACTCAGTTCCGGTGGTCACGGGACCCGACACTAAGGCAACTGTGACGCGGCCCGAAAGCTATTAGGCCGGGCCCGCATCACGGCCCAGCGCAGCATGCCGCCTTCTGATCCGGAAACGACATGCTGGCTGTCACGAGCGGGACGGGCCAGTCGCCGGGCCGACCGGCCCACAGGTGGCCGCAGATGAGGAACCCCAGCTCGCGAACCAGCTCCCGGCCGGGATCTTCGCTAGCTTTCGCGCTACGTTTTTCATCGGTCCCCCTCCGGGCCAGCTGGCGGTGCGTACCTGTTGGTCAGGCCGGACCTGCTCCACATGAGTGTCGGGCTGCTTTCGCTGGGCGCCGCGCTGAGCACGGCGATGACGCGTGCCAGCGGGAACTGCGCGATGTCATCGACGGCCGGGACCAGGTCTGGGCCCGCGGCCTCAAACAGCCACAGGCACCGTTGCTCCTCCGGCGCGTAGATGTGCTGCACGTAGCGGATCTGCACCAGGTGGCTGCTCGGATGCCCGGCATTGGCACTGACCTTGCGGGTGAACGCGGGCAAGGCGGCTGCCGGCCGGCTCTGGGACGCGAACAGTCCGCCCGAAGCCGCGGGCGCGCCGAAAAGAGTCACGCCGCGCAGTGCCCATCGGGCCAGCCTGGCCGTCGGCTCACCTTCGGTCTGGCGTCGCGTGGTCCCTGCCCGCTGCGCCACTGGCACTATCGGTCCCTCCTGGCTTGTGCTCGTCCCGGCCTGATGTTGGCAGCTGGTGCGGCAGCCCGCGTCGGCTGGTGGTGGTGTTTTGTGGCTCACCCCGCGGGCGTATGGTCATCGCCAGGCGGTAGACCGGTGCGCCGGGTGCGGTAGCGCAAAGCACCACTCTCGGCGGATGCGGGTGACCGGCGGGTGCGGGCAGAATCCCTTGGAGGTCGGGATGCAGACACCAAGGATGCTCAGTACTGTGCGCATGGCCGCACCGGTCCTCACGGATGCTGGTGTTGGCGTCGGGGTGGCGGTGCTGGTGCTGGCCGCCAGCTGGACCGGCGCTGGACCCCCGTGGATCAGCAGCCCTCGTCCACTCGACGTCGTGGCGGTCGGGCTTATCGGGGTTGTGGCCGGTGCCCTGGCGCTGCGCCGCCGCTATCCAATATCGGTGCTGGTTGTCCTCAACGCGGTCGCCCTGGCCTGGTCTGCCGGCCAGTATCCCGGCCGCCTGATCCTGCTGGCCCCGCTGATCGCCTGCTACACCCTGGCGGCCCTGCGGGGGTGGCGGTGGGGGCTGAGCGGCGCAGTGGTGACCGCGCTCAGCGCGCTAGTGGCGATCCGTGTGGCCTTCGGCGCTGTCGAGCCGGCCGGGACCTCTGGCATCGCGGTATGGATGGCCGCCAGCGCTGGGGCTGCCGGCACGGCGGTCGGCTACTACCGGGCACTGCTGGTGGCCACCCGCGCTCAGCTGGCCCGCGAGGCCCAGACCCGCGAGGAGCAGGCCCGCCGCCGCGCAGTCGAGGAACGGTTGCGCATCGCCCGTGAGCTCCACGACGTCTTCGGCCACACCATGGCCACGATCAGCGTGCAGGCCGGGGTTGGCATCCACCTTCTTCAACAGCGACCCGGCCAGGCGGTTGAGGCGCTGACCACGATCAAGCAGATCAGCGACCAGGGACTGA
>WNGD01004440.1_pt1 | contig 18118 bp, 16 predicted proteins | sample 5400671 | NCBI WGS metagenome assembly WNGD01 (sample SAMN13153369, study PRJNA577476) | soil metagenome | isolation source: 40 cm soil or saprolite under grassland replicate 2 | place: USA:California | collected 2016-06-15
ATCAACGAGACGTCCGTCGGTATCGGCATCCTCGAAGACATCGAGTAGATCATCCCTGCGCCGGCGCAGTCGGTTCCACAACCATTCCACATGCTCGAGGAGACCGAGGTCAAGCCGAGCGCCCTTCTGGGCGGACAGCAACTGGCGGGCCGCTTGGGCAATCGTGATATCGGCAGTCGCGGCCCTACGCCGGAGGGCACGAGCGACGTCCACGGGGAGACGGACCATTTCAGTGGCGGGGCCGCGGGGTCTAGGCATGTTGTAATAGCTAGCATATGCACTCAGAAACAACAAGGCCTGGGGGACCGCCTGTCTGTGCTCGTCCTTGAACGGTGGACTACTCGGCGCAGACCTAACCCGGTTCACATCGGGGGACCCCCTACCGGGGAGCAAGCGTGACTACCGTACTGACCAGCAGAGTTCCACCGGCCGTTCTACCGACGGTTCTAGCAGCGATTCCAGCGGGTTCGCGGGTGACCTGGTGCCGCAAGAGCACCCTAACGCGCCGCAGAAACACCCTAGCCAGGGACCCTGCCGTACGTGGAATTAGGTAGTGTCCGTCCCCCTCTGGTCCCAGTTGGGGCTCGAGTGCTTGGGCAACCCGGCTAACGAGCCACGAATCGGTAGCATCTTGCGCGAGGGAATGTGAGAAAAGAAGCTCGAATGCTTCTGACAAAATCCCTTGACTCGCTCGTTCTTGCGATCGAGCGGTTCAATTCGCCGTGGGATCGAGGTCGTCAGGAAGTCATGCTCATTCTTCTCGATCGGGCGTTTGAGCTACTGCTGAAATCTGCGATTCTGCACAAAGGCGGTCGAATTAGGGAGGCGCGAGAGAAGGAAACAATCGGCTTCGATAAGTGCGTGCGAAAGTGCGTGTCTGAAGAGGCCGTGAAATGTCTCACCAACGAGCAAGCTTTGACTGTGCAGATCGTTAACAGCCTCCGCGACGCCGCACAGCACTACATGGTTCACGTTTCTGAGCAACAGCTGTACCTCTACGCCCAAGCTGGTGTCACACTCTATGGCGACATCGTTCGGGCTGTCTTTGGCCAAAACCTGCGCGATCACTTGCCGGATCGCGTCTTGCCTGTATGTGCGAGTCCGCCCAAGGATCTTGCCGGCGTCGTCAAGGCGGAGTTCGACGACATCAAAGCGTTGGTTGCCCCCAAGTCCCGCAAGGCGCTTCAAGCCCGAGCGCAGGTTCGCGCTCTCGCGGTCGTAGAGGCTTCGCTCAACGGCATAAGGTCTCAGCCGGGCGAAGGGGAACTAAACAAGCTCCTCGATCAAGTGCGGTCTGGGAAGAATTGGGAGCAACTCTTCCCCGGTGTCGCAAGTTTGGAGCTCGCGACTGACGGCGAGGGAATCGGAATAGCGATTCGCTTGACGAAATCAGAAGGGGAGCCAGTCCACCTTGTGCCCGAGGGGACCCCCGGTGCAACCGTAGTCTCCGTAAAGCGTGTGAACGAGCTCAGTTTCTACTCCCTTGGCCTTAAAGACCTCGCGGAGAAAATGGGGCTGTCAGCCCCGCGAGTGCTTGCATTGATCAAGCACCTCAAGCTCCAAGAGAAGGACGAGTTCTTCCGTGACATTCGAATTGGCAAGGCCAACTTCAAGCGTTACAGCCCAAATGCGCTGAAGACCCTGCAGGAAACCGTGAAGGTTGTGGAAATGGACAAGGTATGGGAGCTTCATCGACCAACCGGCAAGCGCATAAAGGGGAAGGCATGAGCGGTTTCTTGCTCTCCTCGAATGTCAGGGCTGCATCTCGACGCAACGGCGATCGGTAACTGTCTATGGCCCTAAAGAAATCCCAACTCTATAGCTCCCTCTGGGCCAGCTGCGATGAACTGCGCGGCGGCATGGATGCAAGCCAGTACAAGGACTACGTCCTCGTCCTGCTTTTCATCAAATACGTCAGCGATAAGTACGCGGGTCAGGCCTACGCGCCGATCACCATCCCCAAGGGCGCCAGCTTCAGGGACATGGTCGCTCTCAAAGGCAAGAGCGACATTGGCGACCAGATCAATAAGAAGATCATCGCGCCGCTCGCAAATGCCAACAAGTTGTCCGATTTCCCCGACTTCAACGACTCATCGAAGCTCGGCGATGGCAAAGACAAAGTGGACCGCCTCACCAATCTCATCGCCATCTTCGAGAACCCGGCCCTCGACTTCTCCAAGAACCGCGCCGAGGGCGACGACATCCTGGGAGATGCTTATGAGTACCTGATGCGGCACTTTGCCACCGAGAGTGGCAAGAGCAAGGGCCAGTTCTACACGCCCGCCGAGGTCAGCCGCATAATGGCGCAGCTCATCGGCATTCGTGAAGCGAAGACCAGCGCAGCCACCACCGTATACGACCCCACGTGCGGTTCTGGCTCGCTGCTCTTGAAGGTGGGCGACGAGGCAGGCACGGCCGTTACGTTGTACGGGCAGGAGAAGGATGCGTCTACCAGCGCACTCGCACGGATGAATATGATCCTGCACGACAACGCGCAGGCGCTCATCGAGCAGGGCAATACGCTTGCAAATCCGAAGTTCAAGGAAAACGGCAACCTCAAGACCTTCGACTACGTCGTCGCCAATCCGCCGTTCTCGGATAAGCGCTGGAGTAACGGCCTCGATCTGGCGAACGACCCCTTCGATCGCTTCAAGCCGTTCGGGACGCCTCCTGCCCGACAGGGCGATTACGCTTACCTGCTCCATATCGTTCGTTCACTCAAGAGCACGGGTAAGGGAGCGTGCATCCTCCCGCACGGCGTCCTGTTCCGTGGTAACGCCGAGGCCGACATCCGCAGGGCCCTGGTGCGGAAGGGCTACATCAAGGGCATAATCGGGTTACCGGCGAACCTCTTTTATGGTACCGGCATCCCAGCCTGCATCGTGGTCGTGGACAAGGAAGGCGCGCACGCCCGCAAGGGCGTGTTCATGATCGACGCTAGCCGCGGCTTCATGAAGGATGGTCCCAAGAATCGTCTGCGCGAGCAGGACATCCACAAGATCGTGGACGTGTTCAGAAAGCAGCTTGATGTCCCGAAGTACTCACGCATGGTCTCGCTTGAGGAGATTGAAAAGAACGAATTCAATCTCAACCTGCCGCGCTACATCGACAGCCAGACGCCCGAGGATCTCCAAGACATTGCGGGCCACCTGCAGGGCGGCATCCCGATCGCTGATATCGACGCGCTCGAGAGCTATTGGAGCGTTTGCCCAAGCATGAGGCATGTGCTGTTCAAGGCGCTGCGCCCCGGCTACGTGGCTCTCGCAGTAGAAAAGACGGCTATCAAGTCCACGATCTATGGGCACCCTGAATTCGCCGCTTTCATTGCCGGCATGAACGACCATTTCAACGCTTGGCGGGAGACCAGCGCGGCCACCCTCAAGGCAATGACTAGCGGCTGCCATCCGAAACAAGTGATTGCAGGGTTAGCCGAGGACCTGCTCGCACACTACCTCGGCAAGGCGCTAATCGATCCCTATGATGTCTACCAACACTTGATGGACTATTGGGCCGAGATCATGCAGGACGACTGCTATCTGATCGCCGCCGATGGCTGGAAGGCCGAGACCACGAGAGTAATTGAGAGGGACAAGAAGGGAAGGGAGAGGGACAAGGGCTGGACGTGCGATCTCATCCCGAAGGCCGTCATCGCCGCCCGTTACTTCGCTAAGGAACAGGCGGCCATTGACAAGTTCGGCGCCGAGTTAGGTGGGGTGACCGCCCGCTTGGCCGAGCTTGAGGGCGAGCAGAGTGGCGAGGACGCGGCGTTCGCAGACTTTGACACGGTGAACAAGGCAAGTGTCACAGCTCGGTTGAAGGAGATCAAGGGAGGCACCGAGCCGAATGACGAAGCAGCCGAACTGACCGCCTGGCTGAAGCTCAATGACGAAGAGACGAATCTCAGGAAGCGACTCAAGGAAGCCGAGGCCGCGCTCGATACTCAGGCGTACGCAAAGTACCCGAAGCTCACCGCGGCCGAGATCAAGATGCTGGTCGTGGACGATAAGTGGCTCGCTGCGCTCGAAGGTGCAATCCACGGCGAGATGGGGCGGGTGAGCCAACGACTGACTCAGCGTGTCAAGGAACTGGCTGAGCGCTACGCGATTCCACTGCCACAAATGGTCAGGCGCCTGGCCGAGCTAGAGAGAAGCGTGAGCCAACACGTGGAGACAATGGGGTTTGCATGGGAGTAAGGCACGGCTACAAGCAGACCGAGGCCGGAGTAATTCCGCAGGATTGGACACTGAAGCCAATCTCTGACATCGCCACAACCGTCGCCTCTGGCAGATCGTCGGTCGATTCCGAGTTCGGTGAATTTCCAGTGTATGGATCGACCGGACCTATCGGCCGATCGGCCAAGGCTGACTACGCAGGCAGCGCGATTCTGATTGCGAGGGTTGGGGCGAATGCAGGCACGCTAAACGTCGTCGAGGGTGAATACGGCGTAACGGACAATACCATCATCTTGCGAGTAAACGACTCGGTGGTTTCGTCCTATGTCTGGAGGCAACTTGCCGCGAAGCGACTGAACTCCATGGTGTTCGGCTCAGGGCAGCCGCTAATCACCGGAACTCAGATCAAGAGTCTCTTGATCCCGTTCCCATCCTCCCCAGACGAACAAGCAGCGATCGCCCAGGCGTTGAGCGATGCGGATGCCCTCATTGAGTCCCTGGAGCAACTCGTCGCCAAGAAGCGCCAGATCAAACAAGGGGCCATGCAGGAGCTACTCACGGGCAAGAAGCGCCTGTCGGGCTTCAGCGGGGAGTGGGAGGTGAAACGGTTCTGCGACATTGCGGACAAGACAATGCCGTGGAGTATCGGTGGCGGACCGTTTGGATCGAACTTAAAAGCCTCGGACTACGTCCCCGAGGGCGTGAGAATAATCCAGCTTCAGAACATCGGAGACGGGAGGTTCCATGATGACTACGCGATCTATACGTCGGAGGAGAAGGCAGACGAATTGCTGAGTAACAACATCTTCCCGGGTGAGATCATTCTGTCGAAAATGGGTGATCCTGTTGCTCGTTGCTGTTTCGTTCCGAGCGCTGATCGACGTTACCTAATGGCATCAGACGGCATACGGCTCGCGGTTGATCCGGGCCGCTTCGACAAGCGCTTCGTTCATGACTATATCAACTCAGTCTATTTCAGGAAGAAAGCAATTGAAGCGAGCACCGGTTCTACTAGGCAGCGGATCGGGTTGACCGATTTGAAGCAACTGCCATTCGTCGCGCCACCGCTCCCCGAACAAACTGCCATCGCCGCAATTCTCTCCGACATGGACGTCGAGATCTCCTCGCTGGAGGCACAGCTCGCCAAAGCCCACAACCTCAAGCAGGGCATGATGCAGGAGCTACTGACCGGTAGGATTCGGCTCGCATGAATACGGTCGGTCAGCCCGAGCGCGCCACGCAGGGCCGCGTCATCGCTCTGTTCCGCGACGAGCTTGGCTACCGCTACCTCGGCGACTGGACCGACCGCGAGGGCAACAGCAACATCGAGGATGGCATCCTGTCGGAGTGGCTGACAAAGCGCGACTACACCAAGGCCCAGATCGGCGTCGCGCTCCACAAACTCCACACCGAGGCCTCGAACCACAGCCGCTCTCTCTACGGCAACAACCAGGCGGTCTATAGCCTGCTCCGCTATGGCGTGCCGGTGAAGGTCGAGGCGGGCAAGGTGACGGAAACCGTCCACGTCATCAACTGGCACGAACCTGAGGAGAACGATTTTGCCATTGCGGAGGAGGTAACGCTCGCCGGCAACCATGAGCGGCGGCCTGACATTGTGCTCTATGTGAATGGCATCGCTGTTGCCATCCTGGAACTCAAGAACAGCCGCGTGAGCATCGGTGACGGCATCCGGCAATGTCTGTCGAATCAGACGCCAATGTTCCACGAGTGGTTCTTCAGCACGGTGCAGCTCATCTTCGCCGGCAACGACTCTGAAGGCCTGCAATTCGGCGCTATCGGCACGCCTGAGAAGTACTTCTTGAAATGGAAAGAAGACGAGGCCGACAACAGCCGCTTCAAGCTGGACAAGTACCTGCTCCGGATGTGCCGCAAGGACCGGCTCATCGAGCTGATGCACGACTTTGTGCTCTTCGACGCCGGCGTCAAGAAGCTTCCCCGTGCGCACCAGTACTTCGGGGTCAAGGCCGCCCAGGCCAATGCCCGAAGGAAGCAGGGCGGCATCATCTGGCATACCCAGGGTAGTGGCAAGAGCATCGTGATGGTGTTTCTTGCGAAGTGGATCCTCGAGAACAATCCCAACGCCCGTGTTGCCATCATCACCGACCGGGACGAGCTGGACAAACAGATCGAGGGTGTTTTTACCGGAGCCGGAGAGACGATCTACCGCACCAGTAGCGGCCGCGATCTGATGAAGCAGCTCGGCCAAGCCAAGCCGCGCCTCCTCTGCTCGTTAGTGCACAAGTTCGGCCGAAAGGACGTGGACGACTTCGACGCCTTCATCAGGGAGCTGGAGGCGGAGCACAGTCGCACCGTGGGTGAGGTGTTTGTGTTCGTGGATGAGTGCCACCGCACGCAAAGCGGGAAGCTGCACCGTGTGATGAAGGCGATGATGCCTAACGCGGTCTTCGTCGGCTTCACCGGCACTCCGCTGCTCAAACAGGACGCACAGACCAGTCTAGAAGTGTTCGGTGGTTATATCCATACCTACAAGTTCAGCGAAGGTGTGGAGGACGGCGTTGTCCTCGACCTCGTGTATGAGGCGAGGGACATCGATCAGTGGCTCGGAGCGGAAGAGAGGATCGACGCCTGGTTTGAGGCCAAAACGAAGGGTTTGAACGACTGGCAGCGAGACGAGCTCAAGAAACATTGGGGCACGATGCAGCAGGTGCTCAGCTCCAGGTCACGGATGGAGCGCGTGGTGAGCGACATCGTGTTCGACTTCAGCGTCAAGCCCCGTCTATCCAGCCAACGCGGCAATGCGATTCTGGTCGCTTCCAGTATCTACGAGGCCTGCAAATACTTCACGCTCTTCCAGAAAACACCCTTCAGGGGCAAGTGCGCGGTGGTGACGTCGTACAACCCACAGGCCAGAGACGTGACGCTCGAGGAAACGGGCGCGAACTCGGAGACCGACAAGCAATTCATCTACAACACGTACACTGATCTACTGAAAGACATCGACGCCAGACCGGGCATGTCCAAGACCGAAACCTACGAAGAAGGGGCCAAAGCGCTGTTTACTAAAGAGCCGGCGAACATGAAGCTGCTCGTGGTCGTGGACAAGCTGCTGACCGGTTTCGACGCACCGCCCTGTACATACCTGTACATCGACAAGTCGATGCAGGACCACGGCCTTTTCCAGGCGATCTGTCGCGTGAACCGACTGGACGGCGAGGACAAGGACTTCGGGTACATCGTCGACTACAAGGATCTATTCAAGAGGGTCGAGAACGCCATCGCTGTCTACGCATCTGAGCTGGACCACAGCGCCGGTGGAGCCGACCCCGAAGTGCTGGTCCAGGATCGCCTGAAGAAGGGAAGGGAGTGTCTCGACGCCGCCATCGAAACGCTCGCCCTGATTTGCGAGCCGGTGGAGGCCCCGGGAGGCGAGCTGGAGCACATCCACTACTTCTGCGGGAACACGGAGATTCCGGCCGACCTCGAGGAGCGAGAGCCCCAACGGGCCGCTCTGTACAAAGCGACCGCCGCGCTGGTCCGCGCCTACGCCAACATTGCAGACGAACTCGAGGGCGCGGGATACAGCCCGCCCGATGTGCACCGCATCAAGGATCAGCTCGCACACTACCTCAACGTGCGACAGATCATCCGCAACGCCAGTGGGGAGACGCTAGATCTCAAGGCGTATGAAGCCGACATGCGGCACCTAATCGACACCTACATCGAGGCTGATGAGCCGCGCAAGATTTCTCCGTTTGACAACCTGAGCCTCGTGCAGTTGATCGTGAAAAGCGGCATCGCTAATGCGATTGCTACCCGATTGGGCGGCCTGAGGAACCATGCAGCGATCGCAGAGACGATTGAGAACAACGTCCGCCGCAAGATCATCAGGGAGCAATTGACCGACCCTGCCTACTATGAGAAGATGTCGACCCTGCTCGACGAGATCATCGCCGCTCGGAAGGCGAGGGCGATCGAGTACGAAGAGTATCTCAAGCGGATCGCGGAGTTGGCGCGGCGGGTCGAGGCAGGCGCAGGGGAGGACACTCCAAGCGAGTTGCGCGATAAGCCTGCGGTCCGTGCCTTGTACAACAATCTGAAGGACGGAGGAGGCGCGCGGGTTTCTGAGCCACAGACCGCGCTGGATCTCGCCCTCAAGGTCGACGACGCTGTACGCAAGGCGCGGTTCGACGCGTGGCGTGGCGTTCAGGCCCGAGAGCAGATGATCAAGCGAGCGTTGTTCGGAGTGCTGCATGACGAAGCTGAGGTAGAGCGGATCTTTCTCATCGTCAAAGCGCAGAGGGAATACTGAGTTGACCAGCCTCCGCCTGGGCGACATCGCCGTCGATGTGGTGTTGAAGGACATCAAGAATGTCCATCTCAGCGTGTACCCGCCGAAGGGCCGTGTACGGATTTCGGCGCCGAAGCGGATGAGCGTCGACACCATCCGTGTCTACGCGGTCTCGAAGCTGGACTGGATCAAGCAGCAGCAACGTAGGCTGCGGGAGCAGGAACGCGAGAGCCGCCGCGAGTACCTAGAGCGCGAGAGCCACTACGTCTGGGGGAGACGCTACCTGCTGAAGGTCATCGAGGAGGACGCTGTCCCCGATGTACGGGTTCGCCCTGGAACCATGCTGCTGCAGGTTCGCCCAGGTTCCAGTGAGGAAACGAGAGCATTCGTGGTTGCGGCTTGGTACCGGCAGAGCCTCAAGGCCGCCGCTCAGCCACTGATTGATGTCTGGGAGCGTCGGCTCTCAGTCAGAGTGCAGCGGTTCTTCGTGCAGCAGATGAGAACCAAGTGGGGTAGCTGCAATCCAACCGCTCACTCGATTCGTCTGAACAGCGAGCTGGCCAAGAAGCCACGTGAATGCCTTGAGTACGTCGTGCTGCACGAGCTGGTTCATCTCCTCGAGCACAGGCACAACGAACGATTCAAGCAATACATGGACCGGTTTATGCCGCAGTGGCGGCAATACCGGGATGAGTTGAACCGGGCGCCGCTGGCGCATGTGGACTGGCGGTATTGAGGCTTCCGAGGCGAACGCTACATACGGATCAGCTGATGGCTTCGTGTGAGAGTCCCATAACGGTAAACGCGCCCAAGGCCCCTTGGACGCTCAAATGCCTTCTGAACGCGCGGTCCCACGGTACGAATCGGCCCCCCTCCAATAGAACTAGCCTCTGCGTGCGACGAAAAGCCCTAACGACAGTCCATTTCCCAGTCTAGGTTCGGGCATTATAGGACCAGCCGCGGAGAGACGGCTTATGTCGGTGATCAAGTCATTTTCAGTGGGAATCGGCGACACGTTCTACATCAACCACGGCAGCGACAATTTTACAATCATCGATTGTTGCTTTGACGAAGACACCAAGGGCCCGATCCTAGATGAGATTTCCTCGTTGAGTAAGGCGAAAGGAATCACCCGATTCATCTCAACGCACCCAGACGACGATCACATTCGGGGCCTTGAACTCATGGATGCGAAGATGGGGATTTTGAATTTCTATGTTGTAAGGAACCGTGTAACGAAACCCGACCAGACTGATAGCTTCGACGCATACTGCGACCTCCGGGACCATCCCAAGAAGGCTTTCTACATCTCAAAGGGATGCACCCGCCGATGGATGAACATGGACGGGGAAGGAAGAGGCTCATCTGGCATCAACATATTGTGGCCGGATCTCGACAACGAGCAATTCAAGGAGGCGCTGGCTGCAGCCGAAGAAGGCGAAAGTCCGAATAACATCTCGGCTGTCATCAAGTACTCACTCGAAGGAGGCGCAACCGTCCTGTGGATGGGTGACCTTGAGACCGAGTTCATGGAACGGATCGAGCAAGCAATCGACCTGCCGGCCGCGGAGATACTCTTCGCACCGCATCACGGGCGGGACAGCGGCAAAGTTCCCGAATCGATGCTCACCAAGATATCTCCCAAGATCGTGGTCGTTGGCGAGGCACCCAGTGAGGATCTCAACTACTATGCCGGCTACAACACGATCACGCAGAACAGTGCGGGAGACATCATCTTCGATTGCAACGGGCGGAAGGTCCACATCTTCACGTCTAACGAGTACAGCGTGGATTTCCTTGATGACGAATCCCAAAGCCGGACAGGCTATTTCTACCTCGGCACGCTGAATCTGGATTGAGTGAAAATGAAGCCGTCACTCAGGGGGGGGCGGAGCTGCGGGAGAGCAGGCAGGCCCAAGGGACGGCCGACTGCTTCGCGCGCCCTCGCCCCGGACTAACCACCTTCGATAACTGTCGCCGGTGAGAGGGCTACTGTGAACCGGATACCATTCAGCGTTTACGACTTCTTCGGCTATCTGGCAACGGGTTTCTTGATGCTCGTCACTGTTGCTTACGCCACGTGTATGACCGTCTTGTTGCGTGAGACACCTCCGTTGGTAATGAGCTTCTTCTGGATTGTCGCGGCATATGTTGTGGGCCACATCGTCGCTCACATTGCGAGTGCCTTCCTGGAAGAGGCTGTGCTCCGGCGTGGGCTGGGGTCCCCAGAAGAGCACCTCCTTGCAGCAAAGAAGTCTGGATGGCGTGCGCGAATCTTCCCAGGGAACTTCAAACCCTTTCCCACTTCTACGCAGCAGCGCGTCCTAACGAAGGCTCAACAGCGCGGCGTTACCACCTCAGACCGTAGCTTCTTCTTCCACTGCCATCCGTTGGTGAAGCGGGACCAAGCCACGCTCGAGAGACTCAATTCGTTTCTCAATCTCTACGGGTTCTCCCGAAACCTGTGCATGGCTCTGCTGCTCATAGTCCCACTCTTGCTGTACAGTACCTGGGGGAGTGAGTGCGGGTTCAGGCGTGCGCCCCTGTGGTGGGCCGTGATCGCTCTTGTTGCCGCGATTGGAATGTTCTATCGGTACTTGAAGTTCTTCCGGCACTACACTGTTGAAGTGTTCACGACATACGCCGAGCTGCCGTATGAGGGTCACCCCGATCAGGACGCCGTTAGAACCGCGAGCGCTGCCTTGTAGGCAAGGCCCCTGTTCGTCAGAACGCCTTCGATCCGTAGTGCCGCTGAGTCGCCAATGCGCACAGCTACGGAAACCCTGTCGTCTCCCGCGTCCTTCGGGAAGCTCACCGCCAAGGCCCGCGAGCCCGTCCGACCCCTGATCATTACCCGTGAGTCACGCCGCGTCGCTACCACGGAGTCAAAGTTCTCATCGAAGAAGCGTTTGTCTTCCGCGAGCACGCGTTGACCCTCTGGTGTCTCGGACCACAAGGGGGCCTGCGCCTCCTGTTGTGGCACCGGCTGCGTCCTTGACGTGTCACGCTGCGCAGGGGCGTGGCCGGTGAGGGAGGCGAAGGGGGACACAAGGTCAACAACGCGAATCGTATCGGTGATTTTGTGGTAGCCCGTTCCGCCACGAATAAAGAGGAAGTGGTCAATCCACCCCGAGTCCTCCACCGAGCGTGGAACATCCTTCACCAAAGACGCCACCAGGAATCCAGGGCGGTACGCTGGCTTGTTGACGGTTCTCCTGTACCCCTCAACATCCAGATTGCTCAAGGTGCGCAGGCCATTGCAGTGGTGGCTGTGCCACGTGCCCACGTGTTCAATCGCGTCGTCCCGCTGCTCAATCTCGCGGAAGAGGGCCTCCTGATAGTCACCGTCCGGCATAAGCTCAACTGCGGATCTCACAGCGTTGGGCCCGCTGGGCAGGAAATCCACGATGACGATCACCTGCTTGGAACGCGAACCAATTCTCGCCAGGAGAGGGTCGCCGGTCTTCAGGAGGTAACCGACGTACTTCCCGCCTTCCTCCACTGAAGGGTTCTTCGACAACTCGTGGAGCATGTAGTCGAAGATCCTCCGGTCGAACAACACTTCCACATCGCGGGCGTGTTGGACGCTGTGCGGCGGGCGTTTCTTCAGTTTTTTGAACACCGGCAGTCCTTCCGTCCCTTGACCCGCATCCACTTAGACTTCACGAAGGCCCCTGTGCTTCTGCCCGGAGCCGGTCTGTTGGACATGATCACCCACGTCGCCTGTGGACCCAACTTGCGTTCCGTTCCAGGATGAAGAAGGTCAAGTGCCATCCTCGCTTGGAGAAGCGCAATCGCTTGAATGTCCATCGAGAGGCCTGATGACTTGAAATCACGAATGTTCATGCCATAGACTGCCTCGTCCTCCTCGGCAGTCTGATCGACCTCCGCTTCCATGTTTACACCCTGTTCGTCCGCTGCTCTCATCATGCATTCCAGGCATCCTGACTCACCCGGAACGTATGCGTACACCTCGCCACCAAACCCCTGCCGGAAGACGCTCGCGGTGATGCAGGGCTTCCGGGCCTCTACGGCGACGGCGTTCACGAATAGGCGCACTTCATTCTTGTCGACGCAGCAGAGCACGAGATCCGCTTCCTTCACTAGTCCCGCGAAGTCTTGGAAGGACATCACATCCTCGGCCAACGCCAGCACCTCAGCGCCCGGATTGCGATCGAGAATCCACTCTTCCTGAATCGTGACCTTCGGTTGCCCGAGTTGTGACCGGAGACGTGGGTGCTTGACAAGATTCACGTCGTCGTAGGTGTCGGGGTCGAGGAGAATCCAGCGACGAACACCGTTCATCGTTAGGTGGTCGGTGACTGCGGCTCCGCCGCTACCTACGCCGACCTGGACGACGAGTTTGTTCTCCAGGTCCGGCGGAGAGATCAGATGCTCAATCCGGTCGAAGCGCAGCATCGCCTAGTGCCGTTGGTGCTTCCCAGGCCATACATGCCCGTTGCGCTTCCAAATCTCGTATTTCGCGAGCCAGATCGCGGTCTTCGCGACGACGAACGCTATCGTGAAGTTCGTGCGCCATTGTGCCGAGCGCATGATGCACAGCGACCCGTCATTATACTTGTGAGGCACGTCGGGATGAAGCGCCCAGCCCCTTGGAAAGGGCTTCGGGAGCGCGTACGGAAAGTTCGTCAAGTCAATCCGGATGCCGTAGGTGTTGTTGTTCTGCGTATCAATCGCGCCCTCAGCGGCGACGATAACGCCATCGCGGCGGAGCAGACTGAACGCGGGGAACGAGCCGAGCCGCACTTGCTCGTAGTACCACCGGTGCTCTGACTGCGCCTCGGCGACCGTAAGCAGCAGATTCCGGTCTGCCTCGAGTTCAGTCGCCACAGCCATATTCGCCTTCGGGGTCGCGGAGCACCGTGCTCTTGAGCTGCGCAGGTGTCCGCCCTTTCGAGTGGACGACACCGTTCTCATCGATCTCGATGATCTCCTCGCCGGTCTGGTCGTTCAGCAGGTCTTCGGAACTGTGCGCCATCGCCTTGGCCCTCCTCGTGCCGTTGTTATTACCTAGTCCTGCGGCCGGACAACTACGGAACCTTCCCGCGTCGTTGAGACTGGAGCGAACCTCTCATATTCATCGGTGGCATCCGTATCGCCGGGTTCACCATCCGAGATCACGATGTGCTGCGGGTCCAATGCCTCCATGACTTCTTCGACGAATCCATTCTCCCGCCCGTGGTGGCTGGCGAGGAAGATCGACGGATTCGACAAGGGTCCAAGGTCAACGACGTTCCACTGTTCGTACTGTGTGTCGCCGGTGATAACTACCTTTGAGTTTCCGGCCGTGACCGTGAGGATGATCCCGTTGTTGTTTTCGTCGTCAGTCGTGCCTATCGTCGTAAAGCGGATCGGGCTTGAAGTAGCGTCCGTTGTGCCACAAGTACGTGGGCTTGAGTGCCTCACACATCTCCTCGATGCCGCTCAGGTGATCGAGATGCGGATGGGTGATCACCAAGAAGTCGAGCCGCCGAATGCCTTTCTGCTCGAGGTATTCGAGCGGGGACGGACGCCCTTCGGAACGCCGGCAGTCGACCAGCATCGTGGTCCCGTTTGTGAACTCGATCAACGTCATGTTGCCTTTGTCCACTGCGAAGAACGTATATGTCGGTATCATGTCGCCTCCCTGCCACGAACGAATCCCGTAGGACATGGATAGAAAAAAAGCCCACCGCGTTTGGCGGTAGGCTTTCCAGTCTGCCGTCGATTGGCTGAGGGGAATTTACCTAACTCAATGTGGAACGGTCAAGCAAGGCAGGGGGGTACGTTTTGGAGGACGCGAACAGAGGTCGAGTCGAACAGGTCGCCAGCGTCTAGTCCGTGTTAGGCAACGCGGCCATCGAAGGTATAACTGCGTATGAGTGCACGGACGTCTCCTAGCTCCAGATCGAGGTACTCAGGGGCCCCGGCGCTCGGACCAGAGAGAACTACGACGCACCTGTACTCCCGCTCCACGCCAAAGTCTGGAGTTTTTTGGCCATAAGAGAGGCGCATGATTTCTGACGGATCATCAGGCGCCGCCCCGACGAGACCCTTGTCGTATCTCACCGGAAAGCAGTCGACGAAATCGACGGTTCGGTTCTGTAAGCGAAGACCTTGAGCGCGCAAATGGAGACGCCTCAGAAATTGCTCGGGTTGCACGACCTCAATGACGTGTGTCCCGAACCTGGCAGTAAGCTCGAATATGTCGACCGCCGGTTGGGACAAGCAAAGGGCGTACGTCGGGTTTTGAAAAGACATCTGCCAATTAAGGTGGCCGGGAGCTGTCGACTGTCCGACGATCCCGCCACTCGCACGATCCATCTGCACGGTGGTTACATCCCCGGGCACCCTGAGGTGCGCTTCGCCCTCCGCAGAATCTTGCCGCTTGAGGTCCTCGATAGTCCGGTAGTACTCGATTCGTCGTAACCTGAGACCGCCGCGCGCAAGCAGCGCGTCGGCGTGCTCTGCGACGGAGTATGCGCGCAACAAAGACGCAGGCGGCGTATCAATGACAAAACCGGCCACGATTCCTTTCCTCCTCGCGCTGTTCTAACGCAGCGCGCCTGAGTGCGCGGCGCAGAAAACGAAGCCTCTGTTCCTTAATTGATCGCCGCGTCAGCTCCAGGCGCTTCACTGTGGTCGTGGGAGAGTGCTAAGGCTTTTCATATGCTTGCGTAAACACGCGCCGTAGGCGACAGGCCCGTTCGTCCTTTCCGTAGCGCAGGCAAGCTCCATTGTCCGTCGCGTCTCATCGTCGTAGCGGCTTAGGTCTGGGATGCCCGGCGCGTTTTGAAGCGAGGCGATCTGCCGGTTCAGGCATGCGCCGTAGGTGACAGGTCCCTCCGTCCTTTCCGTAACGCAGGCAAGCTCCATTGTTCGTCGCGTCTCATCGTCGTAGCGACCTAGGTTTGGGATGCCCGGCGAGTTTTGAAGCGAGGCGATCTGCCGGTTCAGGCATGCGCCGTAGGCGACAGGTCCTGCCGTCCTTTCCGTAACGCACGCAAGCTCCATTGTCCGTCGCGTCTCGTCGTCGTAGCCGCTTAGGTTAGGAATCCTTGTGGGTAGGTCCTGTTTTGCCTGAGCGGTCCTCGGCTGATGGAAACACGCGGTGACAAGAATGCAGCTTGCTGTAAGCAGCCATGACCTCGATACCATGGTTCGCCCTTCCCGAATGTCCGCTCTGGGCGGAATGCAGCCGACGTGCACCTGCATCCTATGCCGCGTAACTCCCGGAGTTTCGCTGCAGCGCCATGAAACAAACTGCAACTGGGCGAGCGCCGCGAGCCAGTTGCTACCGCGGAGGCGCTGTCAGCTACAACTCCTCGTTAGGCTGCGCGCTCGCGTGTCCGCCCCGGCGGCCTCATTTCCGAAATAGCGAGAACTGTGCGACGTGGCCATCTACACCTGTGTGATCATCCGGCATTTCTGTCGAATCTCCTCGAGCGCTCTTAGAATCGACTCCAGATTCATCGATTCACCTCGAAATGACAGGGTCTGCGTCGAGGGGTCATAGCCCCGATGCGCGTTCTGAGGGAAGTCACGCAGGAGCCCTGGGGGCGGACCGATGATCTGATCGACATAGACCGCCGAGTGCCTGGACGAAAGCCAGTCTTCGATTCGCTCGTCATAGTGCTCAAAGTGATTGCGGAAGTTGCGATCAGAGATCGCATTGTTCTCGTCGATGTCGAGCAGCGCGCGCAGCATTGCGCCTCGCGGAGCAGACCGCGATCGCGGGGGCCACAGAATCTTCGAAACGTTGCCAGCAGCTATGAGAATCGATTGGACCGCGCTCCAGATCTCGATCGGGTCGAAGTTATCCGCGCAAGTCTGCAGGTGTTCAGCAGCCCTTGCTGCGAACTGCGACTGGTACTCGATCTCGCCGAGAAATACGTGCTTCGCGAACGCTTGGCGCTGATCTTCGCGGGTCATTGATGCTGTCCGTCGCTACGATGGTGATGCAGCACTAACGGAGTGCGCTTAAGCTGCGGCGCGCTGAAGAAAGAGTCATTCCCTAATCTACGCGCGCTGCCAGCTTCAAGCGTTTGTTGGGCAGCTACCGCTTCGAAAGTTCGTTTTGCGTACGTGGAAACCAACCTGCGGCACGGGGCTCGGCGGCAAAGAGCGCCGCGATGCGGCGCCGAATGGCCCGGCGATCCCCTGCGTTTCCCCACTCCTGCTTGCTAGTTCGGTACTGGGTCCGTTCACGGCTGAGGTGAGCCGCGAGTTTGTCCGCCATGCGGAATCTTTTCTTGTCACCGACCGTGGGCGAGATTCCAAGAGAGCTACCAGCACGAAGGATATCGGACACGATAATATCGCGTTTCATGGGCGGCTTGGACTTGGGGACCAAGATGCTTCTACCATCGTGAAAGAACTCGAGAAGCACCCGATAGTGCATCGCGTACGCGAGTCGGATGGCTCTCCACACCATATCTGGATAGGTCGCCGACGGGCGAGAAACCTCCCGCCCAAGCGCCAAGGCATCCGCGAGCTGATGATCGAGCTGCACTCGCATGCCGGCGGTGAGAGGGTTTCTTTGTCTCATTCAGAACTCTGAGTAAGTGCCTAACGAAAACTAGACAGAAGTGTACAAACTATTTCGTCACACATCGCTGTCCGCCTAACATGAAGTCCTGGCCGACACGAAATGAAATGGGCCGGTCTGTCTAAACGCAATGTCATAGCGAAGGCGGGCCCCCGCGCGCGGACCGGCGCTAACGACGCTCACACCAGGATCGTGGTAGTGTTTATGCCACCAAACTGCGACGGTTGATCAAGTATCTCGACTACGTCGAGAGAAACCATCCCTGAACGTTGTGAGTGTTGTGAGTGAGTTTCCGCACTCAGGATCCGACAGAAACGGCGACCCCCTGATGACCTTTCAGGGGGTCGCCTTGTTGTGAGTTTTGTTGTGATTCTGCTGCGATTTCCGGTTGATTTTCGGGGTCCGACTCACAACACCGATGCCCAGAACATCGCGTAGTTGCTACTCTTTGTCGTGACTCCCCCGACAAATCGACCCCATGGGGTTCAGGGGGTCGCGGGTTGAGCTGCGGCCGCTGCGCGGCCTCGCTCCGCTTGACCGTCTGCGCCGGTCACCGGCGCTTCGCGCCGGACGCGTCAAATCCCGCCGTCCCGACTAGAGTAAGGCCCTCTGTTCATACCTCTATGGTATGGAGAGGGCCTGTTTAACATTCGGCGCCGAAAAACTGCAACCTTGGGTCACGCCTTCGTATCCAACCAGGTGTCGCGCCCCCAGCCCGAGTTCTGCGAAGGGCCACGGCGCCCCACTTGGGAGATTCCCGATGCCACTGGAGAATTTCATCCAGGATCTCCGATACGGCGTTCGTATGCTGCGCCGCAACCCTCTCTTCGCCGCGGCGGCAGTTATCACACTGGGACTTGGCCTCGGTGCCACGCTCGCCGTCTTCAACGTCGTCAACGGTGTCTTGTTACGACCTCTCCCATACCGGGATCCGGAGCGCATCAACATCATCTGGTTTGCCTTGCGCGGCGACGATGGCAATGTGTGGAAGCTGCCGCTGAGCAGCGGCTCGTATTCGGACATCGAGCGTGACTCGCGCAGCTTCGAGGCGTTGGCAGCCTTCCGGGCGTGGCCCTACGCAATCGCCGAGTCCCCCGAAGCCGAGCGAGAGCCGGTTGCCGGCGCACG
>WNGD01006712.1_pt1 | contig 18117 bp, 11 predicted proteins | sample 5400671 | NCBI WGS metagenome assembly WNGD01 (sample SAMN13153369, study PRJNA577476) | soil metagenome | isolation source: 40 cm soil or saprolite under grassland replicate 2 | place: USA:California | collected 2016-06-15
TTAAGAGTGCAGTCGTCGCATTTTCAGTGACGCCATCTATTTGAATATCTTGATCTGCCTGCTCGATCAGAATAGCAGGGATGGGTATGGTGGGGAGCACCAGCGCGTTGATCCCCTGCATGACAGCCCGCAGGTTACCAGAGAAGGCGCGTCGTTGCTGCTGCGCGCGCAGGTAATCGACGGCTGGAATAGCCTGTCCCTCCAGCAGACGCGAGCGTGTTCTTTCACCATAGGCTTCGAGGTGAGTGGTGAGCCAGCCTCTCTCCATGTGTGCAAGCGAGGCTTCGGGCTTCTGGATGGTGCGGTACGCATCCAACGTGGGACGCTGCAACTCAACATCTATAACCTCAGCCCCTTCCTCTTTCAATACGAGCAGCGCTGCATGCCAGGCAGCATGTACTTCGGGATCGAGTGGAGCCACAAACGACTCTGATGGCACGCCAAGCTTGATTCCTTGCAATGAAAGGGGGCCGCGTCCTTCTGGTCCGCCAATCAGTGATGCGCTGGCTTTCCCAGGGGGACCCGACACGCTGTTGGGGTCGCGCGGGTCATACCTGGCGATAGCATCAAAAAGAATAGCGCAGTCTTCGGCGTTCCGTCCCATTGGCCCAACATGATCGAGCGACCAGCTAAGCGGTATAACGCCGTATGCGCTTACCCGCCCGTAGGTTGGCTTGAGTCCAGTGATGCCACAGCACGCCGAGGGAATACGGATCGAGCCGCCCGTATCACTGCCGACAGCGCCCAGGCACATACCTGCCGCCAGTGCTGCCGCAGATCCCCCGCTAGAGCCGCCGGGGATACGCGACAGGTCCCAGGGATTGCGCGTCGGAGGCGTATACGTCCCATAGGCGAACTCATGCGTGTTCGTCTTGCCGATAATCACAGCTCCAGCCCTACGCAACTGCTCGACCACGGTCGCATCCTCAGGCGCGACATAATCTGCCAGGACTTTAGAGCCCGCTGTCATACGTACATCCTTAACGGCGATTATATCCTTAATCGCAACAGGAATACCATGCAGTTGGCTGCGGTAGAGGCCGGTGCGCAACTCCTGCTCGGCCTGCTCAGCATCTTTGAGCGCCAGCTCACGCATCACAGTGATGTAAGCCTGTATCTCACTATCCTGCTCATCGATGCGTTCAAGCGTCTCCATAACTAATTCGCCAGGCGTAATAATACCAGAATGTAACTCTTCGGCAGCTTCACGTATGGACATGTAAGGCATACTTATCAACTTTTCTCCCACAGTTGGGTATATGAAATACTTGTATGCAAACGAGCATCAGGAAGTCTGTAGGGGCCGATTTATCGCGCCCACCGCCGATTTATCGGCCTTCGATGGATGTTCCGATATCCTGATTAAAAAATAATCTGCATTAAATACCATTGGGAACAGTAAAAGGCTTTGGGTATATGTCCTATTGTAGCAGATTGTTGCTCTTGAAGTGGGCTCTTCATCCTTCGGGGTGAAACCCCCTTCCCGTAGGGGCGAGGGCGGTGTGGAGTGGCTGGGTGGGCCTTTATGGTCGCCCGCCGTTTCCCTGGAAGGATGGAGAGCTCCTCTTAATAAGAGGGCTATTGAGAAGTCTGTACGCACCTGAGGGCTTAGATAAAATTTACAACGTTCAACATTCGATCAGCTTTCGCAGGCTCTCTGAGAGGAAGAGTTTACAATCGGCAACGGCTTCGACGAGGGCCGCCCAACGTGCTGCTTGAGGAACGCGGCAAAAAGCGCCGCGCCCCTCTCGTAGGCAAAGGCATCTTTAATCATATCTGACCTCATTACCCTGTACCCTGCGCTATGGCTGTTTGCTAGTAACCGTCTCAACGGTGCTGTTTTGTGAGCTGAAGTAAGAATAATGCTCGACGGCCCTTCAAATTGTGTACGCCAATTCCTCAATGAAGTGAGACCAAGCATCCACATTATGAATGGCATCGACAACAGGGCATTTTTGTTCCCTTGTTGCCCCCTGCCAGCAGTAGAATTCTTCACGAACACTAGCATTTTCATCTAATCTTGCTAAATGCCCGGCTTCGTGTATCAGGGTTCTTGGAGTCAAGTACACTTTGTTTATTTCGCTATTAAAGAATTGGGGGCACAAAACCAAGAATGTTCTTCCTGGTTCATCAACATACGCAATAGCACTGTATCGGTTGCATTTTTCATCCTGACAGGTTCTGCATTCGATGGGCGAATGTTCTAATTTATCCGAAACCGCTTTGATAGCATTGATAAATGTTCGCTTAGTCTTTTCGCTCAACTTTATGTCGAGGTTGAAATAGTCTTTCGCTATTTTTATTATCTCGTCTTCATTACCAGGCATGTTGATTGCTGCGATTGATCTGGTACAAGTGCGTAAAGCGTGTTCCTTAATAATTCTCACCATGATTAATTGTCCGCTGGAAAACTGGCATCGCGCTTTTGAGTCATCGATTGGTTCATTGATACATAGATCCTTCGATATTTGTTTTCGGTCCTCGGGTTTGTTTTCGGGTCCCCGCTGTTTGCCAGATGTTTCGTCGGGACTTGTTTTTTGACGACTGATGACGGCAGGTGATTCCCCAATCGAGCGAGTTGATAGCCGTACCTGAGCCCTTTGCTTTTGAGAGACAGCCTCATCTAATGCTGGGTGGTAGGACTTAACCGAAAGTGTCTTCACACGCGCCGCTTCGTTTTCCATAAAGCCCCGTGGCAGGCTGTCGTCGCGTCGACGAGAATGTCCCTGCTGAACGATATGTGCGAGTTCGTGCGCGAGAAGACGCTTACCCTCCATTGTCGCGGGCGCATATTCCCCAGACCCAAACACGATGTCGCGACCGATGGTGTAGGCACGTGCACATACGGCGCGTGCGACATGCGCGGCCGCGTCGTCGGCGTGTACGCGCACATGGCTGAAGTCGTACCCGAAGCGCGGCTCGAAATAGGATCGCGCCTCTCTCGAGAGCGGTGCGCCACCCCTCTCGACCGCGCGCACCACCTCGTCCGCATCTAGCGCCGCTCCGGTATGTGCGGAAGGCGCGGGCTTGGTCTGGATCGGTTTCTTCTCCTCGTCTTCGCACTCTGCGCATTTGCGCTGGATCTCGGCAGGAGCTAAAGCGGTGGGCACCGGCTCGGCCATACGGATCACCTTTTCAGCCACATCGTCCGCCTCTCGTTCGAACAGGTCACCCGGAGAGCTAACGGTTGGCCTGCGCTGGATCGTCGGCACCGTGAGGGGGATGCGGGTGAAATCGAACTGGAGAGCCTGGGCCACAGGCGGGGAAATGGGATCAGACCTCATTTCTTCTGGCGCGTCAGCTACCTTATATTCGTCCCCCGGCTTATTGATCGCCAGTTTCGTCTGTATCGCTCCAGCGTGAGGATGGATGGGAATGCGGCTAAAATCGTGCCCAAAGCGTGATTCTCTGTCAAAGGCAGAGTTGAATGAAAGACCATTTTCCTGAGCAGGAGAGTTGCCTGCTACAGCAACTGGGGCTGAAGGAGCCCCAAACGCTCTTTGAGAACGAAGCAATGTGCCCTCGCGCTTCTCTCGGCACTCCTCGCACTCGCCCCCAGCAATCGTGTGCTGGCCGCATGCACAGGTACGCTGCAGAAGACTATTCTTAGGCGATGACCCAATCAGTGTCTTTTGCTGTACCTGGACTTTCGCATCTGCTCGATCACTCATGCTGGTGCCTTTCGATGTACCTGAACAGAGCTCATTGAACAATTTACCTTGCGATGCTCTATTTTCGCTCTATTTTTGACTGTATTGCATATCGTCTGCGATCATGAAAGCTCCACGAGCGGCTTGAATATCCCCCGGAAATCATCAATATTATCCTTAATACTACCATCCTCCCATTGAAAGTAGGCAAGCGGAGCAAAATGATGTGCTACACCGTGAGGTGGCAAGGATACTGCTACTGAGGGCACCTTTCCTGCTGGATCCACCTTCTGAGGCCAGTCCACATCGCCTATGATAGTGCGTGCCGGAATCAGCCAGTAGTCACCAGGACGGTATATCGCTGCTGGTCCATCTTTAGGATGTGGGAACTGAATCTGAACGCCATCTTCCAGGGTGATCCAAGCGGCATCATTCTCGCTCTCTCCCTGGCTCTCCACAATCTTTACCGTGCCAGTCGCCTCATCAAACAGCTTCCCGCCAGCCTTTGGTTTCTGATTCCAGCGGCGCAACAGGGGATGTTTATCACGATCGAATGAAATTTGAGGTGCAGCACTCAACGTCACAGTCATGTTGATTGGGTTCACATCATCAATATGTAGTAATGGATTAGGCTGAGCATTGGGATCGCCAAAGACCTGCAGGACATAATCGTCATCTACAACTTCTATCTGGTCGTCCTTCTGTAATCCCAAATGCTCATCGCGTCCGAGATTCGCCAATGTGATGAGTTTACCCTCTATGTTGTCGATCGGAAAAACCACAGAGCCATTCTCATGTGACCATTTGAAGGTTGGGCCAGGAGTTGCCCCAACACTTCCACAGTTGTGAATCTCTACCCTGTACAACTGATTCTCAGCGCCACGATACCGTGCATCTGGCGGTGTGATACAGACCGTAGTAGCGTCCTCAACATCGACTTTGGCTCTTGCTCTGAGAAGACCGCGGTTTGCTGGTATCAAATTGCCTCTTAACTGAGTGGTAAGCTGTTCAAGATTCTGAATTTTCTTGCCCTTCTTCTGCTGATTACGAATATCGTTAATAATCTGAATATCTGTAGCATCAAGCGTTTTCACCTGCCACACTACAAGAGCGCGTGTCGCCGTATCCGGGCCATTCACCCCCAGCGCTACTTCACGTATGCTGTCATCCTGTACGAAGCTGATCTGAAGCTCCCAAACATCCACGTATGCCAGAAGAAATGTTTGCACTGTGGTAGGCGGCAGTGCGTCTGGCTTTGGATTGTAAGGTTGATGCTTATAGGTAACTGTAATGGGTTGTCCTTGCTTATCCTTATCGGGATTCTCAATTAGAATACCATCAACATAATAGTGACCTGAACTGATCAAGAAGCCATCTTCTTTTTGTTGAGGTTTTGTTATCTGAAAACCACTCCCTGTTGCTGGTCCTCCAAATGGCCCAATCACATCCACTGTTAGAATCCGCAGGTAACGCGATAGGATATCGTGCTGCTCGTTCCAGTCAGCATCGCATAGTACCCGCCCCTGCTGCATCAGTACACGAGAAAAGTGTTTGAAAGGATCAAAAGTATCGCGTGTAAAGTCGCCCTTGAAATCACCGTCCATAGGTTCCTCCTGCTTTAGTTGATGTAAATGATACCGGCTTCTATCCCGGCGGGTGTATATTCGTTGAGGCGGGCGCGTAGATTCGCTGCTCGCTGGGGTTGAAACAGGTCGTGGAAGACCCCCATCTCCGACTCATCGTCTGCGCCACGCTTGATTTCATCGGCACATGCATCGGCGAGTTGACAGTAAGTGGGTGTCCCATAGCGCACACTGTTGAAGACAGGCTCAACACGGTCACTCTCACGTTGTTTCTCCGTGGCTTTCTCAGTAGCAGGGATGGTGTTATCCCTATCTACAGCCTGTTCCACGAGATCAGGCTGGCAGTTGTAGCGACGCGTTGTGCGTGATCCGTCCGGGACATAGCAGAAGCGCATACAGCCACCCTGGCTGCGAGCAACCCTAACCAGGCCGGTGAAGATGCTGTTCTCGGCCAGTTCAATAGCATGCACCAGAATCTTGCCAGGAACCGTTGTACGCAAAATCGTCAGCTTCGCATGTGCTATTCGTTTTGGTCGACCTGAAGTACTCAATGCTTCCTCATTGTTCGCTGCGTCCAGGATACTGTCACTGATCTTGATAGCGATAGGCTCCTGGCGAACCTCATCCTCGTTGACCTCGATAGAACCAAGGATGCTGTGTTCGATGGTGACACACGCATCAGTATTGGTAAGGGTGAGACTTGCCTGATCCGCATTCTTGGGTTCGCAATCGTGTTCTAGGTCCCAGCCGGGTACCAGCGTACAATGGCGAATAGTCACTTCGGCAAGTGGACCGCTGATGTCAATTCCCCAACCAAAGATGAGCAGGCCATCCAGTATGAGGCGGCTCCCTGCTGCTCCTGTTATACCCTCCTGCACGCCTAGAGCGCCGGTGCGGTTCGGTTCCCTCTCCGTGAGGTCAATCACCGGACGTTTGCGATTGGCAGCGCGAATTTGCAGGCTCTCATTCTTGCCTAACGAGATGCTCAACTGCCCCCCTGTATAGACGCCACTATCGGTAATCTCAATGATCGCATTGCGTGGCTCTGGATCAGATGGCGAGTTGGCTGCCTTCCACTTCTCCCACTCTTCCAGGGCATCTTCGATACTGTTGATATCACCTTCCTTCTTACTTACCTGAAAAAGCTTGTATGTCGTGGGTTGGAACAGAGACCGGTTGTATTCCCCACCTCCGATATCAGCACTGAATGCATAATGATAGTACACTCTGAGGCCACCTCTGGGCGCATGATTTGGTGCAAAAGCAATGCGACCAAGCACCGGGTCAATCGCCACTTTATCTTCCTCGGGCTGATATTGCCAGTCTGTCAGGTCAGCAGCGACGATCCGATCCAGGGTAACCGGTTCCCAGACGACCTGCGTTGGCTGAGTACGCTCCTGCTGTTGACTTCCCGGCTGTTGGGCCTGTTGGAGACGACCGGTCCAGATGAAGAGGCTTTTCTCGTCGCCATAGTAGTTTGAGACAGACTTTTTCTGATCCTGTGCTCGCTTAACATCCCTTTCGAAACTCCGTCGCCGGATCGCTGTAGGGAAATTCAATTCGTTGCTAGTCAGTTGGGTCTCTGCTTTCGGTTCTTGCTTCGTATAGAGCTGACTATCATTCCCCAGTATACTAAAGGTGAAAGCTCCCTGCCCTTCTTCCCTCTTATGACGCGCTCGCGTTTTGGTCACTGAGTAGACCTTGAGCCGCCAGGCGAAGAGACCTACACTGGGGATGTTGTAGCGTCCAATGGAGCGATGTGAGACGATACGACGCACATCTACGGTGTGAGCCAGTTCGTCAAATGGGCCATCGATGCGATCTAACGCATCTCCATCGTGCAGATCCAGGGTGCGACCACGCTTCAGGTGAAGTGAATTGATATTCTGGAACCAGCCAAGCAGGGTGTAGAACTCGACAGCCCGCGCAGGCCAACCTGCTACATCCATCGCAAGTTGTTCCAGCAGGGCCAGCGTACCCTTGGCCCGTCGATCATGAATGGTGTGAGCCACATCGCAACGCGGGATCAGGATTTTATTGCGCAAAACTCCCTCGAGTGTTGTCACATCACCCGGCTCTCCTGCTTCATGGACAACTTGATAGCCAACCAGGTCGCCGATGTAGGGAACAACCCAATCCTGGCAGGTTTCGATAAACCAGTTCTCATAGAGTTGCGCAATGTCATCTTCGACAACCTTCACCTGCTCAGCAATGACCCGCAACAGTGCCCGCAGTTGCAGGCCCTGTTCTGCATCGCTTTGCCGGTAGATCACCGGTAAGAGTTCATACAAACGATCAAGATTGTTGTTCATTTCGGCAGCTCCCTAAGAATAAGCGTGTCCGGTAGATCAGGAGTTAAAAAGGCCAGCTGGGCTCGAATAATGCGCCTGGCAGGGTCAATAGCATTCGGGTCGACGTGTGCCAGACTTACTGGAACATCATCGTGTCCAGTCAAACCGAGAAGCTCAAGGAACTCCTCAGTCGCTGTCTCTTTTGGATCCGATGGGTCTGGTGGAGTCTGCGACGTTTTGTCGAGGGCATTGACAACCTTGTCTTCGTCTACCGCTCCCAGGATTTCCAGGTCAACATAATCCACACCGGCAACCCCTTGAATCACACTGAATACTTCACTTTGAAACACCGGCTGGCCCAGTTCGCGACGCTCAAAACTGAAGAAGTCCAGCAGGGCAGTGCGTATCTTCGGCTCAACAAATTCCAGGGCATAGTCTGGCAGCAGGCGCACTTTGGCACTGATAACGATAAACATCACCACGGCAAGTTCCATAGTCAGAGGCTCATTTGGATCACCGAATTGCCTGAGCGACTGGAACAGATTCTGAAACAGGTTAGAGCTTTCGTCAATAGGGATGTTGTCAGCCCCAACAATGGTGAGATGGACAAGTTGACGACGCCCATCCGAGAGCCGTACAGCGCTGGCCTTGCCGATACCAGCATAGGTACGCGCAAAGTCGGCATAATCTTGCACTGAAACCAGGCGATCCAACGCCAGCAATGCCACAGGAACATTACGCCGTGCCTGGTCCCGGCTCTCCCTATCAGCGCCACCCGAAGCCCTCAAGGGATTGATAACAGACTTAACGCCCAGGGGCTTCGTTGCAAGCAGGGTGATCTGTTCCGCCTTGACATTCCCTGGTTTACCGATGCCGGTACGATAGACGGCTTTAACGTTCTCAATACCTGTAGGAAGGCGTGCGCCATACTGCCCATTGCCAGAAGTGACGCTGGTTTTGTCTGCATCATCCGTTTCTGTAATATAGCTGCGATCGGTTGGGCCTAATCCTGCCAGAGAATCTGCCTCGTGCCAGAGAATATCGTTGACACGCACCTGCAAAGTACTCTGCGCTCCAGCAGCCGTGGGAGCCGAAAGATAGGTGAGTGGGGATTGGCGCAAAGTGAAGCGTTGTAGTGCCTTGCTGCCATCGCCACTTCCCAGCGTTTCCGTGCGTGTCTCGCCATGTGTGGCACGTACAACATTGCCATAGATGGTCACGGTATCACGCTTGTACGTATAGGCCAGCCTGTTAGCAAGGTGGAGAGAGGTGTGTATTTTGTCACCAGGGAGGTCCACTTTCACAGTATCGCTATCTTTCTTGAAGATCTGAACCTGGTGTATTATACCCTGCGTGACACTCACCAGCATGACCAACTCGCTAGCTCGAATACCGCTGATGGGAGTTCCATCCAATTGAAGCACATCGGTTCGCTCGCCTGATACTATTATCCAGCGGCCAGACTTGAGGCCGTCATAGAGACGATCCAGTTCGATCAGGTCCCCGCTAATGTCATCGGTAAATGGTTGGTCGGGCAACGGGATCTCCTCGCTCTGGGTATAAACGGTGACGCCACGAAACAGCGATAGGTTTTGACTCAGATCACCATCTGTCAACCAGACATCATAAAGCGTCAGACGTGTCACCTTGGCTGAAATGCCATAATCTGCCCTGGAAAGTGCTTGAACGCTTTGTACTTTACTAATCACCGGGGAGCGGCCATCGGCGTACTCGATAACCACCCAGCTCTCTGGTACTATATGGTCGTAAGGTCCATCGAGATGGAGCACATTCGGATATTTTTTATCTGTATCAACAAGAGCCCATTCGCCATATTCGAAGCTCTTTGTACCCTCATCAAATTTCTGCTGTTGCAATGGTGCATTGTTACCAAACGGTGCCGCTTTCACACGGAGCGCATAAAAATTCTGCAATGGAGGCTTAGTTGTAACATCTGCATTCGCATAGGCAGTATACAGTGCTGAACCGACCGCCGGGTTGAGAGTTGTAATGAGTTGTGGAACCATATCCCCTTTCAGCGTAAAGATCTGCGTGATATCGCGTCTCAAGCGCACACTATTGGCTGGTTGTAACGAGCGCGGTCTGGCAAGTGGTGAGATGATCGTTGCCAAACTTGTTGGAAGCGTTGCTGTACAAGCGCTCTCTATAGTGACGCCAAACACTCTGTTCAGAAAGTTCTTAATATCTATGATAAGTCCACTAATCCAGGTCGCCAGGCGGGTAAGTCCAATTTTCTTATATCTATCATATGTGTTGCACCATGTAGGTAGTTCTTCTAAGAAAGAACTGGAGAACACTGAAAGAAAGCGTATCACCATCTCCCAAGATGTTTTGTTTACAATATAGTCCAATAGTTGAACTATTTCTTGGCGCCAAGAATTCAGTTCACCAAGCAGGCTTATTACCGATTGATCAGTCGGGGAGATTTCTGAAGTCAGGTCAAATGCCTGGAGATCGAGATAGCGCTCCGTAATCTGTAAGAGATCCCTCAGAAAAACAAAGGGAGTGAGAATAAATGGAAACTTCACGAAAGTGAAGTTTTCTGCTGCGTTAGGTTCAACATCCTGGACATGACTGAATACCTGCCCACCTTTAGCAGCTCCAAAAACAAAGAGAACAGGATCGTTCTGTTTCAGGTTTGTTCCTGTACCCTTGAGATAAATTGAACCATCCTTTGTATTAGTATCGATACCTTCTCTACTTATTTGGACAATATATTGCGGGATACTCATTCTTGGCTTAAGCACATTCCAGAGGAAGCGAGCCTCCAGTGTTTCAGCAGTCTCAAAGGATTGCGGTAGCTCACCAGGGCCAGGGACGCTTTGGGCGCGGTTACCAGGGAGAATGGTGACATCATGATCTTTTTCCAGCGTGTAGGCCAGGTAGACACTGGCAGCGACCCCTGGGCGTAGCCTGTAGCCTACCAGTCGGGCTAACTCCAGAATCGAACGACGTTCAATTGCGGTGCATAGATAGCCCTCGTTAGCGATGCGCTCCTGGTAGAAGGTGAGCACATCCGCTACCGTTGCCCAGGCATCCAATAGCGCGATGGATGGATCGTCCGCAGTACGTATTGTCAAACCACGAAGTTCGGGGAAATCGCTGGCAGAGAGACGGGCCAGCATCGTCTCGAGGAAGCTGACATGAGTGCCAAGGCGGTAAACCAGGACATCCAGGCCAGGGCGATTGGCAATGGCTATTGGGGTCAGTCGGTCAATGCCTTGACAGCAGCCGCAGAGTTCGTTCATCGTCCACCCTCCATTTTGAATACAATTCTCCCGTTTTCTGGAAAACTGGGATCGTCATCCAGTCGAGCAATCTCCATCATGCTCAGGGGCAAGAACTCGTGTTCCAGTTCATCGTTCGACCCCTCAAAGTAGCGTTCCAGCCTGGTAACTGTGACGCTTTGCACCCCAGGCATCACGGCAATACCCTCACCAAAGGTCAGATTGTCAGGTTGGAAGAAACCACGCTTTCCATTGGGCAGGATGCGATTGCTGAAGAGATCAAGGAGAGCAGCCTTAACATGACCACGCAAGAAGTGCGGCTGGACACAGATGGTCATCTCGATATCCAGTGAGACATAGTGTGCCGGTAATACCAGCAAATCATGTCCCATGCGACGGTAGCCTTCCAGGTAGGCCGTGACTCCATCTATCAATGCCTGGTCCGCCTCCTCGCTCCCCAGTGGATCAATCACTACCAGCGCCTCATACCAGCTCCCTGTCCAGCGCAGCGTTGCTGCTGCCCGCTGCACCCCCGGGTACTGCCCGGCCAGGCGAGCATAGTCCTCGGCAGTGATAGCTCGCTTTAATGTAGTGCGGAAAGTATGCGGTGCGAATAACTTGACTTCGGACAATGACTCTGGATCTGTACCGCCATGCACGGCAAACGGGTTGCGCGGTTGCAGCGTTACGCCGGCGAGTAGCGTCTTGCGAAAGACAACATGAGAAATGGCCTCTGCACCCACATTACCAGGCGATCCATTCCTGGTACGATACCTGGCATGGAAGCTCGTTCCTGCTTCCGGCTTACGCCCTAGCTCACCAGCCCCAAAGCGCAAATGAGCAAACCCATCGCTGTCTACTTCGGCCACAAAGTCATAGTCATCACTCCCGCTGCTTAACAGGTCATAGCGCACAAACCATTTAGTCTCATTGTCTGTATCCTGGGGCGTCCCTCCGCTCTCCGCTTCAGTCTCCTCGTGTTCATCTTCCTCCTCGTCCTCATCTCCGGTTGGGTGATCCATGTCCTTGGGAGGGAGAGGGGGAGTACTCGTCAGCTTTATCCAGGGCAGCGCTTTACGTGGGTCCTGCAGGACCAGGCGCTTGGCCGATGTCATCGATACCGGCTCATCTGGATCCGGAATCTGTGGTTGGAAGAATGGAGCATCCGTTGATAGAGGCTCACTGAACGTTATGGGGCCCTGTTGCAAACGTGGACGGAACAAACCTGGTATCACCTCAACGTCTCCAACGATCCCTCCGCACTCACACCTGGCTACTGTCCTCTCCCTGGGAACAGGGTCTAAATCCTCCTCTTCGGTCTGCCCATAATCCACCAGGATGACATTCCCACGAGCAACAGAGATATTTTCAAGCAACTGGCAGTTCAGATCAGGTGAGCCTCTGTCCGAGAGACAGAGCGGAAATGGTAGCGCATCCTCTACCCCCCACTCGATTTCTAGGACAGGAATTGGTGGAGTATAGAGCGTATCCAAGGCAGACTCTACCCTGGTCAGGCGTACCACATGGCGATGTGCCGGGTCAGCATCGGCGGGATTCCCCGTCTTGGGACCAAGTACCTCTTCAAAGATCAGCACATCGCCAACCTTCAAGTGTAGTTTGCGTTCACGCTCAGTTGCTTGCCCTGGGGAGTACGATGTATCTTTTGGTGGCTCCTGGTGCTGCATCGTCTTGCGCTTCGGATTTGAGGATTGGGAAGCAGAGTCCGGCGATCCTTTCGATGATTCCCGCTGCTCTTGTTGCTCTGGCGTCTGCTCACTCGGCCCCGGCTCTGATACAGGTACAGAATCGTCCAGCGTAGCCGATGTAGCGCCACGAGGTAAGCAGCATTCGTGCTCGTCCCAGATGTAGAAGTGTATCTCGTTGTGGGCCTCGTAAAGCTGGATGGCCTGTTGAGGGTCTGTGAGCAGCGGCTCAAATACCTCATAGTCACTGGAAGGAATACCTTGCAGGTTCTCCTTCGTAAGCATGGTGCTGCTGAATCCAAGAGTCTGACCCGTAATGAAGTAGGCATCTTGTGGGAGTGTGGCATCGCCACCTGTTGTCTCCATAAAAAGACATGTGCGGGCATTACAACCTTCATGCATCTGGTAATCAACCAGCCGTACATGCCGGCGGACGGAGATGCGCTGGCGAGCGGTTTCCAGGTAAGCCTCGGTTGCCACAGCATCCTGGTAGTAGCTCAGGTAGTCGCCAACATAGGCCAGAATCTCTACCAGCGCATTCCCAATGTCCGGTATATGTCGCTCCTGCCAGTCCGGCATGATCAGAGCCAGGCGATCCAGGATAAGCTGGCGGAAGCTGGCATAGTCCTTTGCAAGATAATTGATCTCTGGCTCTACCAGAACACCTGGTGGACAGGTGTCTACTGGACAATCAAGGCCGCTGGGGCAATTTGCCTTGAAGGAGAAATCTACACAGGCATAACGTAGATCAAAGCCTTCGAGCGGCGTTTCAGTTGGTCGCCCATACTGATCCGCCTCGACCAGGCACAGCGTATAGGTCGAGAAGTCGCCCGGCTTATCCACCTTCACCTTCATGCAATCATCCCGCTCCGGATCCTCATTGCGGCAGAACGTCACTTCCAGCACCTTGATGTTTCGCACGCGTCGTCCCCCATCAATCCGCACATTGCCTGGCTGCAATTCTCGCTCTGGCGCTTTCAGCAGGAAGAAGATGGTCAGAGTAAGCTGATCCTCACTGACATCTATATAGTCAATGCCATTCAGACCACCTTGCTTCCCCTCGGTAGCTCGTATCGCCTGGCGTCGCTTTGTATCGTCACGACATATCTCACTGGTCTTCAGAATTTTCATAGTTCTACACCGTCCGCGTAAACTGCACTACCTGCCGCTGATTGTTGCGACGCGCCACGTACTGGATAAAAATGCTCAAGGTCGAGTCCACACTGGTCACCTCCAGCGCCTGCAACTCGATCAGGTCGCCCAACCAGCGCTGCAGGTTTGCCTGCAACGTGAATTTCACGGCAGCCGCCAGTTCGGGACTATTCGGACCAAAGACTAGCTGCTGCAGGCCGCTGCCGAAATCAGGCCGGTTGACTCTTTCACCGGGATTGGTGAAAAGCAGTTGCTCGATCATGTCCCGGATGTGGTCATCATCGCCGGTTCCGGCGGTGCGACCACGGCTATCAAAGTGGAATGGAAAATCAATATTCATCACTCACATCCCCTTCGCTCGAGTCTGGGTAACAACGATATTCAGCGGTGTACCAGTCGGGGCGCAAATCGCCTGGCTATCTTGAAGCAATACAGGCACTCCTCCCGCAGTAACGCGCAAGGCCGCAGTAATCCATTGAGCAGTGACACATGGGCCATTCGCGGCTAGTGGCGGAGGTAACGCACAACCAGCGACTGTATAAGGAGCTGACTGTGTCACGATTTGCTGACCACTCACCTTCACACGCGGGTTTGGCACCGTCGGCTGCGCCTGCCCTCCATGCGCACACAGCACCGTTGCCCCCTGGTGCAGTAGAAATCCTGGCATCACATCACCTCCAGAGCGCCATTGTTGACGGAGACACTGGCTGTTGAGAGCGTAATCTTCTGATCACCGTTACTAATCTCAATTCCATGTCTATCCATCACGATCTTCAATTTATTTGTTGTCTCGATGGTAATGCTGCTAAGCCTATCAGAGTCGTTTATCGTTATCGTCGCTATGTGCGTCTTGAGTAACTTTATATCAGGCCCACTCGCCTCCTTCGGTACCGCCAGGCTCGTCAGCCAGAAACTTCCCGTCCAGATCGGGTAATCCGGGTCGCCATGCTCAAACTCCACCCAGACAAAAGCATCCACGGGCGGAATGAGATACAGACCCACACCATCACCCGCATAAGGCAGCGCAGGCAGGGCCCAGCCGCTCTTCTTGTCGCCCAGCACATCCTGCGCCTTGAAGCGTATGCGACCCAACCCATTCGGGTCATTGTTATCTGTCACTATCCCGCGGTATTTGCCATAAAATGGGGGACACTCCCCATCCATACCATTCATTCCGTTCATCATCTCTCCGTTCCGATTTACGGTGTCCTCATGTACTGCATCCTAATCCTCCGATGGCACAATTGATGTGCCCGACGCGCCGCGCCCATCACGGGTCAAGGTGAAACGCTGCTTATAATCTCCGGTCGGAAGCCGCGTGATTTCATGCACCACCTGTTTGACATAGTAAGTGCCATTGTAACTCTGCCCAGCACCACGCACATCCACCAACCGTCGTGCTCTTAAGGCCCTTCCATAGCGAACAGCATCCATCTCCCCGCTCGCCTCGATCACATCGGAAGTTTCGCTAGAACTTGTAAACAGCCGCAACAGGGCCTGGGCAAAGCTGAGATTTGCAGTGTCACGCGAGAACGTTTTGCGTAGAGGCCTGGCCGGATTACTCGTCAGCGATGGTAGAAACGAGCTGAGCGCGGGAATCTGGATTGCCAGCTTGGTAAAGGGATCAACGATACTCACCTCTGCCTCACTCGGCCCCAATGCATTGAAATGAAAATTGATGGGTGTATCTACATTCGTCTGCGGTCCCATATTCATCGACAATGCTGGTTGCCGTTCCCCCTGGCGTTTCTCTGGACCCCAGTACGCGATATTCACACCTGGCACATTCGTTGGCTCAACGAAAAAGACGAAGCCGTTCTTCTGAGTCAGTTGCCGGATGTATCTCAGATTATTGCAATGCTGCGTTGGAATGCGCTCTTTATCGCTGGGCGTGTCTCGGTGACATCGGGCACAAAACCGGCAGCAGCGAGTATCTTCTTCACAATGTCGGAATCTTTTTGATGTGGATGAATGTCATTCTGATCATCAAAACTGAGCTTGATACTGATATCCTCACCCGTTACACGCAACTGAGAACGCCCCGGTTCATTGCCCGGTAGGACCTGGTGATCAGTAATGATGCCATCAATCAATACCTGGGGAAGCCCACCGAAGATCACCATGATGATCATACGGTTGGGTACATCCAGAATATCGCTCCGCAGCAGGCCATATTCAAGCAGCGAATCCCTCCCGATGTTGAAGACTATCTGAAAAGCATCCCGCTGCCGGTCATTATTGGTCACACTCAGGCTCACCAGCGAGTCTACCACCTCATAGGGAGCGGGAAGTGGCACATCTGGCTGGCCAATCAAGAGTTGCAGGCGGATACCGAGCATGCCAACGAGGTCAGGCATAGAGATTAACCTCCCTGTGGCAACGGAATAATCAGACCATGACCGATTTGAGATTCAGCCGTGAGATCATCGGGCCGCATAGCATTATTGGCATCGCACACCAACCAGAACTGCTCCGGGTCGCCGAGATAACGGGCAGTGACATTGTCGAGCCGGTCGCCCTGTGTGACTAGATGCTCCGCCAGCACAACCGCCTTCGTCCCTTCCGGCAGGAAGCGGCGACGCAGGTAAGCCACCGTCCGCCCATCTGGAAGATCAAATGTAGCAACCTCGATGTTGTAGTAACGACTGGTGACAGGAAACATTACACACCTGCTCTCTAAGGCAACTTAAATGGTAACGGTATACCTAGATTTGGGATGCCACTGCTCATGTTCTGTGTCGCCAGAGCTTCCTTGGCAATCTGATGCGCCAGGAAGAGGAAGTAGCCAGGATTGGAGATCTTCAGATCGTTGTAGCTCAGCACATACAGACTCAGATCGACCTTCGCACGAATGGGATTGAGGTTGGGATCATAGTCCTGCTCGGTGATACTGAAGCTCGTCAGGCGCACAGGCAAGACACGCTGCGGCCCCCAGACAAAGATCGTCAGTGGTGCCTGTGGTGGGATAATCTCGGTGTTACCGAGCAGAGCCAGCGTTGTATTCGCAATCACCACGGCACTTTTGGGATAGAGCAGCATCTCCAGGGCTGCGAGAGCCAGATACACTGTCGGTGTTAAGTCTGGCTGGTCGCCTGCATCGAACTCAACATTCAGCGTGATTGTTTCCGTTGGTGGCCCGGCCAGCCGCAAAGCCTCCGTCTTATCGCCCCCATCATACTGCTGACGACCTGCTACTCGCGCCTCCAGGCTGCGCGTCATCGTATCCGGGTTATACTGGAAGACGATGATGCTTTGTTGTATCGGACTTACCGGGTCAATTGTAACAAGTGCGCCTTTGATGAGGCGCGGTGCGGCGGGAAAGGTGGTCATGGGTTATGTCCTTTCGCATATCGTCCTGTCAGATGCATCTTATGGTTGTCTAACGAGCTGTGATCAAACTCATTGGAACAGTTGCCTCTCCAATCATCCAGTAATCCTGAGCACCCTCGTCCTTCAGCTCCACAGCCGCTTTGTGAACGCAGTTGGAGATACGACTCCTATCTTCTGGATGCCATTCATATCGGTCTTGGAACCAGACATGCACCTGGCCGGAAGCCGCTATGACCTCGTAATCGAGCCGATCAATGTCTCCAAATGAATTTAGGAAGTCCGGGTTCGCATAATAGCCTTGTTTAATCTCCACAAATCCTTCCCTCCGCGTGCTAATCGCTTGTGCAAGCACCCTACGCACACCCGCATCTTTTCTGATGACAGCCTCAAGGTCTTCAGGGAAATCTGCTCCACTACCGGACAAATAATGATCCAGGTGGCTTTCTGCGAGCGTAAGTCCCCTGCTTGTCATGATTCCGCCTCGAGCTATTTCGAGAGTTTGACGGGGTGAGAAATTTGCACACACACCACATTCGATGGCCCTTCTCTCGATATTGATATCCCCCAGGGTATTGCTGATAATCCCCAGGATATTCCTGATATTCCCCAGGCCCAGTCCGAGAATAATCCCCATGATAGTCCGCAGGCCCAGTCCGGCACAATTGCGCTGTAATGCTGCCTGTATGTCCGGCCAGTTATGGGTGGGACTGTGGTCATGTCGTACCCCAGGATGAAAAACCGTCCTCGGTGGATTAGAGATCGCATATCCAATCAACGCTCCTCCTGCAGCCCCCAGACCTGCCCCTATAGCCGCTCCTATAGGACCCCCGATGAGAAACCCGGCGATTCCGCCAAGGACTGCGCCAATTCCTCCACCAATAAGCCCTCCTACTTCATCTCGCTGAATAACTGAAGAATTTCCGGCGGCATGAACTTTTGTTATTTTTGAATCTAAAGCACGAGAAGCCTTTCTATCCCCTTCTGTTGACCTCGGAGTTCCTATCTGTAATACCATATTTGCTAGCGCATCCGCTTCTTGTTCATAACCATCTGTAGGCTGACCAAGAAGCAGGCCTTGGGGTAAGAAATTACTTGCTTCCCTCTGCTGCACCACATGCGTCAACTCATGCGCTAGCAACCGCTTCCCCTCACTTGTCTCC
>WNGD01009770.1_pt1 | contig 18115 bp, 12 predicted proteins | sample 5400671 | NCBI WGS metagenome assembly WNGD01 (sample SAMN13153369, study PRJNA577476) | soil metagenome | isolation source: 40 cm soil or saprolite under grassland replicate 2 | place: USA:California | collected 2016-06-15
GGTCATCGTCGAGGAGTTCGTCGACGGGGAGGAGTTCACCTACGACACCATCTGCGCGGGCGGCCGGGTGCTGTTCGAGAACATCTGCTGGTACCGCCCGCGCCCGCTGCTCACCAGGCTGCACGAGTGGATCAGCCCGGTCACCGTGGCGCTGCGCGCGCTTGACGTGCCGGATCTGTCAGCTGGCCGGGCGCTCGGGGCGGCCGCGCTGAAGGCGCTCGGGTTCCGTGACGGGTTCACCCACATGGAGTGGTACCGCAAGGCCGACGGTGAGGCGGTGTTCGGCGAGATCGGTGCCCGGCCACCCGGCGGGCGGATGGTGGACGTGATGAACTACGCCACCGACGCCGACCTGTTCCGTGCGTGGGCGGAAGCGATCACGCAAGGCCGGATATCGCGGCCGATCGAGCGGCACTACAACGCGGCGGTCATCTTCAAGCGCGCCGAGGGGGCCGGCCGGATCATCCGCCACGAAGGCCTGGACCACCTGCTGGCCGAGTACGGCGAGCACGTGGTGGCGGTCGACCTGCTTCCGGTCGGGGCGCCACGACGGGACTGGCGGGCGAGCATCATCGGCGACGGCATGGTGATCGTCCGCCACCGGGAGCTGTCAAAGACCCTGGAAATGACGGAACGATTCGCCGCGGAACTCCACCTGCACGCAGCCTGAGGCCGTCGTGCCCCGGCCCGGCATCGTTAGGACCCCCCAGCGGCTCCGGCTCCCGGTGCTCCCGGTGGCAGAGGCGGCTCGCGCCGGTAGTCGTCGGGCGACAGCGACAGCAGCCAGAACGAACTGATGAAGATGATCAGGGCCCCAGAACCCACTACCCAGGCCTGGACCACGCCACTGAGCAGCGTAGCGCCGACGACGACGAGCAGCGCGCCCGCGAGGAGGAACCTGGGCCACCAGCGAGTCCGCAGGGTCCGCGTCAGGCGCCCCGGCCTGCGGCGGGCAGGCTTGCTGGCCGGTGCGGCGGGCAGGCCCAGCTCACCCGGTGTGGCGGGCAGGCCCAGTTCACCCGGCACCGGGGGCACTACTGGTGCGGGTGATACCCCCGGCACGGGGGGCACACCCGGCGTGTCCCTGCTTCTGCGCCGCGACCGGGCGGACATTGACCCAGTCCAGCAGCTTTCCGGTCGCGCCACAAGGCCCGGCTCACCCTCCCCTTATCCGGCTCCGGGCCCGTTGCCGTGCGGCCGGGTCGCCCGCGGGTAGCCGGCTCATCGGGTCGGCACGGTTCGGCGGCCGATGACGCCGGTGGCTCCGGCGAGCATGATCCGCATGGCGGTGCTCCTCTCCAGCGGGGCGGCGGGCAGGTCCCGGGGCCCTACCGGCACGCTATGGCTGCGGCCCTACCGGCACGCTATGGCCGCGGCCGCCCCAGGTCGTCACTCGAAGGTGGCATTGCCGGGTGGAGTTCCGCGCACGCCCGGGCCACCGTCCCGCTACTACCCCCGGTGATCCTTTTGGGCCAGAGGGGCCGGTGACCCCGGCGAGCTTCTTACCCCGCGAAGCCCACCTTGGGGTGACGGCCGCGGCGGCTCCGGCTCCTACCGTGAGGTCTCAGACGACCACGACCGGAGGAGTCATGAACTCTCGCAGGCGTTCCCACTTCGTCGTCACGGGGGCCTCTTCGGGAATCGGGCGGGCCACCGCACTGCACCTGGCCGCGGCCGGTCACCACGTCTTCCGCGGACATCATCAGGTCTCCCGGCTTCGACGACCTGCGCGAGCCCGAGCGCTGGGACCCCCGCCTGACGCTGGTCAGGGAAATCCTGCTCACGCGGGAACCCGAGGTCGCCGGGTTCCCGCTGGCCCTCCGCCTGTGGACCCGCCTGGCAGCGCACAGCGCGGCCCTGTCCCGGAGAGGAACGACGGTCCTGCAGTACCGCTTCTAGGGCCTGAGCCGGAAATTCTAGGAGCCCGAGCCGGAAACCCTCGCGAGCCGGTGATGGTGCTGAGGTGGCTACCGGCCGATGTGCGTGTTCGTGATCGACGTGAACTGGCAGATCAGCGCCGCGGTGAGAAAGACAAGCCCGAGCGCGATTTCGTTGAAGCGGCGCAGCTCGCGGCCGCTGGCGGCGAACAGGAACATGACCAGCGCAGCGACGGTCAGGATGAGGGCGAGGACGTCCATGCGGCTCCCAGGGTCAGCCCCAGAGGTCTGGGCGGTAGCGTTCGGTCGTTTCCAGCTCATCAAGGTAGGCTTCCGCGTCCCCGGGCGGAAGCGACCCATGCTCCGCGATGACGTCGGCGAAGGCGGCGCGAACGGCGTCACGCATCGGCTGCGAGCCGCAGACGTAGACGTAACCGTGCGAGCCGCAGACGTAGACGTAACCGCCGGCGGCGAGCAGGCGCCAGACGAGCGCGCCCTGCTCGCGGATCCGGTCCTGGACATATTCGCGGGAGCCGGGCGGCTCGTGCGACGTCGCGATGTGAACGTGGTTGAGCACTCCTTCGGCGGCGAACTGCCCGATCTCGTCGCGGTAGATGTAGTCGACGCTGCTCGAGCGGATGCCGTTGAAAAGCGCCGCCTCCGCCAGCGAGGCACCCGCGCGCTTCAGCGCCAGCCGTTCCCAGAGGAACGCCCGCATCGAGCCGAAGCCGGTACCCATGGAGACGAAGATCATCGGCTTCGTCACGTCCTCCTGCAGGTGGAACCCGTCGGCGCTGTCGTGGAAGACGTTGAGCCGGTCGCCCTCCCGAAGTGTGTGCACATAATGCGAGCCCATCCCGCAAAACTCATGGCCGGGCATGCCCGGCACGGGCATGATCTGGAGGCCGACGGTCACGTGGGCGACGCCGTCGCCGTGGATGTGCGGGCTCGAGCTCGTCGAGTAGTAGCGCGGCCGGAGCTGCGGCGCCACCCGCAGGAACTCGAAGATGTTCAGCGAGCAGGACGGGCACTCGTCGAGCAGCCGGAGCACGTCATAGCCGCCCCCGTCGATCGCTGCGCGCAGCGGCGAATCGGGACCATCCGGCGTTTGCAAGACGTCCCTGATCTCCCTAAGGCCCGACCGCTCGGCGGGGTCGGTCACCTTCTCGAGCAGGAGGTCGAGCATCGGCACCGTCGGCCTGCCGGTGATGTCGATGAGGTTGGTGAGCACGTTGCGGACCTGGAGCACGACGCCCTTGGGCACGGCGCTGACGTTCATCGTCTTCGGCACGACGAAGAGGCCGTCGAGCGCGGCGCCGAGGTGCCGCGCGAGCCGCTCGACCCGCTCCTCGTCGTTCTTCGGGCAGACGCCGAGGTGGTCGCCGACCCGGTAGGTGACGCCGGGAGGCAGGCTGACCTCCAGGTGCCGCGTCCGCTTCGGCGACCCGTTCGCCAGCAGTTCCCGGCACACGAGGGTGCGCGCCTCGACCGTGTCCATCCCGACGGCGTTCGTGAGGATCGTCGGAACGAGCAGCACCCGCGACTGGGCGCGGCTTCGCTCCGCCGATCCCGCTGCCCCGCCGCGCTTCGGCGTCGCCCACTTCAGTGACCCTGACGACATGCGGCGCATGATCGACGAGACGCTCCTCGCCTCGGCGGCCGGCCGCTGCACAGCGTCGTCAGCGTCGTCAACCTGGAGCGACCTGTGCATCGCGGTGTTGGAGTCGGCGCCCGTCAGCGCGCCCGCGGCCGCCTTCTCGGCAGAGTCGCGCGCGGCCGCGGCCTCGGTCGGCCGCGCCCCGGACAACTCGAGGAGGACGGGCCAGACGCGGGCGTTCCAGTCCGCGTGCCGGCGCTCCCATACGGGCGAGCCGACGTCGCCGTACGCGAGCTCCGCGAGCGGCGTGGCGCCAAGCTCGGACAGCTTCTGGTGCACGTAGCGGGGGAACGCGAGGAACGCGTTCCACTGGCTGTTGCCGAGTCCCCAGACGAGGTACTGGCAGTTCCGCCACGTCTGGCCACCGGGGGCCGTGTGCTCGAGCCAGGTCTTGAACGCGGTCGCGTTCGAGGGCGGGTTCGACGTGTAGGTGGAGGTCATGACGACGAGCAGCCAGGGCTGCGTGGGCGGCGGCGACTCCGCGAGCTCGTTCAGCGTGATCACGTCGCTCGTGTAGCCGTGGAAGTGGCTGCGTTCGGCGAAGCGCTCGGCGAGTTCCTTGTTCGCGCCGAAGTTGCTGCCGTACGCGATCACGAGGTGGCGGTAGGCGCTCGTCTCGGGGATCTCCGTCGGCTGGCCCCACTCGGGCGCGCCGGCGGGAACGGGAGCGGCCGGGTGCGCGCGCAACGCGACCGGCTTCCGCGAGGGCCCGTCGCGCTCCCGCCGCAGGCGGATGATCGGGACCGCGGCCGGCTTGGTCGTCACGACCGTGTTCTTCGTCACCGTCGCGCCCGGCGCGAGCCGCAGCCGGTAGTGCTTGCAGATCTCGAACACCACGACGCGGAGCATCAGGAACGAGAGCTCTTGCGCCATGCACTGCCGCTTCCCGATCGAGAACGGGATCATCGCGTGGCGCGGCCGGTCGACGACCTTCTCCATCGCGAACTGCTCTGGATCGAACCTGTCCGGGTGTGGTCCCCAGTAGCGCGGGTCGCGCTGCGCGGCGAGCGTCCCGACGAGGATGATGTCGTCCTTCCGGATGCGATAGCGGCCGAGCATCCCGTCCTTGAGGCTGCGGCGGATCGTGATCGGCATCGGCGGGTAGATCCGCAGCGTTTCCTTGATCACCTGCGTCGTGTACGTCAGCCTCATCAGGTCGTCCCACTGCAGGTCGTAGTCCGGGTCGCCGCCGGTGATCCCGTCGATCTCGGCGATCACCTGCTCTTCGACGTCGGGGTACGTGGCGAGCACGTAGGCGAGCCACGCTCCGGTGATCGACGGCCCGTTGAAGCCGTTCGACAGGTGCATGAGGACCTGGTCACGCACGGTCTCGGCGTCGAGGAACTCGCCCGTCTCGGGATCCGGCGTGGTCACGAGGCGGGTGAGCAGATCCGTCTGCTGCCCGACCGGGCTGGTGTGCATGCGGGCGCGCACGAGCGCGTCGGCCGTCCGGAGCAGCTCCTTGTTGTTACGGCGGTAGCGCTTCCTGCGTGCGCGTTTCGCGGGGCCGGCGAAGAGCGTGAAGTCGGGGCGAGGCTCGGCGACACGCAGGATGCTCTCCTTCGTGCTCTCCGGTACGGCCGTCGCGAACAGGTGCGGGTCGTTGCTTCCGTCGAGCAGGCCGAAGTTGTACTTGCACGCGCCGCGCCCGGAGACCTCGAGCGTGTAACGCTCCATCCACGTGCGCGCGTCGAGCGGCTCGTCGTCGGGGATCGCCGACCATGCCGCGACGAGATTCCGCGCCTGGTCCTTCATCAGCTCGAGCTGCGTCCGCTGGTTCGACGGCGCGTACCACGGCAGCATCACGCGGCGGACCTGCTCGTAGTGTGCGCCGTCGCCGATCACCGAGATGCCGCCGCAGCGGGAGTTGCTCAGCTGGTCAAAGAAGTTGATCTCCTCGACGCGCTTGCCGAACTGCTCCTCGTCTCCCGCCACCTCGTCGAGCAACTCGGGGTCCGAGACGACGACGAGGCGCCACTTCTTCGTCGGGATCCCGACCGCGTAGATGTGCCCGAACCGCCGGTAGTAGTCGAGCTGCGTGTCGTTGTCGTTGAGAACGTCGAAGTTCGCGAACCGTTCGCCCTTCGGCACCAGCCAGCGAACCGCGTACGGGATCTCGAGCGGGCCGTCGCCGGGCGGTGCGGCGACCGGAGGCGGCGCCCCCTCGGCGACGGCACCGGTGCCGGTGAGCTCCTGCAGTTCCTGGCCGGCCAGCCGGAACGTGGAGGAGCCGATATAGACGACATCCCCCTCCGTCAGCGACGCGTCAGCGACGCGCTGCCCGTTGACGAAGGTGCCGTTGGTGCTGTCCAGGTCCACGATCCGGTATGCGCCCGCCACGTTGCGGAGCTCGGCGTGGTGGCTGGAGACGGCGGGGTCGGAGACCACGATGTCGTTGTCCGGCGCGCGGCCGATGCGCAGCGCGTTGCTGGGCAGCGGCCGTGACACGCTCGGCTCGCGGCCCGGCGGGATCGGCTCCGCCTGAGGGACCGGCTCTGGTTGGGGGACCGGCTCCGGCTGGGGAACCGGCTCCGGCTGGAGGATCGGCTGGGGGACCTGCTCCGGCAGCGGGACCGGCTCCGGCTGCACGTGCTGCCAGGACGGGGTGGCCGCGCTGTCCTCGCCCACCGCGCCGATATCCACGCGGGTGGGTGGCGGGCCTGGCGCGCCCAGGTCGCCCCCACTGACGGTGCAGCTGAGGACCGGCCCGTCGCCGGGATGGCCGAGCCGGACCTGGCATTCCCCGGTGATCTCGATCCGGTCCACCCGCTGGTCTCCGGCATAGGTGCCGTTGGTGCTGCCGTTGTCGGCCAGCACCCAGCGGCCGTCCTCCAGCCGCAGCACGGCATGCCGCCAGGACACGCGGGCATCGGTGATCACGATGTCGGACTCAGGATCGCGGCCGACCACGTACGACGGGCCTGGCGACAAGCTCCATTCAGATCCCTCGGACCGCACCACGACCGGCGGCGCGGACCCCCCCTCGGTGGACACGCGCTAACTGTAGAGCGATTGATCTGAAAGTAAAACTGCCCCGGGGAGCCCTCCCCAGGCCTTCGCCACTGCGGCGACGCGGGCGCGTTCAGCGGCAATCACAATCGCTGCCGACGGTCCCCGGCAGCCGCCCAGGTGCCGGGCTGAGTCACCCGGCGCAGCTAAAACTTACTGAGTGCCGAATTAACCTTTAGCAAATCTTTAACCCTTAGTACACATCAAGGGTGGTGACACCCCAGCCGGCTCCGGTTACAGTCCCGAATACGCTGCCGGACAGTCCCAGCAAGGCTTGATGATCCTGGCGGTCGCACGGGGGCAGGGGAGAAGCATCGTGGCCGAGCCGACACGTCGCGAACCGCTCAAGACGACGGGACCGGCCCTGCTTTCGCCGGCTGATCGCGCAGTTTCCCCACTACAACGGCTACCCAGACGACAACCGCCCACTGCAGCCCCAAAGGCCTTTCACGAGGCTCCCCCGCAGCGGAAAGGACAACTGATGGTCAACTCCCCAGGTGATAAGCAGCAGTCTCATCCAGGCGACGATGAATTGGGGCCGGTCGATTTCCTCGCGATTGAGTTTCCCAACTCGCGCATTACCGCACCGGGTTTTGAGCGGTTGCTTTCCCTGACCGACCAGGGCGTTGTCGGCATCTTGGATCTGGAATTCATCGCCAAGGATTCCGCGGGCAACGCCCGCAGGATCGACGTCAGCGAGCTCCCCAATCCCGATGCGGTCGACCTGGGCGCCTGGGCGGGCGCGTCGTCAGGCATGCTCGATGACAGCGATGTCGGCGAGATCGCCGCGGCGATCGCGCCCGGCAGCGCAGCGGCCGTCATCGTCTGCGAGAACCGGTGGGTCCTTGGCCTGCTGGACACCTGGCGCCGCGATGGCGCCCGCCTCATCGCCGACGGCGGGATACCGCCCAGCAACGTGGTCGCGTGATCGCGCTGGTGCGCCGGACCGGATGTCAGGTTTCGAGCGGGTCACGGATCAGGGGGCAGGTCATGCAGTGGCCACCGCCGCGGCCGCGGCCTAGCTCGGCGCCGACGATGGTGATGACCTCGATCCCGTTCTTGCGGAGCAGGGTGTTGGTGTAGGTGTTGCGGTCGTAGGCGACCACGACTCCTGGTTCGAGAGCGACCAGGTTGTTGCCGCTGTCCCATTGCTGACGGTCGGTCGCATAGACGTCTCCGCCGGTTTCAACGGTCCGGAGCTCACCCAGGCCCAGGGCTTCGGCGACGACCTCGAGGAAAGGCCGCTGCTCGTCGGTGACGTTCACCCCTGCTCCGGTGTCGCTGGGGCGCAGTGAGAAGGTGTGGATGTTGTTGACGATGTCGGGGTAGATCGTGGCGCAGTCACGGTCGGCGAAGGTGAACACGGTGTCGAGGTGCATCGCGGCCCGCAGCTTGGGCATCCCGGCCACGATGACCCGCTCGGCCGCGCCGACCTCAAACAATGCGGCGGCGACCTGGCTGATGGCCTGCCGGGAACTGCGCTCGCTCATGCCGATGAGCACGACCCCGTTGCCGACCGGCATCACGTCTCCGCCCTCGAGTGTGGCCAGTCCCCAGTCCCGCTCCGGGTCGCCCCACCAGACGTTGATGCCGGCATCCGCGAAGTCTGGGTGGAAGGTGTAGACGGCCTTCATCAGCAGGGTCTCGTCGTGGCGTGCGGGCCAGTAGAGAGGGTTGAGCGTCACGCCGCCGTATATCCAGCAGGTGGTGTCGCGCGTGTACAGGGTGTTCGGCAGCGGCGGCATGAGGTACTCCCGGACGCCGGTCTTCTCGCGGGCGAGCGCGATGTAGGCGGGACGGAAGTCGTCGGGCAGGTCAGCCGTGGACAGCCCGCCGATCAGGTATCTGGCGAGCGCGCGGCGCTCCAGGCCGTCCAGGAACGCTCGCGTCTCGCTGACCAGGCCGAGCCCAACCTCGTTGGCGATGATCTTCCGGTCCAGGAGCCACGCCTTTGCTTCGGGATTGGCAAGTATCTCGGTCAGGAGATTGTGCAGCTCGACGACCTCCACCCCGCGTTCGCGCATCTTGGTGACGAAGTCGAAATGATCCCGCTGGGCGCGCTGCACCCACAGGACGTCGTCGAACAAGAGGTCGTCGCAGTTGGACGGGGTGAGCCGATTGTGGGCGAGACCGGGTGCGCAGACCAGGACCTTGCGCAGCCTGCCGACCTCGGAATGGGCGCCGTAGACAGACCGGGGTGCCGTGGTGTCAGTCATGTGGTGCCTCCTGGATAGTGATCGCACCTGTCGCGAGCCCGGCGATTCCGGCGATGGCTCCAATAGCCGTGACGGCCAGTATGACCAGTCCGGCGGGGGCGATACATCGCCGGTCCCGCTCGCGCCGGGCGCGATGTCCCGTTCGGTCACCCGGCGGGTGTGATGCCCGGGTTCGGTCGTCGGCTCATGCGGTCAGCCGGTTGGCGCATCGCCGCAGATGGGTACGAATCAATCCGCCACCTCGGCCTTGCGGTCTGCTTGTTCGCGTTGCGAGGAGAAGGTGATGGCAGCGGGGGCCAACCATGCATACCGTCACCTGACCCGGCACCGTCCGGCCTGGCAGCGACGGATCCCGGCCCTGCCCTCGTTGGGTTCACCGCGCCGCCGGCCGGGCTGAGCCACACCGATACAGGAAAGGACGTCCATGTCACAAAGGCGCCGCCTCAGCTGGGCAGAGGTCCGCGCAGCCGTCCTCGACTGTGGCGTGCTGTCTCTCGCCTGCCTGCTCGCCTACTGGCTCGTCACCTTCGTCTTTTCCCGCGTGTACTCCCTGTCCAGAGCCGACGACCTTGTTGGCAGCCTGTGGGCCGTGATCGCCACGGTGTTCGTCTTCCGGGACAGCTACGTGCGCAGCGTGCGTGCCGCGGCGTCCCGGATGTCGGCCACGCTGGTGAGCTTCGGCATCTGCCTGATCTACCTGACCTTCCTGCCCTTCCACCCGTGGGCCCTGGCGGTGCTGATCGGTGTCAGCGCCCTGACCGTCACGTTGATGGGCCGGCCCGACGAGACACGGTCATCGGCATCGCGGTCGGCATCGTGGCTGCCTGGGTAGGCCTTCGCGTGCTCCGCCCCGGATCCAGACTCCGGAACCCGGCGGGCCACTAAGGCGTGTCTCGCAGATCTCCAGCCTGGCCGACCCGGAAGGCCGGCGCTGCTCGCTCGGCGGCGTGAAATAACGGCAGTAGCATCCTCAGCAGCGGGACAAAGGCAGGCAAAGGCGGGACGGAGGCACTGAGGCGGCCTGGTTCAGCGGTGGCGGGCGTAGACATCGGCTGTGAGCGGGCCGCCTCCGATGCGCTGATCGTTATAGATTGTGTGCCTTACGAGGTGTTTGTTGATGCAAACTGGCTTGCTTGAACGTGCGAATGAGCTGGAGCGGATCGATGCCTTGCTTGCCCTGGCGCAGGCAGACAGCGGGGACATCCTCCTGATCACCGGTCCGGCGGGGATTGGCAAGAGCGTTTTGCTGGGAGTGGCCAGGGAGCGTGCGCATCTGGCCGGGATGCAGGTCCTGTCTGGACGCGGCAGGGAGCTCGAGTGCGGGTTTTCGTTCGGGGTCGCGCGGCAGCTGTTTGAGCCGCTGCTCGATGGCGCTGTGGGGACGAAGCGGGATGCCCTGCTCGCCGGGGCGGCGCGCCGGGCCCTGACCGCACTTGAGGATGAGGCAGGTGCTGCCCCGCCGATGGCGGGAGGCGATCCGTCATTCGCGGTGGTCCACGGTCTCTACTGGCTGGCGGTGAACGCGAGCCGGACGGCGCCGGTGCTCGTGGCGATCGACGACGTCCAGTGGGCCGATCATGCGTCACTGCGTTTCGTCCTGTACCTGGCCGACCGCCTTGCGGGCCTGCCGGTCGCGCTGGCGGTTACCTGGCGGACGGGGGACGCCGTGGCCGCGGGGACGGCGGACAGCCTGGCGCGCCTTGAGCAGATCGCCGCGGGTGGCGTGGTGTCGCCGGGCGCGCTGAGCCGGGAAGCTGTGGGGACGCTGCTGTCCGGGTCATTTGGAACGGCGCCCGGCGATGGGTTCGCGGGGTCGTGCCACGCGGTGACCGGGGGTAACCCGTTTCTGGTGCGGGAACTGATCGAGACGCTGCGCGCGGAAGGGATCGGGCCCGGCGAGGCGGGCGCGGAACGGGTGGCGGGCCTGGCTCCCAGATCGGTCGCGCAGCAGGTGGCCCTGCGGGTCGCGCGGCTTGGGCCGACGGCCGGCGAGCTTGCGCGGGCGGCAGCGATCTTGGGAGACGAAGCCGCACTACGTAACGCCGCGGCGCTGGCCGGGATGGGGCTGGCGGACGCCGCGGCGTCCGCTGACAGGCTGGCCGGGATCGGAGTATTCGAGCCGGGGACACCGTTGCGGTTCGTGCACTCGATCGTGCGGACGGCAGTGCACGATGACATTCCCCAGGCCGAACGCGGGCTGCGTCACGCGGCGGCGGCGCGACTGCTGGCCGCGGAGGGCATGGATCCCGATGTGGTGTGCGCGCATCTGCTGGTGTGCGAGCCGGCTGGGTCGCCTGAGGTGGTGAACCAGTTGCGGGTGGCCGCGGCGCGGGCGGTGGGGCGTGGTGCGCCCGAGAGCGCGGCGGCCTATTTGAGGCGGGCACTGGCGGAAACGGCCGATGTGAGCCTGCGTGCCGCGCTGTTGCACGAGCTGGGCCTTGCCGAGAAGGTGCTGGCCGATCCAGCGGCGGTCCAGCACCTGCGCGAGTCGCTGGAGCTCGCAAGCGACCCGGTGCAGCGGGCCGCTGTCGCACCCGACCTGGCGGAGCTTCTGGTACTCACCGGGCAGTGGGATGCCGGCGCAGCGTTCATCCAGGCGGCGCTTGAGGAACTGGCGGACCGTGACGTGCAGCAGGGCGAGCGCGCCCGTGCGGCGGTCCGTGACGTGCGGCAGGGCGAGCGCGCCCATGCGGCGGTTGTGCGCCTGCAGACCTGGCTGGCGGGGTTCGCGGCGTTCGACCCGCGCCTGGTGGGCGAATTCGATCAGCGCGTGGACCAGCTGCTCGCCACGGCCCGCAAGGAGACGGCTGAGGAGCGGACGCTCGCCGCTGCGCTCGCGGGCATCCTTGCCTGGCGGGGTGAACAGGCTGAGGCAGTCCTGGCGCTGCTCGATCACGCACTCGACGGAGACCGCCTGCTTACCCGGGGCGACTCCCCGCCGTTGGTCGTGGCGCAGGCGCTCATCGCAGCCGTGTGGCTTGACGAGCTCACACGGGCGGAGGTGCTCGCCGATCAGCTGTTTGCCAGCGCGCGGTCGCGGGGCTCGGTGGCCGAGGTTGCGGTCGCTGCCTGTGTGCGCGCCGCCGTGAGGGTACGCCGCGGCGAACTAGCGGCCGCGGAGAGCGACGTGCGTACCGTCATAGAGATCGCGGCGGAGCACGGCGTCGCGTTCGCGGTTCCCTCGGCGTTGTACTGCGGAGCCGATGCGCTGATCGAACGGCCGGAGCTGGCCGACGTCGCGGCCCGCGCCGCTGAGCTCGAGCTTGATCCTGATCTGGCGCGGACCGCTACCGGCGCGCTGCTGTGGGAGGTCCGCGGCCGGCTGGCACTGGCCACGGGAGATTTTGCAGCCGCTCGGGCCGACCTGCAGTCGGCTGCAGCGATCTTCGAGTCGTTGCATCTGCTGAACCCCAGTACCTGCTGGCGTTCGGCACTCGCGCTGACGCTCGCGGCCGAAGACCCCGGCGAGGCGCTGCGGCTGGCGGACATGGATCTTGAACTGGCGCGGCGGGCCGGATTGCCGCGTCCCGCCGGGGTGGCGCTGCGTACCCGCGGCATGCTCGTCGGCGGCCAGCAGGGACTGGATGACCTGCGCGAGGCGGTCGGGGTGCTCGCGGGGTGCGGCGCGCGCCTCGAGCACGCCCGCGCCCTGGTCGAACTCGGCGCGGCGCTGCGGCGCGCGAACCAGCGCACGGCAGCGCGCGAGCCACTGCGCAAAGGGCTGGATCTCGCCTACCGCTGCGGCGCCGGACGGCTTACCCAGCGGGCAGCGGATGAGCTGCGGGCTACCGGGGCCAGGCCGCGACGGGCCACCCTTACCGGGCTTGAGGCGCTGACCCCCAGCGAGCGCCGTGTCGCCGAGCTCGCCGCGGCCGGGATGAGCAACCCCGAGATCGCCCAGGCGGTGTTCGTGACGCTCAACACCGTGGAGGGCCACCTGCGCCACGTCTACCAGAAGCTTTCAGTCAGTTCCCGCACTGAGCTGCCGGCCGCCCTGCGGTCGGCGGTCCCTTACCGGCCCGTTCCGCAGCCTGGCCACAAGACGAAGGTTGCCCGCTGACGCGCCGGGCAGGCCGGAGATCTGCGACACGCCCTAATACCACGGTGCCTCCGTGGCGCGAACAGGCGCCCCCGCAGGCACGCTGCTTCCATGGGGTTGCCGGGGGCAATCCCATGGCGGCGGTAGCTGATCGCGGCCGAGTGGAGCCGCACGGCCCACGCCGCCAGACTTGCTGGCTTGTCCCCGGGACCTGGGGGGTTCCCGGGGACAAGCCAACAATCAATGCGCTCGATGAGTGCGCCACCGGGATCGGGGCCGTCCAGGCACCGCCGTTAAGCGCGCTCGTTGTGCCGAGCCGGGGGAAGCCTTCAGCGCAATCGCAGCCGCCCGCCGCGTCGCCACGGATTCGGCCGGCGGCAGTGGCGAGCCCCAGCAGGGAGACGAGCGCCCACGCGCCCTCCAGCAGCAGGAATCCCCATTGGGCGCCGGCGGCCGCGTTCGCCGCCAGGATCGCCGATCCCGCCACGTTGAGCAGCAGGTAGGCCCGGGACCGGGTGCTCAGCCTGTGCAGCTGCACCAGCCCGAACGACACCAAGATCAACAGCGAGCCGGCGATCTGCACCATCTGGCCCATGACGGCTCCTCCCTCGGAAGCGTCGTCTTGTCGGGCCGGGTACGGCGCACCTCGTCCGGGGCGGCTCCTGGTGCGGGCACCAGGCCGCCGCCGTAGATACGGGGCGCCAACGCCCGCGGGCCGGGCATCATTCCTGGCCGGGTTCTTGCGCGCGGTCCAGGGCGATGAGCCGGTAGCAAAGTTCCACCAGTATCAGGCCGATGGCCGCCTCGACCAGCGCCTCAGCCAGTCCCCGGATCGCGAGGATCTCCAGAACTGCCCACAGGCTGTCCGGGTGAGGGGCGACCGAATCGAAGATCCCGGTCGCCACCGCCAGCGGCAGCACTACCAGCAGCGCTACCGCCCAGAAGTGCCGGCGGACGAGGTGCGCGGACCGGCGCAATGCCGCGATGACCGGCCTGTTCTCGATCTCGATCACCGGCCCGACGACCGCGAAGAAGACGATGGCGGCTAGCCCCGGGATCACCAGCGCGATCAGCCCGACAACCACGAGCAGGCCCACCAGCAGATCCGCCCCGATCAGCCGGCCCCACGACAGGGTCCGCAAGACCGTCCATACCGAGGCGCGTTCGCTGCCGCCTTCCACCTCGCGGACCAGCCTGCTGAGGAATCCCGACAGGAACACCGTCCCCAAGAGGACCACTCCGGAGGCGCTCAAGGCGGTCAGCAGCGATAGGGGCAAGCTGGTCTGGTCGGCGAAAACGTCGGCGACGACCTCTGCCGCCGCGGTGAGAACGGACACGACCACGGCAACGGCAAGAACCCGCCACCCGCCTCGCCTGCCCGCACGCGCCGCCCCAGCGATGATCGCACCAACACCCAAAGCGGACGCAGAACGTCTGGCGCCAGCCTCGCGCCGCTTCCCCGGCTCGGGCTCGTCGGTCTGGGGGTCTGGCCCTGCGGGCTCACGCCGTGACTGCCCGGCCCCTGATCCCCGACCCGCGGCAGAGACGCGCCGCTCCGCGGTTCGTTGCGGGCGGGACGCGTCAGCGGTCACACGTATTCTCGCCGCTGGAGGAAGCGGAACGACAGCCAGCCCGGCAATATCGGCAGCCAGTATGTCGCCAGCCGGTACAGCAAGACGGCCGAGACGGCGGGGCCAGCCTGCATGCCCACGCCGGTCAGCCCCGCGATAAGTGCCGCCTCGAATGCCCCGAGGCCGCCGGGCGTGGGAGCGGCCGCCGCCAGCGCCGCGGCCCCCAGGTACACGGCACCGATGATGACGGGGCTGGGACCGGTGGTGAACGCCTCGACGGAGGCGACCAGCGCGGCGATGTAGGCCAACGTGATGAGCGCCGAGCCGCCAAACAGCAAGCCAAGCTTCACCGGGTTTGACGCGACGCGCCTGAGGCTGATCGCCGCGGAGCGCAGCCCGGGTACCAACGTCTTCTTCGCCCATCGGCGGCCTGGCCGGGTGGCAAGGACGATGCCGATCACCGCGATGATCACTGCAAGGATCAGCAAGATCTTGCTGCTGGAGGGCAGCTTGAACGCCTTCGTCAGGTCGTGACCGGCGAGGACGAAGAAGACCACGATGAGCACCAGGTGCATGATCGCGCCCGCAAGGCTGTTCACGCCGACGGCCGCGACGCTAGTCGCGGTATCTGATCCGGACTTCTGCAGGAACCGCGCGTTCAGCGCCATCCCGCCCACATTGGCCGGTGACACCCGATTGATGAACGACGATGCGAACTGGGCCACCACCGTCGGCCAGAACGGCACATGGCCGGGCACACAGCCGATGAGCGCCACCGCGCTGGCCACATAGGTCAGCGCGGACAGCAGGATGATCACCGGCAGCCATGCCCAGTTCGCGTTGAGAATCGCGTGCCAGCCGCTGCTCACCTGAGCGATCTGGGGGAGCACGAAGTAGAACGCGCCCGCCAGCGCGGCGATCGTCAGCAACGTCCGCGGCCGGACGCGCTGGAGCTTGGCAAGGTCCTGGTCGGCCCCGTCGCCGCTCGCCGCGATGGCGGCCTCGCGCGTCCGCTTCAGGAGCCCGTCCTGGCCCTTGATCCGGTGGCGGGTGCGTGCCGAGAGAGCGAGCGGCTGCAGCAGCGGCACGGCCGTAGCGACGCCGTCCCTGCCGATCGCGGGCAGAGCGCTGCCCACCGCACGCTCCGGGCCGATCTGGCCCGCCAGCGAGGTGAGCAGTTCCGCGACGTCGATGGCCATCTGCCGGCTGGTCGCAGCGAGTTCGGCGAAGCTGAAGTCGGCCAGCCGTGGGCAGCCGTTCTCGCCGACCATGATGTTGCCGCCATGCAGCGACCGGTGCGCGATCCTCGCCTGGCGCAGGCGGCTCACCTCGACCCACACGTCGCGGGCAAGCTCGTCGGTGATGCTGTCGGCCGCCATCTCGTCCAGGCGCTGGCCAGCTACCAGCTCCATGGTCAGCAGCACCGACCCGTCGTCGGCTTTGATCACCTGACCGACGTGCGGCACAGCGACCCGCGCCCGTTCCGCCATGACCGCCACGAGCGCCTCATGCTCGACGGCCCTTACCAGTGAGGATGCGGGCCTGGTGTCGCCGACGCCGCGCAGCCTGACGGCACGGTAGGCCCGGTAGAGCAGGTCCGCGTCACGCTGGTCCGAGCCGAAGACCTTCACGAACAGGGCCTGCCCATCGTCGGTCACCGCCTGGAACGGCCGTGACCCCTTCGCGGTGACGCTCGCCTGCGTCACCCGGCTGGCTGGCACGCCGCCCGCCCTGAGCGCGGCGGCCACGCCCGCCGTGCCCATGCGGCGGTCCGGCACCCCGAACACCACAAGCAAGCCGGCCCCGACGGTCACCCCGGCGGCCACCGCGAGAACCAGGTTGACCGGCGACAGGCCCCCGGTGACCACACGCGCCGCGGCGATCAGCAGCAGCGTGGCCCACGCCGTGCGGCGCCACGGTCGGCTCAGCCACGGCGCCGCGGCCACGGCCACAGCGGCCAGCCCGGCGATGACGGCCGGGTTGGGAAAGCCCGCCCCGCCGAGCCAGGAGCCTCGCCGCAAGACGGCGGGCAATGGCCCGAGGGGCTCCTGCCCGGTCAGGTACATGATCGCGGTCATCAAAGCCGCCGCCGCGACGAAGCCGCCAGCAACCGTCGCGACTACCCGGAAACGGCGCCGGCGCAATCCGGCGACGAGCAGAACCAGCGCTGCGCATGCGATCGTGACCTGGACCAGCCCGGTCAGCACCTGCCCAGCCGCTGTACTGGGTTCGGCCTCGCTGACCGTCGTGGCACTGGTGCTCAGGAGTGCGCTGGGGCTCAGCGCTGCGATCGTCGCGGCGACGGCGAGCACCAGGGCCGCGACGATCAGGCGGATCACATCGCCAGGATGGCGGTACCGGGTAGCCGACAGCGTGAGGCCTGCCGGCCGCGCCCGCTGTCCACCGGCGGCCACCCGCATCCCTGGCGAATTCGTCATGGGCAGTACACGTGCATCGTGTCGATCATGCTTCCGCCCTGCCTACCTGGGGCGCTGGCCGGCGAACTCGCCGGGATCCCGGCTGGGCCGGCTGGGCAGCCCGGTGGGTCCGGCGTCCGGCGTGCGCACGCGCCTCCATACGTGGCCGTCCTCCCCGCCCGATGACCCGGCGCGCCAGCCCGGCAAGCGGAGCGGTCCCCTCGCGCCGGTCGAGATCATCGGCCTGCCTTACGAATCCTTACTCATCCACCGGAAACAGACAAGGACGTGCGGCAGCCGGGACTTGCTGGGCGTTGCCCAGCGGGCTCACTGGGCACATGACTAGCCTGAATATCCGGTCAGTGTGGTGGCGTCCCAGTTCTCGTGAACGGCCACGTTCTCGCGAGGGGCCGCCGATGCCCCCGGGGGAGGTCGAATGCAAGACGGGCCGCGTGTGCTGGTCGCCGCCGCACTGGGAAAGATCATTGAGCCCTTGCTGCGGCAGTCTCTGAGTGACGCCACGGTGCGGATCGCTGAGGACAAGGCCGCGGTTGAGCGCGCGGTCGGCGATCGCCTGCGGTTTGACGTGGTGGTCAGCGACCTTACCTGGAACGACTACGTCATCGAGTACTCGTTCGACGGCCTCGACGTGCTGGACATCCTGCGGAGCGCGGGCCGTCAGACGCCTGTGATCTTCGCCGCCCAGGGCCATGGAGTGGAACGCGATCACCTGGACGAGGCAGTGGAGCAACCCGAAGTGGTTGGTATCTACCGAAAGGCGACGGGGCCCCAGCCATTGATAGAAGCCGTCGATATCGCGGTTCGGGGCGGCAAGCTGACGGAGCCTCAGTTTTCTCCTGCGGGCAGCCCTGCGGGTATTCCGCGGATCTATACCTATTTCGGCAAAGGGAAAGGGTCGACCGCGGCGCGGCTGGCTGGGGCGATCGCCTCCGGCCGGGCCGTCAACCACGAAACGCTCGCCAGCACAGCACATGTGGGGTACGACACCGCCGCGAAGCTTGTCGACTACCTAGGGCCGCTGATCAGGGACCGTGGCGAACACAGCCCCGAGCTCAAGATGACGCCCGAAGTCGTGTACCGGTGGTGTGGTGAGCACGCGCGATACGTCCTGAGCTGGTGCCGGCGTAACGGCCATGGCGACATCGCAACGCGCGTCACCGCGGCACACCAGCCGTAACCGTCCCGGGATCCCCGGCCGGGCGCGCCTCATTCGAGCCGGAGCATGCAAGTTCTTGCATGGGCCAATCAAGATCTGGCAAGGATCGACCTGATTAGATCCTGCTTAGGCTCCGCTGGCTGGGTCCCGGG